>Ga0070658_10003919_pt1 | contig 12200 bp, 9 predicted proteins | sample KBSC13metaG_FD_64664 | JGI IMG/M metagenome (GOLD analysis project Ga0070658, IMG submission 64664) | Corn rhizosphere microbial communities from Kellogg Biological Station, Michigan, USA - KBS C1-3 metaG | ecosystem: Host-associated > Plants > Roots > Rhizosphere > Soil ... | reverse complement strand
GTTCAGCCAGCCCCTCGCCCAGGAACTGGCCCAGCAATTCCTCGCCGCGGCGAAGAAGGATGTCGGGGTGCGGCGCAACGAACCGGTCATCGCCGCGACAAAGAAGCGGATCACCAGCCCGGCTGTGGAGTAACCGGCACGGTTGACGTGAGGCTGTTTGTTTCCTACACGTTCCCCGTTCGTTCACGTCCATAGGGGGCTGATGTCATGCTGACTGCAAAACAGCGCGAACTTCTCCTCTTCGTGCAGAAGCGGCTCGGCGAGAGCGGAATCAGCCCAAGCTTCGACGAGATGCGCGAGGCGCTCGCTCTCAAGTCCAAGTCGGGGGTCCACCGGCTGATCTCGGCGCTGGAGGAGCGCGGATTCATCCGTCGGCTTCCCAACCGGGCGAGGGCGCTGGAGGTCGTGAAGCTTCCCGAATCCTCCGCTCCCGCCGCCACGAGGCCCATGGTTCCGGCTCCGGCGAACGATATGATCGAGATTCCGCTTCACGGCCGGATTGCGGCGGGAACGCCGATCGAGGCGTTGCAGGGAAGCGAAGGCTTTGCGGTGCCCGCTGCCTTGCTTGGGCCGGGCGAGCATTATGCGCTGGAAGTGTCAGGTGATTCGATGGTCGAGCAGGGCATCCTGGACGGCGACTTCGCGCTGATCCGCAAGGTCGACACCGCCCGCGACGGGGAGATCGTGGTCGCGCTCATCGACAATGAGGAAGCCACGCTGAAGACCTATCGGCGCGAGGGGCGAATCATCCGGCTCGATCCCGCCAATTCGCGCTACGAACCGCAGCGTTATGATGAGGACCGGGTCAAGATCCAGGGTCGACTAAGCGGCCTGATCCGGCGATATTGAGGCGACAATGTCGAAGCCCCGCCTTGATTATGTCGAGCTGCCGACCACTGGGCTCGACGAGTCCGTCCGCTTCTATGAGGCAGCCTTTGGATGGAGCCTGTCGCGGTTCGGCCCGACCTATGCGGCGACGACGACCGGCGACACCGACATCGGCCTTCAGGCCGACCCGGCGGACGCTTCAAAGGCCCCGGTTCCCGTCATTCGTGTCGAGGATGTCGACGCGGCCGCCGCGGCGGTCGAAGCTGCCGGCGGGGACATCATCCGCCCGACGTTCAACTTTCCCGGCGGCCGCCGCTTCCACTTCCGTGATCCGAGCGGCAACGAGGTCGCCGTCTGGCAAAGCACGGGCGAGTGACGTTCACTCCGCGGTTGTCGGATCGATGACCGTTCGCACCTGACTGATCCTGTTGGCCGGAAAACCGCCCATTTCCGCGTGCTTGCGGATGATTTCCTCGGTCGGCGCGCGATAGATGCAGTAGATCTTGTCATCGGTAACGTAGCTGTGGACCCACTGGATCTGCGGCCCGAGTTCGCGAAGGACGTTGCAACTCGTCTGCGATGCATTCTTGAGGTCCGGCGCCCCCAACTTTCCGACGCCGGGCATGTCACGCTCGATCACATATTCCGGCATTGTCTGCGCTCCTTACTGGATTGCCCGCCAATAGCCGTTTTGCGGCCGCAGGTCACTGGGCCCAGGGGTGTTCGCCAACCCGCGCCGCAACCGTGTCCAGGCGTGGCCTGCCGGCTAGATAGATCGCGATTCCGCCCGTTTGTCCCAGCGAGTGACGATCGAGTTTTATCCAGCGTGGCTTGCAGCCGCGCGGAAGCCGCCGGTCGGAAACGACGATATCGGCGGCCGCGCAGGACCGGACCAGATCGCTCCATTCGAACCAGGCCGAAGACCGGGTTGCGAGCAGGCCCCAGGAGCGCCCGCCCCGAATGATCCTGGCAACGCAACTGTCATGCGAGCAGTCCGCAAACGGGGCCGATTCGAGCGCTTCCGGGTCGCCGTCGAAACCCGAGGATTCGGCAAAGATTTCGCGGACGAAATCGCCAGTCCGGTCACGAAGGATATGCGGTGTGCCGTCGGTCGCGACGACGGCCAGATGGCGGCCGTCGCCGGTGACAAGAATATCGGGGGTAGCCGCCGTCGCTGCGGCTGCCGCGCCGATCGCGAACGGGACGAGTCCGGCAACCCGGATTCGCCCCGTCCAGAGGCTCAGCCACAAACCACCGGCGATCATCGATCCAAAGGCCCATGCCGGCATCGAGGCAAGCATCGCAACTGCGCCGCTCGCGCTTGCAACGTTGTGCGCGATCCAAAGCAGCAGGTCGATCGACTTGCCCGTGAGATACCAGGCGGGAGCGCCGAGCCCGGCCATATCGAGCAGCAGTGCCAATGCCTCGAGCGGCATGATGACGAAGGTGGTGAGCGGGATTGCGACGAGGTTCGCACCGATTCCGTACAGCCCGGACCTGTGGAAGTGATAGAGGGCGAGCGGAATCAGTGCGACTTCGACCGCCAGGCCGGTCGCAAGCATTGCCAGGCCTGCCCTGGCAAAACGCGCCACAACACCTTCGTCGCGCTTCATGAAGGTTCGCCGGGCCCATCCGGTCGAGTGAAGAGCGATGATCGCCATCACCGCCGCAAAGCTCAACTGAAAGCTGGCGCCCGCGACAGATTCGGGACGGACCAGCATGATTGCGAGCGCAGCGACCGCCAGGAGCCGCATGCTCAGCGCCTCGCGCCCGAGGGCGATTCCGGCAAGCACGAGCAAGGCGCCGATGCAGCTCCGCACCGTCGGCACCTGCGCCCCCGTCAACAAGGTATAGCCGATCCCGGCGATCGCCCCCGCTCCGGCGGCGACGAGGACGAGGTTGAAGCGGAGCGCCAGCCGTTCCGACAAAGCCAGGAGCTTCAGGGTGAGCAGCATCGTGGCGCCAATCACCGCGGCGATGTGCAATCCGCTGACACTCAGCAGGTGCGTAAGGCCGCTCCGCCGCATCGCATCGGCATCGTCTTCGCCAACGGCATTCTGGTCGCCCGTCACGAGCGCGGTCGCAATCCCGCCTGACGCCCCGGGAAGCCGATCGCGAATGTGGTGGCCGAGCCTGTCCCGAACGCCGTCCAGTCCGTGCGAATCGCCGGGTTTCACCAGCTCGACCGGCCCCAGCGCACGTCCCACTCCGCCAATCCCCTTGAACCACGCATCGCGAGCGAAGTCGTAAGTTCCCGGCAGCGCCATTGGCGGAGGCGGAGTGAGGCGCGCCCGTACCCGGACCTGGGCCCCCGCGGCCAGATGCCCGGGTGAATCCTTGTCGCGAACCGAGACCCGCACGCGGGGCGGCAGCGCCGGGTCGGACGGCGCGAGAGTCAGTCTCACGTCGCCCTTGGCCACGCGCGGCTCGGCCAGTTCGACCGTCGCCGCGAAGGTGGCGATTTCCGGCCGATCCAGACGCGGTGCGGCGACCATTGACGAGCGGGTCCAGACCAGGGCGCACCCGGCAGTGACGGCAAGCGCGAACCATGCGGCCGAGCGCTCCGCCCTTCCGCCCTTGATGGTGAAGCAGGCGATCGCAACTCCGCTTCCGATCATCAGCAGGGCCAGCCATTGATCGCGGGAATCGAGCGCGAACCAGGCGGCGACGCCGGCACCGAAACCAACCACGAACCAGGCCGGCAATTGCGCGCGTTCGGCCTCGAGGAAGGTCTCGACCTTCTCCCGAACCGCAGAAAACCGCGCCCCCCAATAGCCCCGAGCCCGCTGTGGAAGAGGCGCACCCTCTATGTTAGGGGCGCTCGTCCATTGCATTGCGAAACCAAACCAAGAGGAAAGTGCGCTTGAGCGCAAGCGATTCAGAGATTGTTACCCGCTTTGCGCCCTCGCCGACCGGGTTCCTTCACATCGGCGGCGCCCGGACGGCACTTTTCAACTGGCTGTTCGCCCGCCACCACGGCGGCAAGTTCCTTCTGAGGATCGAAGACACCGATCGGGCCCGCTCGACCGCAGCGGCGATCGACGCGATCCTCGACGGGATGCGCTGGCTCGGCCTCGATTGGGATGGCCACGAATATTACCAGTCGCAATTCTGGGCCCGTCACGCCGAGATCGCGCACAAGATGCTCGACCGGGGCCATGCCTATCGCTGCTACATGACGCCCGAGGAGCTGGCGGCCGAGCGCGAGAAGGCGCAGGCGGAGCGGCGGCCGTTCCGAATCCGCAGCCCCTGGCGCGACCGCGACGACGGTCCCGCCGACAAGCCGTTCGTCATCCGGCTGAAGGCCCCTCAGGAAGGCGAGACGATCATCGAAGACAAGGTCCAGGGCCGGGTCGCGGTGCAGAATGCCGAGATCGACGATTTCGTGCTTCTGCGCTCCGACGGCACGCCGACCTATATGCTGGCGGTTGTGGTCGATGATCACGATATGGGCGTTACCCACGTGATCCGCGGCGACGACCATCTCAACAACGCATTCCGGCAGCTGGCGATCATTCGAGCGATGAGCTGGCGGGAGCCGATCTACGCGCACGTTCCGCTGATCCATGGGCCGGACGGCGCCAAGCTTTCAAAGCGGCACGGGGCGCTGGGCGTCGACGCCTATCGCGATGAGCTGGGCATGCTGCCGGAAGCGGTCGACAATTACCTGCTGCGCCTCGGCTGGGGCCATGGCGACGACGAGATCATCAGTCGCGAGCAGGCCATCGAATGGTTCAGCCTCGATCATGTCGGCAAGTCCGCCTCGCGATTCGATTTCAAGAAGCTCGAGAACCTCAACGGGCATTACATCCGCGAGGCGGACGACGATCGCCTCGCACAGCTGGTGGCGCCGAGGATCGGCACGGCACTAACCTCTGATCAGAGGCAATTGCTCGTTCGGGCGATGCCGGAGCTCAAGACACGCGCCAACGACCTGAACCAGCTTGCCGAGGGCGCGCGCTTCCTGTTCGACAAGAGGCCGCTGGAGATGGACCCCGCCGCCGAGGCCTTGCTGACGAGCGAGGGTCGCGCACTGCTCAAGGCGGCGTACGACGCGCTTTCGACTGCCGCGAGCTGGGACCATGACGTGATCGAGCAGTCGATCCGGAACCTCGCGGAGCGCGAAAGCGTCAAACTGGGAAAGCTTGCGCAGCCACTTCGGGCGGCGCTTACCGGCCGGACGACCAGTCCGGGGATTTTTGACGTGCTTTCGCTGCTCGGGCAGGGCGAGAGCCTCAAGCGAATTGAAGACCAGATTGTGGAGCGTAGCGAATGACCGATCCCGTCACCCTGAATACCACCAAGGGAGATTTCGAATTCCCCTTGCTCGAGGGCTCCTGCGGTCCCGACGTGATCGACATCCGCAAGCTCTACGGGACCACCGGGATGTTCACCTATGACCCGGGCTTCACGTCGACCGCGAGCTGCCAGAGCGCCATCACCTATATCGACGGCGAGAAGGGAATTCTCCTCCACCGCGGCTATCCGATCGATCAGCTCGCCGAGCGTTCTACCTTCATGGAAGTCGCGTATTTGCTGCTCCACGGCGAACTTCCGGACAGCAAGGAGCTCGACACCTTCACCTACACGATCTCGCGGCACACGATGGTGCACGAGCAGCTGATGACCTTCTTCCGGGGCTTCCGGCGCGATGCCCATCCGATGGCCATCATGTGCGGGGCGGTGGGAGCGCTTTCAGCATTCTATCACGACAGCACCGACATCACCGATCCCGAGCAGCGAATGATCGCGTCGCACCGGCTGATCGCCAAGATGCCGACGCTGGTGGCGATGGCTTTCAAATATTCGATCGGCCAGCCTTTCCTCTATCCCGACAACAGCTTGAGCTACACTGGCAATTTCCTCCGGATGACATTTGGAGTTCCGGCGGAAGCCTATCGGATCAACCCGATCATCGAGCGCGCGATGCGGCGGATCTTCATTCTCCACGCCGATCACGAGCAGAATGCCTCGACCTCGACGGTGAGGCTTGCCGGCTCATCCGGCGCCAACCCATTTGCCTGCATCGCCGCCGGGATTGCGTGCCTGTGGGGGCCGGCGCACGGCGGCGCCAATGAAGCTGCGCTCAACATGCTCCGGGAGATCGGAACACCGGATCGAATTCCGCAATATATCGCCCGGGCCAAGGACAAGAACGACCCGTTCAGGCTGATGGGCTTCGGCCACCGCGTGTACAAGAATTTCGATCCGCGGGCGAAGGTGATGAAGGCGACCGCGGACGAGGTGTTGAAGGAGCTCAACATCTCCGATCCGGTCCTCGACGTCGCCAAGGAACTGGAGCGGATCGCTCTCCACGACGATTATTTCATCGAGAAGAAGCTGTATCCCAACGTCGACTTCTACTCAGGCGTAATCCTGAACGCGATCGGCTTTCCGACGGACATGTTCACAGCGCTCTTCGCCCTCGCCCGGACGGTCGGCTGGGTCGCTCAGTGGAACGAGATGATTTCCGATCCCGAACAGAAGATTGGCCGTCCCCGCCAACTCTATGTCGGCGCGACCCAGCGCGACTATGTTCCGGTGGAAAAGCGCTAGGCTATTGGACCGCCGGAAGGGCGAGCGTGAAGCGCGACCCGTCGCCGGGCACACTGTCCAGCTGGATGTCTCCGCCCATCGCCCGCGCAAGCCGCCGTGCAATCGAAAGTCCGAGGCCGCTGCCTTCGTTGCCCCCGCTTCCCTGCTCGAACGGTTCGAACATGCGCTCATGGTCGACCGGGTCGATTCCCGGCCCCTTGTCCGCAACATGGACCAGAGCTGAATTCCCCGAACGTTCGAAGGAAATGGTGACCGCCGTGCGTTCCGCCGAATAGCGCACCGCATTGCCGATCAGATTGACGAGGATCTGGATCACGCTGCGGGATTCGCCCTGGGCAGCGAAGGTTTCGACCGGCTGAATCCCGATGGTGATCTGGCGCTCCATCGCTGCCGATTCGATGAGCCCGACCGCCTCGGCCGTCAGTTCGGCGAGATCGATCCGCTGGCATCCCGTCGATTCCGACTGTTCGCCGAGCGAACGTATTACAGAGAGCAGGTGTCGCGCGGCAGTCGCTATGTCGGCGGCATAAGCGGTATATTCGTTGCGGGCCGCGGTCCTGGACCGGTCGACCATCTCCTCGGCCGTCCGCACAATGCTGTCGAGCGGCGAGCGCAACGCTCCGTGAATCGTGCTGTCGATGGCCGGCCGTCCCGGCGTCGCTGTCTCTTGGTCCGGCGAAACGGCCGTTCCCTCGAAGCCGGTGAAGCTGCTGTCGGGTGCCGAGGAGGTTTCCCCACTCAGCAGTAGCGGCTCGCCCGTCGAACGCACCGTCACCTTCTGGCCGGTAAAACTGGTCCTGGCCTCGAGCGCTGAAAGAAGCGGCATTTCGCCGTCATCGTCCGTTTCCAGCCTGACCAGCTTGATCAGGTGCTGGCCAGCCGCCGATTCCGCAGCGATCGACAGGCGCCCGGCAAGCTCGGGCGAAATCGCGACGAGGCGAAGCTGATCGTCCACCGACCATGTCATCGGCGCCGCAACCAGCTTTTCGTGCTCGACTGCGGCGATTGACGACAAGCGCGGCGGAGATGCGAGCTGGGCAGTCCAATGGTCAATGGTCAGAGCGACTTCATCGCCCTCCGGAACCGCCCGGACCCACATATCGACATCCTTGTCGCGACCGGCGGCGATGACTCGCCGCGAAACAGGGATTCCCAGCCGCTGGGCAACCCGCGCGACCGCCGCAAGCTGCGGCAGGGCGAGTGGTGCGCCGAGCATCGACCCGGCCTGGACCTGCAGCCGTTCGAGCGGCGGATCGGCGGCGATCAGCCGCCCGTCTTTGTCGATTCGCGCGAGAACCGGTTTCGAATTCGATGGAGCGGTGGCCATCGTCATTCCTGAAATGCTCGGACGGCGGAGCGATAGGCCCGATCGAGCCGCAGCCATTTGCGCGCGCTGTCCACCTGCTCGTCGTCGAGTCGATCATACTCCTCGATCTCTCTTGCCGGATCGCTTCCGACGACCTCTGCCAGGCTGCCGAGGATTTCACCCGAGAGCGTGCGCGACAATCCCGCCATCCGGAGCAGCAGCGCCAGCCGGCCACCGCCACTGGTGAGATGGTCCCAGGCCGCGTCGAAGCCGATCCCGGAGAGGCGGGCGAGAAGCTCGCCGACGAAGAATATCTCACCCTCGTCGAGCGCCGACCGGATGAGACCTTCATCGACTCGGCCGACTCTATCGAGGGCATGGACCAGATCGAACAGCTTTGCTTCGATGCGACTGCCCTCGTCGTGGCGCGAAAGCAGGGCCCGGGCCGCTCCCGAAAGACGGTCATCTGCAGCGGCAGGGTCGAGGCGACCCGCGAGATTGCCGCGAAGCGCAGCGGCGATGCAGCTAACGAGCGTGACCGCGGATTCGGCGGAAAGATCGTCGAACGTCAATCGCGGCCCTTCGAACCTGTCGCGGCGGCGACTGCGGGCGAGGATGAGCGCCATCGCGGCGGCGGAAACGTCGCCATCCTCGTCGCTGACCAGCGCCTGCAGGAATCGGCTCCGGCCGGCTGGACGCGTCGCCCGGATGCCGGCGGCGAGGCGCTCCTCCTCCGCTCGGCGAAGAAGCAGGGCGATGAGGTCGGGAATGTCGAGGAGACCGGCCGACCAAAGCTTGTCGAACACCCGATCCCCGTCATCGTTCGCAGGTTCCGCATCGGCAAGCAGCGCGGTGAACTCGTCGGCGATCATGGCGACGAGAGCGGCGAGCATCGCCGTCATCAGCGCCCGCTCCTGCTCGCTCAGGCGCGCACGCGAATCCAGCTGGAAATCGATGCGGACTGTAGACAAGCGGCTGCCGGCCGCCGCGCGTGCGGGAACCGACCCACCTTCAGTGGAAGGGGTCGCGATCGGCCATTCATCGGGCACCATCCCGTTGGATTTATCCGACTCCGGTTAACGCGTCGTCAACTCCGAAAGGATGCGGTGGTTCGCGTGTTGGACGACGAAAAAACTCACCCCGGCGTAGATGGCGAGGGCGATGAGGAAAAAGGTCCAGGCGCCGAAGATCGCGAAGGGAACCGCGGCGATGATCGCGTTGCGGCGAGACATGAGCCAGATCTCGCCCGGAAAATCGAGCTTTCCACGCTCGATACGCGCCGCTTCGGAAAGCGCCGCTGCGGTCCCGGCGGCGAACAGCGCACCCCAGCCGGTCGCGTGCTCCGCCTGCCACCAGCCAAGTGCAAGAAGCGCGAGCCCGGCCGCCGGCCACAGAAGCCGCCGGCTGAGCGAGCGGGCCGACATCGGCCTAAGCCGCAGCGCGGCGAGCCGCCGCGCGATAAGTCCGAGCGGAGTCGTCAGCACGAGAAGCGCAAGGCCGGTCCTGGGCCACCCACCGCCGAACGCGACCGCAGCGCCAATCGAGAGAAGGAGCGCGGCCTGGACCAGTGCCTCCGGCCTGACCCGGGTTTCGATCAGCTTTTCGGTAGCGAACTCCTCGACCAGTGGAAGGATGTAGCGGCTCGCCCAGTCGCGCCTCGAGCCGCGCGAGGCAACGAGCAGGTGTCGTTCGAGATCGGCAAGGTCCCTGTCCGTTTCCGCAAGCAATGGCTCGCCCGCACCGGGTCCGAGCGGTGAGATGCGGGCGCCGCCCTGCAAGGCCCGCCTCAACAAGGTGGACTGAAGGTCCCATTCGCCGAGCATGGCGGCGGTTGCGCCGAGCGTCTGCGAGTCGACGATCGCAACTCCGGACCAGCGGCTGACCGCGTCGATGCGCTCGAAGCGTTGGTGGGCCTCGTCGTCGGGAACCGTGACGATCACCGGTTCCTGCTCCTCGGCCAGCGACGCGAGAAGCTCTGGCGGTGGTGCGAGTCCGTCGGCCACGAGCAGTATCATCTCGCCGGCTTCGAAGCGGCTGGCGGCCTCGATCCCATCACCGACAGTGACGACTGGCAGCCCCTCTTGCTGGAGACGCTCCAGCACCTGGTTGAGTGCAATCGGAATTCGGTCGACCAGGACCACGATCGGCGCCGCGCCGGCGGCCGAGGCGCAGCGCACCTGATATTCGAGCAAGGTCCGGCCCGCGATCGGAAGGAGAGCGCGAAGCGAGCCGGAATCATCCTCGAGATAGGCTGCGATCAGCGCCGCGAGCGCCATTCATTCTCCTCTTCCAGCCGCGTTGCGAAGCGGCCTGCAACGGCCGTTCTAATCGCTTTCTTGGACGAACAAAGGTGGTAAACTGCCCCGTCATGAGCGCCACCAGCCAGCCAGCCGCCTCCGTCCCGCAGCCGGAGCCGGAAACCCCGCCCCTCGAAATTCATGAATCGTCGCCCGCCAGCGGCTTCGATCCGGTGCAGTGGCAGGAGGGCCGAACGGACAGCGAGCCGGCGACTGCGGGCGGCCGCGCCGTCCTGGGGACGGCACTCGTCCTGCTGGGAATGCTGTGGACGGCGTACAGCGCCTGGTCGGCCGGAAGAGCGCTCGGCGGGCAGCCCCTCAGCTCACCGGCCATTGCGCAATGGGTCGCGGTAGCGGCCGGCCCGCTGGCCCTTCTCGGCCTCGGGTGGCTGACGTTCGGCCGCACCCGCCGCAAGGAAGCCGAACGGTTCACTCGGTCGGTCATCACGATGCGAGGCGAGGCGCGCTCGCTCGAAGCCCTGCTTCAGGTGCTGTCCGAGCGGATCAACGACAGCCGGTCCGAGCTGACGATGATCACCCAACACCTGATGCAACTTGGCGACGAGGCGACGGGCAAGCTGGGCGGGATCACGCGGGAGTTCGATTCGAGCACCGAGAAGCTGGCTCGACAGGGTGAAATCCTCGACCGCACGGCCGAGCATGCGCGCAACGACTTGGCCGTGCTCCTGACCGACCTGCCGCGCGCGGAAGAACATGCCCGATCGATTTCAGAGCAGCTGCGCGAAACGGCCGGCGACACGGCCGAACGCACCGCCGAGTTCGACCGGCAGCTCGCGGCGCTCACCGAGCGGAGCCACGAAGCCGACGAGATCGTGTCGGCCGCCTCGCAACGGCTGGTCGCGCACCTCACCCATATCGAAAGCGCGGGCGCCGCCGCCGCCGCCCGCGTCGGCGAGGCCGAATCCAGTTTCTCCACCGTGGTCGATTCGCTGCTCGACCGGACCGCCGCCAGCCTCGAGGAAATTCGCACCGGGATCGACGTTCAGTCCGTCGCCGTGACCGCGCTGGTCGAGCAGGCACAGGCCGGGATCGGGCGGGCCGGAGTCGACTCCGCTCAAGCCCTGGGCGCCAATGTCGAATCGGCGACCAACGCGATCGAAGCGCTATCGACTCGAATCGCCGAACAGGAGCGCGCGTCGCAGCGCATGATCGCGGATATCGATCGGGCGCTCGGCGAGCTCGACCAGAGGTTCGGTGCATTGGCGGAAGCGGGCGATGAGCGGGCGGGCCGTTTCCTTGCGGCAATCGGCCAGTCGCGAACCGAGCTGGAAGCGCTTGGCCAGCAGAGCGCCGCCGAGCATGAATCGATCGAGGCGCTCGCGCAGCGGACGGAATCGCTCCGAAGCGGCCTGGAGCGGCTATCGGCGGTGGTCCGGGCGCAACTGGCGGATTCGCTCGGCGAAGCGGGCGGACAGGTGGATCATCTCGTTCAATCGACGCGGTCGATCCGTCCGGAGGTCGAATGGATGCGCGATGCCGCCAGGGAAGCGAGCGAACGGCTCGGCTCGACAAGCGCGACGATCGCCGAACAGCAGGACCGGCTGGCCGCCCTGCTCGGCGGGATCGACGAGGGCGTCGGCACTGCCGGCGAGCGGCTCCGTGCACTTTCCGCGGCGATTGCGGAAGCCCAGGCGGAGGCCGCCCAGTTTCGCGCCGAAACGGGTCCGGGCCTGGTCGAGGCGATGGTTCAAATCCGGGACGCGGCCACGCACGCAGCGCAGCGCGCCCGCGAGGCGATCGGAAGCATCATCCCAGAAAGCACCGCCGAATTCTCCAGCGCGACGGCCGAAGCGCTCGAGCGGGTGATCCGCGAAAACATCGAAGAACGGTTGCGCGAAGTCGAAAGCGTTGCCGCCCGGGCGGTGGAGTCGGCGCGATCGGCGACCGACCGGCTGACCGACCAGATGCTTGCGCTCGGCCAGAGCGCGAGCGCTCTCGAACAGCATATCGAGAAGCAGCAGGCGGAAAGCCGCGAAGCCGACAGCGAGGTCTTTGCCAGGCGGGTCGCGCTGTTAATGGATTCGATGCACTCGGCATCGATCGACGTCGGCAAGATCCTGTCCGACGAAGTCGACGAGAAGGCTTGGGAATCCTACCTCAAGGGCAACCGCGGCGTGTTCACCCGGCGCGCCGCGCGGCTGATCGGCGGCAGTGAGACGCGCGCCATTCGCGCCCATTATGAATCCGACGGC
>Ga0070658_10003917_pt1 | contig 12207 bp, 26 predicted proteins | sample KBSC13metaG_FD_64664 | JGI IMG/M metagenome (GOLD analysis project Ga0070658, IMG submission 64664) | Corn rhizosphere microbial communities from Kellogg Biological Station, Michigan, USA - KBS C1-3 metaG | ecosystem: Host-associated > Plants > Roots > Rhizosphere > Soil ... | reverse complement strand
ATTCGTTCAGAATGCGTGATCACGACGTGATTTCGGTCGCAGAATCTCCGTCGACCGAATTCATCAAGATCATGGCGCCGCTGGACGCGGCCACAACCAATGCAGCAAACATAAACTCCATCGTAACCGCGAGGTAGTCTGACGGACACGAGACCAGGTGGGCCTCAAACCCGATGGCGGATAGGAAACACACACCGTTGGCATAGCCGCCCGATTGCGCAGTTGGCTCGTCTGCAATGGGTTCCATGACTTCCGAAACTGCCGTCCGCGCCAGCCTGAGATCATGTCCAACAAAGTTCATGTTGCAGACAAATTGAAGCATCGACTTCAGCCAATTTTAGACCGCCGGCACTAGAGCTAGGGGACGGTTTGGAGTTCCTGAACGATGTTGCTGATAGCAGGTAGTATTTCGACGGGGCTTGTCCTCGGTCTGCGGTACCGAGTCTTCGTCCTCGTGCCTGTTCTTCTTGTTGGGGCGGTCGCGATTTGCGCGATCTCGCCGCAATCGCTTTGGCAAGTCTGCGCTTCTGTTGCAACCTTTGCCGTACTGCTCCAAATCAGTTATGTCGGCGGCGCGCTGTTGAGATTTGCTACCGGCAGAGGAATGATCGCCAACGGCCCAAGTCAGTTAAGCCGCGCCCGACCGCACTGATGTCAGCTTTTTCCGCGTCACGACACGCGCGACGGCAGGGGGTTTTAATGAGGCCGCCAGGGCGCTCAAGGCCGAAAATCCGGGAACCGGCTCTGCATTGCCACCTTGACGAACCTGAAGTGGGCGATCGCAGTCCCAAGCTCTTTTAGCCGCTTTTGGCTATTTACGATCTCGGCGTCGAACAGGTCGTGATGATGACTATCGAGCGGTTCCCGATGCAGATACTCGTCGTCGCCGTTACCAAGAGTAACCGCCGCCCGGGCTAACACATCATCGACCCGTCGGCCAAGGCCCGCCCGCTCACGTTCCGCCGCCTCCAGAGCACCCTCGATAGCAGCCATGATCGCTCCGACCCGATGCTGATCGGTTTCGGCGTCTCGATCAGCCGAGCGCACCCGAAATTCGGACACACCGACACGGCGAAGGAAATTCTGGCTGCGAGCACTCAGAAACAGCTGGAACATGGATGAAATACTCGTTCGAGATCAGCGTTCGAAGAAGATCGCTCTTCCGTGGTTAATGAAGATTTAACGACTAGACACAGACCGCGTGAACTATCCAGTTCCGCCAAGCGCTGTCATGCTTCCCGTAAAGCGCCATCCATCTCTGTTCATCCGACCCGAGCGAACTAGCGGTCATTCCCTCCCGATCGCCCGTGTCCTGCTCGGCCTGTTTCAGATCCAAGCCTTCGAATTCTTGTGTTTCGTCGAACGTCAGGCCAATCAGAACCCGCCGACCAATTGCATCAACAAAATATCTTCGGGGAGCCGCGTTGCTTGGAGTAATCATATTGCAACCTGCGTCTAATACCAAAGTTAATACTGGCTATTGCGTAAAGCAACCTGAGCCCAAAAAACACAATCAGAGAAAATCTCAAACGGCTCCTGCACCCAAATGATGGGCTGCGCAGACTACCTCTAATTGGCGCCTTGGCCAAGTCCGCGCAATTCAGATCTCGCACCAACGGTAAGTGCCGGGCCGAACCCCGTCCGGTAAGGTTGAAGAGTTAGCTTAACACTCGGTGTTTGTTGCGAAACTTTCGAAATCTCCTATCCCTCTCTTCACCGGCCTTCCGAAAGGCCCAGCCCAACCAAGCAAAGCCGTTGAGCATCCGCTTGGCGGCTTTCGTCTTGTGTACGAGAGGATCAATCGAGAAAAATGGCACGCAGGCCCTGGTCATTCAAAGAGGATCGCCGGCTCATGGAGCTGGCGAAGTCTTCGGTCTCGCTGGAAGATGCAGCAAAACAGCTCGGACGACCACCCGAAGCGATCAAGCGCATGGCGCTACGGCTCGGCGTTTCGCTCAAGCCAAAGAACGCCAAGAAAGTCTGAGTACTCTGGGTGGACAGCCACCTCCGAACGAGCTCCACTGCATGGTAATCGAGGCTTCGTTACTTTCTAATCGCCGCCTGAATGGCTCGGATCACGGACGTCTGTCTCGTTGGGCTGCACGTTTCAATAGCTTGGGCCAACGCCCCACCCCAAAGGCTGTTCATGCAGCAAGCGCTCCTGGCCACCTTAGAACTAATTGCATTTGAGCAATCCCAACGATTAACGAAGCGGAGGACACCGACGCTACGGGGCACATCAACCCTATCGCCTCCGGCGCACGGAAGTTCGGCAACCTGCTCGCCCTCGCAGCACTCGACGACTGCAACCCCTGCTCCGATTAACGAGACCGCACTGCTTGCCTGGCCGCGCGGGACCCATCGAGGACAGGTTTGCTTTAGAAAAAGCGTTGCACAGTTTCGCCGCGCACTCCTCAAAGGCTGCACAGCACTGATAGTTGCACCGCCTTAACGATACTCATGCCTTTCGCAGCGATGCGCCGACGGATTGGTTATTCTACAATATGCGTCGCAATCACCTCATGACGGCAGCCGGACTCTGCCTTGCGCTCATCGCTTACGCTACGCTAGCGCGGCTGTTAGGAAGGCCCGTGATCGTCGGCCATGCCGAGGCCTACCGGGTCATTGTTATTGAGCGCTTCAGCATTTACGGCCTGCTTGGCTTTCTCCTGTCCTTTCTGCTGCCAGGTCGGATTGCTCCTGCCTGCTGCCTCGTAATCGCAGTCGCAACTGGACTCGAGCTTGCACAAATGCTGATCCCAGATCACAGCTTCGCATCCATGGAGGTTCTGCAGAAGGCGGCCGGCGGCATCGTCGGCGTCCTCTTTGCTCAGACGATCCTGGCTTTTTTGCCCCGCCCGACCACCTAACGCCGGCCTCCGCCAGGGGACCACATCACCCGGTATCAAGAACAAAACGGGGACTTGCATCGCCATCGGTCCGCGCAGCTCGGCGGTGGCCGCAGTGTGGATGTTCGCGTAAAGCTTGTCGCCTACAAGATCCGCAGCCTGGATATCGCTGAAGGTCCCCGTGCCCTTGATCGGGCTCGACGCCGACCTGAACGCGAGGGCAGTGGAGGCGTTCTTGTCGACCGCGCCGGGCCCATGAAGATCGGAACACGTGCCCGTGCAGGTTACAACCTTCGTGCCGTTGTCGAACTGGCTTCCGCCTTGCCGGAACCGGGTACTCGCGTTAGTCGCACGTTGTTGCCACCGTTGAGCTCGGCCTGCAATTTGACCGTTCGCAACCAGCGACTGTCTCGCGACCAGGCGGGGCGCACAACGTCGCACCGGCAAGATGCAGGGCTTTCTTCATGGCATCCCCCGACCGTACCCATTGCCTTCCCGATCCGCTGTGGAACGCCGGCAGTCGGGCCGAATTCCGGTTGAAAGGATTATGCGCATCGAAGATGTCAGGAGCGAGCGGAGTGCTAGGCGGCTCCCCGCCCGAGACTCACCTTCCTTGGCCTAAGACCTCCGGACATTTGCTGGTAGGTATCGCGCAATGCAGCGATCGCCTCGTCGAGATCAGGCTCGGCTTCGCGAATTGTCTCCAGGAACCGCCCGATCAATGCAGCATTCAACTTAACTCGGGTGTTTCCATCACGGCTCCGACGCCGGTCCAGCAGCAGGTGCTGCGCCTGCGATCTGGCCTGATCAGCACTAACTCCGCAAAGGATCCCAAGCTCCTGATAAGTCATCCAGATCTGAGGCATGCCTGTCCACTTCCTGTTATGGGCCTCAACCTAGGCTGCAGGTTTGAAGGTAATGTTGCGACGGCGCGATCCCGCGACCTTTTCGCGGCAAAATGGTCAATTGAAGTTAAACAAGCGGAGGCGATGAACGCGTGACCCCAATGGAAGAAGTTGACGGGCCTGCGGGCGAGCGGCCCCGGAATGTCTCGTTCCCGAGAAGGAGCAAAAATGGGCATTGTACCTCCATACAGCCGAACAAACCCTGACGTCATGGATCCTCGAGGCGTTCTGAACCGACCTGCTTGCAGGCGGACGCGATAATTCTATGCTCCGGATGCTTGCTGCCAGGCGGTCCAATCCCGTATGTGAATCGAGAGGCATTTGCTTGAGTTCGCTCGAATTTCCGTCTCTTGGTATCCCGCCGAAGGCTACCTCTTGTGTCGAGAGCCTTTCGAGCGACATATCGTGCTTGAGGCACCGCTTCGCCCGCTTGCGCCGCAAAGGACCTGGCTGGCTCTCCCTTGCGCTGCTTGTGCTTTGCGTGAATCTACTGCTAGCAACGGCGCGGCTTGGATGATCGTGTCGCTTTTGGGGTAAGCATATATGACCGACCGACCGACTGTTCTTGTCACAGGAGGCGCGGGCTATATTGGCTCGCATGCCTGCCGTGCCCTCTTTGCTGCTGGCTATCGGCCCGTTGTTTATGACAACCTCACAACGGGTCATCGCGGCTTCGTTACAGGGGAGCTGGTGACGGGCGATCTGCTCGATGGCGCGACACTGGCTCGCGCCTTTGCCGATCACAAAATCGCGGCGGTGATGCATTTCGCGGCGGCGAGCCTTGTCGGCGAGTCCATGAGCGACCCGCAGAAATACTATATCAACAACTTTCAGGGCACGCTGTCACTGCTCCAGGTGATGCGCAACGCCGGCTGCCGCCGCGTCGTATTCTCCTCGACCGGCGCAGTCTACGGTAATGCCGATTCCAAGGCGCTACGGGAGGACTTTCCCTGTGCGCCGATCAACCCATACGGTGCTTCGAAGTGGATGATCGAGCGCATGCTCGCCGACTACCGTGCAGCTTACGGCTTCGGCGCATTCTGCTTGCGCTATTTCAATGCCAGCGGCGCCGATCCGGCAGGAGGCATCGGCGAATTGCGTGAAAACGAGACGCATCTCATTCCCCGCGCGATGATGGCGCTGCAGGGGCATGTCGACTTCGCCGTATTCGGCGACGACTACGACACGCCCGACGGAACCGCGATCCGCGACTACATCCACGTTGCCGATCTCGCTGCTGCGCATGTCGCGGCTTTGAAGCTGCTGGAATTGGGGCATGCTGGCGGCAGTTTCAATCTCGGCACTGGCTCAGGCTTCTCGGTGCGAGAGATCCTCACAGCCATCAGGCAGGAGACCGGACGCGAGGTGCCGCATGTCGTCAAGCCGCGCCGCGCCGGTGATCCCACCTATCTCGTCGCAGACCCCTCGGCCGCCCGAAAAGTGCTGGACTTCGTGCCGCGACATTCCGATCTGTCGACCGTGATCCGCACCGCCTGGGCCTGGCACCAGAAGGCGCATCCGCTTAAATCAACCGGATAAACTGGCTCAGGTGCAGGCTTAAAGCTCGCACCTGGAAGCACTTATACAATAAATCGAGAGCTACCGGCGAATTCAACCGCAAGCGATAGCACGGATGGCATGTCTACAAGGCCGTCAATTCAGTTCATCGCATCTCGTGCTGCTATTTCTTCTATACGACCGAGCTCCTCGACGTCGCGACCTTCCCATCTTCGAAGGTCGCATATCGAAGCGTCGCCTCGACGGTCTGCGCCTCCTTTGAATGCAGCATTCCATTCACGCATCTCAGTCGCAGCGCAAGCATCCAGTGCGTCGGCTGGCATACATCGGACATTCCAGCGGTGGCCCCTTTCTGGAGGATTCGACTCATGAGATCAACACGCCCAAGTAGCTGCGAGATCAGCGCGCCCAGCCATAGCCTTCCCTGTGATGCCTGATCAGGATACTTCTTGGATGTTTGCCTCGACCTGAAACAGCGCCTCGCCCTGGGCGGGCCCTTTCGCGGTAGCGGAGGAAACCACTTGCCCAAGCACGCGCCTGCCCGGCCCGTTCCGGATCTAACTCGGGAGCCAGAAAGCTATCTGCGATCTCGATTTTGGGCCCCCAACGTCTAGTCAGCAGCCAAACGGCAGCGGCCTTAACTATAGGCCAGAACCGCAACAACCGACGTGAGGCGTCGGGTTATTAAAAGTAACGGGGCTTGCAGGAGCAAGCGCAATGCACACGACTACCGCCGTATTCTTCGTCCTTGCTACGGCGTTTTTGTTTACGTTCGTAGTTGTTAAGCCTCGCATCGAAGCTTGGCTAGACGGGTAGAACAACATCTTGATGCTGCTTGCGACCTCGTGGTCTAGCCGGACCGAGTTTTCGCGGCCGGCTTTCCAGAATCAACCTGCCGCGCGATATCAAGCTTGATCCGAGAGTCCGGTTGTCGACGCTCACAAACTAGCGTGCTCAAACCGTGCTTTGCCCCGATGCGGCCCTCTTGGCGGAGCCGGCGCGCCAAACATATTCGGCCGCGTCGGTCCGTTCATCGGCGAGAGCAGAAAGATGCGCAAACTACTTTTGATCGCGTTCGACGTGTGCTTCTGGACCGCACTGATTGCTGCCATCGTCACGACGGTCGCGCGCCTCGGCGCGCACGCGAAAGGGCTGCGTGAGAAAGCAACGGCTCCTACCTCCGCAAAGTCAGCATGAGCTTGCTCGCGACGTTCACGTGAGCGCTCCTTGAGCTTCGCTGTCAATCACCACTTCTGACGATGCGGTGCAATATTCGCTGTCATGACACAGCGCTGGTTAATCGCGAGCCTGGACGGCCTACGTCCGGATGCCAAGGCGGATGAGAGCTTTGCCGATCCTCAACTTGCAGCGTAGAGTTTCGCGACCGTTCGGGGAGCCGACTGGACAGCGGCCTCAAAGCTTTTGGATGCGCCCAAAATACATTTTCTCGTTTGCTCAACGGATGGATCGAGCTGCGCGACTCCGGTACCGGGACGAAATACCATATTACGCGGCGGCCTCGCCCAGCTCTGCATGCCGAGAGGACGCGTCACAGCGCGATCGCCTTTCAAGGCCGTCAAGCCGCCGAGGAGCTTGATACACCCGCACTTCGACGCATGTTGAGCACGCTGCCGTTTGTGAACTAGATCATATCGTAGCCCGGAAATCTCCGGTACGAAGTTCAGCGGGCTTCGAGCTTTCCACCCGGATTTTGACGCGCCGGCCGCAGCAGTCACCTGCTGCAGCGTTCGTGTTCACAGTGCTTTGCGCCAGAATCAAGATGGCCGCCACCGCAACTTATTTGTCCAATTTGCTTGGATTTATCGCGACTTTCTGATCGCCATGGGAGGATTGTAGTGCCCAAAGAAAATTGCCTCGTCGTTCATGCTGCCGGAAGACAACTGGACCTCCTACGCGGCGAAGCGTCCCGCATCGCCAAAGGCAAGAATCTTGATTGGTGGATCGATCGCGCGGAGGTCGGAACCCGTTTTTGCTTCGAGGATGCGAAGGCAAAGGAGTCGTTCGCTCTCGTTTGTGACAATTTCGGTATTGCTTGCCGAGACGTGTAGCCACGGTCGCTACTACAAGCCGGCGCCATTGCGCCAATTACGATGGCATTCAGCGCGATCCGGCCCCCGTGCCTGGAGGTCCGCACCTGGTCCAAAGCATGGGGGCCGAGCGCTTCGGCGCCGCCGCCGATAGCAGAACCTTGTAGCGCGCCCTTATGCGAGACGAAATAGAAGTCGGCGAGTCTATCAGCTGCCGAGCAGCCATCGTCCCGCGGTGGTTTGAGGTAAGTCATGTGCTCCTCCGCCAGCCGCAGGCGGCAAACCATCATGAAATCTCTTTTGAGATTGATTATTGAATGTTCGAATTACGTGTGTCGATCGCAGGCGCGAGCGCGAAGAGGCGCCCCGCCGGTGAGGTGCGGCGTATGCAAAGTCGGTGACAAAGGAAGTCGCGTCCACTAGCGAGAAGCGCGGACCTGTTCTCCAGCTTTGCACGAAGCATTTCGTACCGCGGCGAAATCCCCTCCAAAACAGCGGGGGTCAACGCGCGGCGCCGTGGTGCCCTACAGGCAGGCAGCGGCGTCCCGCAGCCGCTTATAACTGCTGCGTTGCCCGCATCTGCCGCCTTTAATTGGCCTTTTCAGTACCGCTTCGACCACGTCGCCGTCACTACAGTGGCGCAGTCGTTTCACCTTCCAATTGAGCCATGATGATGCTGGCTTTCTGCGGAATTGGTTCAATGGCTGCTTATCGCCGACATAACTGAGCATCAGCTCTCAGTGCCGCCTGATGTCTGCCCAGTCAGCAGCAGAGAAGCCCCGTTGAGAGGTCTTTTTGTTTGTCGGACCGTCAACTTGGCCTGGAAATGACCGGCTCCGACCTATGCGAAATGTGCCTGTAGGTCGTGATCGAAGCTAGGACCAAAACGAAGCAAAAACGCCAACAAATGCAGAAAGCAAAATACGGCTGTCCAAAATCGACTCCGAATACCTGATTACGGGGCGCCAGCCTCGGGAAGTCAAGCTCTGCCGCCAAATGCATGCGCGCCAGCTACAGTGAGGCCGGCGCCGTCCGCGCACTTTTGGGGCGGCCAATACGCACCCGGGCGCAGGGCCCAAGAGGATACTGGGGAGCATGGAGGAACGCTTCCAGCCAGCAAGACGTTAGGGAAAACTTGGCATAGGACGAATTGTGGTCGATCTGAATTTGGTAGTCGCGATCGCGCTCGGCGCATTTCTTGCCGGTGGCCTGTGCGGCTACGGCGTGCGCGCTGCCGTGTCGGCACGCCGGCGGGCAAAATTCATGCGAAGGCGATTGTAACGCGAAAGCTTGCTGAGCAGCCGGGCCGCCCATCAAGCCTTACAGTGGAGGGCTGATCGAAAGATGCATTGTCCGAACAAAGCGCGACAGATCACGTACATCGCAGCCATAACGGTCAGCACCTTGGGTTGGCTGATCTTTCTCTATGAGCTCGCGGACTATCTGCTCGAAGGATAATCATGGACGCTCGCACCCTGCAGCTCGAAGACAGGCTCATCCTTTGCCAGCGGTTGGCCGCCTATTGGTGGGGGGGTCTCGGCGGCGCCACCGCGAGCATGAAATTTGGTGGCCGGCGTACGGCCTGCCGATCTTTTGTCGGAGCGGGCTGACGCAGTTGCCGCCATCTACAGGGGAGTCGCTGCCCAGTCGCCTCGTCACCGGATGCGCCACCCGCTCAACGGCTTCGCAGCAGAGCGAGCGGATTCTGGTGTGGCGGGCATCTTCCGGTGGAAACCCATTGGAGATCGCGCGGGAGTCTGGAATTTGGCGGTGATGCTGATTGAACACCCGGGATGAGCTTTGCCGGTGTGCAATGTCCTGCAGTATCGTCTCACGGTCCAGTTTCGATCATCGGGAGGCTTCGTGCCATTGATGATCAGCCATGAATGTTTCTTAAAGGGATTCAAGGCATTCTTGGACGGCATGGACCGCGATGATGTATCGACCTGGTTAGTGCCTGCTCTCAGGCGAAGTTACGCGCGTCTAGCAGCATGGATGACGCGCGGAAACCGCGCGCCTGAGCCAGGCCGCTTGCCAGCGCCACCACGCACGGAGCGGCCCTCCCGATCTCCGGACCCGTCGCGCCGACCGGCGCCGCCGCGCATTTAGAACGTTGCAGGGCTTTGCGGATGACCAATAATCGCTCCTTAACGCGTCCGTGGTTGCCGAACGAAGAGGGGAGACTGCTCGCGCTGTTCGGCGAGGGCGCCACAGCTGACGAGATCGGAGAAGAGCTGGGCCGCACGCGTCAGGCGGTCTACGCTCGCTTGCAGCGCTTTCGAAAGCAGCGGGGGCGAGCGAGCAGGACGAGCGGGGAGTTCTTTGCTCAGCTGCCGGAGTAATCGCGTGCGGCTGTCGATTTCTGGAAACATCATCAGACCGGAGGAAGGCCAGCTTGTCGAGCGGTCGGTTCTCCGGCAGAGCAGAACGTCCAGGGATGCCGTCTTTGGCTGCCATTCTGACCTAGCGATCCTGAAGCCAGGCCAGATTAAAGGTCGCAGCTTTGTCCTCGGTTGCGTTGCCGTGTCGCAATCTGATCCTGCCGGAGGACTGCCTGTGACCACTGCAAAGCCGCCCGCCCGCTACGGCGCTACTCGAGGGCGCCCGTCCGAGCGGCTTTGCTTTACCTACCGACTCGCACCCGGGAGACGCCCCCCAATCACCCGGGCGCGAATGGCGCCCGCGCCCGCGACCGGCTGTCGAGCCCCTTGGGCAATTTATCGGGATTGAGCTTTACGACCGCCCTCTTGGCATCGGCTGGCAGTGCTCCTTCCTGACTATAGATCAGCGTGCACTCGAACCGAACCTCTGGCACCTCTCGCGCTGTGCCCGAGCAAGTAGCCATCGCGCCGCTGCATTTGCCCGTCAGGTTGACCTCGACCTCATCGGGACCAAATACGCTCGGGTTGCCCTCGGTATGACGTTTAACGGTCAGGACGGCCGTGAAACCCTGCTCATGGACCTGATAGGAGCCGCCATAGGTGAAGAAGCTGTCACGGCCGGAGATCCGCCCGTCGACCAGGTCCACAAGGCCCGTGCCCTGGCCACGCGGAGTCCTGAACCAGGCCGCATATTTGCCGTCGCTCAGCATGAAAAACATCCGTCATAGTATTCAGACGTATTTGCAATCAACTCCAGGGCGTGACAATGACCCATACGCCGCGTATTGCGGCACGGTTAACGGACGGCAAAGCTGATTCCTCAATTGCTGGTGCTGCATGCGCAACGCAGGCGACAAACTCAGAACAATTCTATGCCGTCGTCGGCGGTCTCGACCCGGCGCACAGCGGCAATCGACATCAGCCCCGGTGCTCGAAGGAATTCCGGAAAACCGCGCAGCGCGCGCTCCGCTGCATTGTTTGAACCACCCGGACCTAGGTACTGCAAGGTACGGCATCCCCGAACCTTCCACCGCCGTGTGGCGCGTGCCCTTCAGCGGGGTTGATTAACGACGAACGTAGGTCACGAGCGCTCTATAGTCTGCAGTTGATCATCGAGAGCGGACAGGGCCACAAGCGGAAGTTGGGGCGACGCGTCGTGCCTGTTGACGGTGGACGACGGCTCGCCAACTTTCGGCTGTGTGGACGACCAGAAGTCGGCATGAAAACGAACTTCGCCGAAATCACAAGTCGGGAGGTAGCGCGCGCTTGCATGGTTCTTCGTCACGCTGCCTCTTCCTTATTCAAAACGCGAGCGAGTTTGATGCTATTTTGAGCGCCCTCTACATTGCCTTCGTGATCAGGGAACCTAACATGGTCCTCGGTGCATCACACTTCTGGAGATTTTATGAAATACATTGCCGTTATCACAGCCGCTGCGCTGGCAGCAGCAATCGCCACGCCTGCGCTTGCAGGGAGTGCGACGCAGAGCCCCGAGTGGCTCACGAGGCAGAAGATTTGCAAGAAGGAGGCTTCTGCGCAGGGACTCCATCTCTCGAAGAAGCGGGCGTATGTCAAAGAATGCATGGCTAAAGGTTAGCATTGACCAGCATCGCATCAACTACCCCGCTTCGGCGGGGTATTTTTGTTCGCTTTTGCTGCCACTATTCTCGCCCGCCTTCATGACCTTCTTTCGCGAATTGCCAAGCTTTGTGCAAAAGGCAACCTATAGCGCCGGTGGCACAGCGGGCACCGCGCTCTCCCCCTGGGATACAGAAAACTGGTATCGTCCAAAAGTGATCAGCAAGCAGGCCAGTTTTGGCCGGTGACAGAAGGGCTCAAGTCCGCTAAGCGGCAGCTTCGATCTCGAGAGTGGCGCAACGTGAGCGGCGGCAAGGCTAATCAGGCGCATTCGCCGGGTCGACTGCAGAGATCTGCAGTCCCGCCGGCACTTGCCTCTTTAGTTCTGATTTTACGGAACCTTAATAGGTCATTGCCAATGTCGAGAGCCAGCACTCGCCGCGGCATCGACTTCGTTTCCGCTAGTTATCGTCTAGACCTGCTCGGTTGGCAGTCTCTTCGTGGGAGAGACCGTTATGCTCAAGGCATGCATGATTGCTACTTTCGCGCTGCTTTTTTTGGCGCTATGCGATCATCAAGTATCAAACGGGAAGTATACTGATGCGGTTCTCGTCATGGCAAAGCAGATAACGCGTTCGTTCGGCGTCTGACACAGCGAGACGGGCTGCGCGCGTCAACGGCTTCCTCGTGCCGATGCCTCCAGCCGGGTACGGGGACCTCGGGGAGCCCCGACCAGTCGTCCCTCCCATGCCGAAAGCCGTTCTCGGAGGAAGAGCTGGCCCGCGTCCTGCAACAGACGGCTGGGCTTTGTTAGCGCAACAGAGACGCTCAACCGCGTTCAAGCTCTTCAAGAGGGAATGGTTTTTCAAAGACGGGGTTCTTAAACCCCTTGGGCACCCGTCGGCACCGTATCCGCTAGCAAACGCAA
>Ga0070658_10003915_pt1 | contig 12208 bp, 13 predicted proteins | sample KBSC13metaG_FD_64664 | JGI IMG/M metagenome (GOLD analysis project Ga0070658, IMG submission 64664) | Corn rhizosphere microbial communities from Kellogg Biological Station, Michigan, USA - KBS C1-3 metaG | ecosystem: Host-associated > Plants > Roots > Rhizosphere > Soil ... | reverse complement strand
GCTGGCCACCGAGGGATCGGCCATTACCTCACCGAAAAAGCGGTTCGAGTAATTCACACAGCCATTCATGAGGGTGAAAATCACTCCTACGCGCAACTCTCCACTCTGTATACGGGCAATACGGTCCTCACCCAGAGCCTCGGCCACTGCAGCCGCGGCGTATTTTGAAATCGGGCTGGTGCGTCGCAGACGGGCAAACTTGGGTGTGGTGGAACCTTCTGACGGCACGCGAAACACGGGAGTGCTCACCGTTTCGTTGCCATAGGGCCGTTCAATCACGGACCGTGGAGCCATTTCTCCACTGGCGATGAGATTCATCAGGGCAGGCACGCCCCATCCGGCGGAACTCACTGCTCCAGTGCCGGTGATGGCCAGAGGCATTCTCATCGGGCTCCCTCCTTGGCAAAGATGAGAGTGGCATTCGCTCCACCGAAGCCGAAGGAATTCGTCAGCACGCGCTGGATCATCGCTTCGCGCGGAGCCTGCACCAGATCGAAAGTGCAGACGGCGTCTGCCTCGCGGACATTCAGGCTGGCGGGGAGAAATTGTTTTTCCAAGGCGATGAGACTGATTACGGATTCGACAGCTCCGGCGCCACCCAGCAGGTGGCCGATGGCGGACTTGGTGGAACTCACGCGGATTTTTCCTACTTCGGATTCCGCCCAGCGCTGGATGGCGCGGCCTTCCGCGATGTCATTCAGCGGTGTGCCGGTGCCGTGGGAATTGATGTAATCGATTTGTTCAGGTGCCAGTCCTGCCATGGCGCAGGCAGCCTGCATGGTGGAAAGGGCGGCATCGCCTTCTGGGTTGGGCTGGGTAAGGTGGTGGACATCCGTAGCTGCCCCATAGGCTAACAGTTCTGCGATAACGCTGGCACCACGGGATTTCGCCGCATAGGCGGACTCCAGCATCACAAAGCCAGCACCTTCGCCGATGGCCAGTCCGTCTCGGGCGGCGTCGAAGGGGCGGGGGATACCCGAGGAAGAGAGCGCTTGCAGCGAATCAAATCCTGCAAAGACGAGCTGGCACAGAGCATCATAGCCGCCTGCCAGCACGCGTTCCGCCCTGCCGGAGCGGATGAGATGGAAGGCGTGGCCGATGGCATTCGCCCCGGAGGCACAGGCATTTGAAATGATCCGTGTGGGACCGTGCACCCCCAGCACGCGGCACATGTCCGCCATCTGGCGCTGGGCCTGATAGGTCTCCACCCGCCGGAGTTGGAGGTGGCGGTCTGCGTGAGTGGAGAGAGCGTGCTTATAGTAATCTTCTCCGATGGGCATGGCCGCAGCGGAGGTGCCGATGATGATCGGCATGGTGGCATCAAAAATCCCTGCGGAAGCGAGCGCCTCCTGCGCCGCCAGCAGTGCCATGCGCGTACCGCGATCCATCCGCGCCTCGCCCTTTGTCCTGATGGGTGGTAGATTTACCTGTCCGCCAGTGCCTACCCGCTGGCGGGATACATCGAACAGCGTGATTGGAGAAAAAGCACTGCGTCCTTCGCGGAAGCCGATGGCATTTTCCTCCAGATTCATTCCCATGGGCGAGACGATTCCAGCCCCGGTGACCACCACACGGCGGGAATCAGTTGGGATCGGGAAATCGGAAAAATACGCCACGGAGAATCAGGAAAAGTTAAAGCTCGTCAGATGGGGGTGCGCGTAGCTAGGCACGCACGAGCTTCTTGTCAAATGCTGTATCTCCGCTGGTTAGAAACCTCCCGTCGTCATGCAGGCCGTCCTGCCGTTTTTACCGATGGGAAAACACTGCTGTTCCGTGAGCTGGCAGCGATGGTGGACCTTCAGCCGATGGCGGAGGGGCCTGTCATCGCCCGCAGCGGCGGGGTGGATTTTTTTGTGCAGATCCTGCGGGCCTGGAGAGATGAACAACCGGTGATCCCGGTTGAAAAGGATGCACCGGAACCGATATTGAAATGCGCTCCGCTGCCTGGCACCCGTCTGGTGAAATACACACCGGGTGCCACCGGTGTGCCGCGTGGGATCTTTCTAAATGCGGAGCAGGTGGCGGCGGATGGCGATAGGCTGGTGGAGGCCATGGATCTCAAGCCGGAGGTGCCGAATCTTTCCGTCATCTCGCTGGCGCATTCGTATGGATTTTCCAATGTCGTGCTGCCTCTGTTCCTTCATGGGATACCCGTGCATCTGGTAAGCGTACCATTTCCCCGTGCGGTGGAGGAAGTTTTCCGGAGCCATCCCTCAGTCGTGCTGCCTGCCGTGCCTTCCATGTGGCGGGCGTGGCACCGTGCCGGGATTTTGGTAAATGCCCCCATCCGCTTGGCATTCTCTGCGGGCGCCCCACTGGCACTTTCCCTGGAGCAGGATGTCTTCGCCTCCACAGGCTTGAAAATCCGGAATTTTTATGGAGCCAGTGAATGTGGTGGCATTTCCCTTGATGGTAGTGACCGTCCACGGGATTCGGTCCATTGCGTGGGAAATCTCCTGCCTGGTGTGGACATGACCCTCACTCCTGATGGTAGATTCCAGGTGGCCAGCACCAGCGTGGGAATGGGCTATGATGAGCCGCGCCGGGATGATGTGCTGGGAAATGGCGTCTATCTCACGCGGGATCTAGGCCATCGCGATGAAGCTGGCCTTTATTATCTAACCGGCACTGTGGGAGGTGCCATCAATGTCTCGGGAAGAAAAGTAAGCCCTGCCAAAGTAGAGGCTGCCATTCTCGCCACAGGCCTTGTCAAAAAAGTCCGCGTCTTCGGCATCCCGAGCAGCGATCCCGAGCGGTTTGAGGAAATTTCCGCCGATTATGATCTGATGGAGGGGGCGTCTTTTGAGGAACTGAAGTCGCAGACAGTAGATCGCTTGCAGCTTTGGGAGATGCCCAGACATTGGAAGAGCGTGCAGGAAGAGTGAGTCATTGATGAGCTGCTGTTCTCCTTGATTTTCTCCCCATTTCATCATAGAAGATGTTATGCGAGATCTGGAGGAATGGCTGGGTTCCGAGGAGACGGGGGAGACTTTCTCCCACTGCATTCACTGTAAGCTGCCATTGCTGGAAATTGATTCACCCTGGCTGGTGAACAAGGAATTTCATCGGGAGGAATGCGTCTTGGAATACGCCATCTGCCAGCAGTGTCGTGATCAGACTACGGGCCGCATCTCCAGAGAATCCAAGGCTGCCGTTTGCCGATTTCTGGAACAGCAGATCGATTGGGAAGAACGCGTACAAGAACTTCTGATGATGCACGATCCGGCGGATCGCTTCGCTGCCTGCATCGTCTGTCAGACCGCACGAGAGGAGCTGGAAGGTTACTCCATTTCCGCGCACTTCGATGCCAGTGGTGATCTGATTATCGGCCCGCTGCCATTGCTGATCTGTAAGAAGTGCGTGGAGAAAATGACATCCCTACTATGTGAGGAAAGTCGCGCCGTTTGGCAAAAATTTCTAGCAGAGCATTTTTCCGGTCCGCCGGATGTCAGCTTTCCTGGCATGATGTGAGGCGTAATATAGATAGCAGAATGCAACCGCTTTCCTTGAAACTGCAACTTTTCTTCGGTGTTTCCTGGTTCTGGGATTCCTATCATTTCCTTATGACATAAGCGACGCAGGCTGGAAGGCATGCCGATACACGGATTGCGAGTAGACACTGCTGCACTGCAACCGAGTCATGAATACAGATCCATACTGGAAGAAAGTAGAACGAGCCGATTATCCCACGCTCGCGGAGGATCTGGATGTGGATGTTCTGGTCATCGGTGGTGGCATCACCGGGGTGAGTGCTGCGCATTTGATTGCGGAAACGGGGCTCAAAGTTGCCTTGGTGGAGAAGTTCAGATTGGGCGATGGGGATACGCTCCATACCACGGCTCATCTTACCTGCATGACCGATACGCGTCTTTCCGAACTCATTCACATCTGTGGAAGGACAGAGGCTGAGATCGCATGGAAGGCGGGCAGTATTGCCATGGATCACATCGCAGCAGTTGCGGAGCGTCTCAAGGTGGATGTGGGATACTCCACAGTAAATGGATATCTATCAGCTTCAGGAGATGCGGATCTGGAAAATGAAATCAAGGCGCTGAAGGGGGAGGCGTGGCAGGCAGCGGAGTGGGGGATGGATGTGGAGTATTTCGACCGCACGCCTGTGATCAATCTCCCCGGCATTCGTTTCGGTAATCAAGCAAAGTTCCACCCCATGTTATATTTGCAGGCCGTGGCCGCAGAATCAAAACGGCTGGGTGCATTGATCTTTGAAAACACCCTTGTCAGTCGATTCAATGAGGACGGGAAATCTGTTCAGGCCAATGGTCGGCGTGTGAATTACCGGTATGTGATCATTGCTACTCATGTGCCTCTGCAGGGGAACACTGGAACAGTGGGGGCCGCCCTTTTTCAAACCAAACTGGCATCCTATTCTACCTACGCCATTGCGGCTGAATTTCCGAAAGGAACGCTGGAGCAGATAATCTGGTCTGACACAGCGGAGCCTTTCAATTACCTGCGGGTGGATAGCCTCGAAGACAAGGACGTGGTGATTTTCGGCGGTGAGGACCACAAAACCGGCCAAGCTATTGATACCGAACAGTGTTTTACTAAACTCGAACAGCGTCTAACGAAATTTATTGGTCCGTTCAAACTGCTCAATCGCTGGTCCGGCCAAGTGGTGGAGACTGTGGATGGCTTGCCATTCATCGGATTGACCGAAGAAAATCAATTCATTGCCACTGGCTTCTCAGGCAATGGCATGACCTTCGGAGTGGTGGCCGCAATGATGGCGAAAGACCACGTATTGGGGCAGAAAAGCATCTGGAAGGAGATTTTCGATCCCTGCCGTAAGCACGTCTCTGCATTATCCAACTATCTAGCAGAGAATGTAGACTATCCCTGCTGTCTAGTGAAAGACCGATTGGGCCTGCAGGAGGATACAGGCTACATCGAAGATGGGGAGGGCCGCGTGGTAAAACGCAGGGGACAAATCATCGCCACCTGCCGGGATGAAAAAGGAGAACTCCACGAATGCTCCGGCATCTGCCCGCATCTCGGGTGTGTGGTGGCGTGGAATAATGGCGAAAAAACCTGGGACTGCCCCTGCCATGGTTCACGATTTCTACCGGACGGGACCCTCATTGCAGGCCCTGCGGAAACCAATTTGGCGCAAATCCCATAATAGTTTAGACCCGCGAAAAATCTTCAAATGACTCGCCGACCATGAAAAAATCATTACCTCAAACTCTTTTGATGGCTGGAGTGGCTCTAGCCGTTCCTGCTTTAGCAGATCGCATCGCACGCCGGGTGGCAGGCCGTAGTTATTCCGCATGGACTGGGGAAAACCCACCGCGCAACCCTGCAACACCCGGTGTGAACTGGCGGGACGCAATCTTATGGACGGCTCTCGCCGGAGCGATCGGTGGTGTTGCAAGAATGGCTTCGCGAAAGGCACTCAGCCGCGCTGGCCTGCCCGCGGAAAAATAAACATTCACCCGGTTGATGGTCCATGGATTTGAAGTTCCTTACAGATTGACCTATCTGTTATTTTGTTTCAAGTCTTCCGGATGAAATTGACTCCGGTGATAGCGGCTTTGTCTTTCATCGCTTGCCTAGCCGGTCAGGCCCGTGAATGGACTTCCAATGATGGGAAAAGCTGGAAGCGGAATTCATTTCTGCATCTGAAGGACAGGTAAAAATAAAGCGGCCTACTGGACAGGTGGTCACCATTCCCTTACCCCGCCTTTCCGCTGAAGATCAGGCATGGGTGGCACAACAACCCGTGGTGATAGAAGCGGCCAAGCCGTTGGAGGGGCCGTTTGGGAATCTTGTTACGGGTTCCTGGGCACTGAGTGAACACGATGGCCTCAAATTCGCACTCTACGGAGGCAAGGGACTTAAAGCGGAGACGAAGTATCCTCTAGTGGTGGCACTACATGGCAAAAGCTCGAATACGGAAAATGGCAAACAGGTGGCAGGATGGATGGACAGTTTCAAGAAAGCAGAAAATGAAGCGGTCCGGCCCTGCTTTATCGTGGCTCCACTGTCCGCTCAACCTGCCGCCGGGGAAGGAATGGGGTGGAATGGTGATGAAGTCACACAGGTGATCCAGCTCATTAAGGCTCTGATAAAGGATCTGCCCATCGATCCCAAGCGGGTTTATATCGTGGGTCACTCCATGGGTGGATATGGCACCTGCCACATCATGGCCAGCGAGCCACGCCTCTTTGCGGCGGCCATCCCGGTGGCAGGAGTTTCCCCGGGAGATGCCGCAGCTCTGGATCGCAAGCCGATCTGGATGTTTCACGCTGTGGACGACAAGGCGGTTCCCGTGAGCAGGGCACAGGAATTCGCCGCGCTATTGAAAAAGGACAAGCAGTTCAAATACACCGAGCTTCCTACCGGAGGACACGGAGTCGTAGGCTCGATATTCAATAATCCTGAAACCCACACCTGGCTCTTCGCCCAGCAGTTGAAGTAAGCATGGCGGGCGAGCCGCTGCTCAGCTCAGGCTTTCGATTGTTCCAGCATGCGCAGGAGGGGAATCTCGGCGCGCGCGCGGAGAGACTCTTCCATTTCCACACGAGGAGAGAGATTTTCCAGGCAGTTGCGGAGCTTCTCCATGGTGTTCATCTTCATGTAATGGCAGTCCGCACAGGCGCAACGGTCGGTGGGGCCCGCAATGAGATTCTTGTCCGGGCATTCCTTGCGCAGGCGGTGAAGCATGCCGCTCTCGGTGACGATGATGATGTCCTTTACCGGAGCATTCTGGCAGAAAGTGATCATTTTTTCCGTGGAGCAAACTTCATCGGCCAAAAGGCGGACCGCTTGGGTGCACTCGGGATGGGCCACTACAAGGGCACCTGGATGTTCTGCCTTGATCCGATTAATCGAATCGCGGGTGAATTCCACGTGAACGTAGCAGGCACCCTGCCACAGGTCCATCTTGCGGCCTGTCTGCTCCATGACCCATGAGCCGAGATTGGCATCCGGGACAAAAAGAATCGGACGGTCCTTGGGGGCCAGGTTCACGATCTTCACGGCATTGCCTGAGGTGCAGATCACGTCGCAGAGGGCCTTCACGCCGCCGGAGCAGTTGATGTAGGCGATGACATAGTAGTTTTTCTCCGCGTTTTCCTTGAGGAAGGCTTCCAATTGCGGAGCGGGACAGGATTGTTCCAGTGAGCAACCTGCGTCCGCGTCCGGGAGAACCACGATTTTGCCAGGGTTCACGATCTTGGCAGTTTCCGCCATGAAATGAACTCCGCAGAAAACGATGACGTCCGCATCCGTAGCCTTCGCATGATAGGCGAGGCCGAGAGAGTCCCCTACGTAGTCCGCCACATCCTGAATGTCACCAGTCTGGTAATTGTGTGCCAGAATGACGGCGTTGCGGGCTTTCTTGAGGGCGAGGATTTCCTCCTTGAGATCGAGGGCGGCAGCGGGCATGGCGCAGACATGGGAAATCCCACGTGAACAATCAAGTGCAGACGGTCTTTAAACTGCGGAGGATTTCGAAACCATCTCGATGGAGCCGGAATGTTTGGCTCCCGGCTTCACGATGAGAGAGGAAGTTTTAACGCTGCCAGTCAGGTGGGTTCGTTTCTCGAGAGTCACGGAACCCGTGCAGACGATCTGACCGGTGACGATGCCATCGATGTAAGCGGTTTCCGCAAAAACAGGATTGAGAAACTCCACGCGGGCTCCTTTTTCCACACGCAGCTCCTTACAGCGGACTTTTCCCAGAATGCGGCCGTGGTTACGAATGATCAGACTGCCTGAGCAATCCACAGATCCATTAAACTCTCCCCATACAATGAGATGGTGACACTGAATGGGCACGCCGGAAATGGAGCCACCTTTTTGGATGACGACGTTACCCCGCGTCTGTATGCGCTTCTGCCAGCTCTGGGTAATTTCATAATCCAGCAGACTGATGTAGGTGCTGCAGCGCGGGCATTGAGTGGACTGAGCATCACCAGCCACCTTGTAGGCATGGTGACAGCTCAGGCAGGTAATATCCCGAGGCGGCTTTATCCGATTGAACAATCGCTCTAGCAGTCGCTGTTTGGGAGCCACTGCTGTAGATGGACCACGGAATGCACCGGTAGTGGAACGGGTGGCAGACTCATGAGCTGCCAGAGGGCTGTCCTCAGCACGGGTCTTGACCAGCCGGGTGGATGGTTTGATCCGCAGGACAGCCTTACCGTCCTCTACCTTGAAATTTTCACCGCAAGCTCTGCACTGAGTGGAGACCACCAGTGCAGATTCTTTTTGAAGGTGCCCGCATGATGGGCATGCCACTTCGATGCGATGGCGCACAGGCTCATCGGCCATAATGAAACGGAGTGGAGATCAAAAGAGTGGTGAAAATGTCTGAAATTGAAAAAAATCAGCCTTTGCTCTCTGCAGGTGCAGGAGTGGAGACAGCCTCTGTAGGAGCACCCACAGTGGACTTACCAACGAAGATGGCACCTGCCTCGATGGACAGAGTCTTGGTCTTGATGTCTCCGATGACTTCGGCGCTGGCCTTCAGTTCGACGCGGTCTGTAGCGGTAAGATTGCCATGAACCTTGCCGTAAACCACTACGGTGCCTGTTTTGATCTCAGCTTTGATACGGGCGTTTTCACCGACGGTGAGATTGCCTTGTGAAAGGATTTCACCTTCGATTTTGCCATCCACTACGAGATCGTTGGAAAACTTGACGGTGCCCTTGATCTCCACGTCGGACGAGAGAACGTTGCGGGTGCCTGTAGCAGGACGTGCTTGAGATGCAGGAGCAGCTGCTGGCTGCTGAGGTCTGGCAGACTCGGTCGAAGCCGGGTGTGAAACCGGTTGGGATGATGTCGGTGCGACGGGAGCGGGGCTGGAAGTTTCGCTCAGATCTTGGCCAATGACTTTTTTGAACACGGGTATAAAGAGGATGGAAGTTGATGGATTGTCAAACGGATACGATGTTACGGCTGACCGGGTGTGCCCGGAGCACTACCACCATCCGCCGGAGTCGCAGGAGATTCAAATGGAAGTTGTGAAGGAATTGAAGAAGGTGAACCTAAGTTAAATTCCGGCACATCGCTTTGAGGAGCGGCGGGTTGGGCCAGACCTTCCACCTCGGTGGGAGGCTTGGCCTTGAGTGAACCAAGACGTTCTGTCGCTCCTTGAACAAAGAGGCTGGAAGGGAAGTCGCTCTGCACGCGCTTGTAGGATGCTTCTGCCTGATCAAGCTTTCCAGCATCCTTATACAAATCACCCAGAGAGATGAGGGCATAAGGAGCGAGGTAGGAAGAACCACCTGCCAGCTTTTCAAAAATCGCGGTGGCTTGCTCCAGTTTGCCATTGGCGGCGAGCTTTGCGCCCAGGCTGGCTTGGGCCGCTGGAATGGCGGGATGTTCCGGCTTTTCTGAGAGGAATTTCTGAAGGGTGGCAATGGACTCGTCTTTTTTGGAGTCATTCCACTGCTTCTCAGCGAGAAGAACTTGTGCGCTGCCCGCTGCAGCTGCGCCGGAATAATCCTTTACAATCGCTTCAAGGGAAGCGGCATCCTTGGCTTCGCTCAGAGCCTCACCAGCTGAGCTGGCCTCGCTGGATTTCACGCCGCGATAGATCGCAAAACCACCGGCTGCGAGAGCGATGACTGCGGCCAGGGCGATCAGGCCCTTCTGATTGCGCTCAAGGAGCAGATCGAAGGAATTTGGCTCCTGGAAGGACGGGGCAGGGGTGGTGGAGATTTCTTGAGGCATGAGAACGTTCTGACGTTGCAAGAGACGCGTCATCAAAGCGGTGTGGGTAGCGAAATCAATGAGGAAGTCGGCCAGAGGTCTATTTTTCCATGGTCAGAGCCAGTGAGGGAGTCCTACCTTGCCCGCGCATGGGTAAACGCGTGTACATCGTGGCGGGAGAATTGAGCGGAGATGCTCATGGTGCAGGGCTTTTACATTCACTGAAGGCGATGGTGCCCGAAGTGACTATCCGTGGCGCCGGTGGGCCTCAAATGGCGGAAATCGCGGGTCCGGAATTCAAGGATTGGGTGGAGGACGCTGCTGTGATGGGCGTATGGGAGGTCTTGAAACGCTACAATTGGTTCACCCATCGCTTCAACGAAATGCTGGATGAATTGATCGCCTATCAGCCCGATGTGCTGGTATTGGTGGATTATCCCGGTTTCAACCTCCGATTTGCAGATGCAGTGAAGCGTGAATGCCCCCGCACGAAAATAGTCTATTACATCAGCCCGCAGGTGTGGGCATGGAACAAAGGCCGCATCCCGAAAATGGTGCGCCTGCTGGATGAAATGCTCTGCCTTTTCCCCTTTGAGCAGCCGATATTCCAAAATGCCGGATTGAAGACCACTTTCGTGGGCCATCCGATCGTGGATGAGCTGGAAGAATGCCGTATCCCCGGTGTGCAGCGCCAGAAAAACCTGGTGGGTCTGCTGCCGGGCAGCCGTGAGCGGGAAGTGGCCCGCCTTTTCCCGATGATGGTGGAAGTGGCCAAGCTCCTGCACGCAGAGAAACCTGATCTTGCCTTTGAGGTTCCAGCCGCCTCGGCCAAGCTGGGCGTGCAGATCCGTGAAATTCTGGAGTCTGCTGGCGCGGCATCCATTGTCACGGTGACGGATGGTGGCAGCTATTCACTCATGCAGCGTGCGGAGAGCGCAGTGATAGCCAGTGGTACGGCCACCTTGGAAGCGGCTTATTACGGACTGCCGTATTGCCTCGTCTATCGTGTGGCTCCACTCACGTATTTCCTCGGTAAGCTGCTGGTGAAGATCAAATACATCGGCATCGTGAACATTCTGGCGGGTGAGGAAGTGGTGAAGGAATTCATCCAGGACGCTGCCACGCCGGAAGCGGTGGGTGGAGAGCTCCGCCGCCTGCTGGAAGATGATGGTGCGCGCCACGCGCTGCAGGTCCGGCTGGGTGAAATCTCTGCCCTGCTGGGTGGAAAGGGCGCTCATGAACGCGCTGCCGAGTCCGTGGCCTATTGGTTGGGGAAAACAGCGTAAGATTGCTGCCTTGGAGGTTGCGTTTCGTCTCCGAGTATTTCATGAAAGCCCCGTGATGAAACTCTTTCCGCTTCTGCTCGCCCTGGTCTCGGCTCTTTTCATTTCCTGTGAACGCCACGATTTCGATGGGCCGGATGGCACCAAGCAACTCCACGAACATCATGGTGCCGCTCATGCAGAGCACGGTGAACATGCTGCGGAAGGCCACGAAGACAAGGCCAAGGAAGAAGGTGACCACGCTCCAAAGGAAGAGCACGGCCATTGATCACATGGGGCGGTCTTTACAACTGCCCGCATGACGAACCAAGGCACAGGCAGAAATGTCTGTGCTTCATCGTGTCCGTATTCCACATCCGTTTCTACCTTTTTCTAACATAGCTCATGAAGCACTCTCCCAATTCCGGGTGAGCTTCCATGTGCTTGATTTCGTAGGTCAGGGACGTTTCCAAAAAAGCTCCCGGCACACCGGTGAGGGTAGGGGACTTTTTCCCTCCCAGAAGGGTGTGGGCAGCCAGCGTGCAGTGAATCTCATCAACCGCATCCAGCGCGGCAAGACTGTGGACCAGTTCCCCGCCTCCTTCACAGTGGAGGTGGCGTACGCCCAGAGTGGCCAGTGTTTCAAGGAAATCCAGCAAAGGCTGGTGGTGAACCGTCACACCGGGATAGCGAACATCCGCCCCACCCGTTACGCACAGATGGATGGCCCCGCCGGGTTTCTGGAAAATCGGCAAGTCAGCCGGTAATTCGCCACTCCGCGAAATGATGCAACGGAGTGGCTGTTTTTTCGCATGAGGTACCGTCATGGTCATCCGGTCCGCCAGAAGTGTGCCTTTCCCCACCATCAGCGCATCCACACCTTTCCGCAGATCCAGCAGCCGCTGATGATCCACATGGGAAGTCCAGCCGCTGGCACGCTTTTCTTCAGAGGAAATTTTACCGTCTGCGGAAATCGCGAAATTCACGGAAATTCTGGGACGCTGCATGGACGTAACATCGCTCACGCGATACAGGGAGCAAGGCTAGTCTTGCTTCACCGTAGTCTCTCCTGTCACCACATCCAGCGTCCAGGGCTTTGGCTCAGGAAGCCATAACTTACCGTCCCCGATTTCCAACGGCATCCAGAGATAGCGGCCATCCCAGTGGGCCTTTGGCCGCCATTGATCACCCATGAAAATGACGGAGGTGGTTTTGGTGCCCTGGACTTTCAGCATCATGGTGGATTGGCTGCTGTAGGTATTGGTATG
>Ga0070658_10003914_pt1 | contig 12208 bp, 5 predicted proteins | sample KBSC13metaG_FD_64664 | JGI IMG/M metagenome (GOLD analysis project Ga0070658, IMG submission 64664) | Corn rhizosphere microbial communities from Kellogg Biological Station, Michigan, USA - KBS C1-3 metaG | ecosystem: Host-associated > Plants > Roots > Rhizosphere > Soil ... | reverse complement strand
TGAGGCCAGTACTGCTGAAAATGGTTTGTGTGGTGGAAGCCAAAGGAGTTCCATATGCGTCGATCACACTAATGACCCTTTGCAACCCATCCTTTGTTGTTCGCATTAATTTGCCACGGCTATCCGTTGTGATGGATAGCAAGGATTCTTTGCTATTATTTATAATTCCATAAGCAATTGAATTTAAAGAATACGCGCCATTCTCGTATTCCGTCAGTGTTTTTAATGGGCGATAAGTTGCATCATACTGAGTATAAGTATGGAGGTCTAGAATCCCTGATGCGGCTCGAACTGCACCATGCTTTATGATTTCTGTAGGTTTGAAACCGGAAGAATCGAACGCTGAACCACCGGGGTTCCCTTTGACAGTGCCTATGCCTGGTAAAACAAGACCAGAATCAACATACCTCATTTCTGTATGGGTTGAGGAATTCGAACCGGCTGCAACATAAGAACACGCAGCGAGGTCAGCATTTACTTCTGATTGGGTAAGACCTGTAAAAACATGGATAGGACGTAAAATTGAATCATAAAATGTTCTTTTTACTGTTCCTTTGGGGTCTATTTCAAAAATAACTGCGCCCACTGCATCATATCCAAAACTAGATACCAAATCATTCCCCGTTACAAATCCCTTATTATCTTCTGAAACAATGCCATTTGCATTTTTGACGGGAAGACCCACCCCATCCATGTCTCTAATTTTTTTAATCAAACGATTTAACGAATCATAATGATAAATGGTATAGCGACCTTCCTCATCAATTTCTGCTGCTTTAGAACCATTTGAATTATACCAAATCTGCTTAGTCGTTGCAGCGCTCCCATTGTTAGTTCCAGCAATTGGGTAGGTAACTTGAGTGAGGCGATTCAATTTATCATATACAAACGAAGTCCGAAATTTTCTACCATCAGAAAAAGACGTTTTATTATTATTAAGATCGTAAGTTGTCTCAGTTGTAATTTTTTCTCCCTGAGGATCTTTAATCTCCTGCCATTTTCTTCCTAAAGAATCTGGCACTACAATCACATTCAAATCTTTTTCCCAATTTTGCCCAGACACGTTGGCATAAGCCACCGTAACTTCGCCTGTTTGAAACCCTTGAATACGGCTATTATTGAAATCATAGCGTTCATATTGAAGAAGAGAATTACCATTTTGAAGTATTCTCTTGGACCTACGACGTCCCAAATTATCAGTCTCGAACAACGTCGTAGTGTTGTAAGCATCACTGATCGAATCCATAATCCGGAAGTTTTCACTATAGGTATAATTTTCTCTCCGACCAAGTGCATCTACCTTTGCTGTTGGATCAGCCCATTTGCTCATCAATGCTGAGCCAATAGGCAATCCCGCAGGTAGTTCTCCATAATTATCATTAAATTCCCATGTCGTAGTGTTTCCAGATAGATCTGTGGCTTGAGAAAGCGAAAACCCGGATGCCGGATCGAAACGAAAGGTTTCAGTACCTACATAACTCGACTGCCCAGGAGCTCCGCCGTGGTGAATACTCGTCGTAAGATAGTATACCATCCAGTCTTGGCTGGCGGATGTTGCTGTAACATTGATTTTTACTTTCTCTGCCTGTACTTGCTCAAAGTTATATATAGTGCTATTTCCTGCAGCATCCGTTACTGTGGTTTGCGGTGAAATCACTACGCTTGCAGTTTCTCCAAAGCGGAGAAGTCCCTGAGATTGAAAAGTTGAATTACCGATTCCTCCAGGAAGTGTAACGGATGAAACTCTGCGCCCCATTCCATACATGGCCTTCCATTGCCCATGTCCCGGTTGATTCCTTTCAGCCAATGCCTCTTCAACGATACCCTGTATTTCTGTTGGCAAGGTGGAAATTTCAACCGCACAACGAGAGCCATTGACGTTTGAATCCCAATATTGTTTGGATGAATCGAATGCGTAGTCGAACGAATAGGTATTACCCCGTTTATCTGTCAACGTTTTCAGATTTATATGAAAATGAAAAGTATTTCGCAGTTCATCAGGATTTGACGTGTCCGACTCAACTTCAATCCCTCCTGAATAGGTGTAATTTGTAGTTGTCTGGTCAGCATAGACTACAGATGCCAAACGGGGCACAGCTAACGGAGCCAATCCCGTATTTCCTACCACATCAAAGGCCAAAATTGAAGAGTCGTAATTGAAATGCGTTACATTTCCACGACTGTCTGTGATTGATTCAACACGACGCGAGTCTGCACTCCGATCAATCACCAAAAACTGGCCAACACGATCTGGGCTAAAAATTTTTCTGGGAATGAGGGATACCTCATTAGTGACACCTGGCGCTGAGTCGTAATCGTATTGAAGTCTTACACCATAACGATCCTTAGCCTCTTCCAAGCGCCAGTAAGTATGCTTTTTAATTTGTTTGCTCCCATTGATCCTGTCCGTGGAATACATGAACCATGTTTTACAAGATCCATAAGACAATGTCGTACCATATTTTTTTTGATAAGTGAAACCATTTCCATTTCTTGTCAAAGTATTCAGGTAAGTCTTTTTATCTGTCTTACCAGACGGCCAAGGGAAAAAGGTCTGGAAATTATAAGTTCCAAAACGCTGAGGACGCCCGGACTCATCAACAACATTTACTGTGACTGGATCATTGCTATCATCTCCAATCGTTTGCACCACTTCTACATATGAACAAAGGTTTGATGACCATCCCGCACCAAAGGGAAGATCAAACCGTTCACTCGGACGTAGACCTGAACGACTGGAAAATCCAGTTTCCTCGCTGCTGATACTGGATTGGATCACAAGATCCGACGAACCTAGTGGAGTATAATTAAACGTTGTATCATGGTGCAAGCTTAAGTTAAAAGCGTCTACATAGGTTTCTTCCTCTGGCTGATCTGATTCCTTTTCTTGCTGAGGCTTTTCGTCAGCAATAGGGCGGCCGTTTAAAGCAACCTTTCGATAGCGTGGTCCCACAGCATCACTGCCGCTGAAATTTACTGATAGACTATCATTCTCCAATGGAACCAAATAAGCTATTTTAGTAAGTAGATCACTCGGATCTACATCATTCACAAATTCCTGTTCTGGATCGCTGTCTGGGTCTTGGAGAAGTTCATGTGGATCGCATAAAATAAAAGGCGATTTATTATCAGGCTTCACAGTAGCCCAGTAATCGTAATCTGGCTGATTGTTATTTTGCTGTAAATAAGTAGGATCTGTACCATAATGCACCAGTTCTATTCTATGATAATTGGTTGGATCCAAAGCAACGCTTATCGGATTAGAAACCTCACCAAATTTATCTGATGATACTCTTTTTTTGCCAATTTCCAGTCCCCATCGTTCAGAATGGCTCCCAGACGGATCTCCAACTCGAACCGTTACCGCAGACGAGTTACCGCCCTCGTTAGTCAGAGTAACCCCAAGATCACCTATTGGGAAATATGACCCTAAGTTTTCATCCCCGTAATAATCTTGAGGATTTAAAGGTTTCTCCGTGTAATCAAGAGGATTAGAACCATAATTCGATTCATCCTTATCGTTAATACCATCGCCATCAGTATCTGCTTTGTTTGGATCTGTACCATTTAGCATTTCTTGGTAATTCGATAATCCATCTGCATCATAATCACCCTCGATAATATTCGGAGTTGTTGGATCATCCTTAATGGGAACCGAAGCTGAGATGGGCGAGACATTCGGAACATTACTCCCGGACGGAATGTAATAATATTTAGCTTCCCAAAAATCGTCAAAAAGGTCCCCGTCCGTGTCCCTTGACTTTTTGTTGGTAGCTCCAAATGTTTTATTGACTCCGTTGAAGACTGCTTGGCCTGACGATTCCTGGATATTAGAAAGTCCATCACTATCGTCGTCGCGATTATTAACATCGTCATAGACCACTGGATTAAAACCGTTGCTCACATCTTCAAGGTGGTCTTGATAACCATCTCCATCAGTATCGCGAGACGTCAGTGCCGCCATTTGCGATTTGGACAAATTACTTGAAATCAAAAGTCGATCAAGAGATATATTTACTGGTGAAATCGATACCGTCCCATTACTGGTTTTAGTAGCACCTATTAGAATATATCCTGAATCTGCATTACCTCCTGCAAATGATGGAAGTTGATCGTAGGAATATTGGCCATTGTTGTTTACAGCAGTAATTTGCGATCCATTTACATAACACCAACGCTCGTCTGAATACCATGAACCGTCTGAATTCAGAGAAATTGCATTCCATTTCTTAAGATCAAAGCCTGTCGGTAACTTCCATTCTCCATAGAGGGAGCTCGAATTGTGCAGTCTGATATAATAATTTTTAACCGTTCCACTATCAATTCTAACTATAGATACCTGTAACGCTGGAGCAACGTTTGCTGGGCTACCTGTATAAACACTGAAAAGAGGAATAACAGCGTTATTAGAGGGATAACTTTCCATCTTTAAATAAAAGGAGAGATTCCAGATTCGGTTATTCTCCCACAAATTTTTAGGGGGAATTTCGAGATAGCGCGAACCACCTACCTTTGCTGATTTCCCAAGCATCCCTGAAGTTGAATCCCAAATATTACCAGCTTGAGTTGAAGGCATGGCTTTTGCGTTCGAACTGCCTTTTCGGCTAATAAAATTGGGATTTGAGTAACTTTCAAAATCCCAAAATCCTCTTACTTTGGAAAATATGGTAGTAGACGGCAACCCCCAGTCTAATTCCACTGCAAACTGGTTTATCAACGGGTTTTTCCCGCTATCGACTTCTTGCTTATCGGAAAGTCCGTCTCCGTCTGAATCTTTTAAAGAAGGATTTGTACCAAGGACTGCTTCCTGTTCATCAGTTAGTCCATCGCCGTCACTGTCTTTGATAACAACAACTGTAGTTGTTGTAGTCGAACCACCTGATTTGGCTTCGATCGTAGCTGTTGCTCCTAAGAGAGGGTTTGCAAGAGCAAGGAAAAATAATAACGAAAATTTAGACATAAATCAATTTGCTTTGAAGTAAACGGAAACCTTACCTTGAGCATCTGTTTTTAGAGTCATGGAACTTGTAGTAGATACCCCCGAAGAGAGCCGAAGTCCCCCAATGAGTTCTAGGTGTCGGAGTTCTACAGGTGCTCCAACATATGGCTGTCCGCCGTTACTAACAAAAAAAGTCAACGGAAGAGGGGTTGTTTGGCCCGCATAAATGGTCTGGCCTCCACCAGAAATCAGAGTGATGACTGGAGTCACCCCATTGTAATAGTCAGTAGGTGATGTTCCCTGTTCAAATTCTTGGCGATCAGTCTTACCATCTCCATCAAAATCGTTGTTATTTCCACGCAATTTATTGAGATCGTCGGCTTTGGCGATTTCGTAGTCGTCAGGAATTCCATCATTATCTTGATCATTTGGATGGAAAAGTTCTGCCAAATATGCTGTGTCTATTTTATCAGACCAAATTCTGACCTCATCCAAAGTTCCGACAAATGATCGATTCAAATCGTATGTGGAAGCAGTAAGATGGTGTTGTGCTAGGGATAATGTACTTAAATTAACTGGGGATGTCGATACATTAAGAGCACTGCCGACAGTTGCATTATCGAGTTGCAATTGTGTTTTCCCAACTGCCACGTCTCTATTCACAATAAGATGGTGCCATAGTCCATCTGATAAACTCCTCGGGTATGCCCAAGTTACTGACGCATTACCAATATTTAGGCGAACCGTATTTCCGCTTTCGATGCTAATGGCTAAACTTGGAGCTTGGGCAGCATTGGCTGTACTAAGCAAGGTTTGGTTAGCAACACTTACTGTTTTAAACCAAAGACTTACAGTAAAACTCCCTAAAGGAGCAAAGTTGGTCGTAGGAATTGCAACCCGGTCAGAACCGCCATGAAACAGTAATGCTCCTGCTGAAACTCCATTATTTACTAGCCAAGTTGGATTACCGACTAATAAGCCTGTTCTGGAGTTTCCGCTACCATCTGCGACATTTACCCCCGTGCTTTCGTCCAGCTTCAGAAATAATTGTTGCTGGAAAGATAGCCGATCACTGTATCCGTCACCGTCCGTGTCAGCAATCACGGCGTTTAGTCCCAATTGATACTCCTGAAGATTCGTCACTCCGTCTCCATCTAAATCTCCATTAGGCATAAAATCAGTAATTGATATCGAGTTGTCACTCAGTGCAATCATAGACTGCTCCCATATATCGTCCATGCCATCAGCATCTGTGTCTACGAAGACATGCACACCAATACTTTCGAAACGAAGAGAAAAAACTGCCTTAAGCTGTCCGACCGTCGCAGGGGCCCGGTTGTTGTCATCCACAGTGGAAGAAGTCCAAGGGAAATAGTTGGACGAATCGGCCGGATCTTTTGTATGGTTAAGTGAAAGTTGTCCTTCAACCCAAGCAGGCATTTTTTGATTTAGCTTCTGATAAAAAGGTGCCGAAATTGCTTTCAATTGACCGACTAAAAGAGGGGCATATTGGCGTGCGGATTCTTCTGCACTTGAGGGAGCAGCCCAAGACGCTATTGGCCTGCCAGGACCTACCAAAGCTTCTTCAATATCATCGGCGATGTAGGGATCTTTAGCACGTATTGCCCCAAGAGCTTGTCGAGCCATATATTTGGCTTGGCCAATATTTGCTATCGAGTAGTTGGCAACTGGCCCACCTGTAATTACAGGTGGGTTGCCTGCCGTCCACCATTCAGGTGGAGCTGCTTGCACAAATAGCGTTAATCCTAAAAAAAGCAATCCCGATCGCAAGTAACACGAACTCCGAAGAATAAAAGAACTCATAACATCACAAATTTAGACCTTTTGATCATTAGTGAATTATTGGTAGATACCCATTGAGACGTCTCCTTGAGCCGCTTCGAGAATGACTTTCCCCTTGAGCAGCGTATGCCCCTCCACGATTAACGCTTGCCCCCCAGAATCCGTGCTGGCCGACGAGGGATCTGCTGTCGGAGAAACCGAAGAATTCCGATTTTTCCACGCTTTATTGGTCAAAGTTGTTTGACCGTTTTTCAGTGTAGTAATTGCATTTGATGCTTCGGTATAATCTGGCTTGCCATTTCCCAATTCAAATAAAGGACTATTTTCGATCCAATCATTGTTACTTACTGGTGTAAGCATTCCGTAATGGCCAAGATTGAAAGATCCTAATGCAATAGCAAATGCAGCTGCATCAACGACATAGCCATGAGCGTAAGCTCCATTGCCATTTGCAGTTGATTGATAACCCATGGCATAGGAGTATTCGCCAAAGGCTCTGTTTCTGTAGCCTCCGATCGCAACAGAATTGGAACCGTATCCTTCATTCGCGCCTGGAGCAGTCGTAACTGTGGCAGCCCCCCCAATGACAACATTGTTCATCCCACCAGCTATTGTATCTCGCCCAATCGCCAAGCTGTGTGAATTGGCATACGAATTTTCACCAATTGCTATCGAAGAATCCCCTGCATAAGCATTAGCTCCTAGTGCGATGAACCCACCTAATGCAACTTCCGCTCCGCTTCCTTCAATCACGCCAACAGTCAGCAGATCTTGACAGTGCGCACCTGTGCAGGTGAAAAGTAGCAGAACGGCCGATTTTGGAACTAAATTTTGGAAACTCATGGCAGCCACACATCAAAACCTGATAGCTTGGAATTTCCAAGGAAAAATAGGTGTTATTTTCGGAACTAATGTAGGAATAAGGATCCGGCGAGCAGAGTGAACTACTAACCGCATTTTTATTGATTAATTTTTTTCACAGTATAGCACGATTTCCCTATCAGTCCGATGCGTATGAAGCGTAATTTCAAATTCTTGCCAGTTGCCGCTCTGTTTGTTTTTTCTAATTTACAAGTTCAAAATTCAAACGCCTCTACTCTCTTAAGCGATGACACTTTCACTACATCCGGCACACCCAATGGGGATCTCATTATAACAGGAGATCTGAGTATAGCTAACGGCATCGACTTTGGCACGGCATCAACACTACCGGCTCAGTCGGCAATTCAGCTAAATTATTTCGGAAGCTCAAAGCAACTCGCTTTCGATTCAACCGACAGTGCTTCTGCGTTTATTTGGAGAGATGGAATTATCAGTACAGCGAGGAACAAAATGCAACTCGATGCAAACAATGTTCTTTCCCTTTATAATTCAACTGGTTCCGCCGTAACCATTTCTCTGAATGGAGACAATGGCCGTATTAATTTGAATGGGGCCGGTAGTGGCATTTATTCTGGAGGAAATGCGGTGCTCACCCTATCCGCGGCTGGCTCAATGGAACTGGCGAAGTCAATTAATATCACGAGTACCACTTCTTCGACATCCAACACCACAGGAGCACTGGTCATTTCTGGAGGTATCGGCGTAGCGAAAGATTCGTATTTCAATGGCGTGAGAATTGGTCGAGGCGGCGGTGACATTTGGACCAATATGGCAGTCGGAGAAATTGCTCTCAGTTCCAATACGACAGGCTGGCAGAACAATGCCTTGGGTTTTGATGCGATGTATTCCAATACAACTGGCTTTTATAACACAGCAGCCGGGGCCCATGCTTTGAGAGACAATACAACCGGTAGCTACAATGCCGCTTACGGCTCATTGACGCTCACTAAAAATACAACAGCCGACCACAATACAGCAGTGGGACATTCCGCCTTGGAAAATGCGACCACAGGAGGAGATAACACCGCAGTAGGAACTAATGCTTTGAGGTCAGCCACTATAGGAGGAGGAAATTCCGCATATGGCTCATCGGCATTAGTTCTCAATACCACAGGATTTGGCAATACTGGTATGGGATCCGCCGCTCTTTACGGAAATACTACAGGCTACAACAATACGGCATTGGGATGGAATGCTCTTGCAGGCAATACCACAGGTGTGGGCAATATAGGCATCGGCATCAACGCAGGGCGCTATCAATCCGACGGGACAAATCTTACCTCTTCTAATTCAAGCATTTACATTGGCCATGAAAGCCGTGGCTTTTCAAATTCTGATTCCAACTCAATTGTCATTGGCTCCAATGCTGTGGGCAAAGGTCCAAATAAAACGGTGATCGGAAATAGCAGCACTACTGAAACTTACTTATTTGGACAATTATTCACAAGTGGTATTAATATTACTTCACCATCGATCTCTGTCGATGCCCTGACGATTGATGGTAACGTAAAAATCAGCAATGGAACCTTAACTGTTTCTGGAAGTCCCGTGCTCACAGCAGCCTCTGCACCTTTTAACTTAGCATCTCAAGGCTTTATTAATAACAGCAATCTCAGTTCATCACTAAAGAACCTTCCCAATCTTACCGTAGGTTCAAATAATAATGCCACCGGCCAAAATGCTGTGGCCCTTGGGGCGTATACTTCTGCTTCCGGAAATTATTCAATGGCCGTTGGCTATTCCACAACTGCGAGTAACTGGAGAAGTTTTGCAACTGGTGATTGGACTCAAGCGATTGGCACTAATTCGTTTGCATCCGGATCCCAAACCGTTGCATCTGGGGTTTCTTCATTTACTGCAGGTTCCTCTACGAGTGCATCAGGTTCGGCTTCATTTGCAGTTGGAGTAAGCACAATTTCTAGCGGGGATAATTCTTTCTCAGCAGGATTAGGCACTTCTTCTTCTGGCTATGCTTCCTTTTCTGCTGGCTATGCTTCCGCAGCGAAAGGCCCTCAATCTTTCGCTGTAGGGTACAATACAGAAGCGATCGGCCAATCCTCTTTTGTTGCAGGCAGTGCTACGAAGGCCAACAAATTCGCATCAGTCGCACTGGGAACAAATACTATCGCAAATTCTTACGTTGAAACGGTTTTAGGTGCTTTTAATAACCCTATTCCAGCTACCTTCGAGTATGGATTCAATCCTCTGGAAGGAATTTTTGAAATTGGAAATGGAACTTCAACGACTGACCGCTCAAATGCCGTAACAGTTTTAAAAAATGGCAAAACCACACTTACCAATAAATTTTGGAACGCATCTGCACCAGCTGTAATCCCATCCGATACCAACGCCTCTTCCGCCATAGCTCTAGAAGTTAATGGTCATCAATCTGTGAAAGGCAATTCATCAGTCAGTGGCGACATAAGTGTAACCGGAAAAACTACCCTTCAAGGAAGCACAGAAGTTAATGGCGATTCGACGTTCAACGGTAAAGTGACACTTTCACAACCGCAGGGTGACATCTCTATGGGCATTTATGAGTAATTAGATATTCAGGAATCTAGGAATTTTCTGGGTTTAGTGACAATCATACGAAATTCCCTGTTAATTACTCGATCAGGGAAATAGGGAATTTCCCGTCCCGCGCATTGAGAGTAAGCCACTAAATCCGGGTGTCTTCTCTTCAATCGCTATAATCTCATTATTGATCCAAATATCCCTGTAAATTCACCGGATCAGGGAATTGCGATGCAACGGTTTCCTTCGAAATGCTTCTACTCGTTTTACGATTCGAACCTTTCTTTCTACCCCTGCCCGTCTACCGCTTCGAATCCTCAGACTGGTTTTAATCGAAATCTAGTCCAACTCCAGTTTGTAACTTCAAACCTCTCAGTAGGATTTCCAAGCCTCTGATAGCGAATACAGAGACCTTAGTTGGTTTCCGAATTACTCCACCGCCACGACCCCAATCCCGCTCGTCGGGATTGGGGTCGTGGCTTTTACAGGAGGGATGAGAACCCTTGCGCGAAACGCTTCTTGAGGGTTCGAACGCCCAGCGAGCAAAGGGGTCTATACGAAAGATTGGGGATGAGCCGATTTTTCCGTTTTTGGAAAAGTAGGCTATACTGTCTGCTGTCCGATCCAACCAACGGACGCAAGACCTATGTCACACGAAAATCAAAACATCGAAGAACCAGAACAAGTGGATCAAGCCGCATACGATGCACCTCACAGCGCAGAGAGTGCCACGGATCAGGAACTGGAGGTGAATCGCCGCCAACAGGAAGAGCGGGAAAAGCAAAAGGATGACAGTCCTCCCGCCGAAACAAACTAACTGCTTTACCTGCTGCGCTCTGATTCAGGGTGCGGCGGTTTTATTGTTTTGCCTAACGCATTTTTTTCAAAAAGCAGCATCACCTAACAACCTATAAGCAAACGGATTCCCTCAGAGCCTGCACGAATGCTGCGGTGGCAGCCGATGTTTTTCCGCGCTGCCAAAGGACGATGAAATCCCAGCGAGCCTTGGCATCGGACATGGGGATGAAAGTGATGTCCGGGTGGGTGGTTTTTTGAAAATAGTCCGGCAGCAGGGTGACGGCGGATTCTGAGGCTACGGTGGACAGCACGTGGGTGATGCCGTCCGGGGTGGCGATGAAGCGTGGCTTGAATCCCGCAGTGCGGCAGAGTGCGTTGATCCATTGGTTTCTGCCCGGCACCTGCTCCTCATTCACTCCGATGAAATCGCGCCCTTTCAATTCCCTGATCGCGATCTGCCTCTGCAGCGCGAGTGGGTTTGCTGCAGAAACGGCGGCACAGACACCGAAGGAGCGGAGTTTCAGACTGTGAAAATCCCTGGCGGCCACGGCACCTTCCTGGCCGATGAGTGCGAGATCGAGCTCGCCTGCTTTCAGGGCGTCGATCTGCTCGCGGGGCGACATATCATGGAGTTTCAGTTTTATCTCCGGGTGGCTCAGGCGCAGCCGCTCCAGCGCAGGTGATAGAATGGCCTGCCCGGCTGAGATGAGAAAGCCCACGCGCAGTTCAGAACGGGAGCCACGCGCCTCCTGACGGACAGAGGCCAGGGCGGCTTCATAAGAAGCAATCACTGGCCCCATTTCCTTGACGAGTGAATGCCCCAGGCCTGTCGGCTTCACTCCGGTGGGTTCACGTTCCAGCAGCTTGCCGCCCACCTCGGACTCCAGCAGTTTCATTTGTCGGCTCAGGGCAGGCTGGGTGATGCGGAGCCTCACCGCTGCGCGATTCACACTGCCTTCCTCAATGACGGTGAGCAGGGCGCGGATGCGATCGATCATTCCCCCACCCTATGCCCATCCGGCATAACTGCAATCACCAAACGGCATTATCAGGAATCCGGAAATGCAGGTATGCTCTGCTCAGTTCCCCGGCAATGGCCTTCCATGGCATGCAGGCTTCGGGAACTAATAACACAATCGTCCACCCCACACCGCCATGGCTCACAAGTTTCTGGATCAGACATTCACTCCCGGAGTGCTGGCCGCGCAGTCCCGCTACTATGGCAGATCCCAAATGATCCCTCCTGCCACGCAGGATGATGCGCTGGGG
>Ga0070658_10003912_pt1 | contig 12210 bp, 4 predicted proteins | sample KBSC13metaG_FD_64664 | JGI IMG/M metagenome (GOLD analysis project Ga0070658, IMG submission 64664) | Corn rhizosphere microbial communities from Kellogg Biological Station, Michigan, USA - KBS C1-3 metaG | ecosystem: Host-associated > Plants > Roots > Rhizosphere > Soil ... | reverse complement strand
GATCCTCGAAGGGCGTTGCATGCAGCGTCTCCTTCTTGCCTATGCTGAGGATACCGAACTTCGTCAGGCTGTTGAACAGGAGCTCGTGCACCCGGTTCCGGAGCTCCATGTCGAAATAGATCATCACGTTCCGGCACATGATCAGGTGAAACTCGTTGAACGCTTGATCACAGACCAGGTTGTGTTGCGAGAAGATGGCGTTGCGCCGCAGCGACTGGCGAATGACGGCGTGACTGGCGTCGGTCTCGTAGTACGTCGAGAAGTCCCGCACCCCGCCCGCCTGCTGGTAGGCCACCGTGTGCTGGCGGATGGCAGGCAGGCTGAAGATGCCCTTGCGCGCGCGCTCGACGACCGAGTCGCTGAAGTCGGTGGCGTACAGGCGGCATCGATCGTACAGGCCATCCTCGTGCAGCAGGATGGCCAGCGAGTAAACCTCCTCCCCGGACGAGCACCCGGCGTGCCAGATGCGAATGAACGGGTAGGTTCGCAGCAGCGGGATGACCTCCGAGCGCAGCGCCCTGTACACGTCGGAGTCGCGGAACATCGAGGTGGTGTGCACCGCGATCCCCTCCACGAACCGGGCCATGGCGTTCGGATCGTGGAGGATCCGGTCCTGCAGCGCCGAGATGGTGTCGGCGTTCTCGCGGCGCGCCGCGTGGCGGATGCGTCTGGTCAGCGACGCGCGCGAGTACCCGCGGAAGTCATAGCCGTACCGCCTCGCGATGCCCTCCAGAAGCAACTCGACCTCCAGCGCTTCTGTTTGATGCTCTTCCTCGGGCAGCACGTGCTCTCCGAACGTCAGGCGTACAACCACACCCTCAGCAGCGAGACCAGCTGATTGGCGTCGATGGGCTTGGTGATGTAGTCCGACGCGCCGGCCTCGATGCACTTCTCGCGATCGCCCTTCATGGCCTTGGCCGTCAGGGCGATGATGGGCAGCTTCGCGTAGCGGGCCTGGGCACGGATGCGCCGGGTCGCCTCGTAGCCGTCCATCTCGGGCATCATGATGTCCATCAGCACGATGTTGATGTCGGCGTCGGCGGCCAGCTTGTCCAGCGCCTGCTGGCCGTTCTCGGCGTACACCACCTTCATCTCGTGCTGCTCCAGGATGGTGGTGATGGCGAACAGGTTCCGCGCGTCGTCGTCCACCAGCAGCACCTTCTTGCCTGACAGCGCCGGATCGGACTCGGTCAGGCGGCGCAGGATCTCGCGCTTGGGGTCGGGCAGGTTCGCCTCGACCCTGTGGAGAAAGAGCGCCGTCTCGTCCAGCAGCCGCTCCGGCGAGCGGACGTCCTTCACGATGATGCTCTCCGACAGCATCCGCAGCTCGCTCTCCTCCTCGCGTGACAGCTCCTTGCCCGTGTAGACGATGATGGGCATGCGCCGCAGGGCGGGCCGATCGCGGATCGCCTTCATCAACTCCAGGCCCGACATGCCGGGCAGGCGCAGATCCAGCACCACGCAGTCGTAGGGGTCGCGCTCCAGCGCCGCCAGCGCCGCCTCTCCGCTGTCGACGGCCTCGGTGACCACGTCGCCGTCGCCGATCAGCTCGACGATGCTCTTGCGCTGGACCTCGTCGTCCTCGACCACCAGCAACCGGCCCACCCGTCGCTCCAGGAAGTTCTGGATGCGGCCCAGGGCCGTCTCCACCGCCTCCTTCTCCGCAGGCTTGCGCAGGTAGGCGATGGCGCCCGAGTCCAGGCTGCGCCGCTCCTCGTCCGACGCCGAGATCACGTGCACGGGGATGTGCCGCGTCTGCGGATCGTGCTTCAGCTGATCCAGCACCACCCAGCCATCCATGTCCGGCAGGCGCAGGTCCAGCGTGATGGCGTCGGGCCGCAGGATGCGCGCCATCTCCAGCCCCTGGGCCCCGGTGGAGGTGACCACCCCGCGGAAGCCGCGCTCGCGGGCGAAGCCCAGCAGCGCGCGCCCGAACGTCTCGTCGTCCTCGACCATGACCAGCACCCTGTCTCCGGGCTGGATGTTGTGCCGGTCGTCGGAGGCGTCGTGCGGCGCCGGCGGGATGACCGTCGGCGTGGCGACCGGCGCCGGGGTGATCTCGGACAGCTCCTTCGGCCGCCCGAGCGACCTGATGCGCTCGGCGGGCGCCTGCACCGGCGCCGCGGCGCGCGGCCGCGCCACGTACTCGAGGGGGATGAACAACGTCAGCGCGCTGCCCGCGCCCGCCTCGCTGTGCAGGTGCAGCTCGCCGCCCAGCAGGTTCGCGATCTCCCTGCTGATGGCCAGCCCCAGGCCGGTGCCGCCGTACTTTCGGCTGGTGCCGCCGTCGGCCTGCTGGAAGGCCTCGAACACGATCTTCTGCTTCTCCTTGGGGATGCCGATGCCAGTGTCCTTGACCGTGAACGCGACCACCGTGGCGGCCGAGTTCAGGATCTGGTTGTCGACGCTCCACTCGGGCGTCACGGCCCGGCTCATGGTCAGCGTGACGCTGCCCTTCTCGGTGAACTTCAAGGCGTTCGACAGCAGGTTGCGCAGCACCTGGCGCAGCCGCATGTCGTCGGTGCGGATGCTGGGCGGCAGCGAGGGATCGACCTCGACGGAGAAGGCCAGCTTCTTCTCCTCCGCCACGTGGCGGAACGAGCGGTCCACGAACTCGCTGATGTCCGCGAACGACACCGGCGACACGTCGACCGCCATGGTGCCCGATTCGATCTTGGCGAGATCGAGGATCTCGTTGATCAGCGCCAGCAGGTCGGCGCCGGACTGGCGGATGGTGCTGGCGAACTGGATCTGCTTGGCGGTCAGGTTCTTGTCGCGGTTCTCCTCCAGCTGGCGCGACAGGATCAGCAGGCTGTTCAGCGGCGTGCGCAGCTCGTGCGACATGTTGGCCAGGAACTGCGACTTGTAACGGGAGGTGAGCGCCAGCTGCTCGGCCTTCTCCTCCAGCTCTTGCTTGGCCACCTCGACGTCGCGGTTCTTGCGCTCGACCTCGGTCTTCTGGGTGGTCAGCTGGCGGGCCTTCTCCTCCAGCTCCTCGTTGGTCTGCTGCAGCTCCTCCTGCTGGGACTGCAGCTCCTCCGCCATGCTCTGCGACTTCCGCAGCAGCTCGTCGGTCTTCATGGTCGCCTCGATGGTGGCGACGACGATGCCCAGGCTCTCCACCAGCTGCTCCAGGAACGCGATCTGGATGGGGCTGAAGGCCTGGAACGAGGCCAGCTCCAGCACGCCCTTGATGTCGCCCTCGAAGGTGATGGGGACGACCACGATGGCCAGCGGCTTGGCCTCGCCCAGCGAAGAGTTGATGCGCACGTAGTCCGAGGGGACGTCGGTGATCAGGATGCGCTTCTTCTCGCGCGCCGCCTGCCCGACCAGCCCCTCGCCGACCTGGAAGATGTTGGAGACGGACTTCCGCTCCTTGTAGGCGTACGAGGCGAACAGCTTCAGCAGCGTGCGCCCGTCGTCGCTCTCGGCCATGAAGAACGACCCGTGCTGGGCGTTGATCAGCGCCGTCAGCTCGCTGAGCACGTTCTCGGCCACCGTCAGCAGGTCGCGCTGGCCCTGCAGCATGCGCGTGAAGCGGGCCAGGTTCGTCTTCAGCCAGTCCTGCTCCTGGTTGACCAGCGTGGTGTCCGCCAGGGTGCGGATCATCTGGTTCATGTTGTCCTTCAACAACGCGACCTCACCCTTGGCGTCGACGGTGATCGACTGCGTCAGATCGCCCTTGGTGACGGCGGTGGCCACGTCGCCGATGGCGCGCACCTGGCGGGTCAGGTTGCCGGCCAGCTCGTTCACGTTGTTGGTCAGATCGCGCCACACGCCGGCGGCGCCGGGGACGTCGGCCTGGCCGCCCAGGCGCCCCTCGACCCCGACGTCGCGGGCCACGCCGATGACCTGATCGGCGAAGGTGCTCAGGGTGACGATCATGGCGTTGATGGTCTCGACCAGCGTGGCGATCTCGCCCTTGGCATCCAGGGTCAGCTTCTGGTCCAGCTCGCCGTTCGCCACCGCCGTGACGACGCGGGCGATGCCGCGCACCTGCTCGGTCAGGTTGCGGGCCATCACGTTCACGTTGTCGGTCAGGCCGCGCCACACGCCGGACACGCCGCGCACCTCCGCCTGCCCGCCCAGCACCCCCTCCGTGCCGACCTCGCGCGCCACGCGGGTGACCTCGGCGGCGAAGCCGTTCAGCTGATCCACCATCGTGTTGACGGTGTCCTTCAGCGCCAGCAACTCGCCGCGCACCTCGACGGTGATCTTGCGGGTCAGGTCTCCGTTCGCCACCGCCGTGGTGACGTTCGCGATATCGCGCACCTGGCCGGTCAGGTTGCTGGCCATCAGGTTGACGTTGTCGGTCAGCTCCTTCCACACGCCGGAGACGCCGCGCACCTCGGCCTGGCCGCCCAGCTTGCCCTCCACGCCGACGTCGCGGGCCACCCGGGTCACCTGGTCGGCGAACGCGCTCAGCTGGTCGACCATCGTGTTGACGGTGTTCTTCAGCTCCAGCAGCTCGCCCCGGACGTCGACGGTGATCTTCTTGGACAGATCGCCGCGGGCCACGGCCGTGGTCACCTCGGCGATGTTGCGCACTTGCGCGGTCAGGTTCGACGCCATCGAGTTGACGTTGTCGGTCAGATCCTTCCAGGTGCCGCGCACCCCCTCGATGGAGGCCTGGCCACCCAGCTTGCCCTCGGTGCCGACCTCGCGCGCCACCCGCGTCACCTGATCGGCGAACGTGCTCAGCTGATCGACCATGATGTTGATGGTGTTCTTCAGCTCCAGGATCTCGCCGCGCGCCGCCACGACGATCTTCTTCTGCAGGTCGCCCTGGGCGATGGCGGTGGCGACCTGGGAGATGTTGCGCACCTGCTCGGTCAGGTTGTTGGCCATCGAGTTGACGGCGTCGGTCAGGTGCCGCCAGGTGCCGGCCACCCCGCGCACGTCGGCCTGGCCGCCCAGCTTCCCCTCGGTGCCGACCTCCGTGGCCAGCCGGGTCACCTGGTCGGCGAAGGCGCTCAGCTGATCGACCATCGTGTTGATGGTGTTCTTCAGCTCCAGGATCTCGCCCTTGGCGTCGACCATGATCTTCCGGGTCAGATCGCCGCGCGCCACGGCGGTGGTCACCATGGCGATGTCGCGCACCTGATTGGTCAGGTTGCTGCCCATCAGGTTGACGTTGTCGGTCAGCTCCTTCCAGACGCCACGCACGCCGGGCACCTCGGCCTGCCCGCCCAGCCGGCCCTCCACGCCCACCTCGCGCGCCACCCGCGTCACCTCGGCCGAGAACGAGTTCAGCTGATCGACCATGGCGTTCAGCACGTTCTTCAGCTCCAGCACCTCGCCGCGGGCGCTGACGGTGATGGTCTTCGACAGATCGCCGTTGGCGACCGCGCGGGCCACGTCGGCGATGTTGCGGACCTGGTTGGTCAGGTTGCTGGCCATCGAGTTGACGTTCTGGGTCAGCTCGGACCAGATGCCGGCCACGTCCTGCACCACGGCCTGGCCGCCCAGCACGCCCTCGGTGCCGACCTCGCGCGCCATGCGCGTGACCTCGGCGGCGAACGAGCCCAGCGAGTCCACCATGGCGTTGATGGTGTTCTTCAGCTGCAGCAGCTCGCCCTTGACCTCGACGGTGATCTTCTTCGACAGGTCGCCGTTCGCGACGGCGGTGGTGACGCCGGCGATGTCGCGCACCTGGTCGGTCAGGTTGCGGCCCATCAGGTTGACGTTGTCGGTCAGCTCTTTCCAGACGCCCGACACGTCCTTCACGTCGGCCTGCACGCCCAGCGTCCCTTCGGTGCCGACCAGACGGGCCATCCGGTTCACCTCGGCGGCGAAGCGATTCAGCTTGTCGACGGTGGCGTTGATGGTGTTCTTCAGGGTCAGGATCTCGCCGCGCGCGTCGACGGCGATCTTGTGTCCCAGGTCGCCCTGGGCGATCGCCGTGATGACCTCGGCGATGTTGCGCACCTGGCTGGTCAGGTTGCCCGCCATGCCGTTCACGTTCTCGGTCAGCTCACGCCAGACGCCCGAGACGGCGGCCACCTTGGCCTGACCGCCCAGGATGCCCTCGGTGCCGACCTCGCGCGCCACGCGCGTGACCTCGGCGGCGAAGGCGCCCAGCTGGTCGACCATGGTGTTCATGGTCCGCTTGACCTCCAGCACCTCGCCGCGCACGTCGACGGTGATCTTCCGGGACAGATCACCGGCCGCGATGGCGGTGGCCACCTCGGCGATGTTGCGCACCTGCGTGGTCAGGTTGTTGGCCATCGAGTTGACGTTCTGGGTCAGCTCGCGCCACACGCCCGACACGCCGCGCACGTGCGCCTGGCCGCCCAGGATGCCCTCGGTGCCGACCTCGCGCGCCACGCGCGTGACCTCGGAGGCGAAGGACCCCAGCTGCTCGACCATCGTGTTGATGGTGTTCTTCAGCTGCAGGATCTCGCCCTTGGCCTCGATGTTGACGGTCTTGGTCAGGTCGCCCTGGGCGACCGCCGTGGTGACCTGCGCGATCTCGCGCACCTGGTTGGTCAGGTTGCTGGCCATCAGGTTCACGCTGTCGGTCAGCTCTTTCCACACGCCCGAGACGCCGCGGATGCGCGCCTGCGCGCCCAGCTTGCCGTCGATGCCGACCTCCTGCGCGACGCGCGTGACCTCGGAGGCAAAGGCGGCCAGCTGGGTGACCATGCCGTTGACCAGCCGGGCGTGGCGCAGGAAGTCGCCCCGCAGCGGGGCGTCGGTCCCCTCGACGTCGATGGTCTGCCCCAGGTCGCCCTTCGACACGGCGCTGAGCACGCGGGCCACGTCCGTGGTGTGGGCGGTGACGTCGTCCAGCAGCTCGTTCACGCCGACGACGTAGTCGGCCCAGCCCCCGCGGGCGTTGCTGCGCCCGAGGCGGCGGTGGGTGCGCCCCTCGATGCCCACGCTGTTGCGCAGGTCGACCACGTCGACCCGCAACGCCTCTGCGAACTGCGCCAGCTCGTTGAACGTCGAGCAGATCTGGCCATCCACGCCGGACAGGTCATCGGGCAGCCGGGCCCCGAACTCGCCCCGCTGCAGCGCCCGCAGGCCCGCCAGCAGCTGGCGATGGTTCAGCCCGCCGTCGGCGGGTGTGGCGCCGTTCGAGTCGTGGCCGTTGCCCTGGCCGTTGCCGTTTCCATTGCCGCCGCCGTCGCCATCGCCGTTACCCGGCCGCCGCCTCTTCGGCACCTTGGACCGGACGGGCGCGCTCTTCTCGATGACCTTTTCCATTCGGGTTCCTTCGCCGTTCTAATGTGGATAGTGATTCACCGCGGAGGCGCCGCCGGAGTCTTCCCGCGGGCACCGCGCGGGGCTAATGAGAAGCTTTCGGTTCGTCAGCCTTCGGACCAGGCTTCGGTTCGGGGCGGGGAGCGGTGGCGACCTCGATCAGGGCGTTCACGTCGGCCGGCTTCACCAGATGGGCGTCGAAGCCTGCCTCCAGGGCGCGGCGGCGATCCGAGGCCTGACCGAAGCCGGTCATCGCCACCAGGCGCACCTTGTCGGGACCGAAGCGCTCCCGCACCCGCGACGCAACCTGATAACCGTCCAGCAGCGGCAGCCCCACGTCGACGATCGCGAGATCGGGCGCCAGACGGAGGATCAGGTCCGCCCCCGCCTCGCCGTCGCGGGCGTCGTGCACCTGATGTCCCAGCTCGGTCAGCAGCTCGCGCATCGAATCGCGGATGTCCTCGTTGTCCTCGACCAGGACCACGGATAGCTGCTTCGCCGCGGGGGCGCCCGGCTGCGCAAACTCCGCCGGCACCTCGAAGCCGTCGGAGGCCTCGAGCGGCAACGTGATGGTGAAGGTGCTTCCCTGTCCCGGCCCCGGGCTGGCTGCGGTGACCGTCCCCCTGTGCATGGTCACCAGCCGCTTCACCACCGTCAGCCCCAGCCCCAGCCCGTGCCCCGCGCCGTTCGTGTTCTCCTGGACGAACACATCGAATACGCGCGGCAGCAACTCGGGCGTGATGCCGCGGCCGTTGTCGCTGACGACGATGGCGACCGTGCTGGCCTGGGCATCGAGCGACGCCGAGATACGGATCTTGCCGTGCGAATTGGTGTAACGGGCGGCGTTATGCAACAGGTTGGCGACCACCTGGATCAGCCGCACCGGATCGGCCACCAGGCTGACCGGCTCACGGGGCAGATCGACGTCCAGGTCGTGGCCGCCCTCCTCCAGCGCCGGCAGGCTGGTCGCGACGGCTTGCTCGATCACCTGCTGCAGCGTGATCACGGACTTCTTCAGCTCGATCTTCCCCGAGTTGATGCGGGCCAGATCCAGCAGGTCGTCGACCAGTCGGCGCAGGTGCTGGGCCTGGCGGTCAATCCGGTCACGCGTCTTCAGGATGCCGGGCAGCAGCTCGGCGCCGATCTCGTGGCCCGCCGTCAGCTTGCGCTGCAGCAAATCACAGCCCGTGACGATCGCCGACAGGGGATTTCGCAGCTCGTGTCCCAGCACGGCCAGGAACTCGTCCTTCCGGCGGTCTGCCTGCGCCATCTCTTCCATTTGCCGGCGCATGGCCTCCTCGTCCCAGCGCCGCCGCTCCTCTTCCATGGCGCGCTCGTGCTCGCGGCGCTCCGCTGCCCGCAGCAACTCGGACTGCCGGGCCACCTGGGCGGCGCGGCGCTGCAACTCGACGAAGACGACAGCCTTGCTCTGAAGGATCTCGGCGATCACCGGCTTGAACAGGAAGTCGACCGCCCCCAGCTTGTACGCCTCCAGGATGCTCTCGTCGTCGCGCCCATGGGCCGTGACAAAGATGATGGGGGTGTAGCGGGAGCGGCGCCGATCGCGGATCAGCCGGGCCGTCTCGAACCCGTCCAGCGACGGCATCTGGACGTCCAGCAGAATCAGCGCGAAGTCATGCTTCAGCAGCAGGCGAAGGGCTTCTTCGCCTGACTGGGCGCGCACCACGCGCTCGCCGATGGGCGCCAGCGCGGCCTCGAGCGCGAGCAGGTTCGCGGCGTTGTCGTCGACGATCAGAATGTCGCCGATCCCGGAGTCGTTGGGGGCGTCGTCCCGGGGGGATGAGATCACGGTCATGACACGCTCGTATGGCTCGGCTCACCGCGCCGAGACGGAGGACAAGACGCGGCGTAGCGCAGAGCGCCGCGACGTGTCGACCACCGGTTTGGGCTGTGAGACGCGAGGGTGAGAGTGAACCACGGCCAAGGGGGTTCTTGAGACCTCCGCGGGCCAGACTAAGTTTCCGTTCGCCGACACGCTAGACGTAACGGCGACGGAACGACCACTTTTTTCGTAATTAGAACCCGCGGCTACCCCCGCTGCCTCTACCCGGCGCGGGCGGGGCATCGGACGTGCTCCCCGTGCCGCCTCCTCCTGCTGGTGGCGGCGGCGGCACCGGTGTGGGGACGCCCGGTGCTCCTGGGGTGGGAGACGGAAGACCAGGCGTCGGGTTTCCCGGCGCTGGAATTCCTGGCGCCGGGGGCGGTGTCGGGCTGGGTGCCTGCAGCGGATCGGACTCCATGTCCTGGCCGGCGCCGCTCACCGCGGTGGCGGGCGAGGACACCAGAGCGATGCCCAGCACGACACAGACAACCGAGCCCATTCGAAAGAACGACTTCGGCCGCGTCATGCATCGCCGGACAGCAAGCGACGTGCCTTCCGGGTAGCGAGCCGCTTCGTTTCGAGGGGGAAACCCTGGTGACACCGGTCGCGGGGCCGTCAGTGACGCTTGAAGTACTGGACCTCCCGTTCGTGCTTCTCCGCCGCTGCCCGTGTCTTGAACGTACCGAGGTTGCGCCTGCGCCCTGTCTTCGGATCGACCTTGCGCGCGTACAACCGGTACCCTCCGGCCGCCAGTTTTCTGATCATCTTCTGCTCCTTCCAGTTTCTGTGCCGTAACCCGGCCGGGCTGTTTGATCCGCCCGCGTACTCCCTCGCGGCTCCCTCCCTTGAGGTGACGCGGACATGCAGCCGTGACGCGCTCGCACGAGAGTTGCAGTGGTCTTCGCGGCCGACCGTACTCTCTCACCCGTCACGAGGTTCCGCATGGACATGCCACTCATTCCCGCTCTCTCCGTCGTTCCGCCGCTCGCCCGAACGAACGAACAATCGACTGAGCATCAAGACGCATGCCCGCGCAACGATCGCAGCGCCGACGAGGCCGTCGTCGCCGCTTACGGCCTGCTGATGAAGGGGCACTGCCGCCGCGTCTATCGGGTCGTTCGGTCGGTGCTCCGCTCTCCAGCGGAGATCGAGGACGTGATGAGCCAGGCCTTCGTGTCGACCTTCATGCGCTCCGAGCAGATCGACCCCATGCGCGAGGCCACCTGGGTGTGTCGTCTGGCGCTCAACGAGGCGCTGGTACGGATTCGCCAGCGGGGCCGGTTCGTCTCGCTGGAGAAGTCGGGTACGGAGGCGACGCCGGTTGGCCGGAAGCGCCTGGGCACGCAGTCGGTGTCCCAGACGTCGGACGTGGACATCATCCAGGTCTTCGAAGAGGTCGTCGACCAGCTGCCGGAGATCTATCGCACCGTCCTGATCATGCGTGACGTGGAGGGCATGACGGTGCCCGAGACCGCGGCCATCCTCAACGTGGACGTGGAGACGGTCAAGATGCGCCTGCAGCAGGCGCGGACCCTGCTGAAGGGGATCGTGAAGGGCTACAATGGCGAGGTCTTCCAGGCGGCCTTCCCCCTGCACGACGAGATGTGCGGTCGGGTGACCGCGGGGGTCATGGACGCCCTGCGGTGGACCTTGCGGCTCTCGGACCGCGAGCGGGCTTGCAGCCCGGTGGCGTCCTCGGCGCGCGCCACCACCGGCCGCGCCTGAAGGCCGCGGCGGGCGTGACGCTGGCGCTCCCGACGCCGTCGGTTCAGCCGGCCGGTGAAGCTTCCAGCGTGATGACCACCGACTTCGACGACGGCTGGTTGCTGCCCGCGGCGACCGAGTTGATGGGGACCAGCACGTTCGTCTCCGGATAGTAGGCGGCCGCGCAGCCGCGGGGGATCTCGTAGGGCACCACCTTGAACCGCGAGGCCCGCCGGCGCTCCTCCGCGTAGTGGCTGACCAGGTCGACCCACTGATCCTTGACCAGCCCCCGCTCCTCGATGTCGGCCTCGTTCAGAAAGACCACGCGCCGGCCGCCGTACACGCCGCGGTAGCGATCGTCTTCACCGTAGATGGTGGTGTTGAACTGGTCATGGCTGCGCAGCGTGGTCAGCAACAGCTGCCCCGCGCCCAGCTTTCGTCGCGGGATGGGATGGACCTTGAACAGCGCCCGGTTGCTGGGCGTGGTGAACGTCCCCTCGCGCGGCCCGTTCGGCAGGTAGAAGCCCCCCGGTTCGCGCACCCGCCGGTTGTACTGCGAGAAGCCGGGGACGACGCGCTCGATGTGCGTGCGGATGCGGTCGTAGCCGGCGATCAGCCCCAGCCAGTCGACCTTCGTTTGCCCCGCCAGCGTGGCGTGGGCGATGCCGGCGATGATGGCCGGCTCGCTGCGCAGCTCGGCGGAGGCCGGTTCCAGCACGCCGCGCGACTGGTGGACGACGCCGGTCGTGTCCTCGACGGTCACGAACTGTTCGCCGCCCGCTTGCACATCGCGCTCCGTCCGACCCAGGCAAGGCAGGATCAAGGCCTGCCGTCCCGTGATCAGGTGACCGCGGTTGACCTTGGTCGAGATCTGCACGGTCAGCCGGCAACGCGACAGCGCCTCGGAGGTGTAGTGCGTGTCCGGCGTGGCGGCCAGGAAGTTGCCGCCCAGCCCGACGAAGATCTTCACCTTTCCCTCGTGCATCGCCTGGATGCTGCGGACCGTGTCGAGCCCGTGTTTCTGGGGCGGCGTGAAACCAAACTCACCGCCCAGCGCCTTCAGGAACTTGTCGCTCATCTGTTCCCAGATGCCGACAGTCCGGTCGCCTTGCACGTTGCTGTGGCCGCGCACGGGGCAAAGACCGGCGCCGCGACGGCCGATCTGGCCGCGCAGCAGCGCGAAGTTCACGATGGTCTGCACGTTGGCCACGCCGTTCTCGTGCTGCGTGATCCCCATTGCCCAGCAGCAGATCATGCGCTGCGAGGCCATGGCGATCTCGGCGGCCTGCCTGATCAGCGCGCGCGAGACGCCGCCCTGCTCGACGATCTGGTCCCAGCCCGTGGCCTCCAGGTCGGCGCGCACGGCCTCGAAGCCCTCGGTGTGCGAGCGGATGAAGTCCTGGGCCAGGACCCGGCCGCCCGAGCGGGCGTCCTCCTCGCACATCTCCTTCATGATC
>Ga0070658_10003911_pt1 | contig 12211 bp, 6 predicted proteins | sample KBSC13metaG_FD_64664 | JGI IMG/M metagenome (GOLD analysis project Ga0070658, IMG submission 64664) | Corn rhizosphere microbial communities from Kellogg Biological Station, Michigan, USA - KBS C1-3 metaG | ecosystem: Host-associated > Plants > Roots > Rhizosphere > Soil ... | reverse complement strand
CCCGGCAGGCGGCGGACCAGTTCCGTGCGGCTGGGCCAGGCGACTTCGTTGAAGCCGCGGGCGGCCACCAGGGCCTGGCTGAGCGTGATCTTGCGGGCCGTCAGGCTGTAAGCACCCGGGGCCAGCACGTTACCGCCGATGTAGTACTCGCCGGTCGTCGGCTGCGGGACGAACACCAGGTCGCCCGGCAGGATCACGATGTTGTACTTCAGGTTGCCGTTCTTCAGCTCGCTGTAGGGGATGCGGATCACTTCGCGGTCCGACGGCTCTTTGAGCGCGTTGAACTGGAAGTTATCCGAGCCGGCTGGCGTGGAGAGCGGGGCATTGCCCATCGGGTTGCCCTCGGCCGTCGCACCCGTGGTCGGGGTGGCCGGGTTGGTGGCGCTGACCGGGGGGGTGACGACCATTTCGTGGCCGTCGACCGTCACGATCGAGCCTTCGGGGGCTTTTCCGTCTTCGAGCATCCGGCCGCGGCGAACGACGTTCGTCGGAGCCGCATTGCTCTGCGGGGCGAGCGGGTCCACCGCCGGACGCGAAGCGGGCGTCGCCGGGGCAACCGTGCCGCCGGTCGTGCCGGTGCCGGTTTCGCCCGTGCCGGTCGTGCCGGCGGCGTTGTTCTCGCCCGTCTTCTTGTGGCGGATGACGTAAATCGTGTCCACGCCAACCGCTTGCGTCACGTCGCGGGCGGTCACCAGCGCGTCGAGCAGGCGGAAATCGGCGTCATAGATCGCGTACAGCCCCGGCCCGTTGACCGCGCCCAGCACGCTGTAAGTGCGGCCGCGGGCTTCGATCACGCTGACCGTAACTTGGGCGTTGGTAATGACTTGTGCGTCTTTGTACGCGTCGGCGATCGAGCGCTCGAGCTGCTGCTCGCTCAGGCCGGCGGCCTGCACCGGCTGGGGCAGCAGGGGCAGGCTGATCTTGCCCGTCTGGCTCACGCGCAGCGTCTTGGTCGATTCCGAACCCGGGGCGACCAGGTCGGTGATGCTCACCGACAGCGAGTCGTTCGGCGAGATCAGGTAATCGCTGGCGGTTTCAGTCAGATCGCTCTGCTGAACGTCGCGGGCGGTGCCGAACTGCGTGGCGTCTTCTTCGACGCCGAGGTTCAGGTTGTCCAGGATCGGAACGACCAGCGGCGTCTTCTGCCAGCGGCCGACCTGACCCGGATCGAGGAAGCTGTTGGTTTCGCAACCGGTCAGCAGGCTAAAAGCGCCTACGACGGTGACGCTGGCCGCGGCGCGCAGCCATCGACGTGAAGTGAGAGAACGAAGCAAAGCCGCTCCTTTTTTCCTAGTAAGGTCGAGCCTTCAATCCCTATGCACGGCGGTCCCTGCCGCCTCTGCCCACAGATAATAGTGTCTGCAGGCCCGGTAAGCTTACACCAAAGGTCAAGTGGCAAACAAGGGTAATGGGTAGAAGCTGGGTAATCCCAGTGCCCCAACCGGTAAAGGGCGCAAAGTGTTGCGATTGTCCGTAGTTAAGCATTTTTTACTTTGCGGCCAAAAGGCCCCGCAGTTTCGACCCGAACGGTCGGCGAGAGCATGTCGGAACCGCAGCGTTTGTCGAGCTTCGGGCGTTGCCTTGGAATAGGGATTACCGGCTGCCCCAGCTTAGCTGCGGCAGCGAGGGCGAGCGTGCTTCCACCATTGCCGGTCGCCCTACGGGTTCGCCTTCATCACCCGCAGCTTGTGCGCGCCGTTGACGTAATAGAACGCGCCGTTTCCGACCTGCCATTGTCCCGCCAGCAGGTTGTCCGGGTCGCGAACCATCACGCGCTGCTCCAGGTTCCCACTCTCCACGCCGCTGGCCACGACCGCGCGACTGAAGACCATCATCTGCACCCCGGTCACCTTCTCGGCGTTCGGATTTACGTTCGCGACCTGGTTGAGCTGCACCGCATAGTCGGAACCGATCACGAAATCCCGCGTCAACCCGCGCTCGACGTGCGATTCCCACTGCCAATCAGGCCGATCGAGGTTGTACGCCGCCAGCGAACGTGAGCCGACGAGATAAAAGACCGGCCCGATCGCCTGGATCGAGACGGGCATCTGGTCGCCCATCCCGTTCATGCCGCCGTTCATCCGTTCGACGGGGGCCTTGGTGCTGTAAGTGGCGTCGCCGAGGCGATCGTGCACGTCGTCGTGCACCTTCATCGGCTGAAGCGTGCGCAGGTCATAGGCACGAACGCTCTGCTGCGTGCCGTTGGAGAAGTAAACCGCCAGCACGCGGTCGGCGGTGATGACGAGTTGTTCCGGCCCGCCGGAGCGGATGAACGGGCTGTCGGGGGCGCCGAGGTTGTTGTTTTTCAGCTTCCACGACGGCGTGCCCGGCTCGTACAGGTCTCGGCCGATGAGCTGGTTGGGCGTCATCGTCACCAGCACGCCGTCGGGCGACAGGGCGAGATTGGCCAGCTGCTGGTTCGGCTGCGAGACGTCGTACACGTCGCGCGAGAGGATCTGCCCACCCGCCGCGTCGAGCACGCATACGGTGCTGCTGCCGTCGGTGTCGCCGTAGCTGACGGCCAGGAAATCGTCGTTGCTGAGGAAATGCCGCAACGGCCGATCGAGCGGGCGCGATTGCCAGTCGATTTTCCCGTCCTTCAGCCCGATCGACGCCAGCCGCCCGGCCGTCGTGCCGATCAGCACGCGGTCGCTCAGCAGGCGGAAATTGCTGATTTTTTCGACGCCTTTGTCGGCGTCTACGTCGCCCTCAACGTCGATTTGTGCCGGCACCGGCATGATTACGCCGTTCGGCCCGATGTTGACCCGCAGCCGCGGATTCCGCAGCCCAGGGAACCGGCGGCGCGGCGGGGCGATCTGCACATCGACGCCGTCCTTGTTCTCGTCCGAAGCGGCAGGCGGAGCATCGGTCAGCACGGCTTCAATCGCAGGCAGGCTGCTCAGCGGCACTTCCCACGCCGTCTTGCCGCTCGCGTCGATCGCGGCGATGGCCGCCGGGGTGGCGATCACCAGGTTCTCGCCACTGTACGCGCAGCCAATCGGCGGCTGGGTCGCAACGTAGTCGCCGGCGACGGGCTTGGCGGTTGCACTGTCGAAAGCGTGCACATGATTGTCGGCACCGAGCGTCACCACACGATCCGGCCGATTCACGTCGTTCTGCTGGGTAACGAGGGCGACGGCCGTGCCGAGGTCTTCGGTCGCTTTGAATGCCGCCTTCGATGAGTCCTGCCCGCCACTGGTGGGGGAGACGCCGAAGGTGGGCAGCTGCGCCTGGAGTGCCCGATCACGGTAATTCTGCGCCAGCTCCAACGCTTGGCCAATGGTTTGATCGGCGACGGTTTTGCCGTCGGGCATCGTCAGCGGGCGTTCGAGCTTGGCGTCGCTGGCGATGGTCTTCGCCTGCCGCAGCCGGGCGATGGCCGTATCGATCTGCTGCGGGACGGCCAGGTAATTCCGGGCCAGCGCCTGCAGGGTGACGAGCTTGCGCTCGTTCGACAGATCGGCGTGCAACAAGCGTCGCAGCGTGCGCGCCGCCTGCCGCGGATCGTGCTCGGCCTCGTAGCGATCGGCGGCCAGCGCGAGGGCTTCGAGCGTCTGCGTGCTGTGCGGGTATTCGTCTGCGATTTCGAGCAGGTCTTTCGGATCGGGATTGCCGTTGTTCTTCAGCGCCGCCAGCTGCTTCGCGGCGGCGGCCTCGTACGGGGCGTAGAGGTCTTGCCCGTTGTCTTTGAGAATCTGCGTCACCGCCGCCTCCGCCTGGGCGGCGGCGGTGTAGGCGCCGTCGGGGCCGTTGACGGGCACGCGTCGCCACGCGGGGTTGGCCAGCACCTGCTGGTACATCGACAGTTCGGCCAGCCACTCGCGGTTCTGGTGTTCCAGCGTCGCCAGCGCGAAGCGCAACCGCACCTGTTGTTCTGGCGCGTCGGCCGCCACCCAGGCACGCTCGAACAAGGCCTGCACGGTCTTGGGCGAAGTGCCTTCAACCTTTTGCAGCTTCGTCGCAAAGCCGAGCGTCAGATCGAATAGATGATCCCGTCCCGGCCCACTGGCGAGGTTTGTCAGCCCGCCGAGCTTGCCTATCGCGGCGTCGACTTTGGCAATGCCGTCGTTCACCCGTCCCGCGGCGAATAGCAGGCCGGCGTAGCGGATGTAGACTTCGACGTCATCCGGCGTGGACTTCAGTTGCTCGTCGAGCTTGGCCGTCGCCACGTTCAGGTCGGCATAGGCCGTCACCCGCGTCGGGCCGGCGATGATCAGGTTATCCGGTGTGGCGATCACGTTCCCGGGCGATTCCTGGTCGTCCCACTTCCCCTGCGCCGGATAGAGGCTGACGAACTTGAACTGATCGAGCGACATCCGATACAGCTTGTCGCCCGTCGGCACGAGCACGTAGTTGCCGGTGACGAACGGTCGGCCGCGGATGGCGTCGTCTGGATTGCCGTCGCTGGCGGTGAAGGTGCGATACATCCCGCCGTTCTCGACGAGCGATTTGTTCGTGTCGTAACCTTTCCACGGCAGCGTGAAGATCGTCCCGCGGTTGCCCAGCACGATCTTCTGCCCGACCACCGCCAGCAGCATGTCGGCCGGCTCGAATTTGGGATCGAGGGCACGTGGCACGGTCGCGATCAGGTCGCCTGAGGCCGCGTCGTAGACGAGGGTCGAGGCGCTGTCTTGCGGCATCACGAAGACCTGGTTGCCATGGACGATAGGCGGATCGATCGAGAAGGGCTTGGTCACCCCGGCCGATTGCCGCAGGAAGCGGTTCGGCAGGCGGTCGGCGATCTGATCGGGCGAGCGCGGGTAGATGTCGAGCCAGAGCGTCTTACCGTCACTGGCATCCAGGCAGGCGAGCGCGCCCAGATTCGTCAGCACGTACAACCGACCATCGGCATAGGAAAGTTGACCGGTGGCGCCGGCGCCGAAGCCGCTGCCGTCGTCGAATTGGGCGAAACGATTGCCCAGCGACGTGCTGGCCACGTACGACGACCACTGGAAGCTGCCGTCGCTGGCCTTGAGGCTGACGACGTGGCACTCGTCGAACTGCCCGCCGCGCGTGGCGCGGACCATCACGTAGATGCTGTCGCCGACGACGACGGGCGTGCCGTAGAACATCCCCTGGCGCAACGCGGCTGCCGATTCGGGGAGCTTCAGGCGCTCGGGCGTGGTCGCCCAGTTGCGCTTGCCGGTGCCGCGATCGAGGCTGACGACCTGCGGCGGGGTGGGCTGTGCCAGGTACGCCATCGGCCCTGAAAAATCGATCTGGCCGAGGATGGCGAAGACGCTGTCGCCCGTCACGCTGACGGCCATCTGCTGGCCGCGCGGCGTGGGCGTGGCTTCGGTGATGAATTGCCCGTGCTTGTCGCCGGGGTAGGTCGCCAGCCAGCCGGGCAGGGGCATGCCGGTGGCGAGGCTGACGGCGTAAACGCGGGCGTTGTCCTGGAAGAACAGCTCGCCGTTTTCGACGGCCGGCAGGATGCCGGTCATCGCGCCGATGTTCCGGTCGGTGGCCGAGGCGGCCATGGCGGATTTGTAGTTAGCGCGATTCGTCGCGCCGCGAACGACCGGGCTGGCGAGCTCGATGGAAAACAGCCGCGCGCCGCCGTTGCTGACGTCGGCCGGCACCGCATCGGCATCGGGCGCGCCGAACGCCATCGGCCAATCCCCCTGGCGAAACGCTTGCGCGATCGCGGGCTGGCCGGCAAGTTCATTGGCAAGGGAATCGGCAAGCTTGGTTTCGACGCCGCGCACCGTACCGAGCGCGTTCGGAAAATTCTTCTGCAGATCCGCCAGGTGTTCCTGGGCGGCCGCGTCGTTGCCGCCGAGGTGCTCCGCCAGCGCCGTCTCGAACAGCACGGCCGGGCGGGCTTCGGTCAGCGTCGGGTGCAGCGTGAGCAGCCGCCGGCCGATCCACGACGCCATCGCGAACTGGCCGCGCTCGAAACTGCCCGCCAGCAGCTTCATGCCCGCGGCTTTGCCGGCGTCGGTGGGGAAGTAGAGCGACATCACCCGCTGCAGCGCCGCGGTGTCATCGCCGGCGGCGACGAGTTGATCGTGGGCGACGTCTTCGAACCGCTTGCGATAAGCGTTCAGCCCGGCCTCGGGCCATTTGGCGACCTTTTCCTGCACGACCATCGCGACGCTCGTGTACTGCGTCGGCTGGCCGGCCGAATCGGTGTGGGTGGGAACGACGCGGTCGGCGAATTTCTCGACGATCTCCTGGTAAATGTCGGCCGACTTGTCCCACTGGGCGGCCTTTTCCATACGGCCGGCGAGGTTCAGCTTTTCCGACGCCACGCCGCTATCGCGCACGTAGACGGCCGCGGCGTCCTTGGCCCGGTTGGGCGAGTCGAGAGAAATCTGCCCGATCGCCGGAGCGGCCAGGGCGAGGAGGGGGAAGAAATGACGAATGACGAAGGCCGAATGTCGAATGGCGGCGCGGCCGACGAACTTCCGCGCAGGTACGGCTTTTCTTTTGTCATTCGTCATTCGGAATTCGTCATTCGGCATTCGCCAGATACTTTAACCACAGCGGCGCCAGCCGATCCACCGTTTCTTTGGGGATCTTGGCCTTGTCGCTCCAGATCGCCCGCTTCAGTGCACTGTGCGCTGGGCTGGCGAAGTCGGCCGGGTTGGCGGCGATCTTTTCGATCGCGTTGCTGATCAGGGTCAGGGCGTTCCGCGACGCAGCATCGAGGTTGCCGATGATCTCTTCGAGCAGGCTGTCCTCTTCCTTGACGGGGGCATCCTTGGGCGGCGTGCGCCAGCAGTCGTAATCGGTGACGAGCGCGACCATCGCGTAGGCGATCTCGGCTTCGCGGGCGAGCTTGGCCTCGGGCATGCCGGTCATCCCGATCAGCCCGCCGCCCCAGATGCGGTGCATGTGTGATTCGGCCTTGGTGGAAAACGCCGGGCCTTCCATCGCCACGTAGCAGCCGGCGGGGTGGACGACGGTGTTGGCGTCGATGTCGCTCAGCAGTTTCCGCAGCACCGGGCAGAACGGCTCGGCGAACTCGACATGGACGGCGGCCTCGTCGAAGAACGTGCCGGGCCGGCGCGTTTTGTCGATAATCTGATCCGGAATCACCAGGTCGCGCGGCTTGAACTCTTCCCGCAAACTGCCGACGGCGCAACTGGCCAGGACGTGGGTCACGCCGAGCGTTTTGAGCGCGAAAATGTTGGCCCGGTAGGGCACTTGCGAGGGATTCAGCAGATGGCCGTCGCCGTGGCGTGGCAGCAGGAATGTCGGCAGGCCGCCGACGCGCACTTCCAGGATCGGGCCGCTGGGCTTGCCGAAGGGCGTGTCGGGGTAATGCGTGGCGACGGGCTGGCCGTGATGTTCGCCCAGAATCGTCCCCAGGCCGCTGCCGCCGATGACGCCGATCTTGATGTCGCTCGCAGTGACTTCGCTCATAGAGGCGTTGTGCGAAGGTTGCGCGGGTTTGTCAAACTCAACGCTCGGAACGACTAATGGTCCATTCGTGCCGCGTTGACTGGTCGTTCTGGCGCAGGGTGAGGATCAGGTGGATCGCGCCGGCGCCGTCCCATTCCCAGTATTCCTGGCTGGCCGGGTTGACGTCGAGGTATTGCGGGGTGCGGACGGTGGCAGCGTTGGCGACAAAGCCGAGGCCCAAATGCACCGTCGGCCCTTGTGGGTCGTAATCGCGCATCGGCGGCAGGATCAGTTTCACGAACGATTGGCCGGCGATCAGTTGGCTGGCGACGCTCCGGCTCTGGCCCTTCGGGTCGACGATGGTGCTGTTGCCGCCATCGATGGTGATCGGCTGAGTGGTCGGGTTGGTGATCAGGACGACGCACCGGCTTTCCACCTGCCGCAGCCGCAGTTGGGCGGGGGCGGCGGGAATCACAAGATCGCGGTCTTTCAATACTTCCGACGTCTGCCCCGGCCCGCCGGTGATCTCATAGCGATAGCTGGTGCAACCGGAAGTCAGCAATAATGTGACAGAAAGCAGGCTGGATAGCAGACGTCGTTGCATGCCAAATTGTTAGGTGCGGCAAATCGAGAATCAACCGCGACCGATCTGGCGTGTAGAACGCAGGTAGAGCAAAGGAAGTCATGTCTGTGCAAGGATGGAAGTGGTGGCAGTGGTTGATCGTCTCGCTGGTCGTCGGCGGCATCGTCGGCCTGGTGCTGACGACGCGCGATATCGACGACCCGAGCCTGCCGTCCCTCTCCGTAGGTAATTTCCTGAACAAGCTCCGCTTGCGAACCGATAAGGGCGAGCCGGTGGTGACCAAAATCCGCGTCAGCCCCGTCACGGCCGACAACGAAGGCAAGCCGACCCAGGTGGTGACGTTCTGGGAGAAACTGAAGAACAAGGAAACCGGCAGCTGGGACCCGGTACGGCAATACCGCGTCTACACCACGATCCCCGTCTTCCCCAAGGCCCCGCGGGCGAACTACGGGATCAGCGATTACCTGGCCGATCAGAAGAAGGATTTCCCGGCGCTCGATACCGGCTTTAACTGGTGGCAGGTGCCGCGCAACGCCTGGCTGATGAGCATGGGCGGCAGCGTGCTGCTGATCGGCGTGGTCTGGCCGCAGGTCATCCGCATGCTGGTGAAAATGGGCCTGGGCAACCCCGAAGTGCCGCAGGAGGCCGGCTACGACCTCAGCAAGGTGCAGCAGCGGCCTACCGAACGCCCTGCGGCCCCCGTGGCGACCGAAGAAGACGCCGCCGAATTGGCCGCCTTCAACGCGCAACTGGAAAGCAAGGTCGGCGGCATGAAGATCGTCGACGAGAAGCGCGACGAGACCGAGGAACGCCGCCAGGAGCAGGCCGTCATCCGCAAGCTCTCCGACGCGCCGCTCGAGCGTCAGGATGCGGACAAGAAACCCGACGAAGAAAAGACCTTCGGCGGGGAATACTACCCGGTCGCACGTCCGGGTACGCGCGACGCGTGAACAAGTCTGACCGGTCTGGCTGCCCCAACTTAGCCTGGGCAGCCGCACACGCTGCGTATTCCTGTTCGGCGTCAGTTGAAAGGTTTCATCCTGTTTCGCGGGTCCTGCGCCTAATCTGACACTATGGATTCCCCAACCCACCCGCTGGTCATCGGCGTCGATGTCGGCACCGGCAGCGCTCGCGCGGGCGTTTTCGATCTGCAGGGACGTCGCCGTGGCATCGGCACGTGTGCGATCCGCATGTGGAAGCCGCACCCCGACTGGGCCGAGCAATCGACCGAGGACATCTGGACCGCCATCGGCACGGCCGTCCGCGGCGCGATGAGCCAGGCCGGTGCTGCGGCGGCGGATGTCGTCGGCATCGGCTTCGACGCGACCTGTTCGATGGCGGTGCTCGGGGCGAACGATCAACCGCTGGCCGTGTCGGCTTCGGGCGAGCCGGGGCGGAACGTGATCGTGTGGATGGACCAGCGCGCCGTCGCCGAGACGGCCGAGATCAACAGCGGCGGATATGACGTTCTCAAGTACGTCGGCGGCCGGCTCAGCCCCGAGATGCAGACGCCGAAACTGCTCTGGCTGAAGCGCCATCTGCCGCAGACGTACAACGCCGCGACGGGGTTCTTCGACCTGGCCGACTACCTGACGTACCGCTGCACCGGCGACGACACGCGCTCGCTCTGCACGACCGTGTGCAAGTGGACCTACCTCGGCCAGGAGGGGCGGTGGGACGAAAACTACTTCAAGGCGATCGGCCTCGATGACCTGCTGGCGAGGGGCGCGATCGGCACGCGCGTCCGCCCGATGGGCGAAAAGATCGGCCCACTCACCGCGGCGGCCGCGGCGGATCTGGGGCTGTCGACGAACTGCCAGGTCGCCGTCGGCATGATCGACGCTCACGCCGGCGGCGTCGGCGTGCTCGGCGCGACCGATTCACTCCGCACCAGCCTCGCCCTCATCGGCGGGACGAGCAGCTGCCACATGGCCGTGAGTGACGGGCCGCGTTTCGTCCCCGGCGTGTGGGGGCCGTACTACAGCGCGATGATCCCCGGCCTGTGGCTCACCGAGGGCGGCCAATCGGCGACGGGCGTGTTGATCGACTTCGTCCTGCAGTCGCACGCCCGCTATGCCGACCTTAAAGCGGAAGCGGCCGAGCAGGGCGGGAGCGTGTACGAGCGGATCAACGCCCGCGCGCAGGCCCTCGCCGGCTTGAAGAACGTCGCCCTGATCAGCAAAGACCTGCACGTGCTCGACCACTTCCTCGGCAACCGCAGCCCGATGGCCGATCCGCAATCGCGCGGCAGCATCGACGGCCTGCCGCTGGACGATTCGCTCGACAGCCTTACCCGCCTCTACGTCGCCACCGTACAGGCCGTCGCCTACGGCACGCGTGCGATTATCGACGCGATGAACGCCAGCGGCTACGCCATCGACCGCATTTTCGCCGTCGGCGGGGGCACGAAAAACCCGCTCTGGCTGCAGCAACATGCCGATGCGCTCGGCCTGCCGATCCACCTGCCGGAAGAGCCCGAATCGGTGCTGCTCGGCAGCGCGATCCTGGCGGCGGCGGGGTCGGGCCAGGTCGATTCCATCGAAGCCGGCATGCAGGCCATGGGGCGCAGCGGGGCGGTGGTACCGCCCGACATTTCAGTGGCGAAGTACCACGCGGCCAAGTACGCGATTTACCGCGAGATGTACGAGCAGCAAAAAGGGCGGCGCGAACGGATGGCCGCGTTTTAGCGGGCGATTACTCGCCCACCGTCCACCGTGTCCAGGCCGAGCGGCTCAGCAGCACGCTCAGCGCGCTGGCACCTACGAACGCCAGCACGAACGACGCGATGTCCATCGCGATCGACGTCGGCGCGTGCAGGTGCGTGTTGGCGATCAGGATCACCCGCAAAAACGCGACATGTGCGAGGTAGATGCCGTAGCTGTACCGCCCCAGCCAGCCAATGCGTGCGATCAGCGGCGAGGCGAGCGGTAACAGGGCGATTGCGATGCATCCGAAGCCGCCCATCGCGCGAAACAGCGGCGTGGGCGTGTCGAGCGTCGCCAGCACCACCGCCGTTGCCAGCATCATCGCGCCGCAGACGGCGAACACCGTATTGCTGCGCGGCAACTTCCCGCCGCGAACGCTCCACAGCATCAACGCGATCGACCAGCACGCCGCCGGTAAGGCGCGGAAGGCGTAGTGCCAGAAATAAGCGTCGTCGTCGTGGCGCTGCGCGATCCACCTCGGCTCGTGCAGGAAGCACGCAGCAACGCCCAGGCCGACGAACAGCAACGTGCAGGTCGTCCGTAGCGTCGAACGCTTTTCCGTCAGGCGGAAAATAGTGGCGCCCAAGAGGGTTACGCCCATCAAATAAGGCAGGAACCACAGGTGCGTATACCCGCCGGCGTACAACAGCGACCATTCGAGCCCCGGGACCGGTTCGTGCGAGATCCTCGCCTTCACGTCGCCCAGCAGCGTGTAAATCACCGTCCAGAACAGGAACGGCAGATAGATGCGAAAGAACCGCGACCCGGCATAGCTCAGCAACGAAAGCGACGGATCGCGCGACAGCGCTCGCCCCGTGAACAGCAGTGCCACAAAGATGTAAAACGGCACGCCGAACATGCCGATCGGGTAGAGCGATTGGCCGAGGGGGCTGGTGGCGGCGTGGATCCAGACAATGCCAATCGCCGCGATCAGGCGGACCGTGTCGAGCAACGCCAGGCGATTCTTCGTCGCGGCCGCCGTCGACATGCCCTCGGCGACGCCCAGGGGCGCGACCTCGACAGGGGCGATCGACGAAATGCTCGTAGACATTGCCTCAAACTCCGCCGCTGCCGAAAGGCCGCGAGAGTCCATTGATAGCACGAGACGCTCCGCCGTGCCGCCGGCGATGCGGGATTCTCCCAAGTCGCCGCATCGGCCGCAATCTTCCGGGGAATCTGTATCAGCCGGCGCGGTTGTGCGGTTTATGCGGGCGGCGGCCCGAAGCCTTTCGGTTGAGGGATGGTAGACTTCGCCCGTGCTCCTGCTGCGCTGCGCGCTTCTGATCCTGACCCTGGCCTGCCCGGCGATCGCCCGCGACTACTTCGTCGCGCCCCGCGGCGACGACTCGGCCGACGGTCTGACGCCCGCCACCGCTCTCAAAACCTTGGCCTCGGCAACCCCTCGGCTACGCCCTGGCGACGCGCTGCGCCTGCAGCGGGGGGGCGTGTGGAGCGAAACGCTCCGCCTGACCGTCAGCGGCGAGCCGAAACGCCCCATCCGCGTGGTCGCTTACGGCGGCGGCGAACCGCCCACGATCGACGGCGGGGGCAAACTCGACATCGGCATCGACGC
>Ga0070658_10003910_pt1 | contig 12211 bp, 13 predicted proteins | sample KBSC13metaG_FD_64664 | JGI IMG/M metagenome (GOLD analysis project Ga0070658, IMG submission 64664) | Corn rhizosphere microbial communities from Kellogg Biological Station, Michigan, USA - KBS C1-3 metaG | ecosystem: Host-associated > Plants > Roots > Rhizosphere > Soil ... | reverse complement strand
GAGCTGGCCCTGGAGCCGACCTCGGTGCTGCCCGCCGACGTCGTGGCGGCCGGCTCGGCGGCCCGACCGGGTGCGGAGACCGGCGCCGCGCGCGCCCTGGCCGCCGACGACCCGGCCTGGCTGGACCAGCTGCTCGCGCTGCCCAAGGTGCACCTGATCGTCGACGGGTACAACGTGACGAAGACCGGGTACGCGGAGATCCCGCTGGAGCAGCAGCGGGCCCGGCTGGTCAGCGGGCTGGGTGGGATCGCGGCGCAGACCGGCGCCGAGGTCACGGTGGTCTTCGACGGCGCGGAGCGGATGGTCGGCCTGCCACCGGCGCCGCGCGGGGTACGGGTGCTGTTCTCCCGCAAGGGTGAGACGGCCGACGAGCTGATCCGCCGGCTGGTACGGGCGGAGCCGGCGGGTCGCCCGATCGTGGTGATCTCGTCGGACAAGGAGGTCGCCGACGGGGTACGCCGCCACGGCGCCTACCCCCTCGGCTCGACCACGCTGATCCGCCGCCTCGCCCGCGCCTGAAACTGTCGTACCCCGGCGCTACCTTGCGTGCATGCTCGTTGACTGCGACAACTGCGAGGTCCGCGGGTCGGCGTGCGCCGGCTGCGTGGTAACTGTGCTGCTCGGGGCCCCGCCCAGCGGGGTCGAGCTGGACGAGTCGGAGCGTCGGGCGCTCGCCGTCCTGGCGGACGCCGGCATGGTGCCGCGGCTACGCCTGGTGAGCCCGTCGAAGCCCCGACCGCACCGAGCCGCGTGAGTTCAGGCGCTCGCTCCGCTCGCGCGGGTCGGGCGCCTGCGACCCGCCGGCCGGTCCGTACCATGGTCAAGGTGCGAACCGGGGCTGGGCGGCGATGACGCCGCGGCAGTGTGCGGTGCTCGTACTGGCCGTGCTCGTCCTGGCGACCGCGCTGGTCACGGCGCTGCTCGTGCCCTGGCACAGCCCGCCGGCGCCGCGCGCCGACCAGGTGGAGGCGCTGCGCGAACTGCCGGCCGGCGCGGTGAGCCGGGGTCGCGCCTTCCACGCCGACCTGCGACCGGTCAGCTACGGTTCCATGATCGTCGGGCTGGTGGTCACGCTCGTGCTCGGGCTCAGCCCGCTCGGCGCCCGGCTCGTGGCGCTCTTCGGCGGCCACTGGGCGGCCCGGGCGGTCGGCGGCGGACTGGCGATCGTCCTCATCGGCTCACTCGTCACCCTGCCGTTCGCCGCGTGGCGGCACGTGGTGGTCGACCGGTACGGGCTGTCGACCCAGGGCTGGGGCGGCTGGGCGGTCGACGCGCTCAAGGGGTACGGGGTCAGCGTCGTGCTCGGCGGGCTCGCGCTGCTGGGCTTCTATGCCCTGACCCGGTACGTGCCGCGCTGGTGGTGGGCGTGGGGCGCCGCGGCCGTCGCGGGTCTGGTGGTACTGCTGTCGTTCATCCTGCCGGTACTCGTCGAGCCGATCTTCAACAAGTTCACGCCGATGCCGGACGGACCGCTGCGCACCGACCTGATCGCGATGGCCGCCCGCGACGGCGTACCCGTGAAGGACGTGCTGGTCGCCGACGCGTCGCGGCGTACCAGATCGGTCAACGCCTACGTCTCCGGACTCGGCCCGACCCGGCGCATCGTCGTCTACGACACGCTGCTGGAGCAGGCCGACCCGGCCGAGGTACGCAGCGTCGTCGCCCACGAACTCGGCCACGCCAAGGACCGGGACGTCCTCACCGGTACCGCCATCGGCGCGCTCGGTGCCGCGTCCGGGGTCGTCGCGGTCTACCTGCTGGGCTCCTGGGGCGGGCTGCTGCGCCGGGCCGGCGTGGACAGCATCGCGGAGCCGCGCGCGGTCGCGTTGCTCCTCGCACTGGCCACGCTCGCCGGGCTGGCCGGCGGACCGTTCCAGAGCCTGGTATCCCGCAAGGTGGAGGCGCGGGCCGACGCGCACGCGCTGGCGCTGACCGGCGATCCCGCGACGTTCGCCGCGATGCAGGAGCGACTGTCCACAGTGAATCTGTCCGACCCTGACCCGAACCGCCTGGAGTACCTGCTGTTCGCCAGCCATCCGTCCACTGTGGAGCGGATCGCCGCGGCCCGGGCGTACGCGCGGGGTGCCCGGTGAGCCGCACCCTGCTGGTGACCAACGACTTCCCGCCCCGGCCCGGCGGCATCCAGGTCTTCGTGCACAACCTCGCGGTACGCCAGCCGGCCGACTCGGTGGTCGTCTACGCCTCGACCTGGCCGCGCGGGGACCGCGGCCGGGCCGCGAAGTTCGACGCGGAGCAGCCCTTCGAGGTGGTCCGCGAGGACACCACCATGCTGCTGCCCACCCCGGCGGTCGCCCGGCGCGCGGCCGACCTGGCCCGGGCGCACGACTGCGACACGGTGTGGTTCGGCGCAGCCGCGCCGCTCGGTCTGCTCGCGACCGGGCTGCGCCGGCGCACCGGGATCCACCGCGCGGTCGCGCAGACCCACGGTCACGAGGCGGGCTGGGCCGCCCTGCCGGGCGCGCGCGGGCTGCTGCGCCGGGTCGGCGACGGGGTGGACGTGGTGACCTACCTGGCCGAGTACTTCCGGCGCCGGCTCGCCCCGGCGCTCGGCGACCGTACCGAACTGGTCCGGCTCGCGCCCGGCGTGGACCTCGACGCGTACCACCCGGGGGTCGACGGCTCCGCGGTCCGCGCCCGGTACCGGCTGGGCGACCGTCCCGTCGTGGTCTGCGTGTCGCGGCTTGTCCCACGCAAGGGCCAGGACATGCTGATCCGCGCGCTGCCGCTGGTCCGCCGGCGGGCACCCGACGCCACCCTGCTGATCGTGAGCGCGGGACCGGACGCCGACCGGCTGCGCCGGCTGGCCCGCTCGGCCGGCGTCGACGCCCACGTGGTGTTCACCGGCGAGGTGCCCTGGGCGGAGGTGCCGGAGCACTTCGCGGCCGGCGACGTGTTCGCGATGCCGTGCCGTACCCGCAAGGCCGGCCTGGACGTCGAGGGGCTGGGCATGGTCTACCTGGAGGCGTCCGCGTCCGGGCTGCCGGTGGTGGCGGGCGACTCGGGTGGCGCGCCGGACACGGTGCGCGAGGGCGAGACCGGCTTCGTGGTACCGGGACGGGACGTGGCCGCGATCGCCGACCGGGTGGCCACCCTGCTGGCCGATCCGGAGCTGGCCGGGTCGATGGGCAGGGCCGGCCGGGCCTGGGTCGAGGCGGAGTGGGGCTGGGACCGCATCGCGGCGCGGATGGGGCAGCTGCTGCGCCCCGTCCGATGATCGAGAACACATAGCCTGCCGGCACCCCGCCGTGGCACGGTGTACCTGTGGGTTCCTCCGCACTGACCGGAGCGCTGGTGGCGATCGTCGCCCTGGCGCTGGCCAGCGTGTTCGGGATCTGGTGGCGGGCCCGCGACGGTCGGGTGATCGCGACCGCGGCCGACAAGCGCTGGCTGGACGGCGCTCCGACAAGCTGCGCGCCGGCGGACGCCGCTGACGGCGACTCCGGCGTGGACCGGGAGGTCACCGCCGAGGACGCGGCTCTCGCCCGGTTGGGCGTGGTCGTCGGTACCCCGGTGACGCTGCTGCAGTTCTCCTCGGCGTTCTGCGCACCGTGCCGGGTCGCGCGCCGGATCTGCGCCGAGCTCGCGGAGGGCCGCGACGGCGTGGCGCACCTGGAGGTCGACGCGGAGAGCCACCTCGACGAGGTACGGGCGCTGGGCGTCTGGCGGACGCCGACGGTACTGGTCGTGGACGCCACCGGACGGATCGCGTTCCGGCTCGCCGGCGCGCCGACCCGGGCCGGACTGGCGGCCGCCGTGGAGAGCCTCGCGCCCCGGGCGGTGGCGTGATGACCCGGGTGGTAAGGACCCTGCTGACCCAGCGCCGCGCGGTCGACCTCTGCCGCGTCGCGGCCTGCCTCTGTACCGGCTGACGCTCGCGCCCGTCCTCGCCGGTACCCCTCATGGAGGCTCTGTCATGCTGCTCGACCCTCGCGGCCCGCGCTTTGCCGCGGCCGTCACCAGCCTGGTGCTGATCGCCGTGATGGTGACCGGCTCCGGTTGGCTCGCCCTCGCCCAGGCGGCGGTGTTCGCCGCCGCCGCGCTGTCCCCGCGCCGCGCACCCTACGGGCTGCTCTACCGCGCCGTGCTGGCGCCACGGCTGGACCGGCCCACCGAGCTGGAACCGGCGGCACCGGTCCGCTTCGCCCAGCTCGTGGGCCTCGTCTTCAGCCTGGTCGCGGCCGTCGGCTACCTGGCCGGGGAGCCGGTCGTCGGGCTGGTGTTCACCGGCTTCGCACTGGTCGCCGCCTTCCTCAACGCGGCGTTCGGGCTGTGCCTGGGCTGTGAGGTGTACCTCGCCTTCCGCAGGCTCACCCACCGGCCGATCGCGCCACGCGTGCCGGCCGGCTGACCGAGGTCAGAACTTCGGCGCGTCCGGGGCCTCGAGCAGCCCGAGGCGCAGCGCGGTCATCAGGGCCTGAGCCCGGTTGGCCGCGCCGAGCTTCTCGTACAGCTTGGAAATGTGCGTCTTGGCCGTCGACTCGCTGACGAACAGCTGCTTGGCGATGCCGGCGACGCTCATCCCGTCGGCGAGCAGCCGCAGCACCTGGCCCTCGCGGGGGGACAGCTGCGGGCCGGTCGGGGCCAGCCGGCGCTTCATCGCCTCGGCCAGGTCGGCCGCGGTGAAGGCGCTCGGTGCGCTGGCGGCGTGCCGGGCCGCGGCGACGACCTCGTCGGCCGGTGCGGTCTTCGGTACGAAGGCGCTCGCGCCCGCCTCGAGGGCGCCGAACAGCTGGTCGTCGCCGGCGTACATGGTGAGCACCACGATGCCCATCGAGTTGCTCGACTTGCGCAGCGCGCGGGTGGCCTCCAGGCCGCTGCCGTCGGGCAGGCGGAGGTCCATGATCACAACGTCGGGCTGCAGCGCGCCCGCTTGGCGTACCGCCTCCGCCGCGGTGGCGGCCTCCCCGACGACCTCGAACTGGCGGTCGCGCTCGAAGGCGTGGCGCAGGCCCTTGCGGATCAGGTCGTGGTCGTCGACAAGCAGGACCTTGGTACGGGTGGTCGACGTCGCGTTGGTGGACATACCTGCTGTGCTTCCCTTCATCCGCCGAGTGATCCTCACCGGCTGCGCCGATCATGCCAGGCAAGCCGCGGTGTCAACAGGTACGATCGGCCCGCCTGCACCAGCCGTTACAGACCGCTCACACCACTGTGTTCCCCCTGCGCAGAGGTGTTCCAAGCGCCACCGCGACAGTTGTCCCATTTGGTTGCCGCGGTCGAATCTCCAGGCGGCCCCGGATACGTTCCGCTCTTTCTGCCATGATTGCAAGCCCGTAGCGCCCGTCGGGGCGCTGGTCAGCGATGCCGTGACCGTCATCCGACACTTCGACCTGAGCGAATGGCGGGTCCACCACGCAGGTGACCCAGAGGTTGCTGGCCCCGGCGTGCTTGCGGGCGTTGGTGATCGCCTCCTGGGCGATGCGCAGCAGCTCCGCCTCGACCGCCGAGGGCAGCCGCGCGGTCGAGTCGTCCAGTGACAGGTGTACCCGCAGGCCGCCGGAGCCGCCGACGGTACGCGCGTACTCGGCGATCGCGGCGGTGAGCCCGCCGTGCCGGTCGACCTCGGTGCGCAGCTCGAACAGGGACAGCCGCAGCTCGGTGATCACCCGCGTCACCTCGCGGCGCAGGGTACGCAGCTCCTCGCTGGCGTCCTCCACGTCGACGGGCAGCACCGCGAGGGCGTTGTCGATGCCGTACCCGACCATGACCAGCTCCTGGGCCACCCCGTCGTGGATCTCCCGGGCCAGCCGCTGCCGCTCCTCGTTGGTCGCCAGGGCGCGTACCTCGTCGAAGAGCAGGGCGGCCTCCAGGCGCAGCGCGGCCGGGGCGGCCAGGGCGGCGACCCGGTCCCGTACGAGCATCGGATAGGCGCCCGGCCGGTCGGCCTCGATGGCGAGCAGGCCGACCGTGCGCAACCCGGCCAGCAGCGGCACCACGAGCGCCGACACGTCATTGGTCGCGCCGGACCGGGCCTGGGACCGGTTGGCCAGCTGCGGTTGCTGGCTGGCCCAGGCGTCCGCGATGGCGGAGTCGATGTCCAGACTGGTCTCCCAGTCGATGTGGTCCACGCCCGCCTGGGCGAGTACCACCAGCCGGGAACCGCCGCCCGCGGACAGCACCGCCGCCCGGTCGGCGGGTGCCGCCTCGCGGACGTCCTCCAGCAGGTGCTCGGCCAGCCCGCGCGGGTCCAGGGTGGCGCCGGGCAGCTGACGGGCGACGCTGCGCAGCTGGGTCAGCAGCCGGGTGGCCTCCGCGTACGGCTGCGGCTGCTCGGAGCGGTCCCTGAGTTCACGCTGCAGGGTCGCGGTGACATCCGTGGCCATTCCCAGCAGTAGCAGCCACTGGATGGTGATCAACAGGTAGGAGCGGTCGGTCAGGTGGTGGTTGACCGCGCCGACGCCGGCCAGCAGGAGTACGGCGACCCCGAAGAGGACCGCGGCCTCCCGGTACTGCTGGTAAAGGGTCGCGGAGACCAGCGGCACCAGCAGGTACGGCAGGGTGGCCTGGGCGGCCGCGCCGCCGACGAGCGGAGGCGACCCGTGGGCGGCGTGCGCCACGACCAGTCCGGTGGCCACACAGGTGATCAGCACCTCGGCGAGCCGGGTCAGCGGCCCGACGACCGGGTGCCGGGGTGCGACCATCGCCGGTACCGACGTGATCCCCAGCAGTACCGGCCAGATCACGCAGGTGGCGTTGTGCGTGGCCGCGAAGGACAGGATGCCCACCATGGCCAGCAGGGCGAACCGGGCGATCACGGTGACCGGACGCGGCGTGGTCCAGGACAGGTCCTGCCGCTGCGGTTCGTACCAGTCGGCGGGGGACCGGCCAGCTGGCGAACCGTTACCCGCCATAGATGGCGGCGATCTCGTCCGCGTACTGCTTGAGCACCACGTTGCGCTTCACCTTCAGCGACGGGGTGATCTCGCCGGTCTCCTCGGACCAGTCGCGCGGAAGGACCCGGAAGACCTTGATCGACTCGGCGTGGGACACCGCGAGGTTGGCCTCGTCGACCGCGTGCTGGACGTGTTCCCGCAGCGTCGGATGCTCCAGCATGTCGGCGACCGCCGAGTCGGCCGGCAGCCCGACCTCGGACAGCCAGACCGGCCAGGCCTCCTCGTCGATGGTCACCAGTACCGCGATGAACGGCTGCCGGTCGCCGACCACCATGGACTGGCTGATCAACGGGTGCGCGCGCAGCCGGTCCTCGAGTACCGCCGGTGCGACGTTCTTGCCGCCGGCCGTGACGATGATCTCCTTCTTCCGGCCGGTGATCTTGAGGAACCCGTCGTCGTCCAGCTCGCCGAGGTCGCCGGAGTGGAACCAGCCGTCCTCGTCCAGCACCTCGGCCGTCGCCTGCGGGTTGTTCCAGTACTCGCGGAAGACCAGGTCACCACGGATCAGGATCTCGCCGTCGTTGGCCAGCCGGACGGTCACCCCGGGCAGCGGCCGGCCCACGGTACCGATCTTGATGGCGTGCTGGAGGTTGACCGCGACCGCCGGCGAGGTCTCGGTCAATCCGTACCCCTCGTAGACGGTCAGTCCGACACCGCGGTAGAAGTGCGCCAGCCGGGCGCCCAGCGGGGCGCCTCCGGAGATCGCCGAGTGGCACTCGCCGCCGAGCGCGGCGCGCAGCCGGCCGTACACCAGCCGGTCGAAGATCCCGTGCCGGATGCGCAGCCCCAGTCCCGGGCCGCCCCGCCGCTCCAGCGCCTCGCTGTAGGCGACGGCCGTGCGGTCCGCGGCGTCGAAGATCCGGCCCTTGCCGTCGGCGTGGGCGCGCTGCTTGGCCGTGTTGTAGACCTTCTCGAACACCCGCGGTACGGACAGCACAAACGTCGGCTTGAACTCGCCGAGCGTCGCGACCAGGTCCTTGACGTCGGGCAGGTGGCCCATGCGAACGCGCGCGTGGACCACGCCGAGCTGGATCAGCCGGGCGAAGGAGTGGGCCAGCGGCAGGAACAGCAGCGTCGAGGCGCCCTCGTGGAACAGCGCGGTCAGCCCCGGTACCGCGTTGGCGATGTCCGAGTACAGGTTGCGGTGGGTCAGCACGCAGCCCTTGGGCCGTCCGGTGGTACCCGACGTGTAGATGATCGTCGCGACGTCGTCGGCCCTGGGCAGCCGGCGCCGCCGGGTGACCTCCGCGTCGTCGACCGCCGCGCCCCCGGTCACCAGTTCGGCCAGCGCGCCGGCGTCGATCTGCCAGACCTCGCGCAGCCCGGGCACCCGGTCGCGTACCTGTGCCACCGTTTCCTGGTGCGCCGGAGTCTCCACGAAGCAGGCGACGGCCTGGGAGTCGGCCAGGATCCAGGCGACCTGCTCCGCGCTCGACGTCTCGTAGATGGGCACGGTGACGGCCCCGGCCGTCCAGATGGCGTAGTCGATGAGCGTCCACTCGTACCGCGTCTTGCTCATCAACGCGACCCGCTCGCCTGGTTCGACGCCGGCCGCGACCAGCCCCTTGGCCAGCGCCGTCACCTCGTCGCGGAACTGCGCGCAGGTGATGTCCTGCCAACCCTCCGGGGTACGGCGGGAGAACTGGACGGTGTCGGGCGACTTGGTGGCGTTGTCCCAGACCGGGTCGGTCAGGTTGGTCGCCTCGCCGATCTCGACCACCGGCGGTACGGAGAACTCCTGCACGACTGTCTCCCTTGGCGGATGCGCGGGTACGGCGAAACTACCTGCCGCCCGGCGGGGGTCTCAGACCGCCCCGCCATCGTCGCGCACCCGGTGTCCGGGGGTCACCCGTTCGGCGCGCTGACCGGCCCGAGCCGCGTGCGGTCACTTCCGTCCGCACGAGGTAGCCTGCGCAGCATGGCGGACACGTCGACCCAGTCCATCGTGATCGGCGCGCCCGGGCCGCGGGTGGCCGGGGTGATCTGCGATTTCGAACGGTACCCGGAATGGGTGTCCGCGGCGAAGTCGGTCCAGGTGGTCGAGGAGTACGAGGACGGGTACGCCAGCCAGGTCCGGTTCGTACTGGACGCCGGAGTCATCCAGGACGAGTACCGGTTGTCCTACGAGTACGCCGAGGACATCTCGCGGATCGAGTGGCACCTGGTCGAACCGTCGAAGATCCAGCGGGCGCAGACCGGCTCGTACGACATCGACGACCACGGCGACGGCACGTCCACGGTGACGTACACGCTGTCGGTCGAGCTGAACATCGGCATGCTGGGTATGTTCCGGCGCAAGGCCGAGAAAATGATCATGGATACCGCACTGCGTGAGTTGAAGCGTCGGGTCGAATCGGAGGCGTCGCCATGAGCGTGGACGAGCCGGAGCGCGTGCCCGAGCAGGAGCGCGTCGACGGGCCGGAGCACGTCGCCGGGCCGGAGCGCGTCGCCGGGCCGGAGCGCGTCGCCGGGCCGGAGCACATCGCCGGGCAGCGGCCCGGAGCGGACCGGCGGTCGGAGCCGACCTTCCCTGATCTCGGGTCGGCGCGCGAGGAGGCCGAGCGGCTTGTCGCGGCCGCGTTCGGTGCGGCCTCGGTGGCCGCGCGGGGCCTGGTGCGGGCCGCGAACCCGCTGTCCGGGGTCGCCGAGGCCGCCGAGCGGCTGCTGGCCGGCGGCGGGCCGGGGCACGTGGCCACCGGCTCACCCGAGTGCTGCGTCTGCCCGCTGTGCCGGGGGATCGCCGCGGTACGCGATCCGGACCCGCGGCTCGCCCTCAAGCTGGCCGGCTCCGCGGCGGACCTCGCCTCGACCGTGGTCGACGCGCTGCGCGTGGTGGGCGACGCGGTGTCCCGCCCGCCGGCGCCCCGCGCGGATGCTCCCGACAGCGCGCACCGGCCGCGTACCGCACCCGACCCGGACGTCACCTGGCGGATGGCCACCGCGACGAAGCCGTACCCGCGCGGCGGCAACGATCCGCTCCCCGGCGACGAGCCGGACGACCCCTGGCACGCGGCCACCACCGCGGGCTGACGGGTACGCAACGATAAACGTCAATGGCTAGGAAGGGAGTACCGGGGCCGTGGGGCTGACCATGGGAATCGACATCGGCGGGACGAAGGTGCTCGGCGGTGTGGTCGACCAGGACGGCAACGTGCTCGCCCACGCGCGCCGGGACACCCCGGCCGAGGACGGCCCGAAGATCGTGCAGTGCGTGGTCGAGGTGATCCGGGAGCTGTCCGAGAAGCACGAGGTCGAAGGGGTCGGCATCGGGGCGGCCGGCTGGATCGACGCGAAGCGCTCCACGGTGCTGTTCGCACCCAACCTCGCCTGGCGCAACGAACCGCTGCGCGACGAGGTGGCCCGGCACATCCCGGTACCCGTCGTGGTGGAGAACGACGCGAACGTGGCCGCCTGGGCCGAGTTCCAGTTCGGCGCGGGAGCCGACGCCAACGAGTCGATGGTCATGTTCACCATCGGTACCGGCATCGGCGGCGCCCTGGTGCTCGGCGGCGAGCTGATGCGCGGCGCGAACGGGATCGCCGGCGAGCTGGGGCACGTCCTTGCGGTACCGGGCGGGCACCCCTGCGGCTGCGGACGGCTCGGCTGCATCGAGCAGTACGCCAGCGGCAACGCCCTCGTCCGCTTCGCCCAGGGGCTGGCGAAGGAGGACCCGACCGGCGCGGCGCACCTGCTGGAGCTGGCCGGTGGATCGATCGGCGCGATCAGCGGACCGATGGTGACCACCGCGGCGAAGGCCGCCGACCCGGTCGCCCGCGAGGCGTTCCGCCAGGTCGGGTACTGGCTGGGCAACGGCCTGGCCGATCTCGTGCAGATCATCGATCCGCAGCTCCTGGTGATCGGCGGTGGGGTGATCGACGCCGGCGACTCGCTGCTGCACCCCACCCGGGACGCCTACGTCGCCGCGCTGGCCCAGCGCGGTCGGCTGCAGGGTGCCGAGATCCGCGGCGCGCTGCTGGGCAACCTGGCCGGGGTGGTCGGCGCCGCCGACCTGGCCCGCCACGTCTGACGGGGGCGACCCGGTGCCCCGGCTGCGGGTGGTCACGTACAACGTGCACGGCCTGCGGGACGACCTCGACGCGCTCACCGCGGTGGTACGGGAGCTGGAGCCGGACGTACTGGTGGTGCAGGAGGCTCCGCGCCGGTTCCGTTGGCGGTCCCGCTCCGCCGAGCTCGCCCGCCGCTTCGGGCTGGTCTACGCGTCCGGTGGCGGTACCGCGCTGGGCAACCTGATCCTGGTGAGCCTGCGGGTGGCGGTACCCGGGGCATGGGCGCTGCGGTACCCGCTGACTCCCGGCCGGCACCTGCGCGGGGCGGCGTTCGCGCGGTGCGTGGTGGACCGCGTGCCGTTCGTGGTCGCCGGTACCCACCTGTCGCTGGACGGCGCGGAGCGGCTGACCCAGGCCCGGCTGCTGGACGCGGCGCTGTCCGGCCGGACCGACCCGGTACCGGCGGTGCTCGCCGGCGACCTCAACGAGACTCCCGACGGCCCGGCCTTCGGCCTGCTCGCGGCCGGCCGGGTCGACGCGGCCGGCGCGGACGCGACACCGACGTTCCCGGCGACGTTCCCCGGCCCCGCCCGCGCGCGGATCGACGCGCTGCTGGTCGACCCGGAGATCGCGGTCGCCGGGTACCGCGTGGTGTCCTCGGCCGCGACGGTGCGCGCCAGCGACCACCTCCCGGTCCTCGCCGACCTGGACCTGCCCGGCTGACGAGCCGCCTGGCCGGACCCGGAGCGCCCTGCCGCGCGGGACACACTCAACTTCATCTATCGGCGCGATGGTGGCGTCCGGCCGCTGGTAGCCTGGCCGGAGTACGCCCGGTATAGGGCTTGATGCCGGATTCGTCGCTCTGAACTCCGCACCGTGACGCCGGCATCGGCTTCGCGAAGGGAGCAAGGGAGTTGCCCGACAAACGCGATATGCACAAGGCGAAGAGCAAGGGCCGGCACAGACCCGGCGGCCAATCCGGGGCCGGATCGGCCCGGGCCGGATCGGGCGGTGACCCCATCGGTGGGGCGGACGCCACCGGCGCGGGCGGCTACGGCGGCGGACCGGCCGCCGGGGGCATGCCCGGCAAGAAGAACGACGGCCGCCGCTGACGCCGCGCCTGGCCGGAAAGTCCGGCCCCGGCTGACGCGCCATCCGGCCGAGGGATCCGGCCTCCGCCGGGCCGGATCACGGGCCGCCGGATGTTGGCTGGTGGCCGACGGTGACGGGACCGCCGCGTACGCGCGGCGGTCCCGTTGCCCGTTCACGCCACCCGTCGTCACACTCGGC
>Ga0070658_10003909_pt1 | contig 12213 bp, 7 predicted proteins | sample KBSC13metaG_FD_64664 | JGI IMG/M metagenome (GOLD analysis project Ga0070658, IMG submission 64664) | Corn rhizosphere microbial communities from Kellogg Biological Station, Michigan, USA - KBS C1-3 metaG | ecosystem: Host-associated > Plants > Roots > Rhizosphere > Soil ... | reverse complement strand
ATGTAGCAAAGCATGGCGAACGGCAGCAGACGCAGGTAGACCTTACGCATAGTCGATGCTTCGAGCGCAGCGTCCATGATGGTGTTCCTCCCGGAACAGGTGTGATTGGCGATTTTCGCCTCCGGCTTTTTTGCCGGTTGGGTCCACTTTAGACCGTTTTATCGCTTGGTGAAATCGGGCGGATATCCCAGGGGGCCGAGTTGCGGGCGGCGGGTGGATTGCTCGCCGGCGCGAGAGTGCTCGCCAACCCCTTGTTCATTCGCGAAAAGATCCGCCCAGACGCTCCAGCCATCGGCTTTTTCATGATCCCGGGGCATTACGTGGTATGCCGATGCCCACCGGAGTGAAGGAGAGATCGCCATGGCCGTTGTCGAAACCGATCGTCAGGGACAGGTGTTCGTCGTCCGCATGAACCGGCCCGAGCGGCTCAACGCGCTCAACACCGAGATGCGTGCCGAGCTGGCCAAGGCCTGGACGTCGTTCCGCCACGACAAGCAGCTCGAGGTCGCGATCTTTACCGGTACCGGCCGCGGCTTCTGCGCCGGCGAGGACATGAAGGAGTCGCTGGCGAAGGGCAAGGCGGGTGGAGAGCGCCCGGCGATGGAAGACCCGTTCATGACCGGCGCACTGGAGAAGCCGGTGATCGCCGCGATCAACGGCTTCGCCATGGGCGGCGGCTTCATGCTGGTCGAGCGCACCGACCTGCGGGTGGCGGTGAAGGAGGCGGTGTTCGAGGTGTCCGAGGCCAAGCGCTGGCTGCTGGGCGGCTACAATCACGGCCACATCGCCAACATGCCCTACCCGATCGCCATGGAGATGGCGCTGGGTTTCCGCTTCACCGCCCAGCGCTTCCACGAGATCGGCTTCGTGAACCGGCTGGTCGCGGCCGAGGAGCTCATGCCGACGGCGATGGGCATGGCCGAGCATCTGCTCACCCTGCCGCCGGCGTCGCGCGTCAACACCGTGCACATGATGCGCCAGATGCGGCCCGAGCCCGCCCCCGAGATGAAGGCGCTGGCCGACGCGCTGCACGACCACGGCGCCAAGAGCGACCTGATGGAATCGCGCGCCGCCTTCGCCGAGAAGCGCAAGCCGAACTTCAAGGGCTGGAACGATCCCGAGGACCGCTACCGCCTGCCCAAGGCCGGCAAGCGCGGCTGACAAGCCGCGCCTACTTGCGCAGCTTCTTCACCTGCGCGAGATGCTCCCGCAGCGTCGGCAGGAGGTCGCGGGCGAACTGCTGCAGACGGGCGTTGTCGCCGCCGGCGGCGTAGGCGCGGAACATCTCGACGGTCTCAACGTGGGCGGTGTACTGCGCCTGGACGTACTGCTTGTCGAACGCGGTGGCGTTCTTGGTCTTCAGATCCTGCACAACCAACCGCTGCTGCGGATCCATCTGGTCGGCCGGCACCGCGAGCTTTGCCTCGGCGGCCGCCCTGTCGAACATGTCGGTGGCCAGGGCGTGGTCGGCGATCACCCGGTCGGCGAAGGCCCGCACGGCGCTGCTGCGGCTCTTGCCGAGCGCCAAACGGCTGCTCTCGACCTCGAAGACGCTGGCCGCCACGGTGCGCGCAAGGAAGGCATCGGTGGTCGGCGCCGGCATCGGCCGCACAGCCGCACTGTCCAGCGCCGGATCGGCCGCCAGGACAGGCGACGCGAGAGCGGCAAAAACCATCAGGCAAAGCGAACGACGCAACATGGGGCCTTCTCCACCGGACGTCCGGCGAAGAAGGAACGACGAGCGGCCGTCGAGGTTTCCCAGAGTCTGAGCCGAGGCGCTCCGAGCCACGCGTTTCCGCTCGATTGGAACCGCCTTGCGGTTCCAATCGAGCGAAACCCGCACTAGCGGCGACGCAGATAATCGATGGCGAGGTAGGCCAGCGACCGCACGCCGTACTTCAATGCGGGCTCGTGGACATGGAACAGCGGCGAGTGATTGGCCGGTGCCTCGCGCGGATTCTCGTCCGGCGGCGTGACGCCCAGGAAATAGAACATCCCGGGCACGACCTTCGCCAGCAGCGAGAAGTCCTCGGCGCCCATCACCGGCCGCGACTCGGTCACGCGATCGGCGCCGACGCCGTCGCCCAGGCTGCGCGTGCCCCACTGGGTGAGTGCCGGATCGTTGTAGGTGACGGGCACGCCCTCGCCGGTTTCCAGCGTGGCGGTGGCGCCGGCCGTCGAGGCGATCGCCGAGGCGGTCGCCTGGATGCGCTTCTTGATGTCGGCCCGCACGCCCTCGTCGTGCGAGCGCAACGTGCCTTCCATCACGACGTCGTCCGGAATGATGTTGTTGCGCACGCCGCCGTGGATGGTCGAGATCGTCAGGATGGCCGGCGTCACAGTCGAATCGATCTGGCGCGTGATGATGGTCTGCAGCGCCAGGATGATCTGCGCCGAAGTCACGACCGGATCGACGCCGTACCACGGCATCGACGCATGGGTCTGACGGCCGTGAACGCTGAGCTTCAGCTTGTCGGCGCTCGCCATCAGTCCACCCGGCCGGAGCGCGATCACGCCCGAGGCCTGCGAGGAGGTGACGTGCAGGCCGAACACCGCGGTCGGCGCCGGATCCTGAAGGGCACCGTCGTCGATCATCGCCTGGGCGCCGCTCTTGCGTCCGTCGTGGCCTTCCTCGTTGGGCTGGAACAAGAGCTTCACCGTGCCCGGCAGCTCGGCGCGGTACTCGGCCAGAATCTCGGCCACACCCATCAGGATGGCGACGTGGCAGTCGTGGCCGCAGGCGTGCATGACTCCGGTCATGGTGCCCTGCCACATGGTCTTGACCTTCGAGGCGAACGGCACATCGACCCGCTCCTCGACCGGCAGCGCATCCATGTCGGCGCGCAGCGCCACGACGCCGCCGGGCTTGCCGCCTTTCAGGATGCCGACCACGCCAGTGTCGCCGACGCCGGTCTTCACCTCGTAGCCCAGCGCCGTCAGGTGCTTGGCCACCAGCGCCGCCGTACGGGTCTCGTGATAGGAGAGTTCGGGATTCTGGTGGATGTCGCGCCGCCAGGCGATGACCTTGTCCTCGAGGCGGAGCGCTGCCGCGGAGACCCACTCGGAGATCTCGGTGCTGGTCTGCGGTGGGGTCAGGGTATCCATGGGTCACTCTCCACTATGTCGTGCCGGGGTGGCGTTTGCGGGCGATGGTAGCAGTTTCCCGGCGCCCATCCACGCACGTCACGCCGTCGGTCGTGACCGCAGCCGGCGGCCGGCCCACGCCAGCCCGGCCAGCAAGCACAGCGCGATCGCGGCAACGCCGGCAGCCTTCGCCGGATGACGCGCCGCCGCGCCGGCGGTCTCGGCCGGCCAGGCCGCGAGGCGGCGCAGCCAGAAGTCCCGCGCGCCCGCGAAGTCGGGCTGTGGGCATGTACCGCCGAACGTCTTGGCCCACGGCTGGTAGGCGCCCGTCGCCACATAGCGGCGATAGATGGCGGCGGAACGCTTCTGGTCGTCGCTGTCCTTGGCGAAGCGCGACGCCCAGCAGAGCGTCGCGGCATAGGCCTGCGAGCGCTGCGGCAGCAGGTCGGCCGCTTCGAGCGCGCGGTCAGTCGCAAGCACCCGATAGTGGAAGCGCACATCGGGCCTGGGCGCGCTCGCCGCGACACGGGCGGCCTCGTCGGGACCGAGCAGGGCGCGGTTGGCCTTGAGCCGTTCGGGATCCCGGTCCTGCTCGTCGACCGGCGCCGACTGGCCAATGCCGCCAGCGAAGGCGCCGTCGAGCGCGGCCTCGTCAGGTGGGCCTTCGGTCCCCATGACCTCCATGCCCCGGGTGCGCGTGAGCATCGCCACCTTGAACAGTGCTTGCGCCCGCGAAACGTTCTGCCATCGCGAGACAGGCGCCGCCGCCGCGACTGCAGCGACGTAGTCGCGGGCTTCGTCGGCCAGCGGCCGGACCGGTTGGGGCGGATTGTCGTCGGATTTGCGCGGCTCGGTCGGAAAATAGGCAACGGCCTCGGCGTTGCGGCCGGCACGGATCAGACGGCGGCCGAGCAGCGTGCGCAATCCGGCCGGCGGCTCCGTCCCGAACCAGCGGTCATTCGTCGAGGATGTGGCCGGCGCAGGAGGCAATCCGTCCACGAACGACTTGAGCTCGTCGACCGTCATCACCCGTTCGGCGATGTAGGTCACGTCCCCCCAGTAGCTCTGCGCCACGGGGAACAGCAGGCGCAGCGATTCCTGATATTCGCCCTGGGCCACCCGCATCACCGCCGTCTCGCCGCGCAGGCGCAGGATTGCCGTTTCGTCGAGGTCGCCGCCACCGCCCGCGCCCGCGCTGGCGGCCAACGCCGCCGTCCAGTCGCCCACGGCGGCCGCGCGGTCGCCGCGCCGCAGGTCGAGCTTGGCGCGCACCCAGAGACCCAGCGGCCGGGTCGTGTCGCGGGTGAGTTTCTCGGCGACCTCGTAGCGCGCAGTCTGGTACGCCAGCGCCGCCAGCCGGTCGATGTCCTCGCCGGCCGCGGCGCCGGGCTGAGCCAGCACCGCATCGATCACGCGCTCGGCACTATCGGCATCGGCCACACCCTCGCCCCAGATCTCCTGGCCGTTGCGCGCAATCACGTAGGTCACCAGCAGGCGGCGCACGATCGGCGCAGCCGCCGCCTCCCTGATCAGGTCCGGACGATCGATCAGCCAGGCCGCCACTTCGCGCAGCGACAGCAGGGCGGTCCTCGACCCCGACGCGGCCTGCTCGGCATAGAGCCGGACGGCATCGGCGACATGGCGCGCCGCCACGGCACTGTCCACGACCGGCGGCGTTCCCGTGGCCGCGAAGCCGATCGCCAGCATGTCGATGCGGGCCTCCTCGCCCAGGCTGGCGACGGCCAGCCCCATGGGATCGGGCGCACCGCCCTGGGCATAGGCGCGGGCGGCGCGGAACGCAGTGCGCGCGCCTGCGCCGTCGCCCAGTCGCTGAAGAGTCCGGCCGCGCATGTACTGGGCTGCAACCGCGCGGACTAGCCGCTCTCGCGGCGCAAGGCGATCGATCGCCTCGAAGTATCTGTCGGCCGCAGCGAACCGCTCGGCGTGGAATTCGACGGCCCCCGCGATGTAGGTCGCCACGGCGACCGGCAAGCCGTCGCCGGCCGCGAGCGCCGCGGCACCGTCGCGGGCTCCCCGCGCGGCATCCAGTTGGCGCGCCAGGGTGGCCGGCGTTCCCGGAACAAGCGCGCGCCACGCACCGGACGCCGCCTCTTGCCGTTCGGAGGCGACCGCCTCCGGCGTGTCCGAACGGTCTTCGGTCTCGACCGCCGCCAGCTTGGCCGGAGGCGTCGCGGCAAGCTGCGCGGCTTTCGAATCGAAATCGAGCGCGATCGGATCGGTCACGGTCTCGGAGCGGCTGTCGAACAACTGCCAGGGGAAGTTCGGCCCGCAGGCGAGCGCCACGCCGATGCCGGCAACGGCGATGACGGAGACCCAGGCCGTTCTATCGAGCGACATCGAGTTGCCTTTGCGGTTGCGCGCATCGGGCCCAACCGATGATGCGTCTGGTGTGGGCACGTAGCCGGCCGGGGCTGCGCGCCTCCAGCACCGGGGACACGCCGTGCGACGTCAATTGAAACCCGTTGGCGCCGTCGGCCGCGGCGCAGGCGAGATCGAGCCGGACCTGGCGCGGCAGCGGCGCGTCGACCGTGCCGTCGTTCGACAGGACCACGTTCCAGAGTTCGGGACGGTCCGTGGCCTCCAGAACCGCACGCACGTCCGCCGGCGGTAGTCGATCCGTCACGACCGCCCGCCAGGTCTGCGGACTCCACGCGCGCCGGTCGGCCGCGGTCGGTAGCCGGAACCAGGCGACGCCGGCCAACCCTTCGGGCGCTGACTCTTCGAGCCGATCGAGGAGATGGCGCACGGCTTCAGGCGCCGCAACGAGCATCCGGCTGTCGGCGACACCGGTCAGGATCGGCCGCTCGCCCTCGACGCCGGCCAGCCGGCCGCCGGCATCCCAGCTCACGCGCACGTCGTAGGCCGGCAGCGCCACCCGGAAGGGCCGGCCGATGCGACGGCCGAAGGCGCGCACCCATTGCTCGGCCTGGTCCGGATCGAACAGGCCGCGCCGCGGATCGTCGACGGCATGGACCTGCAGGACAAACTCCGAGACGTCGGCGCCCAGCCGCGCGAGATCCGGCGCGTTCATCCAGGTCGGCAGCGCCGTGATCGACAAGGCGAGCGCCGGCGACAAGCGGGACCGCAGCGCCGACAGGAACCTGGCATAGGTCTCGAGTTTGGAGGTCGGACAGTCGTAGTCGATCTCGACACCGGCCAGCGGCGCCCGTCCCGAGAGTGTATCGACCGTGGCCACGATCCGGTCGACCAGCGCGACCATGCGCGCTTCCTCCAGGCGGCCGTCGATCCGCAGTACGGCGACGACCGGCCGATGCGTGTCGATGACCTTGTCCCAGGGAACCTGGACATCCGTCCAGCGACCGGCGCGGTCCGCCTCGGCGACCAGGATACGCCAATTCCGGACGATGTCGGCGGACCGGGCGGCTGCGTCGACGACCGCCGGGGTCCACACGCGCTGCCATATGTAAGCGTCGTGGGGCAGCGGCCCGGGAAGGCGAACGGGCAGTGTCGATCCCGTAAGACCGATCACGCACGCCAACGCCACGAGGAGCAACCGCATGCCGGTAATCTAACATGGAATCGCCGTGCCCGGGCGGCGCTTCCTCGCGATACTGCGGCTCGGAGCAGACGGTTCGGGGGAGCATGTTCGACGGCAACCGCGTCACGGCGCACACGCGCTCGCGCTATCCCATCTTCCAGTCGCCAATGACCTGGATCGCCCGCGCCCCACTGGTGTCGGCGGTGTCGGCCGCCGGCGCGATGGGACTGCTGGAGAATTCGATCCGCGACCTCTCGGTGACCATCCGGGAGTTCACCGCCATCCGCGCGGCCACCAACCAGCCGTTCGGCGTCAACCTGCCGGTCCGCTACCTGCAGATGGATCCCAAGGAAGAGAAGGCCATCATCGACTGGCTGCTGGGCCAGGGCATCCACTTCGTCACCACCTCGGCCGGCGATCCCACACGCTACACCCGGCTGCTGAAGGATGCGGGCGTCACCGTCTATCATGCGACCGCCACCTTGCGCGGGGCCATCAAGGCGGTGGAAGAGGCCGGCGTCGACGGGCTGATCGTCGAGGGTGCCGAGAGTGCCGGCATCCGCAATCCCGACGAGGTCCATACCTTTGCCCTGCTGCAGGCCGTCCGCGAGAGGGTCGACGTTCCCATCGTGGCGGCGGGCGGCATCGTCGACGGGCGCGGCATGGCGGCGGCGTTCGCGCTCGGCGCCGAGGGCGTCACCATGGGCACGCGCTTCGTGGCCTCGTTCGAGAGCCCGGTGCATCCCAACTACAAGCAGGCGATCGTCGCCGCGCCGCTCACCGGCACGATCATGACCGACAACCCGCCGCGCGCCCGCTCGCGCGGCCTGCGCACGCCCTACTCCACCGGCGTCGCCGAGGGCAAGAGAGAGCGTCTGCCGCGCGATGCGACCCTCGACATGTTGTATGTGAAGGGCGACGTCGAAAACACGTCCGGCGCCGCCGGCGAGAGCGCCGGCCTGATCCACGGGATCAAATCGGTGCAGCAGATCGTCGACGAGACGATCGCGGGCTTCTGGCGCGAGATCGATCGCCTGGCCGGGCTGCGCCCGCGACACGGCGGCACGCCCGGCGCGTAGAACGCCCGCCGGCGGGCGTTCCGCCGACTTTTTGACGCAATCCACCGTACTGCGGCGCAACCATTTGGCCGCAAATGGCTTTTGTCCCCATGGAGTGGCGAGCTACAGGCGCATCGACCGCCTTTCCTTTGGTGGAGAGCACCGCTGCTCCCCCTGCCCACACCGGTGCTCGCAAGATCTACTACATGGATTCGCGAGTGGCCGGCGCGGTGGGCAAGTGGCGCCCGCATCTCGCGCGCGCCCAGGCACTCGGCTTCGATCATCTTTGCATCGCGCCTGTATTCGCGCCTGGTCCGACAGGGGATGTCTTTCTCGCCGCCGATGGTGAACGCGCCGCGCCTGGGTTCGGCAAGACCGCCGGCGCCGACGAGACCATCGGCGCGATCGCCTCCTTGTGCCGCGACGCCGGCCTCAGCCTCATGGTCGACGTCGTTCTCGACCGCATCGCCGCGGGCAGCCCGCTCGCCGCCATCCTGCCGGTTCGCGCCGATTCTCCCGATCGCACGATCGTCGATCCCCGCCGCATCTCCGACGCAGGACACGCCGCCGCCCTCCGTTTCGACGACGCCGCCTGTGTCACAGCCCTGACTCAATGGTGGAGCGAGCGGCTCGCGCGCTTTGTCCGCGGCGGCGCCGCTGGCTTTCGCCTGCTCGGCATCGCCGCCCTGCCGCCGCAGGCCGTGGGCGATCTCGTGTCCGGCGTCCGCCGGGCCGCCGGCGCCTCGGCCTTCCTCGCCTGGACGCCGGGCATTCCGCGCGACCGGCTGGCGTCGCTCGCCGGCAGCGGCCTCGACGGCGTCTTCGCCTCGACCCCCTGGTGGGACGGAAAGGCCAGCTGGTACGTCGAGGAACACGAGGTCCTGCGCCGCATCGCGCCCGTGATCGCCCCCGTCGAGGCGCCGTTCGGCGAACGTCTGGCCGAGCGCGGGACCGCCGAGAGCCGGCGCGGCCTGAAGATCGCCGCGGCGACCGGCGAAGGCCTGCTGGTACCGATGGGCTTCGAGTTCGAGTCGCGCCGCCGCCTCGATCCACGCTTTTCCGGCCCGCAAGACCTGGCGGACACCGGCACGAACGACGCCGGCGCGCTCGCGGCCGAGCTCGCGGAGGCCAACGCCATGGTCGGCCGCCTGGCGTCCTGCGGCGACCGCCTGCGCAGCCAGACCGGACCCGGTAGCCGCACCACGATCCTCCGGCGGGGAGAGCAGACGGTGATCACCATCGAGGCCGACGACGTCCACGTCACCACCGAGCCGCCCGAAGCGGCAATCGTCGACGCGGGCGCGCTGCGCAAGACCGCGCTGCGCGCCGCGACCCGCGCACCGCGGATCGTGATCGACAACGTGACACCACGGGTCGACGGCGGGGCCTTCGCCGCGAAGCGCATCGTGGGTCAGGAGATCATCGTAGAGGCCGACGTCTTCATGGACGGCCACGACGTGCTGTCGGTGGACCTTCAATGGAAACCGGCGGACGATGCCGCCTGGCTGCACGTCGCGATGACGCACATCGCCAACGATCGGTGGCGGGCCACGATGACCCCGACGCGCGTCGGCCGCTGGTTCTTCACCATCGAAGCCTGCCTCGACGAACTCGCCACCGTCCGCCGCGCGATCCAGCTCAAGAAGGATGCGGGCGTCGACTTCTCCGTCGAGACCATCGAGGCGGAGGCGCTCGAGGCCGCAGGCACCCATCGCGCCTTCACCGTGCGCCATGAGCCGGCGCAGTTGCTGGATATCGAACGGCCACAGGCGGGATTCGCAAGCTGGTATGAACTCTTCCCACGCTCCATCACCGACGATCCGCGCCGGCACGGCACCTTGGCGGACGTCATCGATGCCCTGCCGCGCGTGCGCGACATGGGCTTCGATGTCCTCTACTTCCCCCCGGTGCACCCGATCGGCCGGACCAACCGCAAGGGCCGCAACAACACGCTCGCTCCCTCGGCGGAGGACGTGGGCAGCGCCTACGCCATCGGCGGCGCCGAGGGCGGGCACGACGCGCTGCATCCCGCGCTCGGTACGCTCGAGGATTTCCGCCGGCTGGTCGCCGCGGCACGCGACAACGGACTGGAACTCGCACTCGACTTCGCCATCCAGTGCTCGCCCGATCATCCGTGGCTGAAGGAACACCCCGACTGGTTCCGCCATCGGCCCGATGGGACGATCAAGTACGCCGAGAATCCGCCCAAGAAGTACGAGGACATCGTCAACGTCGACTTCTACGCCGAGGGCGCCATTCCCGACCTGTGGACGGCGCTGCGCGACGTCGTGCTGTTCTGGGCCCGGGAAGGCGTGCGCATCTTCCGCGTCGACAATCCGCACACCAAGCCGCTGCCCTTCTGGCAGTGGATGATCGCCGACGTCCGCAGCCGCTATCCCGACGCCATCTTCCTGTCGGAGGCCTTCACACGGCCGAAGATGATGTACCGGCTGGCCAAGGTGGGCTTCTCGCAGTCCTACAGCTACTTCACCTGGCGCAACACCAAGCGGGAACTCGCCGAGTATCTGACCGAGCTCACGACCACCGACGTGGCCGAGTTCTTTCGCCCGAACTTCTTCGTCAACACGCCCGACATCAACCCGTTCTACCTGCAGAGTTCCGGTCGCGCGGGCTTCGTGATCCGCGCCGTGCTGGCGGCGACCCTGTCGGGCCTGTGGGGCGTCTACTCTGGCTTCGAGATCTGCGAGGCCGCGGCATTGCCGGGTCGCGAGGAATATCTCGACTCCGAAAAGTACGAGATCCGCGTCCGCGACTTCGACGCGCCGGGCAACATCGTGGGCGAGATCACCGCGCTCAACCGCATCCGCCGCGCGCATCCCGCCCTGCAGTCGCATCTCGGTGTCGCCTTCTACAATTCGAGCAACGACCAGGTCATGGCCTACGGCAAGACCGCCGCCGGCCATGACGACATGATCTTCGTCGTCCTCAGCCTCGATCCGCACCGGCCGCAGGAGACCAGCTTCGAGATTCCCCTGTGGCACTGGAGCCTGCCCGACCACGGCGCCCTCGAGGCCGAGGACCTGATGAACGGTCGGCGTTTCGTCCTCACCGGCAAACGGCAATGGCTGCGCCTCGATCCGGCCGCGGCGCCGTTCGCGATCTGGCGCCTGTGGAGGCCGGCATGAACGCACCCACGCCCGAATTCGCCGCCCAGATCGCCAAGATCGGCGACCAGAACCTCTGGTACAAGGACGCGATCATCTACCAGCTGCATGTGAAGTCGTTCTTCGATTCCAACAACGACGGCATCGGCGACTTCCCCGGTCTGATCTCCAAGCTCGACTACATTGCCGACCTCGGCGTCAACACGCTGTGGCTGTTGCCCTTCTATCCCTCGCCGCGGCTCGACGACGGCTACGACATCAGCGACTACCGTTCGGTCCATCCCGAGTACGGCCGCATGGCCGACGTCAAACGCTTCATTGCCGCCGCCCACAAGCGCGGCCTGCGCGTGATCACCGAACTGGTGATCAACCACACGTCCGACCAGCACCCGTGGTTCCAGCGCGCGCGGCGCGCCAAGCCGGGCTCGCCCGCGCGCGACTTCTATGTCTGGTCCGACAGCGACCAGAAATACCAGGACACGCGGGTCATCTTCGTCGACACCGAACGCTCGAACTGGACGTGGGACCCGATCGCCAATGCCTTCTACTGGCATCGCTTCTACGCCCACCAGCCCGACCTCAACTTCGACAACCCCAGGGTCCTGCAGGCCGTGCTGGGCGTCATGCGCTTCTGGCTCGATCTGGGCGTCGACGGGCTGCGGCTCGACGCCGTGCCCTATCTTGTCGAGCGCGAGGGCACCAACAACGAGAACCTGCCGGAGACCCACGAGATCCTGAAGCGTATCCGGGCCGAGCTCGATCGCACCTATCCGGACCGCATGCTGCTGGCCGAGGCCAACCAGTGGCCGGAAGACACCAAGGACTATTTCGGCCAGGGCGACGAGTGCCACATGGCGTTCCATTTCCCGCTGATGCCGCGCATGTACATGGCACTCGCGCGCGAGGACCGCTTCCCGATCACCGACATCATGCGCCAGACGCCGCAGATCCCCGACGCCTGCCAGTGGGCGATCTTCCTGCGCAACCACGACGAGCTCACGCTCGAGATGGTGACCGATTCCGAGCGCGACTATCTCTGGCAGACCTACGCCACCGACCGCCGCGCCCGCATCAACCTCGGCATCCGCCGGCGGCTCTCGCCCCTGCTCGAGCGCGATCGCCGCCGCATCGAGCTGCTGAACTGCCTGCTGCTCTCCATGCCCGGCACACCGGTCATCTACTATGGCGACGAGATCGGCATGGGCGACAATATCCGCCTCGGCGACCGCGACGGCGTGCGCACACCGATGCAATGGACGCCCGATCGCAACGGCGGCTTCTCCAAGGCAGACTTCAACGCCCTGGCCCTGCCCGCGATCATGGATCCGCTCTACGGCTACGAGACGGTGAACGTCGAGGCAGCCTCGCGCGACCCATATTCGCTGCTGCACTGGATGCGCCGCATGCTGGCGGTGCGCCGCACCCA
>Ga0070658_10003905_pt1 | contig 12220 bp, 9 predicted proteins | sample KBSC13metaG_FD_64664 | JGI IMG/M metagenome (GOLD analysis project Ga0070658, IMG submission 64664) | Corn rhizosphere microbial communities from Kellogg Biological Station, Michigan, USA - KBS C1-3 metaG | ecosystem: Host-associated > Plants > Roots > Rhizosphere > Soil ... | reverse complement strand
CGCTCCCTCGGGAGGGCGGTAGGACGGCGGCCGGTCCTTCACGAAGTCGACGTTGTCCGGACCGACCCAGTGCTCCCCGTCCCACTGCATGTACGCCTTGCGCTCGCTCCAGGGCTTGCCGTCCGGGTCCGCGGACGCCCGGTTGTAGAGCTGCCGCCGGTTGTAGGGCCAGGCCCAGCCCCACTCCGGCGCGACCCAGTCCTGCTCCCACCCCGGCGTGCGCCGGGCGCTCGCGTTGACGCCGTCGGCGTAGACCCCGCTGTAGATCCAGCAGCCGCACGCGGTGGAGCCGTCGGCCTTGAGGTCCAGGTACCCGGACAGCAGCCCGTCCGGCCCGTGCCCGTTGATCTCGCGCAGCACCGCGTCGCCGATCTCGCCCTGCGCGTCCTTCTCGTAGTCCCAGGTGAGGGCCTGGATCGGGCGGTCCTTCGGCTCGGAGGACGTCGCATAGCGAGCCTTCAGCTTCTGCCCCAGGAGGTGGAAGAACTCGAGCTCGCTCTGGCAGTCGCCCGGCGGGTCGACCGCCTTGTGGTGCCACTGCAGGAGGCGCTGCGTCTGGGTGAACGTGCCGCTCTTCTCGACGTGCGACGCCGCGGGCAGGAAGAAGACCTCGGTGCCGATGTCGGTCGTGGACAGCTCGCCGGTCTCGATCTCGGGGCCGTCCTTCCAGAAGGTCGCGGACTCGATGAGGTTGAGGTCGCGCACGACCATCCACTTCAGGTGCGCCATCCCGAGCCGCTGCAGGCGACCGTGCGCCGAGCCGACCGCGGGGTTCTGCCCCAGCAGGAAGTAGCCCTCCACCTTGTCGTCGAGCATGTCGAGCACCGTCTGGTAGGTGCCGTGGTCGCCGCTGATGCGCGGCAGGAAGTCGAGCCCCCACTGGTTGTCGGGTGTGGCGGCGTCACCGAAGTAGGCCTTCATCAGGCTGACCGCGTAGGCGTCGGCGTTGTGCCAGTAGCCCTTCTGGTGGGGGCTCGAGATGCCGGCCAGGTAGTTGTCGAAGGTCTCGTGCTCGAGTGCCTTCGGCATCGGGAGGTAGCCGGGGAGCAGGTTGAACAGCGTCGGGATGTCCGTCGATCCCTGGATCGAGGCGTGCCCGCGCAACGCCAGGATGCCGCCGCCTGGGCGGCCCATGTTGCCCAGCAGCAGCTGGATGATGGCGGACCCGCGGATGTACTGGACGGCGGTGGTGTGGTGGGTCCAGCCGACGGAGTAGACGAAAGCCGTGGTGCGCTCGCGGCCGCTGTTGGCCGTGACCGCTTCGCACACTGCGAGGAAGTCGTCAACGGGAACGCCACAGACCTCGGCGACGACCTCCGGTGTGTAGCGCGCGTAGTGCCGCTTCAGCACCTGGAACACGGTGCGCGGGTGCTGCAGGGTCTCGTCCCTCTGGATGTTGCGCGGGTCGATCGCCGGACCGCCGGAGCCGAGCGCGTGACCCTCGGCGTGGCCCTTGTCCGCGCCGTCGGAGGCGTCGATCCCCTCGTACGCCCACGAGGTCTGGTCGTACGTGGCGCTCTCCTCGTCGTAGCCGCTGAACAGGCCGTCGAGCTCCTCGGTGTCCTGGAAGTCCTCGCGGACGAGGAAGGAGGCGTTGGTGTAGGCCTTCACGTACTCCTCGAAGTGCAGGCCGTTGCTGAGGATGTAGTTCACGACGCCGCCGAGGAAGGCGATGTCGGAGCCGGCCCGCAAGGGCACGTGCTGGTCCGCGACCGCGGAGGTCCTGGTGAACCGCGGGTCGACGTGGATGATCCGGGCGCCGCGCTTCTTGGCCTCCATCACCCACTGGAACCCCACGGGGTGGCACTCGGCCATGTTGGAGCCCTGGATGACGATGCAGTCAGCGTGCTGCAGGTCCTGCAGGAAGGTCGTCGCACCACCACGACCGAACGAGGCACCCAGACTGGGCACGGTGGCGCTGTGTCATATGCGCGCCTGGTTCTCGATCTGCACGGCGCCCAGCGCCGTGAAGAGCTTCTTGATGAGGTAGTTCTCCTCGTTGTCCAGCGTCGCGCCGCCGAGGCTGGCGAGCCCGAGGGTACGGCGGACCTTGTACCCCTTCTCGTTCACGTCCTGCCACGTGCGCTCCCGGGTCGCGTGGACCCGGTCGGCGATCATCTCGGTGGCGGTCTCGAGGTCGAGGTCCTCCCACTCCGTCCCGAAGGGGCGCCGGTAGCGGACCTTCGTCGCCCGCCTCGGCGAGTTCACGAGCTGCTCCGACGCCGATCCCTTGGGGCACAGCCGGCCGCGGCTGATCGGGCTGGCCGGGTCGCCCTCGATCTGCGTGACCCGGCCGTCCTTGACGTAGACCTTCTGCCCGCAGCCGACCGCGCAGTAGGGGCAGATGCTGTCGACGACCTGGTCGGCCGTGGCGGTCCGTGGCGCGAGCGCCGCCGTGCGGGCGGACTGCGCGGCAGGGCCGCGGCCCGTCGGGTCGGTGCCCCTCAGCTGACGCAGGACCGGCCAGCTCAGCCAGGTCCGCTCCGCGCCCACGAGCGCATCCTGTCCTACGCGTCGCGAGCCAAACACGTCGGGGTCATCCGCGAAGCCACGCGGCGAAGAACGGGTCTGCCACCCGGTGCGCGCCGTCGCGCACGACGACGAGCTCGTCCTCGACGAGGGCCTCCAGCGCCCTGCGGACCGAGGAGCTGTTGGCCAGCCGGACAGCCTGCACGAAGGCCGCCGAGAGCGGTTGCTCGACCGGCGCCGCGGCCAGCTCGGCGAGCACCCGCCGCTGTCCCGGGGACAGGGCCTCGAAGCGGTCGGCGTGCATGCCGGCCTCGTGCGCGACGGCGCGCTGCAGCCCGAGGCTGACGTCTGCTGCAGTCACCGCGTCACCCGCCACGTCGAAGACCTCGTAGGCCAGGTGCTGGACGTCGTTGGGCACGGGCCCGGCGAGGGCGACGACCAACTGTGCGACCTCCTTCGAGAGCTCCTTGCCACCTGCGCGCGACCGGCGCACGAGGAAGGCCACCATGACGTCCTCCGGGAGCACGTCCAGTGCGAGGTGCTCGGCCATGCCGAAGAGCGGGGCGTCGCGCTGGATGACGAGGCGCTCCATGAGGTGCTTCTTGGAGCCCGCGACGACCAGCGAGACCGCCGGGTGCTCGTCGGCGAGGGCCTTCAGCAGGTTCGGCAGGTGCTCGCCGAGATCGGTGACCGCCTGGAACTCGTCGAGGACGAGCACCGCGGGTCCCTTCGCAGCGAGCTCGGCCAGGAGGGCGTAGACGTCCGCGATGACCGCGTCGGCGTCGGCGGCCGTCATCGTCGGGGCGAAGGTGAACTTCGGCATGCCCGCCGCGTCGAAGCCCATGGTGGGCATGATCCGGAAGCGCCTGACGAAGTCGGCGGCGCCGTGCTTCAGGCGGTGCCACCCACCGTGCTTCGCGCGGTAGGCCTGGGTGAGCAGCTGCGCGGCGAAGGTGGGGAGGTCACGGCAGCGCAGGACGTTCACCTGGACGACAGCGCCACCGGCTCGCTCGATGTCGGCCGCGGCTCTGGTGATGAGGGAGGTCTTGCCGTAACGGCGGGGCGACGCCACCACGACGTTGATGCCGTCCCGCATCCGCGCGGACAGCGCGCGCAGCTCGTCGGTCCGCCCCGCGAACTGGGCGCCGGTCACCGGCGTGCCGTAGTGGAACGGATTGCGCACAACGGCACTATACAGAGTTGTATAGTGCCGTCCTGGACAGCGTCACAGAGCGGTGCGCGGCTGGCCTTCCCCCGGTCTCAGCGCCCGGTCGAAGTGACTGGCGTCGACCGTGATGAAGAGCGCGCTGCCCCGGAACGTGGGCACGCCGTCGGGGCTGGTTCCCTCGCAGGACACGAAGACCTTGCGCCCCTCGACCCGATCGACCCGGCCGACCACGTCGTACGGCACGCCGACCAGCACGGGCTTGAGGTACTCGACCTCGAGCTTTCGTGTGACGGCGGCCTTGCGGATGACGAAGAGCGAGAAGCCGCAGAGGTCGTCGACCAGCGTCGCGACGAGCCCGCCGTGCGCGATGCCGGGGGCACCCGCGTGCTTGTCCGAGAAGGCGTACGTCGCCCGCAGCTCCTCCCCCACCAAACGGGTGACCAGGTGCAGTCCCCAGGCCGCTTCCGGACCGCAGCCGTAGCAGGACGGGTAGTGCGGTGGCAGCGCGCCGGGCTCGCGCTCGACCCTGCCCGCGCGGAGCTGCTGCTCGTAGGCACCGATGTCAGACACCGAGCGACCGGCCCACGATCTCCTTCATGATCTCGGTCGTGCCGCCGTAGATCGTCTGGACGCGGCAGTCGAGGTAGGCCTTGGCCACGGGGTACTCGAGCATGTAGCCGTAGCCGCCGTGCAGCTGCACGCAGCGGTCGACCACCTTGGTCTGCAGCTCCGTGGTCCACCACTTCGCCATCGCCGCGTCCTTCACGTCGAAGCGGCCGGCGTTGTGCTCGCTGATCGCCCGGTCGAGGTACTGCTCCGCGATGCACACCTCGGTCTCCAGCTCCGCGAGGACGAAGCGGGTGTTCTGGAAGGACCCGATCGGCTTGCCGAAGGCCTTGCGCTCCTTGCAGTAGTCGACGGTCAGGTCGAGGACCTTGCGGGCGGCGGCGACAGCCACGACGGCGATGGACAGCCGCTCCTGCGGGAGGCAGTCCATGAGGTGCAGGAAGCCCATGCCCTCGGCGCCGAGGAGGTTCGCCGCCGGCACCCGCACGTTGTCGAAGAACAGCTCCGCGGTGTCCTGGGCCTTCATGCCGACCTTGTCGAGGTTGCGGCCGCGCTCGAAGCCGGGCATGTCGCGCTCGACGACCAGCAGGCTGAAGCCCTTCGCTCCCGCCGACGGGTCCGTCTGGGCGACGACGATGACGAGGTCTGCGTTGATGCCGTTGGTGATGAAGGTCTTCGAGCCGTTGAGCACCCAGTCGTCGCCGTCGCGCCGGGCCGACGTGCGGATCCCCTGGAGGTCCGAGCCCGTTCCCGGCTCGGTCATGGCGATCGCGGTGATGAGCTCACCGCTGCAGAAGCGGGGCAGCCAGCGCTGCTTCTGCTCGTCGGTCGCGAGCTTGAGCAGGTACGGGGCGACGACGTCGTTGTGCAGGGTGAAGCCCACGCCCGAGCCGCCGACCCGCGTGACCTCCTCAGCGACGACGCAGTTGTAGCGGAAGTCCTTGACCCCGCCGCCCCCGAACTCCTCCGGGACGTCCGTGCCGAGCAGGCCCTGCTTGCCCGCCTCGAGCCACAGCTCGCGCGGGACGATCCCCGCCTTCTCCCAGTCTGCGTGGAAGGGCGCGATCTGCTTCTCGCAGAAGGTCCGCACGCTGTCGCGGAAGGCGTCGTGCTCGGGCTCGTAGAGGCTGCGCTGCATGCGGGCACTGTAAACCGTGGTTCACTGAGCCGCGTGACTCCCGGCTACTCGGGCACACCGCTGCCGCGGAAGCTGGGCATCTCCGGCGGCAGCCGGGTGCTCCTCGATGGCGCGCCTGACGCCTTCGAGCTGGGCGTCCCCGCGTCGCGCCGCGCCACCGGGGCGTACGACGTGGCCCTGCTCTTCGCCCCCGACCTGAAGCGCCTCGCCCAGCGATGGCCGGTGCTGCACGCGCGGGTCACCCCCGCCGGGCGGCTCTGGGTGTGCTGGCCCAAGCGTGCCAGCGGCGTGCCGACCGACCTCGACGACAACGTCGTCCGCGCCTACGGCCTCGCCCACGGGCGGGTCGACGTGAAGGTCTGCGCGGTCGACGCGACCTGGTCCGCCCAGGCCTTCGTCGTCCGCCTCGCAGATCGCTAGGAGTCGCGCCAGCGGAGGTGGAGCTGGATGCCCTCCTGCCGCAGCGCGCGACGGCCGAGCAGCACGCAGCAGGCGACCGCGACGGCTGACAGCGTGGGCGTGAGGACCGAGCGGGCGAGGAGCACGGCGTCGAAGCGGTCGGCTACGAGCAGCTGGAGCGCGACCCAGCCGTTGACGACGTTCGCCACAGCCCAGACGACGCAGAGGATCCGCAGCGCCCGGTGCACGCGCACGAGCGCCGTGACGTGGCTCGGCAGGCCGACGAAGTCGCGCGCGAAACGGGTCGTCAGCGGCCGGCCGACGAGCGCGGAACCGAGGAAGACCGCCGCCAGGACAAAGGCGTTGATCGTCGGGGTGAGCAGGTAGACGAACGTGGAGTGGAAGGCGAGCGCGATCCCGGTGCGCGTGGTGAAGAGCAGCGCCGCGACCAGCAGCACCGCCGGCATGGCCCCGCCGCGCAGCCACCGGCGCGCGATCATGAGGTAGCACCACGCCAGGCCGGCGACCAGCGCCCAGACCAGGCCCGACAGGTGCAGCATCGCCCAGAAGATCGCGGCCGGCACGAGCGTCGCCTCGACGACCTGCACCCCGATCCGGCCCAGCATCGAGCGCAGCGGGGGCATGTCGATCCCGTGGCGGGCGCTCATACGGTCTCTCTCGTCGCGGGCGGAGCGTTCATGGTCACCCAGACGGGTGGACGCGAACCCCGAAAAGCCTGAGAAGGGGCTGTCAGCACGTGCTGGCCGTCGGGACCTTCAGCGAGACGAAGTAGTCGTCGACAGGGCGGACGATGCAGTTCGGGGCGCCGTTGCGGAACACCGTGTGCCCGTCTCCGACGTGCGTGAGCAGGACGCCGTGGGCCAGCTGCTTCACGAGCGCCTGCGCCCACATGTAGGGGGTGGCCGGGTCGCGGGTGGTCCCGATGACGACGATGGACGGGCTGCCCTCGCCGGACACGGCGTGCGGGGTCCCCTCCGGCGGGACGGGCCAGGTCGCGCAGCCCAGACCGGAGAGCGCGATCGCCGGCCCGAAGCGGGGATAGGTCTTGCCGACCCTCGCCGCGAGGTCGTAGTACGGCCCCTCCGTGCGCGGCCACGGCCGGTCGACGCAGTTGACCGCGAAGTTCGCCTCGTCGGTGTTCTCGTAGCCGTTGCTGTGCCGGTCCAGGTAGCTGTCGTTGAGCTCGAGCAGGAGGCGGCCGTCGCCGTGCTCGGCGTCGGCGAGGCCCTGCGCGATGGCCGGCCAGCCGTTGCCGCGGCTGTAGAGGCCGGCGCCGACGCCGAGCTGGAACTCGTCCGGGCCGACCGTGCGGCTGCCCTCGCCCGGCAGGTCGTGCTGCTCGACCTTGGCTGCGAGGGCGTCGTACGCCTTGCCGAGGTCCCCGGAGACCGAACGCCGGAAAGCGCAGTCGGTCTGCTGGCAGTTGGCCAGGAACGCATCGAGCGCGACGTCGAAGCCCTTGCTCTGCCCCGCCAGCAGCTGGTCCCAGGTCGAGGTCGGGTCGAGCGCGCCGTCGAGGACCATCGCCCGGACGTGCGTCGGGAACTGGTCGAGGTAGGACGCGCCGATGGCGGTGCCGTAGGAGTAGCCGAGGTAGGTCAGCTTCGCGTCACCGAGCGCAGCGCGCACCCGGTCCATGTCCTGGGCCACGACCCTCGTCGAGACGTAGGGCAGGATCCGCGCCGACCGCGCCTCGCACCCGTCGGTCAGCTTCTTGTTGCCGGCCGACAGCTGCTGGCGCTCCGTGGCGTTGTCCGGCACCGGGTCCAGGTGGAAGTAGGCGTCCAGCTGCGAGGTCGACAGGCACCGCACAGGTGCGGTGAGCCCGACGCCGCGCGGGTCGAAGGCGGCCAGGTCGAAGTGCTGCCGCAGGGTCTTCGGGTATGTCGCGTAGGTGTCCTTGAGGAAGCCCACGGCGGACGCGCCCGGCCCCCCGGGGTTCACGAGCAGCGACCCGATCCGGTCGCTGCCGGTCGCCTTGTGCCGCGTGATCGCGATGCCGACCGTGCCGAGCGCCGGCTTGGCCGGGTCGAGCGGGACCGTCAGGGTGGCGCACTGGAAGCCGCCGCCGCAGGACCGCCAGCTCAGCGCGGCGGGCTTCGGTGCAGCGCTCGTCGGCGCCGCCGGCGTCGTCGTGGACGCCGTGCTGACCGGCGCGGCCGTCGTCGGCGCCACTGTCGGGCTCGGGGCGGCACCCTTGCTCCCGCTGCTGCACGCGGCGGCGAGGGCGAGGGTCAGGACCAGAGCCGCAGGGAGTCGACGCACCCGACCAGTCTGCCGGAAGAGGCGCACGCCACGCGGAAGGCCCAGCGCCATCGAGCGCGTCACGCGAGTAGCCTTGCCTTTCGGCAGCCAGCCACATGACTTACTCCACGAGGCGGCGTTCTCAGCGTGTCAGCGCACCCACACGAGCAAAGCGAGCAGACCAGCGGCACCCCCGACTTCGGGGCCAACGAGTGGTACATCCAAGAGCTCTACGAGGACTACCGGAAGGACCCGCAGAGCGTCCCGGAGACCTGGCGGAGCTTCCTCGCCGACTACTCGCCCACCAACGGCAACGGTGCGCCCGCCCCCGCCGCCCCCGTTGCGTCCGCTCCGGTGAGCACGCCCGCCGCGGCGCCCGAGCGGACGCAGGCTCCCGCCGCACCTGCCCCCGCCCCGGCCGCCCCCGTTGCGTCCGCTCCGGTGAACCCGCCCGCCGCCAAGCCCGAGCGGACGCAAGAACCGGCCGCCGAGGCGCCCGCGCAGCCGACGACCACCCCGCTGAAGGGCGCCGCCGCCCGCGTCGTCGCGAACATGGAGGCCTCGCTCGAGGTCCCGACCGCCACCTCCGTGCGGGCCGTGCCGGCGAAGCTGCTCGCCGACAACCGCACCGTCATCAACAACCACCTGCGCCGCAGCCGCGGCGGCAAGGTCAGCTTCACGCACCTCATCGGCTTCGCCCTGGTCAAGGCCGTCGCCGACGTGCCGGTCATGAACCTGTCGTTCGCCGAGGTCGACGGCAAGCCGCAGGTCGTCACGCCGGCGCACGTCGGGCTCGGTCTGGCGATCGACCTGCAGAACGCCAACGGCACCCGCTCGCTCGTCGTCGCCGCCATCAAGGAGGCGGACACCCTCGACTTCGCGCAGTTCCTCGCGGCGTACGAGGACATCGTCAAGCGGGCCCGCAACGGCAAGCTCACCACCGAGGACTTCCAGGGCTCGACGATCAGCCTCACCAACCCGGGCGGCATCGGCACCGTCCACTCCGTCCCGCGGCTCATGCAGGGCCAGGGCGCGATCATCGGCGTCGGCGCGATGGAGTACCCCGCCGAGTGGCAGGGCGCGTCGGAGGAGACCCTCACGGACGCCGCGATCAGCAAGATCATCACGCTGACCTCGACGTACGACCACCGCATCATCCAGGGCGCGCAGTCGGGTGAGTTCCTGCGCCGCATGCACCAGCTGCTGCTCGGCGAGGACGGCTTCTACGACGAGGTCTTCAACGCTCTGCGCATCCCGTACGAGCCGGTCCGCTGGGTGCCCGACGTCTCGGCATCCCACGAGGGCGACCTCGACAAGGGCACGCGGGTCATGGAGCTCATCCACTCCTACCGCGTCCGCGGCCACCTCATGGCCGACACCGACCCGCTGAACTTCAAGGTCCGCACCCACCCCGACCTCGACGTCATCAAGCACGGCCTCACGCTGTGGGACCTCGACCGGACGTTCCCGGTCGACGGCTTCGCCGGGCAGCGGGTCATGAAGCTGCGCGACATCCTCGGCGTCCTGCGCGACTCCTACTGCCGCAACGTCGGCATCGAGTACATGCACATCCAGGACCCGGCGCAGCGCAAGTGGATCCAGGAGCGGGTCGAGAAGAAGTCCGACCAGCCCGACCGCGACCTGCAGCTGCACGTCCTCAAGCGGCTCAACGCCGCGGAGGCGTTCGAGAACTTCCTGCAGACCAAGTTCGTCGGGCAGAAGCGCTTCAGCCTCGAGGGCGGCGAGTCCGTGATCCCGATGCTCGACGCGTTCCTGCAGGGCTCGGCGAAGGCCGGTCTCGACGAGGTCGTCATCGGCATGGCGCACCGCGGCCGCCTCAACGTGCTGGCCAACATCGTCGGCAAGAGCTACGGCCAGATCTTCCGCGAGTTCGAGGGGACGATCGACCCGCGCACCGTGCAGGGCTCCGGCGACGTGAAGTACCACCTCGGCGCCGAGGGCACCTTCACGGCCACAGACGGCTCGACGACGCGGGTGTCGCTCTGCGCCAACCCCTCCCACCTGGAGGCCGTCGACCCGGTGCTCGAGGGCATCGTCCGCGCCAAGCAGGACGTCATCGACAAGGGCGAGGCCGGCTTCACCGTCCTGCCGCTGCTCATCCACGGCGACGCCGCCTTCGCCGGACAGGGCGTGGTCGCCGAGACGCTGCAGATGGGCCAGCTCCGCGGCTACCGCACAGGCGGTACGGCCCACATCGTCATCAACAACCAGGTCGGCTTCACGACGGCCCCCGAGAGCTCGCGCTCGTCGACGTACTCCACCGATGTCGCCCGCACGGTGCAGGCGCCCATCTTCCACGTCAACGGCGACGACCCCGAGGCGTGCGTCCGGGTGGCGCTGCTGGCCTTCGAGTTCCGTCAGGCGTTCAAGAAGGACGTCGTCATCGACATGGTCTGCTACCGCCGGCGCGGGCACAACGAGGGCGACGACCCGTCGATGACCCAGCCGCTGATGTACGACGTCATCGACCGCAAGCGCTCGGTCCGCAAGACCTACACCGAGCAGCTCGTCGGTCGTGGTGACATCACCATCGAGGAGGCCGAGGAGGCGCTGAAGGACTACCAGGCGCAGCTCGAGCGGGTCTTCGCCGAGACCCGCGACGCCGCGACCTCGTCCGCCGCCGAGCCGCCGATGGTCAAGGCGCTCGACCTGTCCGCCATCCCGACCGCCGTCGAGCAGGACGTGCTCGACGCGATCGGAAAGGCGCACACCGCCCTGCCGGACGGCTTCACGCCGCACCCGAAGCTCGCTCCCCTGCTGGAGAAGCGCGCGGGCATGGTGACCGACGGCAACATCGACTGGGGCTTCGGGGAGATCCTCGCCTTCGGCTCGCTGCTGCTCGAGGGGCGCCCGGTCCGGCTCGCCGGTCAGGACAGCCGCCGCGGCACCTTCACGCAGCGCCACGCGACCCTCATCGACCGCAACAGCGGTGCCGAGTGGACGCCGATCCGCTACCTCGACGAGGACCAGGGGACCTTCTACGTCTACGACTCCCTGCTGAGCGAGTACGCCTGCCTCGGCTTCGAGTACGGCTACTCCCACGAGCGCCCCGAGGCGCTCGTGTGCTGGGAGGCGCAGTTCGGCGACTTCGTCAACGGCGCCATGACCATCATCGACGAGTTCATCAGCTCCGGTGAGGCGAAGTGGGGCCAGCGGTCGTCCGTGACGCTGCTGCTGCCCCACGGCTACGAGGGGCAGGGCCCGGACCACTCCTCGACCCGCATCGAGCGGTTCCTGCAGCTGTGCGCCGAGGACAACATGACCGTCGCCTACCCGACCACACCTGCGCAGCACTTCCATCTGCTGCGCGCCCAGTCCCTCGCCGAGGTGAAGCGCCCGCTCGTCGTCGTGACGCCGAAGTCCCTGCTGCGCCTCAAGGCCGCTGTGTCCCAGCCGGGCGACTTCACGAGCGGCTCGTGGCAGCCCGTGCTGCTCGACCCCGAGGCGCCGGACGCCGCCGGCGTCACCCGCGTCGTGCTGTGCAGCGGCAAGGTCTACTACGACCTCGCGGCCGCGCGGCGCAAGGCCTCCGACAGCTCGGTCGCCCTGGTGCGTGTGGAGCAGCTCTACCCGGTGCCCGGCGCTCAGGTCCGTGACGCTCTCGCTGCGTACCCGAACGCGACCGACGTCGTGTGGGTGCAGGAGGAGCCGGCCAACCAGGGCGCGTGGGCCCACATCGCGCTCTCGCTGCCGGAGCAGCTGCCCGCCGAGGTCCGGCTCCGCCGCGTCTCCCGTCGCGCGTCCGCCTCGCCTGCCGCCGGCTCGTCGAAGGTGCACGAGGCGGAGCAGACGGCGCTCGTCGAGGCTGTCTTCGCTCGTTAGGGCTGCCTGCTGATGTACTTCACCGACCGCGGCCTGGAGGAGCTCGCTCAGCGGCGTGGCGAGGAGGAGGTCACCCTCGCCTGGCTGGCTGAGCGGCTGCGCGAGTTCGTCGACGAGCACCCCGAGTTCGAGGTGCCGATCGAGCGCGTCGCCACCTGGCTTGCACGTCTGGACGACGAGGAATGAGCTCGGGTCCCGTCCACGTCGACCTCATGACGCACGACGTCCCGGCCACGTGCGCCTTCTACGGCGCGGTCCTCGGGTGGTCGTTCGAGGCGATGGGCCCGGCGCAGTCCGCGCGGGTCGGCGGCCGGCAGGCCGCCGCGATCGTGCCGCCGTTCGACGGGACGACAACGGGCTGGACGATCTAC
>Ga0070658_10003902_pt1 | contig 12225 bp, 6 predicted proteins | sample KBSC13metaG_FD_64664 | JGI IMG/M metagenome (GOLD analysis project Ga0070658, IMG submission 64664) | Corn rhizosphere microbial communities from Kellogg Biological Station, Michigan, USA - KBS C1-3 metaG | ecosystem: Host-associated > Plants > Roots > Rhizosphere > Soil ... | reverse complement strand
TCGGCCAACAAGGGGACGATCTTCAAGGTGACGCCCACTGGGACCGTCACCATCCTGCACAGCTTCGGCGACGGGTCCGTGGTCGAGGATGGCGTCAACCCGAGTTCAGCGCTCCTGCAGGGTGTCGACGGCAACTTCTATGGCATCACCGAATACGGTGGCGCTCCGATCCCCGGACAGGGCGCGGGATCGGGTGTCGGTACGGTTTTCAAGATGACGCCCGCAGGTGTCGTCACCATCCTGCACAGCTTCGGCCCCGGATGTCTCACCGGCGACGGAGCCCGTCCACGGTGTCTGACGCAGACTTCCGACGGTACGCTCTACGGCGGCACTTACACTTCGGGCAATGCCGCCTATCCGCATGGGTTCGGAATCGTCTTCTCCATCAGTCCTTCGGGGACGTACACGATCCTTCATGTCAACGCGCTGGCCGACGGCGCGGGCGTGGTCGGACTCTTGGCCTACCCGGATGGAAATCTCTACGGCATCGACGTTTCCGGCGGCGGCTCCTCCTTCTACGCCAACGGCCAATCCAGGACCGTATACGGTGGAACGTTCTTCAAGGTAACACCGAGCGGTCTGCATACCGTCCTGGTCGACTTCCCGGTTGTGCAACAGTTCATCAATTCGTACGCTATTTCCCCGGCGGATTTCTATCTGGCTGCGGATGGAACATTCTATTTCTATACATTCGGCAACAACGGTCCGGAACTCACTGCCGAAAGGCCAGACGATGGGTCTCCAATTTTCAGCACGTATGGACACGACGGAGGCGTCAGCGGGCCGTTCACCATCGACCCGTACGGCAACCTGTATACGTCGACGTCCGGAACGGACGGCTATATATACGCCGCCACTCCCAACGGGACCAACAGTATCGCGCACACTTTTACTGGAACAGATGGGAGTACCCCCAATGCGGTAGTTTTGGGGAGCGACGGAGACCTCTACGGAACAACCTCCGCGGGCGGTTCGGCCGGCAAAGGCGTCATCTTCAAGCTGCACAACGCAGTTCCTTTTGGGTCGGCAACTACGTTGGTTGTCACGCCCAATTACGTCGATCCTCTTGGCGCGGAGCCCGGTTCGCCCTTCGACTTCACGGTTACGGCTCTGGACGGCAACGGCCGAGTCGCAGCGGGATATACAGGAACTGTCCAATTCGGTAGCAATAACCCTGAAGTACTGCCGACGGACGCCACTCTCATCAATGGGACCGGGGCTTTCCAGGCGACTTTTTACGCCTCGGACACTCTATACGCAACCGACTCAGTCACACCCAGTATCACAGGCCGAAGTCAGATCACTATTCAGAAACCGCCTTATTTGCAGATAACCTTGCCAGCCGCAGTTACGCCGGGGGTTCCATTCAACGTAACGGTCACGGCCCGCGATTCGGACAGCAGCGTTGCTGTCGGCTATTCAGGCACGGTTCGAATCACCACTACCGACAGCGCCGCCACCCTACCACCCAATGCGAAGCTGACTAAGGGCATTGGCACGTTCACAGTGACTCTTCGGACAGGGCCGAATAACCAACTTGTGTACGCAACGGACACGGTGGCGTCATCGATCGTGGGCGATGCCAACACGTATGTACCGGGACCGGCAACGCGCTTTACGATTACCGCGCCGTCTTACGTCGTCAAGGGTAAGGCCTTTACCGTTTGGGTGTACGCATTGGACTCCAACAATAGGGCGGCCACCGGCTACGCGGGAACGGTTCACTTCACCAGCAGCCAGGGAGGGGCGACACTTCCCGCCGATGCCAAATTGACCGACGGAGTGGGCATGTTTTCCGTCACTCTGACGGCCACCGGAAGAACGACGATTACGGCCACCGACGCGGTCACGCCCGGCGTCACGGGTACGTTTGGCCCGATCGACGTCGCTTTGACACAGTTTGCGGCCGGCTGGCAAATGGCCGTCACTCCATTCAGCAGCGGATCTGTGTCGTCCCTCTTTGTTTATTTAAATGGCAACCTCACCGCGTACAACGGTTCCGGGTATATCCCCGTGACGACGGTGGAGGCGGGGCTGGGCTTTTGGATCGATCCGAGTACCAGCATAAATACACTCTTGCTTCAAGGCGCGGTCAATCAGAAGCCGACGTCGCACCCACTGCATGCAGGCTGGAACATCATCGGCGATCCGTACCTGACGCCCGAGCCGGCGTCGTCGATGACCGTCAACGGGAAGCCGTTCCTGAGCCAGAGCGACTTGATTGCCCAGGTGACCTACACCTTCCAAGCCGGCGATACCGCCTATGAGACAGCAACAGGATCGGTGATCACGCTCCAGCCGTTCGAAGGGTATTGGGTCTACGCCTACTCGCAGTGCACGGTGACGTTCAATTAGGCGCTGGCAATAGCGCGCGCGGCCCCAGGACTGAAGTCCTGGGCTGACTAGGAGACCGTCCTCCGGACGGAAGGATGCCGGAGCCGGTGATGTCGATAACGTCGCCGGCTTCCTCATTTGTCGGCACTTCGTGACTTGCCTAATCGATTACGTGATATAATGATAACATCGCCGACAAAGCTCGGCAACTCACCCTGTCCTGACAATAGAACTAGAGATTCTCGACTTCAAGGAGCGGAATACATGCGCGGATCGATACTGCCGTCGATCGTTCTACTCACCATCCTCAACCCGGCGTTGGGGCAAGTGAATGTCCTCACACAGCACAACGACAATCAGCGGACGGGGGCGAATCTGAGTGAGACGGTGCTCACGACGAGCAATGTCAATGTCGACCACTTCGGCAAGCTCTTCACTCGGCCGGTCGACGGGCACATTTATGCGCAGCCGCTCTATGTGTCGAACCTGTCGATCGGGGGCGGCACGCATAACGTGGTCTTTGTGGCGACGGCGCATGATAGCGTGTACGCGTTCGACGGCGACGATGGCGTGCTGTACTGGCATGCCTCGCTGGGGACGCCGGTGCCGAGCGGTGTCATCAATACGCCCAACATTCCGGTCGAGGTGGGCATCATCAGCACGCCCGTGATCGACCCGTCGACGTCGACGATCTACGTGGTCGCGAAGACGTATGAGAGCTCGGTGCAGATCCACCGGCTGCACGCGCTGAGCCTGACGACGGGCGTCGAGAAGTTTGGCGGGCCGGTGCAGATCGCGGCGCAGGTCAGCGGAACGGGCGACGGCGGGTCGAACGGGGTCGTCCCGTTCGTATCGTCGCAGGAGAATCAGCGGTCGGCGTTGACGCTGGCGAACGGCAACGTCTACATGGCGTTTGCGTCGCATGAGGACTACTCGCCGTACCACGGCTGGATCCTCTCCTACAACAAGACGACGCTGCAGCAGAACGCCGTGTTCAACGACACGCCGAACGGCGGCCTCGGCGGGATCTGGATGGCGGGCACGGGGCTGACTGTCGACGCGAACGGGAACGTCTACTGCATGACGGGCAACGGAACGTCGGACGCGCAGAGCGGAGGCGTCGACTATGGCGAGTGCTTCCTCAAGCTGAGCCCGACGCTCAGTGTGCTGGACTGGTTCATGCCCAATGACTTTGACAACCTGAATGCGTGGGACGCGGACCTGGGATCCAGCGGACCGATGATGATTCCCGGCACCAACGACCTCATCGGCGGCGGCAAGGAGGGCATCCTCTACCTGGTAAACACGTCAAATATGGGGCATGAGAACGGTGTCGACCTGGTGCTCCAGGAATGGCAGGCCGTCAGCCTCAACCAGCCGGGCTCGCACCATATCCATGGCGCTCCCATCTACTACCACGGCACGGGCGGCACCTACATCTACCTGTGGGGCGAGAACGACGCGTTGCGGCAGTTCCAGTTCAACGGGACGGGTTTCAACTCGACGGCGACATCGACCAGCGCCATGCTCGCTCCCGAGATCAACACCGGCATGCCCGGCGGCACCCTGTCGATCTCGGCTAACGGCGCCACCGCCGGATCGGGGATCGTGTGGGCGACGACGGTGTCCGACAACGACGCCATCCACGCCATAGTCAGCGGCGTGGTCCGCGCCTTCGACGCCGCCGACGTCTCGCATGAGCTGTGGAACAGCCGGCAGGATCAGGCACGCGACGATATCGGCGTTTTCGCCAAAAACTGCGCGCCGACCGTGGCAAACGGCAAGGTGTACGTGGGTACTTTCAACAAGGAGCTGGCGGTCTACGGCCTCAACCCGCCGACACCCGCCGTGACGCAGGCCATCAGTGTCGACTTCCAGGGCAATGCCTCAAGCGCGATGGCGCCCGGCGAGACCGCGGGCGTGGTCGCGGTGGCGCATTGGAACAATGCCGCGGCGGCGTCGGGATCGGCGTCGAATCTGGTCGACAGCGCGGGGACGTCGACCACGGCTGGGGTGTCATGGACGTCGGACAACAACTGGAGCACGGGAGTTTCCGAGGCGGCGGGCAATGCGCGCATGATGAAGGGTTACCTGGACACGGGCGCGGGCAACGGCAGTACGACCACGGTGACTGTCACCGGCCTGCCCGCTGCGTATAGCGCGCGTCCGTACACCGTGTACGTGTACCTTGACGGCGACAATGGCGGCGCATGGCGCACGGGCGCCTACACGATCGGGTCGACCACTATCGACGCTGTCGACATGGGCATCGACTTCGGCGGCATCTTCGCGCGCGCGGTCAACTCCGAAGGCAACTACCTCGTCTTCCCCGGCCTCACGGGGACGAGCTTCACGTTGACCGCCACCGGTGTCGACGACATCTTTCGCGCACCCGTCAATGGGATCCAGATCATCGCCAACGGCGACGCCGCCCCACCCTCACCGACTGGATTGACGGCGCATGCGGGCGCTTAGGATCTAAGAGCACGGGTGCGGCAGACCGTCGCGAGGGGCGGCCTGCGGGTTGTACTACAACCCTATGGGCGCCCCGTACATTGCTGACATCGGGTGGTCGACTTCGAAGGATGCGGTTCTTGATCGGCGAACCCAATGGACCAAAGAATGTACGGGTCGCCTGAAAGGTTGCGGTAGCAACCTGTAAGCCGACCCTCGCATTGGATGTCGATTCGTCTGTAGGTCTCGTTCTTTCGCCCCACGCAAGGGTCGACGGCAACGCCAGCTTTGGGTATCTATAAGATATAGCTTCTATAATCCCAGGTTGGAAGAAGGTTCATCGCGATGAATATAGACACCCTCACAGAGACTGCTGCGGAGATGATGGCTGACGGCAAGGGACTGCTGGCTATGGACGAGAGCCACGGCACCTGCAACAAGCGTTTCGCGGCGCTGGGGATTCCGCAGACGGAGGAGATGCGTCGCAAGTACCGGGAGCTGATCGTGACGACGCCGGACCTCGGCAAGTACGTCAGCGGCGCGATCCTTTACGATGAAACGATCCGGCAGTCCAAGGCGGACGGGACTCCGTTCGCGAAGGCCCTGGTCGACGCGGACATTATTCCAGGCATCAAGGTCGACGCGGGCGCTATCGACCTCGCCGGCTTTCCGGGCGAGAAGATAACCGAGGGCCTCGACGGGCTCGCCGGCCGTCTTGCCGAGTACCGGGGCATGGGCGCGAGATTCGCCAAGTGGCGCGCGGTGATCACGATCGGCAGTCAGGGGATCCCGACCCAGGCCTGCATCGAGGCCAACGCCCACGTGCTCGCCCGCTACGCGTCGATCTGTCAGGCCGCGGACATCGTCCCGATCGTCGAGCCCGAGGTCCTGATGGACGGCGACCACAGCCTCACTCAGTGCGCCGCCGTCACCCTGCAAGTTCTGCACACGGTATTCGACCAGCTCGACGCGCTGCGTGTCGTCTTCGAAGGGATGATTTTGAAGCCGAACATGGTGCTGCCGGGGTTGAAGGCCGCGGACCAGTCGTCGGTCGACGAGATCGCCGACACCACCGTCAAGTGCCTCCTTCGACACGTTCCGGCCGCTGTCCCCGGTATCGCCTTCTTGAGCGGCGGTCAACCCGCCGTGGAGGCGTCGATGCGGCTCAATGCCATGAACGCGCGCTGGAAATCGAAGATGCCCTGGGCTCTCACCTTCTCGTACTCTCGCGCCATCCAGCAACCGGCCCTCGAACTATGGCGAGGCGACGACGCCAATGTCGACGCCGCCCAGAAGGCCCTCGTCCACCGCGCCCGCTGTAATTCGGCGGCCAGGCGGGGCGAATATACGGAGGTGGTCGAGAAGGGGTAGGAATTTTGCATCGATTTAAGGATGTACAGGATTTAAGATTTAGATTTGAGATTTCTTCTTCATCCTGTCTATCCTTAAATCGATGCAAAAATTCTGAAACGCGTTGGAATACAATATCCGCTCTGTTTGCTTTGTGACGAGGAGCCGGCGATGCTGACGACGTCGCCGGCTTTCGTTTGTCTTCAGTACAAATCAAAACCTATCAATTTATGTAAAATTGATACAAATTGATAATCGGTCCCAGATATGTCGTAAGATCCCACCACAGCACAGTCCCTACGCGTCCGGTACAATCTAACCCATGCGATCCAGCGCCGACAAAGCAAGACTGATTCGTCGATTCATCAACGCGGCGAAAAGGGGTGACTTCGGGCGGATGGATATTCACATTCCGCCGCCGACAGTCAATCGTGGAGATGACGTAAGTATGACCTCAGAGGAGATGGTCAACGAGATCCTCGCAATGTGGCAGCCCGAGCCATTCATGTTTGAGATTGGAGACTCTGATGAGGACTTCCGACAGGAACTGGAGGCGTGGTGGGCCAGGCGAATTAGCGAGCTTCAAGACTGGATATACCGACAGCCGGAACGAAACTTCGAGGCTCTAGAAGATCTGATAGGCAAACCGCTGACGTCGTCCCAAATCGACTCCGTCAATGCAAACTGGCCGGACGCGGAGTTCAGTGAGCAGGATTGGGAGGATGAACTTGGCACTGTGCTGTCGATATGGCTGACGACGTATCCGCAGTTGTCGGTGAGGCTTCCGGACGACTTCACGCTGCCACAGCACTCACACCCGTGGTCGATTGTGGAGAGCCGAAGCGACCGCACATTCCCCAAGCGGCCGAGCACGTGACTCGACGTGTGGTACAATAAGCCCATCTAACCATGAGCTGTCAACTTAGCTCATTACAGGCTAAGGAAAACTTTTGAACTTCGACGACTTTAAACTCCACCCCACGATCGCCGCCAATGTGCGCGCGTCGGGGTATGAAACACCCACCCCCATCCAGACGCAGACTATCACGCAGGCGATGGAGGGGCGGGACTTGATAGGGCTCGCGCAAACGGGCACCGGGAAGACGGCAGCGTTTGCGCTGCCGATCATCCACCGGTTGCTGACGGGTAAGCCGCACCGGACGATCTGGCCGCGCGTGCTCGTGGTGGCCCCCACTCGCGAACTGGCCGAGCAGATCAAGGATTCGTTCGTGAAATACTCGAAGGGATCGGGCCTGCAGATTGCGGCGATCTACGGAGGCGTGGCGCTCAAGCCTCAGCTCAAGGCGCTGAGAGCCGGCCTCGACATCGTCGTGGCCTGCCCCGGTCGACTCCTCGACCACGTCCGTGAGCGCAACATCGACCTGTCGGAGATCGAGGTGCTGGTCCTCGACGAGGCTGACCAGATGTTCGACATGGGTTTCCTCCCGGACATCCGCCGGATCATCAAGGCGGTGCCGGCGAAACGTCAGACGCTGCTCTTCTCCGCGACCATGCCGGCGGACATCCACGCCCTCGCTAATGAGGCATTGACCGATCCGCGCACCGTGCAGATCGACCGCGTCAAGCCCACGGAAACCGTGTCGCACGGCATCTATCCGGTCGAAAGTCACCTCAAGCTGCCGCTCTTGTTGGAGGTCTTGAAGCACACGGATACCGAGTCCGTGCTGATCTTTGTCGCCGCCAAGCACCGGGCGAAACGGATCGGGGAGAAGCTGATCGACGCGGGGTACAAGGCGACGTCGCTGCAAGGCAACCTGTCACAAGGGCGCAGGCAGGAGGCCATCACGGGCTTTAGAAACGGCACATACCAGATCATGGTGGCGACCGATGTGGCGGCGCGCGGTATCGACATCGCCGGCATCTCGCACGTCATCAACTTCGACATGCCGACCACCCTCGACTTCTACACGCACCGCATCGGCCGTACCGGCCGCGCGGAACGAACCGGTGACGCTTTCACGTTCGTCACGCCGGAAGACTACGCGATGGTGTTGTCTATTGAGAAGGCGCTGAACGCCAAGATCCAGCGGTTCTACATGGACGGATTCGACTACAAGGCCCCGCCGGTCGCCAAGGACCCCACCTTTGCCCGCGCCCCACGCGAGCGTCAGCAGCGGAAACCCGGCACGGGAGCGGGAAAGCCGAGCGCCAAGTCGTCGGAGCCGCGTGGTGGCGGTCGTCCTCGACCAGAGTCAGGCCGGCCGTCGCAGCCGCAAGCGTCGACGCCGCGGCCCGATCAGAGGCCGGCTCGTCCGGAAGCGCCCCGAACTAACGACAATGGCGCGGCCCCAGCGCCCGCCACCGGCGCGGGTCGACCCCGTCGACGGCCGTTCCGCGGCTTCGCCAAGCGGTAGCCCAGGCAACAGCATGGGTGCAGCGCCCCGACAAATGCTCCATCATGAAAAAACCGGTGACGTCGACGTCATCGGTTTTTTTGCGCTTAAACGGTTATCCCTCCCGCAAGTGCACCAAACGGTATTGACAACGGTCCCACGGCATGGTACCATCTTCTGCCCGCATGTCATCTTTAAGACGAAGCGCTTAGAATGATGACGCATCCGGGCATTACCCCCCGTTCAACTGGAAATATGCAGCTACTATAGGATTTAAGGACTATTTAAGACTTCACCCATATAATGAAGAGGTTCTGGGGAGCACCAGGGAGGTGCACCAATTATAAGGGGGTTCATTTTCAAAAATCTGTCAGATGTCTGGTTGCTACAATTGCAGTATTAAGCCGCGCTCAACGGGCACAAAGGTGATGCGAAATCACTGTGATCTCGGTTCGCATGTAATCTGGGTCCGCGTATACACTAAGGAGAGACATTCAGAATGAACAAGGTTCATAAGTTCGGTATGTTAGCGACTGTATTTGCTTGCAGCGCTATACAGTCGCATCCAGCCAGTGCCGGGACGTGGAGCGGGCTTACCAACGCCCCACCGGCCGGATTTGCCAACATGCTTCTCTTGACCGACGGCACGGTCATGTGTGCGAACGGAGGCGGTTCGGGCGGCAACACGTGGTACAAGCTGACACCTGACTCCAAGGGCAGCTACAAGAACGGCACCTGGACACAGTTGGCGTCGATGGTCGACACCCGCCTCTACTACTCGTCACAAGTACTGCCCAATGGCAACGTCTACGTAGCCGGTGGAGAGTACGGTACCGGCGGGGGCGACGCGCGGGCGGAGATCTATAATCCGCTGACAAACTCCTGGTCGTTCTCGGCGAACATGCCATTCACGACGACCGACGCAATTTCGATCATGCTGCCCAATGGCAACGTGCTGCAGTCGAATAGCCAGTCGACAACGGCCCAGTACAACCCAAACACGAATACCTGGTCCAATACCCTGAACGGGCCGGACTCCAATGAAACCGACTGGGAGAAGCTGCCGGACGATAGCGTCCTCCAGATTACGTCGTATGGGCGGAACACGTCGCGGTACATTCCGTCGTCCGGCACCTGGGTGAACGACGCGACATTGCCGGTCGATCTGTTCGGCTTCCAGGGCGAGATGGGTTCGGGGCACCTTCTTCCGAACGGCAAGGTGTTCTGGATTGGGGCGACTTCGAATACAGCGATCTACACGCCGAGCGGCAACAGCAATCCAGGGTCGTGGGTGGCCGGTCCGCAGATGCCGGGCGGCAACGGCGCCGTCGATTCGTCGGCGGCCATGATGGCGACGGGGAACGTACTCTGCGCGGTGGGCACCACGAGCGGCTTCGGCAGCTCGACGTTCTTCTACGAGTACAACTACAGCACCAACAGCTTTACCCAGTTCAACGCGCCGAATGGAACGACTAGCGACAACACGCCTCCGTTCACCACGACAATGCTCGACCTGCCTGACGGCACCGTGCTGTATCAGGGTTCCGGGCTCTATATCTATACGCCGAGCGGGTCGGCCCTGGCGGCCGGCAAGCCGGCGATCACTGGCGTCGCCGCGAACTCCGACGGGTCCTACACGCTAACGGGCACGCTCCTGAACGGCATCTCCCAGGGGGCGAAGTACGGCGACGACAAGGAGATGAACTCCAACTATCCGATCGTCCGCCTGACGAATACGTCGACCGGGAACGTCTACTATGCGCGCACCTATAGCTGGAGCAGCACGAGCATCATGACCGGCACTCGAAGCCTCAACACCCACTTCAAGCTGCCGTCGGGCATTCCGAACGGTACCTACAATCTGGTGAGCGTCGCCAACGGCAACCCGTCGAACGCGGTTAGCTTCACCGTAGGAAGCACCGGCGGTGTGCCCCCGTCTGCTGGCGTCCACACGTTGACCCCCGCCTGCGCCACGGGCAGCCGCCTCGACGATAACGCCGGGGGTACTACCAACGGCAACAAGATCCAGATCTGGACGGCGAACGGCTCGCAGCCACAGAACTGGAACTTCGCGAGCGTGGGCACCAACACCTGGAACCTCGCCGTAAACCTCGGCCCGTACTGCCTGGACGGCGGCGCGGCTCAGGTCGGCACGGCCACCCAGCTCTGGACCTGCAACGGCACGGCGGATCAGGCGTGGATCTCCGCTCCGATCAACGGTGGATACAAGTTCACCAGCCAGCAGAGCGGCCTCTGCCTCGACGTCAACGGGGCCGGATCGGCCAACGGCACCGTCGTACAGAGCTGGACCTGCAACGGCACGCCCGCGCAGACGTGGACGCTGCATTAAAGACGAGAAGAGTGAATGGTGAAGTGAGAATAGTGAAGTGAGGAAGAGCCCGGCGACGTCAACGTTGCCGGGCTCTCGTGTTCAGCATGAGAGACCAATTTCAATGCGATGCAGGGAGAGATTGAAACGCTCGAATGATTGACTGTATCCCCAAGACCAGGTAGTAGACGAATCTGATGAGAAGAATAGTTGAGACTATTGTTACCGACGCCATCACCCGAGACCAGACTGCCTGCTCCGTCAAGAATCCCTGCACGCCTTTGGGTCGATGCAGGCGCTTCCACGATTCTGAGGTTCCCTTTGTGGCCAGCTGACACCGTAGCCAGAGATCGAGAACAAAGCATGTGAGTATCTCAGCAGGTAAAACATATAAAGCCGAGTAGAATGAGCCAAATGCCCCGAAAGCTAAAAGACCGCCAACAGCACCTAATCCCGCGAAACGCCAAAAGTAGTTGATCAGACCGTTAAACATGGCCCAGAACGGCCCGCCAAGAAATGCCCCCCAATTCCAACGGATAGTCGATACCTCGACAGGCACCGTTGTATTCGTCCCCGATGTATTCTCCGGCTCACCCCGCTCTTCATAAACAGGCGGCGGCCATGTCGACGGCGTGTCAGCCTGGTTGTCGATGTCGTCGGTCGGCATGTTCCTATCTTACCACGCCCGGTTGCTCACGCTCGACAACGACGCCGCTCGAGTCCAAATGTATTCGGTTTTCACAATTCTTTCATTTTTCCGAATTATTAATAGAACAAGAGACAAGCAGGCTCCCCAAGTCGCTTGCCCTAAGCTACCGGCAGAGCGCGAGAGGTACGTCGCGAGCCGAACTCAGGAGATCCAATCATGCCATTCAACAAATCATACACATCGCTCGCCATGGCAATCGCATTGCCCGCACTCCTCGCGGGATGCGGAGGGTCGAGCAGCGCGCCCGTCGCTCAGGCGCCTCACTACACATTTACCGAACTCATTCCGCCAAACGGCAACCACTATGTCGACGCCGTTGGCATCAACGCCGGGGGGCAGGTCCTGGTCAACACCCGACCGACTTTCACGTCCAACCAGCACCAGGCGTACATCTACGCGAATGGTGCGTTTACGGATCTTAATCCAATCGATCCCCAACACAACACGACGGGGCTGTATATAAACGACTCCGGCAAGGTTGTTTACCTGGCCGACTCGGGTAACACGGCGCAGCTCTCTATTTACAGTGGCGGAACCGGCGCCAGTCTGCCGGCAGATCCTCTGGGCGGTGGCTCCGTTCCGTTCGCATTTGCAAACGACGGCTCGCTCATCGTTCATAAGTCGACAAACTTCGCTAAATACTCCGGCGGGTCGTGGACGACAGTGACGACACCATCCGGCTTCACGACCTTCCA
>Ga0070658_10003899_pt1 | contig 12227 bp, 6 predicted proteins | sample KBSC13metaG_FD_64664 | JGI IMG/M metagenome (GOLD analysis project Ga0070658, IMG submission 64664) | Corn rhizosphere microbial communities from Kellogg Biological Station, Michigan, USA - KBS C1-3 metaG | ecosystem: Host-associated > Plants > Roots > Rhizosphere > Soil ... | reverse complement strand
GCACGCTGGTGTTCTTCCGCTATGCCGACTATCAGGAAACAGACCAGAGTGGCGCACAATTCGCGTCACCTTACTCTCAATACAACGTTGCCAGCGCCGACCACGCCCGGGCCTATCTGCTGAGCGCAAGCCACGTGTTCAACCCCTCCCTGGCGTCCAGCACGAAACTCAGCTTTAGCCGATTCGCTGCGCCCTTGCCCTACGACACGAAGCTACAGAACGTCCCGACGCTGATCGTTTCCGTGAATGCGCAGCTACCGACGACCAGTACGTTTATCCAACTGCCGGGCTTTTACGACTTCAACCCGGCAAACGGGGGCCTTCCTTTTGGCGGACCGCAAAACACGATCCAGATCAATCAGGATTTGAACTACCAGATGGGGAGACACTCCATGCAGTTTGGTGGACAGATCCTCTATATGCAGGCCAATAACGCCTATGGAGCGTATGCGCAGGCAAATGAGCAGGTTGGCGTCAATCGAACCCAGGGATTGCAGAATCTGCTGACCGGTGACCTGTACCAGTTCCAGGCCGCGGTCGATCCCAAGGGCGCATTGCCTTGCGTTCAGAACCCATATACAGGCGCGTTGACGCAGACCCCCGCCTGCTCCATCAACCTGCCGGCAACAGCGCCCGTCTTTGCCCGCAGCAACCGCTTCCACGACTGGGCCGTTTATGGGCAGGACTCATTCAAGGTGACGCCGAGGTTTACCGCGAACTATGGCGTGCGCTATGAGTACTATGGCGTGCAGCACAACAACCGCAGGGAACTTGAGTCCAATTTTTACTATGGCACCGGCGGAAACTTCTTTCAGAACATCCGCAACGGTCAGGTATTTACCTCTCCCAAGAGCCCTATCGGCCGCCTGTGGAACCCGCAATACGGCACGGTTTCGCCCCGTATCGGTTTCGCGTTGGACATATTCGGAACAGGCAGGACTTCGATTCGCGGCGGCTATGGCATCAGCTACGAACGCAACTTCGGCAACGTCACCTTTAACGTGATTCAGAATCCGCCGAACTATGCTGTTATCGTCATCAAACCCGCGAAGATTACCACCTCCAATGCCGGCCCGCTGGCGGGTTCGACGGGTAATGTTCCGTTGCCGCCCACCAGTTTGCGGCATGTGGACCAGAATATCCGCACGGCGCAGACCCAGTTCTGGGACATGGCGCTGGAGCAGCAACTGGCAAAGAACACAGTGGTGTCGCTGCAGTATACCGGCGCCCGCGGCCTCCATCTGTATGACATCGCGAACATAAACGCCCTGGGTTCGGGCAACGTACTCCTTGGCGATCCGGTAAAGGACCCCGTCAGTGGAAAGACCGGACTCACACGGCTCAACAATCAGTACTCCAACATCAATAACCGCGGCTCCCATGGCGACTCGTACTACCATGCGATGAATATTCAGTTCCAGAGCACGAACCTGCATAACACCGGGCTCAGCCTGGTAGCAAACTACACGCTGGCGCATCAACTGGATGATCTCAGCACGACGTTCTCGGAGACCAATAACGCATTCGGGCTGGGATATACGCAACCCTTCAATCCAGCCTTCGACCACGGCAATGGCGACCTCGACATCCGTCATCGTCTTGTGATCGCGCCCATCTACCGGACTCCCTTCTATGCCAAAGGCCATAGTTGGCTGGCACAGGCGCTCGGCGCCTGGCAGCTTACGGGCATCTATACAGTCCGGACGGGTGCGCCATTTACCTACTTCGACAGCACGAACAATAACAGCGGCTACCAGTATGCGCGTTACCAACCGGGCAGTGCGATTTCACAACACACCTTCAAATCGATCCCGAGCGGTTTGAAGAGCGATTCGAATACCTACGTCATCGGCAACCTTCCGGCAGCCGTTACGTTCGGAAATGACGCGCTGGGTGGAATCTCCGATTGGGGCCCGTTCCCTGCCACCATGGTTGCTCGCAACAGCTTCCGCGGACCTGGTGCATGGACCTTCGATGCATCGGTCAGCAAGATCTTTCCCATTCATGAACAGGTCAATCTGGAGTTTCGCGCTGAAGGGTTTGATCTCCTGAACCATCACAATCTCTTTATTCAGGACGGCCTGAACGACGTTGCCAACGTTGGCTATGGAGTGCCCGTGCCTGTCACGGCATCCAAGGGCGGCATCGGCAACAACAATGGCGCGAACGACGAGCGGCGGTTCGGGCAGTTCGCTCTGAAGCTCAACTTCTAACCAACAGGAGTTATGAAATGACTTGGCGGAGAGCCTCGGCTCTCCGCCTTTTCTTTGCACCAAACAGGCTTTTATTCGGCTTTGCCGAGGGACCTGGTTTTGTACGCTTTCTGGAGGATGTAGAAGGCCTCTTTTTTCTGGCCCTGGTCGCTGACCAATCCTTTGCGGTTGAAGTTGTCTTCGAGGCCGGGGAGGGTGCGCAGCGGTGAGCGGAAGTCCATGAGACACCATGGGGTGGTGCCGCGGAGCTGCGGGATTTTGTTGAGCATCGGTATCTGGTGGCGGTAGATCTCGGCCTGATACTCCTCAGTCCATTGCGTGGGTTTCTCACCAGGTTTGGCGTGGTGGCCGAAGCGCGCGCCGCCGCCCCACTCGGACATGATGAGCGGCTTCTGGTAGTGGATGTCCCAGGTAGTCTTGTCGATGCTGTCGATGGGGCCGTCGTACCAGCCGATGTACTCGTTGGTGCCGATGACATCGAGCGCGGCGCCGAGCGGGTCATCGACGACCTTGACGGGACCGGTGGGGGTCTTCTCCGTGCGCACCAGAAGCGCGGCGGTGACGAGGCGCGTGGGGTCGAGCTGGCGCGTGTAGTCGGCCATGGTGGTCAGGTATTTGGTGCGGACCTCGGTGTTGGGGGTCTCGTTGGCGACCGACCAGAGGATGACGCTGGCCTTGTCGCGGTCGCGGCGGACCATCTCGGCCATCTGCTGTTTGGATTTTTCAAGCACGACGGGGTTGTCGAACTGGAGCGCCCAGTAGTCGGGAATCTCGGACCAGATGAGGATGCCGAGACGGTCGGCGGTGCGCGTCATGCGCTGATCGTGCGGGTAGTGAGCGAGGCGGGCGAAGTTGCAGCCAAGCTCTTTGCACCAGCCGAGGAGAGTATCTATGTCCTGCTGCGAGTGGGCGCGACCTGTGCGGTAGGGAGCCTCAGCATGGACCGAGACGCCGCGCAGGAAGATGGGCTTGCCGTTGAGGAGAATCTCGGTGCCGCGCGCCTCAATGGTGCGGAAGCCCATGTCGTCTTCGAGCTTGTCTTCGGCTGCGCCTGAGCCTGCTGTCAGCTCTACTTTGTACAGCTTCGGCGTGTCTGGCGACCAGAGCGTGAGGGACTTGATAGGCAGAGTGATGGCGGCGCGCGAGTTCGCGTCTGTCGTGGCCTGCGCGGTGGCGTGGAGTTCGGGGATGGTGACGGTGACAGGAGTTCCGGCTGGCGCGCCTTCAACGTGGACGTAGCCTTCGACGGTGCGGTTGGTGGCGGCTTCATCAGCGGTGCGGACGAGGTGGAGATCGTAGTCGTCGATGAACTGCTGGGGCACATCGACGATGGAGACATCGCGGTGGAGACCACCGTAGTTCCACCAGTCGGTCTGGAGCGTTGGGACGCCGTCGGGGATGCGCGAGTTATCGACGACCGCGACGACGAAGTTGCGCCCGTCGTGGACGACGCCGGTGATGTCGCAGTCGAAGGGAGTGAAGCCGCCCTCGTGCTCACAGACCTTGTGGGTGTTCACCCAGACGAAGCTGCGGTAGTTGGCCGCACCGAAATGGATGAAGGTGCGGGTGTTGGGCTTCGCGGTGTGCTCGAAGTCCTTCTGGTACCAGATGGGGCCTTCATAGTAGAAGAGGTCGGGGCGCTGGGTGTTCCAGTCGCCGGGGACCTTGAGGGTGGGCGAGGTGGCGAAGTCGTACTCGTCGCCGGGGCGGGGTTTGGCATCCATGAAGTAGCCGCGCGATTTGACGTGGTGATGGAAGTCGTAGACGCCGTTGCCGTAGGGATCGACGATGGTGTGCCACTCGCCGTCGAGCGAGGTGGCGGGGCGGTGGTCGATGTCAACGAGCAGCGTGGTGTTTTGCGTGGTGACTTCGCTGGGAGGATAGGCGTTGGTTTGTGCAAGGAGGGCGGCGGGCAGGGCGAAAAACGCGGCGAGGACGAGGCGTGCGGTTTGGTTCATGCGGGTCTCCGTAGGTTGCAGCCATGATACTTCGAGCTATGAACAATTGCCGAACGGATTCTCGCATGGAGAGGAGACTTGACCGTTTTGTTTCGGAACGCGGAATCGAGCGGTGGACCCGCAGAAGGCTGTGGCCCTAATTTGAAGCATCGGGCGCAGGGGTTTCGGCAAGCGGGAGGAAGAGGGAGAAGACGGTGCCGTGATAGATGGGGTGATCGGTGCTGCGGAAGGTAAGGCGGCCCTGATGGCGTTTGACGATGCCTTCCGATATCCAGAGACCGAGGCCAGTGCCGTTGAGGTCTTTGGTGGTGTAGAAGGGATCGAAGATGCGGGCGCGCACGGCGGAAGACATGCCGTGTCCTGTGTCGGCGATGGTGATGCGGATGCCGTCGCGGCCCTGCGAGTTTGCGGAATAATCCTTTGCGTCGTGAGCGCGGACGACGAGGCGGCCGCCCTGGCGCATCGCGTCGATGGCGTTGGCGATAAGGTTATTGAGCACCTGGCGGACGTCGTTTTCAAAACACAGAATGCGCGTGGCGGTAGCGTAGCTGGCCTCGACTGCGATGCCGGAGTTGGCCAGGCGGCCCTGATAGAGCTTGAGCACTGGATCGACCAGGTCGGCCGCCGTAACGCGCGTGGCGCCGACAGCCTGGCGATGGAAGCGCAGGGTCTGGGTAGCAATCTGGCAGACGCGGGAGAGCTCGCTCTGGGCGGTGTGGACGTACTCCTTTAGATTGTCGGGCAGGCTGCCGTCGAGGTCGATGAGGTAGAGAAGGTTGGTGATGGCCTCAAGCGGGTTGTTGATCTCATGCGAGATGGAGCTGGCAAGACGGCCGACGGCGGCGAGTTTTTCGCTTTGGATAAGGGCAGTCTCGGCCCTCTTCTGGTTGGTGACTTCAAGGATGGCGGCAGCAATGGCCGCGACTGTTCCATCCGCGTTGTAGACGGGGGAGTAGCTGACGTTCCAGTAGCGATGGTCTCCGGGACGGGAGGGCAGTTCGCCCTCAAGCAAGTGGCTTCTGACGGGATGGCCCGCGGCCGCCTGCTCAAAGAGCTCCTTGATGCCGGGGAGCGGCGCAATCTCGGTGATGGGGCGTCCAAGAATCTCTTCCCTGGGAAGGCCGATGGTTTCGACCAGGCGGTCGTTGACGCGGATGTAGCGGAACTCGACGGGGTCGAAGAGTGAGAGGCCGATGGGCGCGGTCTGGTAGACGGTTTCGAGCTCGGCGCGCTGACGCTCGGTCTGTTGCTGCCGCTGCTGAATGGTCTCTTCGTTTCTTTTGCGGGCGTTGATGTCGATGGTGATGCCGTGAAGGCTGACGGGAACACCATTTTCCATGACGGCCTCGCCGCGGCTTTCGAGCCAGAGGATTCTGCCGTCGGCGGCACGCACCTGAAACTCCTGCACGATCGTCTGGCCAGTTTCGATGGCGGCCTTTGTGCATTTGGCAATGATGGGCAGGTACTCGGGCAGGAGAATTTTTTTGAACGCACCGAAGTGGGGAAGGCTTTCGAGAGGATGCCCGAAGACAGGGTAAGACCCGGTACCGAAGGTGATCTTGCCGGTGGCATAGTCGATGTCCCAGGTGGCGACCTGGGCCGCCTGCTGCACGACGGAGAGAAGCTCCTGCTGGCGTGTGAGGTCCAGATGGGCCTTGCGGCGCTCAGTGATGTCGCGGAAGAAGACGACGATGCCATCATCGGAAGGCCGCACCTGCACGGCGAGCCAGAGATTGAGCGGCTCGGGATAGAAGTCCTCGAACTCAGCGGCGATGCCCTGGTGCATGGCGCGATCGAAGTGGTAACGATAGGAGCTTTGTGAGGTGGCGGCGGGAAACTCTTCCCAGATATTCTTTCCCAGGAGATCACCTTTGATGGTGAGCAGCATCTCCTTTGCACGGCGGTTGAGGAAGGTGAAGTTCCAGTCGCGGTTGATGCTGACGACGGCTTCCGCGGTGGCTTCGAGCACCTGGCTAAGCCGGCGGGAGGCGGCATCGCGCAGCAGCTCCGCGCCCTTGCGGTCGGTGATGTCCTGAAGGTGCATGGCGATGCCGTCATCGATGGGCACGACATGCACATCGAGCCACACGTCGAAGGGGGCGTAATAATGCTCCATGCGCGCAGGAACGCCCGTGTTCATGACCGCGCGGTAGGTGCGCTCCAACTCGGTCCCGATGGCTTCGGGAAAAAGTTCCCAGCAGGTCTTGTTGTGGAAGTCGGCCGGAGTAACGCGAGCGATGCGCTGTGCCTCGGCGTTGGCGAAGGTGATGCGCCAGTCGCGGTCGAAGCAGACGATTGCGTCGGGAAGCTGGGTGAGAAGGCGCAGGAGATAGTCGTGCTCGATGTCCGTTCCCCGGCGGACGTTGGTGCGCCGTTCGGGATAGGAGGCCGTGTTGTCGATTGGCTTCGACATAAGCGCCCGGACGATGTTCCTTTATATAGCCAATTAGAGCACGTTGGCAGACAATACCCGCGCTCCCCGGCGGATGGGTCAGAAGTCTGCCGAGCGGGGAAGCACCGGCTTGATGTCGATGAGCGGCGTGCCGTCGACGGCCTCCAGTGGAGTGACCAGTAGCCGGTTCCCGCTAACTTCGAGCACCTGCACACGATGCAGGCCGATCGGGTTGGGACGATCGGGGGAACGGGTGGCGAAGACCCCTTTGAGCGGCGCGTCCGGGTTCCGTCCGGGATGTACTTCGAGCACGTCGCGGTGGGCCTGGTGGAACCAGGTCAGCAGGACGACCTCATCGCCGGCGGCGATTCCGGAGAGCCCCTGCTCAACCGTTGCGTTGATGACGAGCCATGCCTCCGGCGCGCCATCGCTTCCCTGCCTGGGAGCGTCGGAGCGTTGCTTGAGCGGCGACTCGACGTGGCCGATGGGGGCGAGCGAATAGCGCGTCTCTTTCGCCGGCTGGCTCGGCTGAAGATCGGGCAGTGCGCCGAGCAGATGCGCGTAGCGGGACTCGCGCGAGCCGGGTTGGCGCGGAAGCAGCGTAGTCAGCGGGCCGGTGGCGGCTGGGTCTTCACCTGAGCTGCGTGCGGCCAGGCGCTCCAGTGTGGACTGGACGGCGGCCAGGTCGTCGAAGGTGTAAAGACGGTCTGCGCGGCTGCGAATCTCGCCGGGAGTCTGCGGGCCGCGCAGCATCAGCAGGCAGAGCACGGCGGTCTCGTCGCGGCGCAGGTTGAGCACGGTGCGGATGCGATGCTCGTACTTGGGCACGCGGCCATCGTGGACGGACGTGATGAGCGCGAGGTCTTCGAGCGTGTGCAACGCCTGGCGCACCTCATCTTCGGTGAGATCGAGAACGGGATCGCGGCTCGATTTCTGATTGCAGGCATTGATCAGAGAATTCAGTGAGAGCGGATAGTTCTCCGGCGTAGCAATCTCTTTTTCAATAAGCGAGCCGAGGACTCGGAGCTGGATGGGGTCGAGCGTCATTTCATAAGGATATGACACTAAAGTTACAGAGATTGGCTGAACGGATTCGGGATTCGTTCGATTAAAATCATCTACGTGAATGCCGAACAGCAAAGGGCATTTGCGATTTTGGATTTGGACCGTGCGGTCCTGCGGGAGTGTGGATGAGGTTATTGGGCCGAACTTGTCGAGTGGTATCGGGGATTGCTCTGGTTGGGCTGAGCGGCCTGGGCTGGGCAAGCTCGCAGGCGAGGGCGCATAGCTCTGCGCGGCGATATCAAGCTGCCGATTCCGTTCCTTTGGCAACCGCCGAAACCACCTCGTTTTCCGATGCATTCAGGCTGCGGCTGAACAATCTGCATACGGGTGAGAGCCTGAACATCGTGTACCGCGTGGGGGACACCTATATCCCGGAGGCACTGGAGAAGCTGGACTACTTTTTACGCGACCACAATACGCAGGACGTTGTCAGTTACGACCCGCGTGAGTTCGACGTGCTGCACGATGTGCTGGCACGGCTCAGGCGGCCGAATGGCGTGATCGACGTGGTGTGCGGGTACAGGACGCCGGAAACGAATGAGGCGCTGCGGGAAGCTTCTCCGCACAGCGGCGTGGCCGAGCACAGCCAGCACATGGAAGGCCATGCCATTGACATCCGCGTGCCCGGCGTCACGACGGCGCGGCTGCGGAACGCCGCGCTGAGCCTTCATGCGGGCGGCGTGGGGTACTACCCTGTGAGCCATTTTGTGCATGTGGACGTGGGGCCGGTGCGTGAGTGGTCGTTTGGACGCGCCCCGCACAGACGCGTCTATCGCCACCGCTCGCGGATGCGCGTGGGCGAGTAGGTCGCCATGCTTCGTGGAGATGGTGGCGCAAAATCCCGGGCTACCGCTTCTTCGCTACTTCGCCTGATGGGGCCGTGAACTCTACATTCATCCACCGCTTCAGGGCTTCCATGTTCTGCGGTCTGCCGAGGAAGTCCTTTACCAACTCCGCTGCGGGTTTCGTGGCGCCCGGCTCCAGAACCGTTCGCCGGTAGCGCATCGCCGTTGGTCCATCGAGCAGGTTCGCCTTGTCGAACTGCGCGAAGAAGTCGATGGCAATCACCTTGTCGAGCACATACGTGTAGTAGTTCGATGCGTATCCGGTCAGGTGCGTAAAGCTGGCGTACATGCGGTCGCCGTCCACGAAGGTGTAGTGCGAAAACCGGTCCATGTCTTCTCGCAGGAGCGCGTCCAGGTTCACCTGCGCCGGTGGCATGTCATGCAGTTGCAGCGCATAGGTCGACGCGAATAACTGTCCCTGCATCCACCGCCCGCGCCCGTACGCTCCCGCCGCGTTCATCCGCGCGATCAGGTCTGCAGGGATCGTCTCGCCGGTCTTGTAGTGCTTCGCAAATGACTGAAGAATCGCCGGGTCGCGGAACATCTCTTCGAGCATCTGCGACGGCGCCTCGACGAAGTCGCCCTCAACGTTGAAGCCGCCCTGTCCCGACCACTGCCCCTGCCCGCCCAGGATGTGGTGCATCAGGTGGCCGAACTCGTGGAAGAACGTCCCCACCTCGCTGTACTCCATCAGGCCCGGGTCGCCCGCCACGCCGCCCGAGAAGTTGCAGATCAGCACGCCCTCGGGCAACTGCCGTCCGCGAACTCCCGGCACCACGGGCGCGCTTGAGAACCACTTGTCCTTGCCGTCCCTCGGGTGCATGTCCAAATAGATGCGGCCCAGTTTCTTGCCCTTGTTCGCGGGCGCCTCGTCGAAGACATCGAAGGTCGCTACCGACGGGTCCCACACCTTCGCATCCGCAACCGGGCGGAACTCGACGTGGAACAGACGCGCCGCCGTCTTCAGGATTCCCGCCTGCACCTCGTTGTACGGAAAGTACGGCCGCACGCTCTGCGCGTCGAAGTCGTACTTCGACCGCCGGTACACCTCCGACCAGTAGCCTCCATCCGCCGCCGAGATATTCTCCAGCCCCGGTTGCTGCTTCCGGGCAAACGCCAGCAGCTCCGCATACTCCTTGTCCGAAACACCGCGCGAGGCTTCGTCCACCTGCTTGAGAAACTCCTTCAGGTGGCTAGCCGAGCCGATCATCTGGTCCGCCGTCGCCAGGTCCGCGTAGGTGGCATAACCCAGCGTCTTCGCCAACTCCTCACGAGTCGCCAGCAGGTCCATGAGCACGGGCGCATTCTTCGGATACGCGCGCTCGTTGTAGGCCAGAAACATCCGTTTGCGCAGCGCCGCGCTTTTGGCGAAGCTCATTACCGGCGTGCTGTCGGGCGAGTCTGTCGTCAGCGTATAGGTCCCGTCGGCCGCCGGTTTGTGGCGCGCGATGTAGTCCGCAGGCAGGCCCGCCAGCTCCTCTTTGGTGGCCTTGACCTCCAGCCTGCCGTCGGCCACGTTGCGCCCGAAGACCAGCGAGTAGCCGGTAATCTTATCCTGCAACTGGCGGATCTTCGCCCGCGTCGCGTCGTCCTTGTCCACACCCGCCAGCCGGTACTCAAGCAGCGTGTGCTCCAGATAATGCTTCGTGGCCGCATCGTTCGTGGGTAGGGGAACAGCGGCCAGTGCGCGATACACCTTCTGGTTCAGGCTCAGGTCGGTCGCGGCGGAGGAGATGATCGCCACCATCGCCTGGCCTTTGTCGCGCAGCGCCGCCGCGTCGCCGACCGCATACATCAGATACGCCTCGTTGCCGGCCAGCGTCAGCTCATTCTGCGCGTCGTCATAGGGCGCGAGCGTGTTCTCAACCGTATGCTCGCCCGTCACCGCGACGATCTTCTCGATGTCCGCCTTTGCCGCCGCCAGCCGCGCATTCACCCACGCCTCCAGCGCCGCCGGATCGCTTCCGCCATACCAGGCGTGGAGCGGGTCCGCCGCCGGGGCCGCGCCCTGTCCATAAGCCAGCACTGAAGCGCCCATCGCCAATCCGCAAACCATCCCCTTCAGCTTAAACCCCATGAGGCCGCCCCTTGTGAAGATATGAACCCGAATCGCCTGAAATTGTATATGGAGAGAGCGAAAGGCGGCGCTTGCGTCGTTCGACGGAGGCAGCGCAGGTTTCTTGCGCGGCGTAGTATCTTCGATGCATTTGATGAATGAAGAAAGGCGGAGTTATGAGGACGATTCTGTGTTCGATCTTGCTTGCGATGTCTGGAGCTTTCGCCGGTGCGCAGACCCGGCCTGTGGCGCTCTTTTACATGACGGACACGCCGTCCTCGGTGCGGTCGTTTCTGGCGCATTCGAGCAAGATTGGGATGCTGGTACCGGCGTGGTACTCGGTGGATGCCGACGGTGTGGTCTCGGGCGAGCCGAACCCATTGGTGCTCGAAGTGGCGGCGAAGGAGCATCTGCCCGTGATGCCGATCGTCGCCAACGGGGGCAAGGATGCACTGCACCATCTGATGTTCGACCGCGCGGCGCAGCAGGCGATGATCGCGTCGCTCATCCGCGAGTCGAAAGAGCATGGATACGTGGGGATCCAGATCGACTTTGAAGACATCGCGTGGACGGACCGGGACGCTCTCTCGGCCACCGTGAAGGCGACCGCCGATGCTCTTCATGCCGAGGGACTGAAGCTGACGATTGCGACGGTGCCAAATGCTCCCGCGCCGATGGGCAAAAATAGCGAGGCCAAGTGGATGTATACCGACTGGCGCGGCGCGTATGACCTGAAGGCGCTGGGGCAGTCGGTCGATTTCATCTCGCTGATGACATACGACCAGCACAGCCGCTGGACTCCGCCGGGGCCGGTTGCGGGTTGGGACTGGACGGTGCGGAACCTGGAGTACGCGCTCACGATGGTGCCGAAGGAGAAGCTCTCGCTGGGCATTCCGCTGTACGGGTACCACTGGTTTGCGGGGCCTCCGGTGATGGTGGACAAGGTGGCAAGGCCCAACAGTACGGCTGCTTCCATCAGCGTGCCCGATGCGCTGCTGCTGGCGCGGGAGTACAAGAGCACCCCGCAGTGGGACGCGGTCGATCATACGGAGTGGTTCTACATCTATCGCGACCAGGCCCGGGAGTGGGTCTATTATCCGGACGCCCACAGCTTCCGCGACCGCTACAAGCTGATGCAGGACCGGGGACTTCAAGGGTTCAGCTCGTGGGTGCTGGGCGAGGAAGATCCCGCAATCTGGGACGAGCTTCCGGACAGGAGATAAGCCCGACAACGACCACGGATTGCACGGATCTTCACGGATAAGGAAAACAGAAAACATCCGCGTTCATCCGCGTATCCGTGGTCACTCATGCCTCTACAATCGGAACCATGGCGCTTTCGTTTGAGATAAGCAATGTGGCCGCGGGCGGCGGACGGCGAGGCGCGCTGACGCTGCCGCATGGCGTGGTCGAGACGCCGGTGTTTATGCCCGTGGGGACGGCGGCGAGCGTGAAGGCTGTCGAGCAGGGGGTACTGGAACGGATAGGCGGGAACGGCGCGGGCGCGCAGATTGTTCTTGCGAATACGTACCATCTGTATCTACGGCCGGGGCATGAGCCGATTGCTCGGATGGGTGGGGTGCACCGTTTCATGGCCTGGGAACGACCGATGCTGACCGATTCGGGCGGCTTCCAGGTCTTCAGCCTGAGCAGCCTGCGCAAGGTGACGGCGGACGGCGTCGAGTTCCGCTCGCATCT
>Ga0070658_10003897_pt1 | contig 12229 bp, 10 predicted proteins | sample KBSC13metaG_FD_64664 | JGI IMG/M metagenome (GOLD analysis project Ga0070658, IMG submission 64664) | Corn rhizosphere microbial communities from Kellogg Biological Station, Michigan, USA - KBS C1-3 metaG | ecosystem: Host-associated > Plants > Roots > Rhizosphere > Soil ... | reverse complement strand
AAGCGGTCGCCGGCTACGTCTGGCGGGCTATTCGCAGGCCCATCGGTGAGATGTACACCAGCAGCACTGCGAGACTTGTGCTCGCCATCGACGCGGCAATTCCGTGGCTATTTGACAAGATCCTGGTCTGGGGACGGCGGAAGCGCTTTGAGAGAAAATGATGTTTATCGGTGGCGATAGACCAGAGAGCCGGCCATTCTGCGCATGACGCGGGCGAGGCGGAGGTGGCGGCCGACGAGAAGGACAAGGCGGGCCTCGCCAGGAAGGGAAAGCGCGGCGGCGAGTTCTTCGGCCATTCCCTGGAACTCGGCGAGTTTCGACGGGTGGAAAATCGATCTCTTTGGAACGATGCCGAGCACGTAGAACGGTTTGTTCGGCAGGTTCTTGCAGTCCTTGCGTACGACGTAAGCCTCGCGTACCGAGGGATACTCGGCAAGCTGATGCCTGAGTCCCTGTACGTAGATCGGGTCGAGCTCATGCGCTACGTACTTGTCGCGCGACGAGATAGTCAGCCGTTCTTGGCGCGCCAGCAGAAGTAGATCTCGATATTCCTCGGAGCGTTTGCGGAAAGCAACGGCTTCACCGAAGTTGCCGGTACGCTTGAGGAAGAAATAGGCCGCCTCGGCGGCGTCGATGGTGCAGTCCGGCTCCTTGGCGATGGCGCGCTCCAGCAGCTTGATGCCGCGAGCGTCGTCCATCTTGAGCAGGATCTGTCCGAGTGCGTAGTTCGCGCGAACGTCGTCCGGTACGCCTTTAAGAATCTTAGCCAGGATGGGGATGCCGGCCTCGTCGCCGCGATATTCCGCGATCAGCTGGAACAAGGTCCACATCTCGTCGAGCGTCAACCCCTCTTTGTCACCCTTGCGCTTGAGACCGTCGAGCGTCTGCTGGGCTTTCTGTGCTTCCTCATGACGCACCTGCCACGACTCGGCCACCTGCGCATGCCAGTCGGCGTCGATATGCTTCATGAAGTGGTCGGCGAGGCGTCCAAGGTATTGGTCCGCCGCCGTGGTGTCGACGGGGGCCGGGATGCTGACAGGAGGCGGGGGCGGAGTCGTCGATTCGACCGAGGCGGGCGAAAAGCGGAAACCAAGGGCCGATAGGCGGCTGGCGAGTGACGGATGCGTGTCGGCGAACGTTGTCCGCTCGTACAGAGCTTCTTCGAACCATCGCTCGGCGTCGTGTCCGGCTTGCGCTGCGGGAAGTGCATGGAACATGGCTGCGTGCGGCGACCGCGGCGGCTGCGACTCGCAGATAGCTTTGTTGAAAATGTTGGGCCAAAAGTGGTTCTGGACGAAGCTCGCCTTGACGCGAGTGGCGACGAGGGCATCGGCCAGGGCTTTCGCGCCGACGACTTCAGCCGCGCATCGGTCGGCGACATATTCGTTGCTGCGGGCCAGCACGAACGAGTACGCGCTAAAGAACGGCGCATACCATCGCAGGAATCTCCAGAAGACGAAACCGCCGCCGCGCGCGGGATCGTCCAGATTTTCCAGCACCGTGATCCAGGTCTGACGAATTCGATAGACCCAGCTGGAGAAGCGGCCATGGTTGCCGGAGAGGTGGGCGATTTCGTGGGCAAGCACCGCGCGGAACTGTTCGGGTGAGAGCGCCTTCATCAGCGGAAGACCGACCACGAGGTAGTTGTGCGCGCCGCCGAACAGGCCAAACCTGGGGACCTGCACGATGGAGGCGTTGAATTCGTCGGTGAGAAGAACCTGGTGGACGGGAGGGGCTTTGAGCTCGCCGGCGAGGCCGTCGATCATGGCGAAGAGCTTGGGGGCCTCCTCGCGAACCAGCGTGTATCCTTCGGGCGGGTTGAACTCGATGCGGGACCACCACCACATAGTGAGGGCTGCGCCAAGCGCGAATATGGCTCCCTCGACCAGCAGTCCACTCGTGCCGCCGAACTTAGCACGGGTCAGTAGACCGAAGACGATCGAGAGCCCGGCTACCATCACGACGAAATAGAGGTAACCGACGACCGCTAGGAGACCGACTTCCATCTTATAGGCGCGAGGCTGCCTGCGCGCATAAGATTCAAGCCGGACTATGAGTTCTTCAAATGACTTCTGCGTCATAACGGCGATTGTCGCTTTGCGGACATACTACTCTCGCTGGGCGTGCACTCGAACCGATTGGGCTGCCGCGGATCGCTAGTCAGCATACCCGCTATTATACTTTACCACATTGCGCACCGCAATCAGTTGTCATAAGAATACCCAAAGTCCATAGTAATTTCGCGTGTTTTTAGTAGTAGTAATCGTCAATCGGCCATTTCGGGGATCGTGGACAGTGGTTATCTGTTTGACAAAATACCGGCTATCTGCCATAATACGCCACGCTTTTACCGTATATTTTAGATGGAAATATAGCGGCGATCGCTGTCAATTTTCGGTAGGAGAGTGGCATTGTGGCTGACGTAGTCGACGGATCGGGAGTAAGCGAGCTGTGGCGCAAGCGCCACACGGCGGCGCATGTTATGGCGCAAGCGGTTCTTGAGATCTTTCCAGAGGCGAAGCTGGCGATTGGCCCTCCTATTGAGGATGGCTTCTACTATGACTTCGACCTCCCGCGCACGCTGACCCCCGAGGACCTCGCCGACGTCGAGACGCGCATGCGCCGGATTCAGTCCGAGGACTACCCCCTTACGCGCTCCGAGAAGCCGCGCGACGAGGCGCTCGCCTGGGAGCAGGGACGCAGCCAATCTTATAAGGTAGAGCTGATCAACGATCTGCCCGAAGGCGAAGCGATCTCGTTCTATACGCAGGGCTCCTTCACCGACCTCTGCCGTGGCCCGCATGTTGAGAGCACCGGCAAGATCGGCGCGTTCAAGCTCGACCACATCGCCGGCGCGTATTGGCGTGGCGACGAGAAGCGCGAACAGCTGCAGCGCATTTACGGCGTCCTGTTTGACACTCAACAAGAGCTCGAGGAGCACCTCGCCCGTGTCGAGGAAGCGAAGAAGCGCGACCACAAGCTGCTTGGCAAACAACTCGGCCTGTTCATGAACTCGCCGGTGGTTGGCCCCGGCCTCCCGCTGTGGCTGCCCAAAGGCGCGACCATTCGACGGATACTCGAGCGATACATCGTCGACGTCGAACTTGACGCTGGTTACGAGCACGTCTACACGCCGGCGCTCGCCAAGGTCGAACTTTACAAACAGTCCGGCCACTGGGAGCACTACCAACACGGCATGTTCCCCGTCATGAAGATTGAGAACGAAGAGTTTGTACTGCGGCCGATGAACTGCCCGCATCACATTCAGATCTTCAGGAACGAGGCGCACTCGTATCGCGAGCTGCCCATTCGCCTGGCGGAACTCGGCCTGATGCACCGCTACGAGAAGTCGGGGCAGCTCAGCGGCCTGTCACGTGTCCGCGCCATGACCCTCAACGACGCTCACATCTTCTGCACGGAGGACCAGGTCAAGGAAGAGGTCAAGGGCTGTATCTTGATGGTCGAGGCGGCCTATCGCAAGCTGGGCATCACGGACTATAGCTATCGACTGAGCTTGCATGATCCCAAGGACACCGAAAAGTATGTCCCTAATCCCGCACTTTGGGAGAAGGCCGAGGGCGAACTGCGCGAGGTGTTCGAGGACCTCAAGCTTCCTTATTACGAGGGAGTCGGCGAGGCTGCGTTCTATGGCCCCAAGATCGACATCCAGCTCCGCAACGTGCTCGGCAAGGAAGAGACAGTGTCGACGGTTCAGGTCGACCGGCACTTGCCAAGTCGATTCGAGCTCGAGTACACCGGCGAGGACGGCAACAAGCATCAGCCGGTTATGATCCACCGCGGCGTCATCAGCACAATGGAGCGCATGGTTTCGTTTCTGATCGAGCACTACGGCGGCGTCTTCCCCGCCTGGCTTGCCCCGGTCCAGGCGCTGATCCTGCCGATCGCCGACCGTCATAAGGAATACGCGGACAGCGTCGCCAAGCAGCTCAAGGAGAAAGGCTTCCGTCCGGAGGTCGACGGTCGCAACGAATCCGTTCGCAAGAAGATCGCCGAAGCCGAAGTCCAGAAGGTCCCATTCATGCTGGTCGTGGGCGACCGCGACGCCGCCAACGGCACAGTCTCGGTTCGTCGACACGGCGGGACGGACCTTGGCGCGATCCCGTTTGCCGACTTCCTGGCCCTTCTCCAGGGTGAAACAGCGTAGTGGTTGACGGGCGGGCGTCAATGGTAAAATGAGGGTGTAGCTGTCGATTTTAGGAGCACGACGATGCCTGCACTCGAAAAGAACATACCGGCGCCCGGGGAAGTCGAGGTCTTCGACCATAAGTATCGCCTGACCACCGAACAGTACTATGCGATGAGTGAGGCCGGCATCTTTGGTGAGGACGATAAGCGGGTCGAGCTGATCGACGGAGAGATACATAGGACGGAACCGCCTGGCCCGATGCATAGCCGGGGAGGCATGCGACTGTTTAGGTTGTTCGACAAGGCAATTGGTGATAGGTTCTTCGTTAGTTATGAAGAACCTATCTCAATTGTGGACGGCACGGAGCCAATGCCTGATTTGCTGATCGCAAAAGGGCCGGAATCGGCTTATGAGGAGAAACATCCAACTGCCGACGATCTCGTCGCCGTGGTCGAGATCTCAAAGACCAGCCTCGCCTCTGATCGGAAATGGAAGTCGAGTCTTTACGCAGGTGCCGGGATCCCTGAGTACTGGATTGTCAACCTGGTCGACAAGCAGGTCGAGGTCTACCGGAAGCCGTCGGAAAAGAAGTATAGCGAGATCGTCGTCTACAAACCGGGCGAGCAGGTACCGCTGGCATTTGCGGGAGAAGTTGCAATCGCTGTTTCCGATTTCCTGCGGTAGATTAAGTTGCTCCGTGTGTGTCGTTCGGAGTTTTGGATTGTCAATCTCATCCCCAAGCAGGTTGAGGTATACTCACTGCCCGTAGGCGAGGTTTACTCAGAACGAAGATCTTTAAAGCGGACGATGATCTCCTGCTCTCGTTTGTTCTGGGTAAATTGCTGCTCGTTGCGCAATTTGTACCGTAGCCGACCTGAATCTTCTCTCAGCGTCTTGACAAGCGCGACTCACGGCGTTATACTTTAGGGAGTATTTTTAGTTGTGGTGATGTCGGTCTACTTGTCGACGTACTTTCGGAGGAATATATAAACAATAGGGATTTCCGCAGAGATCCGCGCGAACCGCGGGTGAACATGAACGAGCGAATTCGCGCTCGCGAGATTCGCGTCATCGACGACGATGGGGCACAGCTTGGTATCATGTCGCCTCGTGATGCTCTAGCCATCGCTAGGGAGCGCGGCATTGATCTCATCGAGGTTGCTCCCCAGGCCCAGCCTCCCGTTTGCAAGATTATGGACTACGGCAAGTTCAAGTATGAACAGGCCAAGAAGGAAAAAGATTCCGCCAAAAAGCACAAGCAGAGTGAGCTTAAGGGCATCCAGATGTTCCCGAATATCGAGGAGCACGACTTCGTCGTTAAGGTGAAGAGTGCTATCAAGTTCCTCGAAGAGGGCGACAAGGTGAAGGTGACCGTTCGGTTTAAGGGACGCCAGATCACCCATCCGGAGTTTGGGCGCCAGCAGATGGAGAAGGTCGTGCAGATGACTTCCCAGGTCGGTCAGGTTGAAAAGCCACCGTCGATGGAAGGCCGTATGATGACCATGATCCTCAGTCCGCTCAAGTCGTCGCAGCAGCCTGCTAAGCCAGCTCCCGCGCCGCGGCCGGCAAGTCCGCCTCCACCGTCGCCGCCGCCGCCTGGACAGGCGCCGCCCTCGGCCTAACAGAACAAGACAGCGTTTCAGGGAATGTGGCTACGAACCCGGTGCGCGATGCTCCGGGTTCGTTGCTGTGTCCGGCACAGCTGAAGATAAGACGTAAATGTGACGGCACGACGCCGTGATACTATAGGAGCAGATCATGCCTAAGATTAAGACGCGAAAGACCGCCGCCAAGCGGTTCAAGCAGACCGGCACCGGCAAGCTCATGCACGAGCATGCCTACCGCAATCATCTCAATATTCACAAGGGACCAAGCGAGTCCCGTCGCCTTGGCCAGGCTTCCACCCTCTATAAGGGCAAGAAGAAGGCCATCAAGCGCATGCTGCCGAATGGCCTGCCTAAGTAGTTGCGTTGTCCGGCCGGGCAAAGACGAATTTGCCTTCTAGAAGTCGACGAACGGGTTTCGAAAACGGAGGGAGTGACTCAACTCGTAAGTAGTTGAGCTTGTCTCGACCCGTCGCAGCGATCACGAGTATTTTCATCGGAGGACGTTAAATGTCACGTGTCAAGCGTGGTGTCATGCGCCACAAGCGCCACCACAAGATTTTGAAGGAAGCCTCGGGTTATTTCGGGGGCAAGTCGCGACTTTATAAGAGCGCTAACGAGCAGGTCATGAAGTCCGGCCAGTACGCGTTCCGCGACCGCCGCAACCGCAAGCGCGAGTTCCGCTCGCTCTGGATCGCACGCATCAATGCCGCGTGCCGCGCGCAGGGCGTTCAGTACAGCCGCTTCATCGCAGCCCTGGACTCGGCGGGCATCGAGCTCGACCGCAAGGTTCTTGCCGACATGGCCGTTCGCGACATCACTGGCTTCAATGCTCTGGTGGCTTCGCTGAAGATCCCGGTCGCCGCGCCCACCTCGGGCATCCCTGCTTACTAAGACAGAATAGTGAATTGAGAATAGTGAATGGTGAATTAGGAAGCCCTCAGGGGCTTCTTCGATTCCAATCTCGCATTCCCGATTCCTAATTTCGGAATCGCAATATGACGCCCCAGGAGACCTTGAATCGCGTCGCCGACGAGGCGAAAGCTGCGATTGCGCGTGCGACGACCACCGCCGAAGTCGATGCCGTCGACGTGGAGTACCTTGGCCGCAAAGGCCAGTTGACGGGTCTGCTTCGACTGGTCGGTACTTTGTCCGCGGAAGAACGTCCCGGATTCGGCCAGTCGGTCAACGCGCACAAGGACGAACTAACGGGCCTCATCGACGCCAAGCGATCCGAGCTGTCCGCCAAAGAGCGGGTGGCGAGGCTTGCCGTCGACGCCGTCGATGTCACCCTGCCGGGGACGCCCAATTGGGTGGGCGGGTGGCATCCTCTGACGCGCCAGATGCAGGCCGTCAAAACCGCACTGATCTCGATGGGGTATTCCTTCGCGGAATACCCCGACATCGAGCACTACCACTATAATTTCGAAATGCTCAACTACCCGCCGGACCACCCGGCGTTCGACGAGCAAATGTCGTTCTATATCGACGACACCCATCTTCTCCGCACGCAGACCACGGCATTCCAGGCGCACGTCATGGAAGGGCAGAAGCCGCCCATCCGCGCCTGCACTATCGGCAAATGCTACCGGTACGAAGCCGTCGATGCCACCCATTCGCACACCTTTCACCAGGTCGATCTATTGGCCGTCGACGAAGGCCTGACCCTCGCCGACCTCAAGGGCACCTTCGCGCACCTGACGAAGCTCCTCTTCGGCGATGTCGAGATCCGCTTCCGTCCCGACTTCTTCCCGTTCGTCGAGCCTGGTGTCGAAGTCGCCATTCGATGGGGCAGCCGCTGGCTGGAACTGGGCGGCGCCGGCATGGTCCACCCGAACATCCTCGAGTCGATGGGTATCGACAGCGAACGCTACACCGGCTTCGCCTGGGGCCTGGGCATCGACCGAATGCCGATGGCCAAGTACGGCATCGACGACATCCGCCTCTTCGCCGAAAACGACCTGCGGTTCCTGAAGCAATTTTAAGATCAGGAATTTTAACATCGATATACAGGATGAACAGGATGTTCAGGCCCTAAGAATTATCAATCCTGTCTATCCTGTCCACCAATGTTAGATGTATTCTTACTATGAAACTTCCTGTAGAATGGCTGCGCGAGTTTGTGGAGACGGATCTCGACGATCAGGCGCTGGCGGACAAGTTGACGATGGCGGGCCTCGAGGTCGAGGAGATGACGGATTCCGAGGACGGAGTTGTCTATCACACCAAGGTCACGCCTAATCGCGGCGACTGGATGTCGATCGTCGGCGTGGCCCGCGAGGCGGCCGCGTATCTAAATATGCCGTTGAAGTGGCAGGCTCCCGTGCTTCCGAACGAAGACGCCGACGTGACCAAGTGGGCGGGCGTCCGTGTCGACGATCCCGGCCTCTGCCCGCGCTACGCCGGTAAGGTCATCCGAAACGTCAAGCATCGACCTTCGCCCGACTGGATGCAGAAGCGACTGCTCGCCGCGGGCATGCGCCCCATCGACGTCGTCGTGGACATCACCAACTACGTCATGCTGGAGCTTGGCCAACCGCTGCACGCCTTCAACTATGACGCGCTACCGGAAGGCAAAGTGATCGTGAGACCGGTGAAGGCCGGTGAGTCGATCATCACCCTCGACGGCGTCGAGCGCAAGCTGCCGGAGGGCGCCCTTGCGATTTGCGATGTCGAGAAGCCGGTGTGTGTCGCGGGCGTGATGGGAAATGCCGAGACCGAGGTCACCACACAGACGCGGAACATCTTCCTCGAAGCGGCGCACTTCAGCGCGCTCAGTGTGCGGAGAACGTCGAAGCTGCTGAACCTGACGACCGAAGCCTCCTACCGGTTCGAGCGCACGGTCGACCCGGCCCTCGTCCCGATCGCCTTGGAGCGAGCGGCCGACTTGCTGGCCGACCTTGCGGATGGCGAAGTCGTGCTCGGCCGCATCGACCTCTACCCTCATCCCGTCAAAGCGGTGAAAATCGAGCTGCGCCCGGCGCGTGTTAACGCGATCCTCGGCACCGAGCTAACGCACAAAGAGATCTCTTCGGCGTTGACCCGTCTTGGCCTGAGCGTCGACGATACCCAACTGCCGTTCGTCGTGACGGTCCCGACGTTCCGTACGGAACTGCTGAAGGAAATCGACCTCATCGAAGAGGTCGCTCGCATGATCGGGTACGAGAATCTCCCTGAAACGCTTCCAGTCTCCAGTGGATCCGGCGCCGGCGATGAACCGATTGGCGTGTTCACGGCGCACGTCCGCGACATCCTGGTGGGCCTGGGACTGCGTGAGGTCTTCACGCACTCCCTCTCGGCGGCGTCGACCTTCGACGACCCCGCGACGGCCGCCAGCCGTGTCGCCATTCGGTCGGCGCTCTCGGCGGAACTGTCCGGGCTGCGCATGTCGATCGTACCGAACGTCCTCGACGTCACCGCGCTCAACCTCAGGCAGAAGCAGGCCGATGTTCGTGTCTTCGAGATCGGTAAGACGTTCCGATTGGGCGACTCGCTCGACCGCCTCTATGTCGAGCGACGGTATCTCGGGGGCGCTCTGACGGGGCAGGAATCGCCGCGTAGCTGGTCCGAAACGGAGCGCAAGCCGGTCACGTTCTACACCGCCAAGGGCGTTGTGGAAACGTTGCTGTCCGTTCTTCGGATTTCGGGCGCCGTGTTCAAGCCGGCTCCAGTGCACGGCATGCATCCGGGTCGATCGGCCAGGGTCGAAGTCAACGGCAAGTCGATCGGCTACGTTGCCGAAGTCGACCCCGACGCCGTCAAGCGCGATCTCGATGTCCCCGCCAGCGTCGGCCGCATAGCAGTTTTCGAACTGGACGCCGAGGCACTGATGGAGTTGTCGGTCGATGATCGACGATACACGCTGTTGCCTAAGTATCCGGCCGTCAACCGCGACCTAGCCGTCGTCGTCGACCTCGCGGTCAACTACGCGGAGATAGAAACGGTAGCCCGTGCGGCCTCGGATGGCGAATTGCTGGAGGACTTGACCGTCCAGAGCATCTACACCGGCGAACGGGTCACGGCCGGCAAGAAGAGTGTGGCCATCCGCCTCACCTTCCGCGCCGTCGATCGGACGCTGACCGACGCCGAAGTCGACGCCCAGATGACCGCCGTCGAGAACGCCCTGGTCGACGGAGTCGGGGCGTCGAGAAGGTAGCCGTCGCCAAGAAGATAAAGCAGATGAAACGGGCTCCCACAAACACAGCGTGGGAGCCCGTTGCTTTGACGAAGTGTTGCTGTGCGCTATGCCATTTCGGCCATGAGGCCGCATTCATTGGAGCATCGACGGCAAGTGTCCGCGCATCGCCGGCAGTGGTCTGCATCGAACCCGCCGCAGATTGTGGCACAGGCGGAGCAGATGTCGGAACAAACTCCGCACAGCGCCGGGTGGAAGGGGCTGTTACGCTCCATCAGGCTTACGCACGAGGTGCAGACGGTGGCACAGTCCCGGCAGGTCCTCGCGCAATCCGTCATGTCTGGCATGCCGATACATTGGTCTGCGCAGTATTCGCATGCCTGAAAGCAGGCAAGGCAGGCCTCTATGCATGACTGCATAGAGGTTTCCATCATTGATACCGCCATTGTGATGTCCTTTCTAGCGCGCGTGAACGCCTTCGGCAAACTCTTCGATCATCTTTGCGTTGAACGTCGGGATATCGTCCGGCTTGCGGCTGGTGACGATGCCCTGATCGACGACCACCTCCTGGTCGACCCAATGACCGCCCGCATTTCGGATGTCGGTCTGCAGTGACGGCCACGACGTCATTGTGCGACCGCCGGCCGCCCCAGCTTCGATCAAAGTCCACGGTCCATGGCAAATGGCCGCGATTGGCTTTCCACTATCGACAAAGGCGCGCACGAAGTCTACCGCGGAATGATTTACGCGCAGCTTATCCGGATTCATAACGCCGCCTGGGAGGAGCAACGCGTCGAAATCGTTCGGATCTGCATTACCGAGTGGGACGTCGACGGGGAGTTCGACACCCCATTCTGTAACATTCCACCCTTTGACAGTATCGTCGACGGGCGACACGATCTGTGTCTCCGCGCCGGCGGTGTCGAGAGCCTCCCGTGGTCTTGTCAGCTCATCCTGCTCGAAGCCATCGGTCACGAGAATTGCTACCTTTTTGCCCTGTAGTTCTTGTGCCATATCGTCCTCGTTTCACCGTTTTACGGTCAGCGTTTGATCGGTACTTTCCCGATCATCCCCGCAGGGAAACCGGCCGGACTCGGAGACTGTCCTCCTTCTCGACACAAGTGAACCGATATCGTCGACGATGGCGTGCATCACGGGAATGACGCACAGCGACAGCAATGTGCCGACTGTCAGCCCCGCCACGATGACCGTGCCGAGCGGTTGATACGCGTCGATGCCGGTCTTCGGAGCTATTGCCACCGGGAGCATGGTGATGATGGTAATCAGCGACGTCATCAAGATCGGCCGCAGTCGATCGCGGCAGGCCAGGGCGATGGCTGCATTCCGAGGCATTTCCGGATGCTCTTGTCGACGCCGCACGATCTGGTCTATCATCAAGATCGCCGTCGTGATGTCCATGCCGGTCAAGACAATCACCGCCATGATGCTCACACTCGAGAACGCCTGATGCGCGATCCACAGGCCGATGAACACTCCGCTCAGTTCAAGAGGTATTGAGAGCACCATCTGCAGCGGCGCGAGCAGACCGCCGAACTGCGCGATCAGCACGAGGAAGATCAGCAGCAACGCCACCTCAAGACCGCGCAGAAGCCGGGCAAAACTGTCCATCATCTGGGTCATGTCGCCACGGATCTCCATGCTGTAGCCGGGCGGGAAGTTGAGCTGAGCGCTCGCCTTCGTAATGATCGACATGCCGAGGTCCATTGACGGCGGCCCGCCCTTGCGATAGTAGGCGAGGATCGACACCGTGCGACGCAGTCCATCGTGCTCGACAACCGTCGGCGCCAGTTTCGGGGTGACGGTCGCGAGGGTCTTAAGCGGCGTCTGCGTTCCGTCCTTGCCCGTGATCCGCATGTTCATCAAATCGTCGACACTCGACCGTTGGCCCTGCCGGTAGCGGATGTTGATGGTGTCTTGCCGGATGTTGGGAACCCGATAGAACTCGTCCGCGAGTGCGCCCCCCATGGCGTAATAGGCCTGATCGGCGACATCGCTGGGCGTCAGGCCGATGTCTGCGGCTCGGCGGGCATCGACGTTCAGCACGTACGACGGCTTCTCCATCGCCCACGAAGTCGACACCTGGTAAGCGCCCGGCGTCTTTCTCGCGATATCCGCCACCTGGCCGCCTAGCTTCGAGAGGACGTTCAGATCGGTCCCTGAGACAAGGACAGTAACGGGGGCCTGTGACGAGGCCATCACATCGCTCCCCATCTCCTTGATCTGGAGCCGCCGTATGTTCGGCACCGTACGCATCGCCTCCCGCTGCACATCGTCGATCACCTGCCAGACCGTTCGTGAGCGGTCGTCTTTGTCGGAGAGGGT
>Ga0070658_10003896_pt1 | contig 12229 bp, 9 predicted proteins | sample KBSC13metaG_FD_64664 | JGI IMG/M metagenome (GOLD analysis project Ga0070658, IMG submission 64664) | Corn rhizosphere microbial communities from Kellogg Biological Station, Michigan, USA - KBS C1-3 metaG | ecosystem: Host-associated > Plants > Roots > Rhizosphere > Soil ... | reverse complement strand
CCGAAGTGACCGTAACTCGCCGTCTGCGCGTAAATCGGCCGCAGCAGATCGAGATCGCGGATGATGGCAGCCGGTCGCAGGTCGAACACCTCTCGGATCGCCGAGATGATCGACTCTTCGGGCACGTGCGCCGTGCCGAAGCTCTCGACGTAGAGGCCGACCGGCGACGCCGTGCCGATCGCGTAGGCGACCTGCACCTCCAGTCGATCCGCGAGGCCGGCCGCGACGGCGTTCTTGGCGACCCAGCGCAGCGCGTACGCGGCCGAACGGTCGACCTTCGACGGGTCCTTGCCGCTGAAGGCGCCACCGCCGTGCCGCGCCGCGCCGCCGTAGGTGTCGACGATGATCTTGCGGCCGGTGAGGCCGGCGTCGCCCTGCGGACCGCCGATCTCGAAGCGGCCGGTGGGGTTGATCAGCACCTTCACGCCGTCTGACGGGAGGTCGATCTTGGCGAGGGTCGGCGCGATCACCAGCTCGCGCACGGCCTCTCGCAGGTCGTCGGTGGAGATCTTGGGCGAGTGCTGGGTGGAGACGACCACCGTCTCGACCGTCGCGGGCCGGGTGCCGTCGTAGCCGATGGTCACCTGGGTCTTGCCGTCGGGACGCAGCCAGTCGACGATCCCCTGGTGGCGGACCTCGGCGAGCCGCTCCGACATCCGGTGCGCGAGCCAGATCGGCAACGGCATCAACTGCGGGGTCTCGTTCGTGGCGTAGCCGAACATGATTCCCTGGTCGCCGGCGCCCTGCTTGTCGAGGTCGTCGGAGCTCGATCCCTCGCGGGTCTCGAAGGCGTCGTCCACGCCCTGGGCGATGTCGGGCGACTGGCCGCCGATGGAGATCGAGACGCCGCACGAGCGGCCGTCGAACCAGACGTCCGACGAGTCGTAGCCGATGTCGGTGATCCGCTTGCGCACGATGCCCGGGATGTCGGCGTATGCAGAGGTCGTGACCTCGCCGGCCACGTGCACCAGGCCGGTCGTGACCAGCGTCTCGACCGCAACGCGTGATGTCGGGTCTTGCTCCAGCAGCGCATCGAGGATGGAGTCGCTGATCTGATCGCAGATCTTGTCCGGATGCCCCTCGGTCACGGATTCGGAGGTGAAAAGACGCAGAGGTGAAGTCACGGTCGGCCTGTCAGGTAGTGGACGGGGATTACGGGCGCGCCGCGGATGGCACGGCGACCACGTCGAGAATACGGTTTGCGACCGACTGCTTGTCGCCATTGGCCTGCGCGACATTACGCCCGGTTGCATCGAGCACGATCACCGCGTTGTCATCGCTGGCGAAGGTCTCGGTCCAGCCGACCCTGTTGACGACCAGAAAGTCCACGCCCTTGCGCTGGCGCTTCGCGACGCCGAGGGCCAGAAGAGCGTCGGGATCGGTCTCGGTCTCCGCTGCGAAACCGACGATGACCTGACCGTCGTGACGCGACGAGGTGAGTTCGCGCAGGATATCGGGGTTCTTGACCAGGCGCAGCTCGAGCGAGTCGCCCTGGGTCTCCTTCTTGATCTTGTGTTCCGCGCTCGATTCCGGCCGATAGTCGGCGACCGCCGCAGCCATGATGATGAGGTCTGCGGTACCCGCGGCGAGAAGTGCCGCCTCTTGCAGTTCCAGGGTGGTCGACACGCGCTCCACGGCGACAGACCCCGGGAGGAGATCGAGCACCCCGTCGTCGAGGTTGGCGACGATCAGGTTCACGTCGGCTCCCCGGGCCGCGGCGGCTCTGGCCAGTGCGACACCCTGCTTGCCGCTCGAGCGGTTGCCGATGAAGCGAACCGGATCGAGCGGTTCGCGCGTCCCACCCGCGGTGATCAGCACGCGCCGCCCGGCCAGATCCTTCGCCGCAGGCGTTTCCCGTGCATCCCCAGCCTCGTGGGTCCCCGGCCCGGTCACCGCCGCGAGCACGGTCGCGACGATCTCGTCGGGCTCGGCCATGCGCCCCGGGCCGGAATCGGCGCCGGTGAGTTGTCCGGTCCCCGGGCCGACGATCGTCACACCGCGTCCGCGCAGCGTGGCGATGTTCGCTACCGTCGCCGGGTTCTGCCACATCTCGGTGTGCATGGCCGGGGCCAGGATCAGCGGCGCCTTCGACGCCAGGATGGTGTTGCCGAGCAGATCGTCCGCCAGCCCGACCGTGATCTTGGCGATCGAGTTCGCCGTCGCGGGCGCCACCACGATGACGTCGGCCGCCTGCCCGATGGCCACGTGGCGAACCTCGGCAACGCCCTCATACAGTTCGCTGTGCACCGGGTTGCGACTGATCGCCTCGAGCGTCGGGCGACCGACGAAGCGCAACGCGCCTTCCGTGGCGACGACCTGGACATCATGGCCGGCGAGCACAAGAGCCCGCACCACATTCACGGCCTTGTACGCCGCGATGCCGCCGGTGATGCCGACGACGATGTTCATCCCACGCGTTCTGCGGCCGACTACTCGGGAGCGTCGAACGGGGTCAGCGTCAGCTTGTCCTCGTTGATCTCACGCAGGGCCACCGAGAGCGGCTTGTCGTCGATGGTCGAATCCACCAGCGGTCCGACGTTGTCGAACAGCGATCCTTCGTGAAGGTCCGCGTAGTAGTCGTTGATCTGGCGGGCCCGCTTGCTCGCGAAGATGACCAGCTGGTACTTCGAGTCCACTCGCGAGAGCAGGTCGTCGATCGGCGGGTCGATGATGCCGGAGTTCTTGTCGGCCATGGGGTCCTCCCTGAAGTGTTCGCACCCGAATCAGGGCACTGCGAGCAATTCTACGACCTCGGCGGCGGCTTGGCCGACCTCGCGGTTGACCACCTTCACATCGAACTCGTTCCTGGCTCCCATTTCGACCTTGGCGGTCTCGAGCCTGCGGCTCTGCTCCGCGGCGTCCTCGGTGCCCCGTCCGACCAGTCGGCGCACCAGTTCTTCCCAGCTCGGGGGCAGCAGGAACACCAGCAAGGCATCCGGCATCTCGCGCCGAACCGCCCGCGCGCCCTGCAGATCGATCTCGAGCAGCACGCTCTTGCCGTCGGCAAGGGCTGCGTCGATCGGCGGCCGCGGGGTGCCGTAGCGCCAGGCATTGTGGACGGTCGCCCACTCCAGGAACTCGCCGCGCGCGATCATGTCGTCGAACTGGGCGTCGCTGACGAAGTAGTAGTGCTCGCCGTCCACCTCGCCCGGCCTGGGCGGCCGGGTGGTCGCCGAGATGCTCAGCAGCACGTTCGGATAGTGCTCCCGGATGAAGCGCGAAACCGTCCCCTTGCCGACCGCGGTCGGCCCGGCGAGCACGACCAGCCGGCTGGTGGGCACCTCGACGCGGCCCTCGCGCAGCGAGAGGTAGTCGCGGAGCTTGGTCCGCTGGCGGACGCCGAGGCCGCCCACCCGCTTGGAGGCGGCGATGCCGAGCTGATCCATCGCCTTGTCGGCGCGGGTCGGACCGAGGCTCGGGATGCTCATGAGCAGTTCGCGCACGCGCAGGGTGGCTTCGGGGTTCGTCGGCTCCCCCGCCCAGGCACTCTCGGCGACATCCAGGGCGGTGCGGTCGCGGTTCGCCACGGCCTGCTTCACCGCTGCTCGCGCGCGCCGAGCGGCCACCGCGGCTCGCGCAGCCGCCGCGCGATCGACGTCGGGGGGAGCTATCCGCGGCATACCGCCCCCACCTCGGCGACCGCATCTTCGATCGCCGCCTCGATGCCGTGCGGTCCGGCCGACAGGATGCTGCGCGATGCACTCACCAATACATTGTGCGCCGCCGAACCGAAGAGTTCGGGCAGTTGCGCGAATCTCGCGCCCTGATGCCCGAATCCGGGGGCGAGCACGGGCATCCCGGTGAACGACGCGGCGCTGAGGCCGAAGTCGGCAAGCGCGATGGTGGCTCCGACGACGACCCCGATCGATCCCAATGCCCCGGCACGGGCCGCCGCATTGCGCTCGGCGACCTCTTCGACCACGCCTGCTGCGACCGAGCGCCCATCGGCGCGGGTGGCGGTCTGCGTCGCGAAGGCCTCGGGATTCGACGTCGCCGCCAGCACGAACACTCCCTTGCCCGCGGCGGTGGCACGCTCGAGCAGCCCGTCGAGCGAGCCGAGCCCCTGGTAGGCGACCGCCGTCATGGCGTCGGCTTCCAACGGCGACCCGGGTGTCAGCCACGCCTCGCCGTAGGCGTCCACCGACGTCCCCAGATCGCCGCGCTTGACGTCGGCGACGACCAGAAGGCCCGCGGCTCGTGCCGCCGCGAGCACCTCTTCGAGAGCGGCGTAGCCCGCCGAGCCGTGGCGCTCGTAGAAGGCGACCTGTGGCTTGACGATTCCGGCCCGGCCCGCGGCCGCCTCGACGACTCGCAGACCGAAGTCCCGGGCTCCACCGGCCGAATCCGGGAGTGCCCAGGCGTCGAGCAGTGCGGCGTGCGGGTCGATGCCGATGCAGAGCCGGCCGGACGTCTCGAACACCAGCTCCAGCCGCGCTCCGAAGGGCTCCGTCATCCCGTGACCTCGGCCGCGTCCGCGATGCCCGCGGCGAGAGTCGGCAGCAGCCGCGCTGCGCGGTCGGCCGCGTAGTCCTGCAGGCTGCGCACCCGCATCCCGCCCCGTGGCACCTCGAAGGCCGCGACCGCCGCGCCCACCTGCGCGATGGTGGTGAAGAGCGGCTTGTCGGCCGCGACGGTCGCGGTGCGGATCTCGAAGCCGTCGGCGCGCGCACTGCGACCGCTCGGCGTGTTGATCACGATGTCGATCTCGCCCGCGTTGATCAGATCGACGATCGACGGATCGCCCTCGACCACGGTCTGGCCCATGTAGTACTTGCGCACCGTGGTGGCCGGGATCCCGTTACGCGCGAGCACCTCGGCGGTGCCCTCGGTGGCCACGATGTCGAAGCCGAGCTGCGACATCCGGAGCATGGGCAGCACGATCGCACGCTTGTCGCGGTCGGCGACCGAGACGAAGACCGTGCCGCTGCTGGGCAGACCGCCGTAAGCGGCATCCTGACTCTTGGCGAAGGCGCGCGGGAAGTCGGCGTCGATGCCCATCACCTCGCCCGTCGAGCGCATCTCGGGGCCGAGCACCGAGTCGACGACGTTGCCCTCCTTGGTGCGGAAGCGGTTGAACGGCAGCACCGCCTCCTTGACCGAGATCGGCGAGTCGAGCGGCACGTGCGCGCCGTCCTCGGCCGGCAGCATGCCCTGAGCAACGAGTTCTCGGATGCTGCGCCCCACCATGATCAGGGAGGCCGCCTTCGCGAGCGGGATCCCCAATGCCTTCGACACGAACGGCACCGTGCGTGACGCCCGCGGATTCGCCTCGAGCACGTAGAGCACGCCGGCGCCGATCGCGAACTGCACGTTGAGCAGTCCGCGCACGCCGATCCCCTCGGCGATCTTGCGAGTCGCGATCACGACCTGATCGATGACATCGCGGCCGAGCGTGACGGGCGGCAGGGTGCACGCCGAGTCGCCGGAGTGCACGCCGGCCTCCTCGATATGCTCCATGATTCCGCCGACGTAGAGCTCGTGGCCGTCGTAGAGGGCGTCGACGTCGATCTCGAGCGCGTCGTCCAAGAAGCGGTCGACCAGCAGCGGCGACCCGGGACCGATGATGGCCTGCTCGCGCACCCGGTCGAAGTAGTCCTCGAGGCCAGGGGTGTCGTAGACGATCTCCATGCCGCGACCGCCGAGCACGTAGCTCGGCCGCACCAGCACGGGGTAACCGATCGCCTCGGCCGCGCGCACCGCAGAGGGCGCGTCCGTTGCGGTCCCGTTCTTGGGCGCGAGCAGCTTGGCCTCGTCGAGGATCTTCGAGAACAGCCCGCGCTCCTCGGCCAGGTCGATCGCGCTGGGCGAGGTGCCCAGGATCGGCACTCCGGCGGCCTCCAACCCCTTCGCCAACCCCAGCGCGGTCTGCCCGCCGAGCTGCACGATCACGCCGACCAGCTCGCCGGACTGCGACTCGGCGTGGATGACCTCCAGCACGTCTTCGAGCGTGAGCGGCTCGAAATACAGGCGGTCGCTGGTGTCGTAGTCGGTCGACACCGTCTCGGGATTGCAGTTGATCATGATGGTCTCGAACCCGGCGTCGTGCAGCGCGAAGCTCGCATGCACGCAGCTGTAGTCGAACTCGACGCCCTGGCCGATCCGGTTCGGGCCGGAGCCCAGGATGACCACCTTGCGCGCGTTCGACGGCGCCACCTCGGTCTCGAGGTCGTAGCTCGAGTAGTGGTACGGCGTGAGCGCGGGGAACTCGCCCGCGCAGGTGTCCACGGTCTTGTAGACCGGGCGCACTCCGAGCTGCCAGCGCGCATTGCGCACCACCTGCTCGGTGAGGCCGCGCAACTGGGCGATCTGGGCATCCGAGAAGCCGTGGTCCTTGGCGAGCTCGAACAGCGCGCGGTCGAAGGGCCGCAGGCCGGCGATCTCGGCCGCCACCTCGTTGATCAGCACGATCTGGTCGAGGAACCACGGGTCGATCTTGGTGGCCTCGAACAGCTCGGCCACCGTCGCGCCCTGACGCAGCGCCTGCTGCACCGTGACGATGCGGCCGTCCGTCGGCACCCTCGACGCCTCGATGAGCTGCGCCTTGGTGCGGTGCTCCTCGCCCCAGTGGAAGCTGCTCCCCCGCTTCTCGAGCGAGCGCAGTGCCTTCTGCAGCGCGGTGGTGTAGTTGCGGCCGATGGCCATCGCCTCGCCGACGCTCTTCATCGTCGTGGTGAGGGTGGCATCCGCCGAGGGGAACTTCTCGAACGCGAAACGCGGCACCTTCACCACGATGTAGTCGAGGGTCGGCTCAAAGCTCGCCGGGGTGACCTTAGTGATGTCGTTGGGGATCTCGTCGAGCCGGTATCCGATCGCGAGCTTGGCCGCGATCTTGGCGATCGGGAATCCGGTGGCCTTCGAGGCGAGCGCGCTCGAACGCGACACCCGGGGGTTCATCTCGATGACGATGAGCCGGCCGTCCTTCGGGTCGACGGCGAACTGGATGTTGCAGCCGCCGGTGTCGACACCGACCGCGCGGATGATGTCGATCCCGACATCGCGCATGCGCTGGTATTCGCGGTCGGTGAGCGTGAGGGCCGGCGCGACCGTGATCGAGTCGCCGGTGTGCACGCCAACGGGATCGACGTTCTCGATGGAGCAGACGACCACGGTGTTGTCTGCCGTGTCGCGCATCAGCTCGAGCTCGTACTCCTTCCACCCGAGGATGGACTCCTCGAGCAGCACCTCGTGCACCGGGCTCTGGTGCAAGCCGTCGGTGATCATGCGCACCAACTGCTCGCGGTCATAAGCGAATCCGGACCCCAGCCCGCCCATCGTGAAGGAGGGCCGGAGCACCATGGGATACCCGAGTTCCTCAGCCGCCGAGAGCGCCTCGTCCACCGAGTGCACGATGCGGCTGCGCGCCACCTCGGCGCCGCACTCGATGACCAGTTCCTTGAAGATCTGCCGGTCTTCGCCCTTCTTGATCGCCTCGACCTTGGCACCGATCAGTTCGACGCCGTACTTCGCGAGGATGCCCGCCTCGTCGAGCCGGATCGCGGCGTTCAGAGCGGTCTGGCCGCCCAGGGTCGGCAGCACGGCATCCGGGCGCTCCAGCTTGATGATCGCCTCGAGCGCCTCGTTCGTGATCGGCTCGATGTAGGTCGCGTCGGCGAAATCGGGGTCGGTCATGATGGTGGCCGGGTTCGGGTTGACCAGGATGACGCGCACGCCCTCCTCGCGGAGCACACGGCAGGCCTGGGTGCCTGAGTAGTCGAACTCGGCCGCCTGACCGATCACGATCGGGCCGGAGCCGATGACGAGAACGCTCTGGATGTCGGGGCGCTTGGGCACTAGATGCTTTCCTTGCGTGGGGCGGCGGATCTCACCAGATCGGCGAATCGGTCGAACAGGTAGTTGGCGTCGTGCGGGCCGGCCGCCGCCTCCGGGTGGTACTGCACCGAGAACGCCGGGATGTCGAGCGCATTCAGCCCCTCCACCACGCCGTCGTTCAGCCCGACATGGCTGACCTCGAGCCGTCCGTAGCCGTTCGGGCTGTCGAAGACGCCGTCGGTCGGCGCGTCGACCGCGAAGCCGTGGTTGTGCGCGGTGATCTCGACGCGACCTGTCGCCTTGTCGAGCACCGGCTGGTTGATGCCGCGATGCCCGAACGGCAGCTTGTAAGTGCCGAGACCGAGTGCGCGGCCGAGCAGCTGGTTGCCGAAGCAGATGCCGAAGAACGGCAGACCCGCGTCGAGCAGTCCGCGCAGCAGGGCGACGTGAGCATCGGACGCCTCGGGGTCGCCTGGTCCGTTCGAGTAGAACGCCGCGACGGGCTGGATCGCGAGCACGTGCTCGAGCGTCGAGCTCTGGGGCAGCACGTGCACCTCGAATCCGCGGCGGGCCAGGTTGTCGATGGTCGACTGCTTCACGCCCAGGTCGAGCACGGCCAGCGCACCGAGTTGCTCGCCGGCGGGCGACGCGGCGGGCGTGACCTGGGCGGTGCCCACCGACACCTCTGCCGAGAGGTTGAGCCCCGCCATCTCGGGGCTGCTGCGCACGATCGCGAGCTGCTCGTCGGCGGTGAGGGCGGCATCCGGGCCGGAGAAGACGCCGGCCCGCATCGCACCGACATCGCGCAACCGGCGCGTGACGGCGCGTGTGTCGATGCCGCTGATTCCGACGATTCCGTTCTCGGCGAGCTGGTCGTCCAGGCTGCTGGTGGCGCGGAAGTTGCTGACCACCCGCGAGGGATCGCGCACGACATAGCCCGAGACCCAGATCCGCCGGGATTCCGGATCCTCGTCGTTCATTCCCGTGTTGCCGATGTGCGGCGCGGTCATGACGACAATCTGCCCCGCGTAGCTCGGGTCGGTCAGGGTCTCCTGGTAGCCGGTCATCCCGGTCGTGAAGACCGCCTCGCCGAGGGTGCGGCCCCGGGCGCCGTATGCGCGGCCCGGATAGCGGGTGCCGTCTTCGAGGACGAGAACGGCAGGGTCTGGAGAAATCACGCGGGGGCCTCACGGGGGGTCGGGATCAGGGGGTGGATGGCGGCGATCAGGGCGTCGGGGTCGGCAGAGCGGACGTAGCTGTCCAGTGCCGCGGCGGCGGGAGTGGTCGAGGGCGCGTCGCTCCATCGAACGAACACCAGGCCGTCGTTCGAGACGACGCGGTCGATGGTCCAGGTGGCGCGTCCGACCCCCTGCAGGGCGGCCGCCGGGATGAATCCGGGCTCGCCCCCGGCAAGCTCGAGCAGGATGCCGCCGCTCGTCACGGTGAGCACCGCGCGCGCCCGGAAGCCGAGCCCCTTCACCGCGATGCGCTGGAGCGGCTGGTCGGCGCGGGTCGTCGCCACGTACAGCAGGTCCTCGGTGAGCACCACCGCTCCCGGCTCGCGTGGAACGGGCGCGAGCCCGATGACATCGGCCTGACGGCGGCGGAGGGCGCGCCATCCCCAGGCCATCAGGATGCCGACGACCGCCAGCGGGATGACCACCGACGCCACCGTCAGCCACTCAGTCGGCGACACGGGCTGACACCTCCTCCACCGGCCGGAGCTCACCGTCGAGCACGGTCGGTACGCCACGATGCACAGTTGCCACAACGCGGCCCGGCAGCTCGCGCCCGAGATAGGGCGAGTTCACGCTCTTGCCGCGCAGCTGCTCGATGCTGAAGGGCCGTCGGGCCGACGGGTCGATCAGGGTGAGATGCGCCGGCGCCCCAACGGTGAAGGGCGCGTCGTAGCCCGAGAGGCGGCCGATCTCGGCGGGCGTACTCGAGAGCACCCGCGCGACGTCGCTCCAGCTCAGCTGGCCGGTGTCGACGACAGCCGCCTGAACGACGCTGAGCGCGCTCTCGAGGCCGACCATTCCGAATGCCGCCTCCTGCCAGGCGCACTCCTTCGCCTCGATCGGATGCGGCGCATGATCGGTCGCGACGATGTCGATCACGCCGTCCGCCAGGGCCGCACGCAGGGCCAGCACATCCTCCGCGCGACGGAGCGGCGGGTTCACCTTGAACCGCGCGTCGTATCCGGTGGCGAGCTGTTCGTCGAGCAGCAGGTGGTGCGGCGTGACCTCGGCGGTGACCGGGATGCCGCGCGCCTTGGCCCACCTGACCACCTCGACACTGCCCGCCGTGGAGACGTGGCAGACGTGCAGACGCGCCCCGACGTGCTGAGCGAGGAGCACATCGCGCGCGATGATCGCCTCCTCGGCGACGGCCGGCCAGCCGGCGAGCCCCAGCTCCGAACTCAGGGCGCCCTCGTTGAGCTGCGCCCCCTCGGTGAGTCGGGGTTCCTGGGCGTGCTGCGCGATGACGCCGCCGAAGGTCTTCACGTATTCCAGCGCACGGCGCATGAGCAGTGCGTCGGCGACGCACTTCCCGTCGTCGCTGAAGACGCGGACCGCGGCCCGCGATTGGGCCATGGCGCCGATCTCGCTCAGCCGCTCACCGGCCAGCCCCATCGAGACGGCGCCGATCGGGCGAACGGTGACATAGCCGTGCTGATCTCCCAGTGAGGCGACCTGCTCGACGACACCCGCCGTGTCGGCGACCGGGGAGGTGTTGGCCATGGCGTGCACCGCGGTGAATCCGCCGGCCGCCGCGGCCCGCGAGCCGCTCAGCACGGTCTCGCTCTGCTCGAAGCCGGGCTCGCGCAGGTGCGTATGCAGGTCGACCAGTCCGGGAAGGGCCTGGAGTCCGTCGGCGTCGATCACGGTCGAGCCGGCACGCGACAGTCCCGATCCGAGTTCGGCGACCACGCCCCCGTCGATCAGGAGATCGGTGCGGGAGCCGTCGGGAAGAGTCGCCCCCTGAATCAGCAGCGTCATGCGCTCTGCTCCGATCCCGCGAGCATCAAGTACAAGACCGCCATCCGTATCGACACCCCGTTGGTGACCTGATCCAGCACGAGCGAGCGGGCCGAGTCGGCTGCAGCCGACGAGATCTCGAGCCCGCGATTCATCGGGCCGGGGTGCATCACCATCGTATCCGGGGCGAGGCGGGCCAACCGGACGTCGTCGAGCCCCCACTGGCGCGCGTACTCGCGTTCATTCGGGAAGTAGGCGGCCAGCATCCGCTCGCTCTGCACGCGCAGCATCATCACCACATCCGGCTTCTCGTCGAGGGCCGCGTCGAAGTCGGTGCCACTCGTCACCGGCCAGCTCTCGACCCCCTGCGGCAGCAGCGTCTCGGGCCCGACCAGGTGCACGCTGGCGCCCAGCGTCTGCAGCAGCCAGACGTTCGACCGCGCCACTCGGGAGTGCAGGATGTCGCCGACGATCGTGACCCGCAGGCCCTGCAGGTCGGCGCCGCGCGACCCCTCGCCGTGCACAGCCTTGCGCATCGTGTAGGAGTCGAGCAGTCCCTGGGTTGGGTGCTCGTGAGTTCCGTCGCCCGCATTGACCACCGCGGCGTCGATCCAGCCGCTGTCCGCCAGCACGCGCGCCGCACCGCTGGCGCCGTGCCGCAGCACGACGGCGTCGATGCCCATCGCGGCGATGGTCTGCGCGGTGTCCTTCAGCGACTCCCCCTTCGAGACGCTCGAGCCCTTCGCGCTCACCGTGATCACGTCGGCACCGAGCCGCTTGGCGGCGGCCTCGAAGCTGAGGCGGGTGCGCGTCGAGTCCTCGAAGAACAGGTTCGCCACGGTCCGGCCGCGCAGGGTCGGCAGCTTGGGAACGGCCCGGGTCGCCACATCCGCCATGTCTTCGGCAAGATCCAGGATGCCGACAGAGGCGTCCCGATCGAGGTCGCGCACCGAGAGCAGGTGCTTCAGCGCCGTCATCCGTGATCCTCCTCGTCGAAGATCGCCACGAGGTCCTGGCCGTCGATCTCGAGCAGCTTGACGTAGATGCGCTGGCTGTTCGACGTGGGGAGGTTCTTGCCGACGAAGTCGGCGCGGATCGGCAGCTCGCGGTGCCCGCGGTCGATGAGGGTGGCAAGGCGCACGGCGCGAGGCCTGCCGAGATCGTTCAGGGCATCCAGCGCGGCCCGGATGGTGCGCCCGGAGTAGAGCACGTCGTCGACCAGCACCACGGTCTTGCCGTCGATGCCACCCGGCGGCACCGAGGTCGGGCTCGGCGTGCGGGTCGGCTGCTTCGCCAGGTCGTCGCGATACATCGTCACATCGAGAGCCCCGACCTGGGCCGATCCGGGTGCGAGCTGCTCGAGGATGGCCCCGATCCGCTGGGCAAGGGCGACGCCGCGCGTGGGGATGCCGAGGATGACGAGACCGGATCCGCGATCGGATTCGAGGATCTCGTGCGAGATGCGGGTCAGCGCCCGGGCG
>Ga0070658_10003895_pt1 | contig 12231 bp, 12 predicted proteins | sample KBSC13metaG_FD_64664 | JGI IMG/M metagenome (GOLD analysis project Ga0070658, IMG submission 64664) | Corn rhizosphere microbial communities from Kellogg Biological Station, Michigan, USA - KBS C1-3 metaG | ecosystem: Host-associated > Plants > Roots > Rhizosphere > Soil ... | reverse complement strand
CCAGAACGAGGCGCTGCGCTCCTGCTACAAGGACGGCGCCAGGGAATGCGTCATCCGCACATTCTTCTGCGACGCCAAGGGCTAGCCGCCGCCGCCGAGGCTCAGGCCCGCGAGCTTTCACTCTCCCATCGACCGGTCCGGCCGCCCTTGCGCGGGTCTTGCTTTCTTGCTAAATATGACTGACTAGTCAGTCATAAACAAATGGCCATGGTGAAGCGAAGGGCCCGTGCGGCAACTACGGCGGGACGGAAGGGCGGCGCGAGTTCCGTCAGGAGCCGCGCGGTGGGTTCCGCCGTTCGCCCGACTGGCGTCGGCGCGAGGGCACGTGCAGACACACCGGCGGTCGCGTCTCGCGGTAAACGCGAGAGCAAGAGCGCCGCGCGCCGCGAGGCGATCCTGGCCGCCGCGCTCGACGAATTTGCGCTGCGCGGCTTCGAGCGGGCGCGGCTCGACGACGTGGCCAAGCGCGCCGGCGTCGCCAAGGGCACCATCTATCTCTACTTCCGCGACAAGGAGAGCCTGTTCCAGGAGCTCATCCGCGCCATGCTGGCGCCGCTGGTCGCCATCATCGAGCGCATGGGCGCGGCCGACGTGCCGGTTTCGCTGCTGTCCGAGCACATCGTCGACCTGTTCGTGCGCGAGGTCTACGAGACCCGCCGCAAGGACGTCATCCGGTTGATCCTCACCGAAGGCCGGCGCTTTCCGCACATCGCCGAATTCTATTACCGCGAGGTGCTCTCGCGCATCATCGTCGCTGTGCGTGCGCTATTGCGGCGCGCCGCTGCGCGCGGCGAGGTCCCGCTCGGCCTCGTTGATTTTCCGCAACTCATCGCCGCGCCGGGACTGGTAGCCGTCATCTGGGGCGGACTGTTCGAGCGCTTCGAACCGCTCGATGTGCGCGCGATGATGAAGACGCATGTCGATCTGTTGTTCGGCTCGCGGAGGGCCCCATGAGAGTTCCGGCTGTCGCCGTTCTTGTCCTTACCGCGCTGGCGCTCGCCGGCTGCGAACCGCAAAAGAACAACATGCTGCAAGGCTGGGTCGAGGGCGACTTCGTCTTCGTCAGCCCCGACGAGCAGGGCCGCGTCGAATTGCTGAAGGTGCGCGAGGGCGACCACGTGCACAAAGGCGATCTGCTCTTTACCCTCGACGACGACCTGCAGAACGCGGACGTCGCGGTGAAGGATACGGCGCTCGTCAACGCCAAGCAGGGCTTCGCCCGTGCTCAGGAACTGCTCAAGACCGCGGCCGGCACGCAGAAGACCTATGACGACGCCGAGGCGGCATTGCGCCAGGCCAAGGCAAACCTCGACTGGTCGAAGACGCGGCTCGAGCGCCGCACTGCGAACAGTCCGGTCGACGGCACCATCCAGCAGATCTATTTCCGTCCGGGCGAGACGGTGGCGCCCGGCCGGCCGGTGCTGTCGGTCCTGCCGCCGGAGAATTTGAAAATCCGCTTCTTCGCGCCGGAGACCTTGGTGTCCCGCATCAAATACGGTGAGACCGTTGCCGTCTCGTGCGATGCCTGTGCCGCCGGGCTGAACGCGAAGGTCACGTTCATTTCCGGCAGCGCCGAATACACGCCGCCGGTGATCTACAGCCTCGAGGAGCGCGCCAAGCTCGTCTATCTGATCGAGGCGCATCCGACAGCGCCGGAGAAATTCCGCGTCGGCCAGCCGGTCACGGTGACGCTGCCGGAGACGGCGCCGTGACCCCCGACGTCGTCATCGACGTGCAGGGTCTGACCAAGAGGTTCGATGGCCGGGCCGTCGTGCGCAACCTGTCGATGCAGGTCAAGCGCGGCACGATCTACGGCTTCCTCGGCCCGAACGGCTCCGGCAAAACCACCACCATCCGCATGTTGTGCGGCCTGCTGACGCCGGACGAGGGCAGCGGTACCTGTCTCGGTTACGACATCCGCACCGAGACCGACAAGATCAAGCCGCGCGTCGGCTACATGACGCAGCGCTTCAGCCTGTACGAGGATCTGTCGGTGCGCGAGAATCTCGAATTCATCGCCCGCATCTACGGCATCGCGCGGCCGGCCGCGGCGGCACGGGGCGCCATCGAGCGGCTCGGCCTCAACGGCCGCGAGGAGCAACTGGCCGGCGAATTGTCCGGCGGCTGGAAGCAGCGGCTGGCGCTCGGCGCCTGCACGCTGCCGAGCCCGCAGCTGCTGCTGCTCGACGAGCCGACCGCCGGCGTCGATCCGAAGGCGCGACGCGAGTTCTGGAACGAGATTCACGCGCTCGCCGCCGACGGTCTCACCGTGCTCGTCTCGACGCACTACATGGATGAGGCCGAGCGCTGTCACGAGATCGCGTATATCGCCTATGGCGAGCTGCTGGTGCACGGCACCGTCGATCACGTCATCGAAGCCTCGCATTTGTCGACCTATGTCGTCAGCGCGCCGGACGGCGCCGGCCTCGCGGCGCTGTCGGAGCAACTGGAGCGCGCGCCGGGCATCGACATGGTGGCGCCATTCGGCACCAGCCTGCACGTCTCTGGCCGCGACCAAGCCAAGCTCGATGCCGCGATCGCGCCGTACCGGCGCGAGGGGCTCGATTGGAAGCGGTCACAGCCTTCGCTCGAGGACGTCTTCATCGACCTGATGGGCCGCGCGCGGGACAATTTCCAATGACGCAGGTGCCGACCACGCACGTCATTCCGGCGCAGCCGCCGCGACGCCTTCCCGGCTCCGGGTTCTGGCGCAAGACCTTCGCGGTGCTGATCAAGGAGTTCATCCAGCTCAAGCGCGACCGCGTTTCATTCGCCATGATCATCATGGTGCCGCTGGTGCAGCTCATGCTGTTCGGCTACGCCATCAACACGACGCCGCGCGATCTGCCGACGGCGGTCCTGTTGCAGGAAAGCAGTGACCTGTCGCGCTCGATCCTGGCTGCGCTCAAGAACACGCGCTATTTCAAGATCACGCAACTGCCTCATAACGAGGCGGAGCTCGATCATCTCCTGGCCTCGGGGCAGGTGCTGTTCGCCATCGAGATTCCCGCCAATTTCGAGCGCGCGGTGCGGCGCGGCGACTCGCCGGCGATGCTGGTCGCCGCCGACGCCACCGATCCGGTCGCCTCCGGCTCGGCGCTGAGCGCGCTCGGCCAGGTGGTGCAGACGGCGCTGGCGCACGACCGCGACATCCCCGATCTCGCGCCGATGCCGTTCCAGATCCGCGTTCACCCGCGCTACAACCCCGCCGGCGTCACACAGCTCAACATCGTGCCCGGGCTCGTCGGCACGATCCTCACCATGACCATGCTGATCTTCACGGCGCTGTCGGTGACGCGCGAGATCGAGCGCGGCACGATGGAGAACCTGCTGTCGATGCCGATCTCGCCGTTCGAGATCATGCTCGGCAAGATCATTCCCTATGTCCTGGTCGGCTTCGTGCAGGCGTCGATGATTATCGGCATCGGCGTGTTATTGTTCGGCGTGCCGATCGTCGGCAGCCTGGCGCTCCTGGCGGCGCTCAGCACGTTGTTCATCGCCACCAATCTGTCGATCGGCTACACCTTCTCGACCGTCGCGCAGAACCAGCTGCAGGCGATGCAGATGACGATCATGTTCTTCCTGCCGAACATCCTCTTGTCCGGCTTCCTGTTTCCGTTCGCCGGCATGCCGCGCTGGGCGCAATGGGTCGGCGAGGCGCTGCCGTTGACGCACTATTTGCGCATCACGCGGTCCATCATGCTGAAAGGCGCGTCGATGCAGGACCTGCGTCACGACGCCATCGCGCTCGTGATCCTGATGTTGGTGGCGATGACCATTGCCGTGACCCGCTTCCGCCGAACCCTCGACTGACGGGATTAACCGGTCCGGCCCGGTATTGGTCTCTCAAGCGAATTCAACGTGCGTGCCGCCGTGGCGGCAACATTTACTGCCGCACGTTGAAGCCGACGCGCACATAGGGGCTGGCGATGCCGTCGGAGTCGCGCGCATAGCCGACGGCGGCCGACCATTCGTAAGTGCCGGTCTTGAGCTCGGTGATGTGGATGCCGAGCCGCAGATGCCGATAACCGTCGGCGCCGAAATATTGAACTTCGGGTCCGACATAGAAGCCGTCCTCGAACATGTCCTCGCAGACGCGCCAGCCATAGGCGAGGCGGGCCGAATTGCTGGTGGCGATTGACGACAGCGACAGGCTGGCGGCGATCATCGTCGCGGGTGTCGGCTCGGTCCAGAACTCGGCGGCGAAGCGGATGCCGACGTCGGTACCCTGGAGGCGATTGCCGGGATCGTCGGTCCACAGCTTGTGATGCTCGACGTCGAGGCCGAAGAAAATTTTGGCCTCGACGCCATGACGCTTGATGCGAAAGCCCGGCAGGATCTGCGTCGTGGCTTCGGCGCCGACGACGGTGTCGCCGCCGAGGTCGTCCGCGCGATAACGGTAGAGGCCGCCGGAGAACAGCACCTTCAGCATCAGGCCGTCGTCGTCGAAACCGCCCGGCGCGGTGAGAAAACCGCCATAGGCGAAGGCGCCGTTGCGCCAGAGGTCACGGCCGGAGAACAGGATGACGGTGGCGTCGTCGTCGGTGCCGGCGCCGGCGGGGCCGGCGCACAACAGATATGCCGCGGCGGCGGCAAGCGCCGCGCTCCAGCCCCAGCCCGAACGCATCACGCCTCACCGACGCAACGATACAACCCACCCCAATACCTATACAATCAAAGCGGGAAATTGGACGCATGTCTACCGCCGCGGTCGGCGTGGACTGCAGATCTGGAGGTCAGCCGTTCTGCCGCACCAGCCGCCGCGGCGGGCTGCCCAAGGTCCGGTGGATCATGGCCGAGAAGGCGCTGGGACTGGCGTAGCCGACGGAAGCCGCGGTCTCGGCCACGGACGCTCCGTCGGCAAGGCGGGCGAGACCGTCGATCGCGCGCAGCCGCGCTCGCCATTCGGCGAAGCCGAGGCCGGTTTCAGCGCGAAAGAGGCGGGCGAGGGTGCGGCGGCTGGCGCCGGCCTCCTCCGTCCAGCGGTCGAGATCGTGGTCGATGCTGCAATCGTCGAGCAAAGCGCGGGCGACGCGCAGCGCACGCGGGTCGCGCGGCATCGGCACGTCGAACTTGCGTTCCTCGAGCCGCGCCAATTCGTTGAGGATGAGGCGGGCGATGATGCCGCCGCGGCCATGCTCGTCGAACGCGACCGGCTCGTGCAGCAGAGCCAGGATCAGCTCGCGCATCAGTCCGGAGATTTCGACCAGGACGGGCTGTTTCGGCAGGCTCTCCGCGGCGGCGGGGTCGACGTAGAGCGCCCTCATCTCGACCTGGCTGCGCATGGTGATGCTGTGCGGCCACTCCGACGGCAGCCAGAGGGCGCGCGCCGGCGGCAGGATCCAGGCGGCTTGCGCGGTCTCGACGCGCAGGATGCCCGAGGATGTGTGCAGGAACTGCGCACGCCGGTGGATATGGAGCGGAATGTGCTCGCCGAGCGTCCGCCGGCTCGCCATTACCGCGACCGGCCGCGGGGCATCGTCCATATTGGGCCGATAGATCGGATGCGGTTCGGGCACCTGCGGGCTCCTTGGCCTGTTCGCGACGAAAATCGGCCGAACATCGCCAAAAGGCAAGCGGTATACGAGAGTCGAACGAGGAGTCGGAATGCCATGACTGCCGCGACGGTCGTCCAGCCTAGCCAGGATGAGGCGCACAAGCGTCGCTCGATCGCCTTCCTCAATTGGGCGCACGGGCTCGACCACTTCGTCCTGCTCATTTACCCGACTGTCGTGCTCGGCCTCGGCGCCGTTTATGGCCGCCCGTATTCCGAGCTGATCGCGTTCTCGACCGCCGCGTTCATTGCGTTCGGCGTGTTCTCGCTGCCGGCGGGGCTGATCGCGGACCGCTGGAGCCGGCGCAACATGATGGTGGTGTTCTATATCGGCGTCGGTTGCTCGCTGGCGCTCACCGCTTTCTCGCCGAACCTGATCGTGCTGGCGGCCGGGCTATTTGGCGTCGGCATGTTCGCGTCGATCTATCATCCGGTCGGCATGGCGATGCTGATCGAGGCGTCGCAGGCGAGGGGGCGAACGCTCGCCTTCAACGGCGTCTGCGGCAATCTCGGCGTCTCGCTCGCCGCCGGCATCAGCGCCTTGCTCGCCGCCTGGTTCGGCTGGCGTATGGCTTTCCTGGCGCCGGCGGTGCTCGCGGTCGCCACCGGCGTCTTCTACCTGTGGACCACGCCGGACGACCGCCATCACGCCAAGACACGCAAGAACACCGCGGCGGTGGCGATGTCGCCGCGCGCGATGGTGCTGCTGTTCGGTATCTTCATCGGCATCGCGCTCACCGCCGGCACCGTGTTCAACCTGCTCACCATCGCGTTGCCGAAGATCATCGACGAGCGGCTGGCGAGCCATGTGCCGCTCGTGCTTGTCGGCAGCATCGCGACCCTGGTGCTGATCTGCGGTGCCATCGCCCAGCTCTGCGTCGGCCGGCTGGTCGAGCGGTTTCCGCCGCATGTGCTGTTCGCGGTCATCACCGCGATCTGCTTCGTCGGCAATCTCTGGGCGGCCTATGCCGACGGCGTGATGTTGATGGTCGCGCTCGCGGTTTCCATCGCCGCGATTTACGGGCAAGTGACCGTCAACGACATCGTGCTGGCGCGCTACACCGCGGATGCCTGGCGCGGCCGTATCTACGCTGTGCGCTATTTCCTCCTGTTCATCAGCGCCGGCGTCGCCATCGGCATGATTTCGCTGCTGCACGACCGTGGCGGCTTCACGATGGTGCTGGCGGCGAACGCAGCTATCGCCTTCGCGATGTTTGTCCTGACCGCGGGCCTCGCCGCGCTCGTGACCAATGTCGAACGTGCGCAGACCCAGGCAATCGCGCCGCAGGCGGCGGAGTAGTCACACCACCGGCTCGTCGTCCCAGGCCAGCGTCTTCGCGTCCGTGCCGGCCGCCGAATAGAGCGCGTGGCGCCAACGATCAAAATAGCGGCGGGATCAGGTCCTCGACCTTGAGCGGCAGGCGGTTTTGCAGGTGCGCGACAATGCGGGCGCGGTGGCAGGTCTTCGGGTCGCGGCAGTAGCACAGCAGTGCGATGCGCTTTCCCGACCGGACCAGATCGGCCAATTCGCTGAGCTCGGCCTGCGGCTCGGCCTTCTTGATGTGGTTCTCGTAGATCGCAAGGAGGGTGTCGCGGTCGCCGGCGCGCGCCGCCTGACGGCCTTCCGCCGGCGTACCGAGCTTCTGCAAATGGAGATAGGGGATGCCGACTTCGTCGAGGGAGGCGGCGAGCTGGCGCTTGGAAAAACCCGGCCGGCGGGATGCAGCGACCGCGCGCACGTCGACCAGGAGGTTGATCTTGGCTTGCTTCAGTTCGTCGAGCACCGCCGCGGGCTTGGCCTGCTCGTAGCCGATGGTGAACAGCGGCAGCGCCTTGGCGGATGCCTTCGCGCGCTTCTTTGGCGCGGCCTTCTTTGCTTTCGTTGTCTTCTTCACGACCTTCGCCATCACGACACCCGCTCGATCAGCGCCATGGCCGCGGCCGGGGCGCGCACCTTGGCCTCATGGATGAAGTAGATGAACGTATCACGGGGCGCTTTGGCCGGCGATTTCTTCTCGACATAGGCAAGATCCTTCGGCGCGCCGCCTTTGGCCCATGTCCTGGCGCGCTCGGCCCAAAGGTCCAGCGCCTTCGGCGGATAGCCGGCCTTGAGCTTCTCGTCGCCCTTCTGCAGCCGCGCATAGACGAAGTCGGCGGTGATGTCGGCGATCTCGGTATAGGTGTCGTGCTCGGCATAGCAGATGGCGGCGCCGGCCTTGCGCGCGAGTGCGATGAAGGCCGGCGTCTTGAAGCTGTCGTTGCGCACCTCGACGACGTGGCGCAGGGTATGGCCGTCGAAGGTCTTCGGCAGCAGGTCGAGGAAACCGCCGAAATCGGCCTCGTCGAATTTCTTGGTCGGCGCGAACTGCCAGAGCAGCGGCCCGAGCTTGCGGCCGAGCTCGGTGACGCCGGATTCGAGGAAGCGCTTGATGGAGTCGCCGGCCTCGCTGAGCACGCGGCGGTTGACCGCGTAGCGCGGACCTTTCAGCGCGAACACGAATTCATCCGGAACCTGCTCCGCCCAGGCGCGGAAGGTCTTCGGCGTCTGCGTGCGGTAGAACGTGCCGTTGACCTCGATCGAGGTGAGATGTTGCGCGGCATATTCCAGCTCGCGCGCGTGCGGCAGGCCCGTGGGATAGAACACGCCGCGCCACGGCTCGTAGGTCCAGCCGCCGATGCCGGCGTAGATTTTACCTTGGTTTGTCATGTGCTTGTCACTTCGACGGCTTATGCATTTCGACAGCGGCGGCACGTTGCGTACAGCCATCGCATGACGGCCACTCAGGCGACGCCGGATGAACGCGCGCCAGTTCGAGTGGTCGTTTTCTTTTGCGCACTGCCGTTCGCACGACAAATCTAGCGCGGCAGGCGGAACGCAGCCAAATCGAGCATACCGCCGCTACGTCCCAGCGCGCGCTCCGCGATCGCCTGGCCGATCGCGGCCGAATGCTTGAAGCCATGGCCGGAGCAGGGCGAGGCGACGACGACGTTGTCGTGGCCGGGCAGAGCGTCGACGATGAAGCGCGTGTCGTCGGTGCAGGTGTAGAGGCACACCGCCGACCTGACGCATGCGCCGGTGATGCCGGGAAAGAACGGTGCGACATAGTCGCGATAGACCTCGGCGATTTCCTCAGGGCTTGCATCGCGCGCGACTGTCTCCGGGGTGGTCGTGGTCTTGTACTGCTCGGTGGCGATCTTGAGCGTCCTGCCGTCTATGGACGGGAAACCGTAGATGGCCTGCTCCCGCGGCACCTGCCAGTAAAACACGGGAAAGCGTTCGGGGAGAAAGTGCGCCCGGTCGGCCTCGGGCGCCACCCGAAACCAGACCAGCACCTGGCGGCGCACCGTGAGCAGCGGCGCCAGGTCCGGCGCGAGCTGCGGCAGCCAGGGGCCGGCGGCGATGACGAGACGGCCGGCGCGATATTCGCCGTTGTCGGTGACGACGCGCACGCCGCCGGCTTCGCTCGTGAACGAGGTCACGGTTTCACCGGTATGAAGCGTCGCGCCGAGCCGGCGCGCGGCCTCGATCTGGACGGCGACGCAGCGCTCGGGGAACAGGAAGCCGGCCTCGGGCTCGAAATAGGCCTCGTCGCCGTCGGCGACGGCAAAGGCGGGAAAGCGTCTGCGAATCGCCGCGTCGTCGAGACGTTCGTGCGGCACGTCGTTGGCGCGCGCGATGGCGGCCGTGCTGTTGAGAAAGTCCTCCTTGCCGTGCGCGGCGGCGCGCTCGCCGGGCCCGGAGATGACCAGCAGCCCGTTCTGGGTCAGCAGCGTCTCGCCGGTCGCGCGCTCGAGGTCGCGCCAGATGGCGTGCGAGCGCCGGGCGAACGCCGTGTATTCGGGACCCTCGCCGCAGGCCAGCCGCGTGATGCGGGTCTCGCCGTGGCTGGAGCCGAAGGCGTGCGGCGGGGCGTAGCGGTCGATGCCGAGGACGCGGGCGCCGGCTTTGGCGAGCTGGTAGGTGGTGGCGGCGCCGACCGCGCCGAGGCCGATGACGATGACGTCGTACGAGGTGTCCATGCGAGGCACTTCGTAACGTCATCCACGCCGATAAAAAAGAGGCGTGTGAGGAGAGTGTCCCGCATATCTGCGACGGCAGACCGGTGTTCCGCGTCACTCGACGGGGCCTCGGGGGCTTCGAAGCGCGTGCAATATCCCAAGGAACGGCGTCATGAGGTGTTCCGGGTTTATCTCCTCCAAGCCGTTCCACGTGGCGACGACGCAATGTTCGCGCCCATCCTCGCCGCCGAGGGCGACGGACAGGTTGAGCAGATTGGCTTCCGACCCGCCCTTAAACGCGACCCGCCGCCAATGCCGGCGATCGACAGGTCCGGCGTTGATACGAAAGACCGGCAGATCTCGGGTCGCGCAGAGGTGCCGGTGAAGTTCGGAGGCAGTCAAAAACCATTCGATCTCCGGCGCATTGCCTGGGGCCATGTCCTGCATCGCGGGGACTTCAAGGCCGGCCACGCGAACGAGCAGCGCGCGGCGCGCCTCGGTCTCGCCCTCGAGCCATTCGGCGCGCAAGCCGGCATGCGCCGCCGCCTTGAGAATGCAGGCTTCCCGCGTCGTGAGAAAGGGTCTGCATGACGGCGCGACCGCTTCCACAGCGGCGCGGCCCGCCAGCCGCAGGAGGAAATCCGTGGCGGTGTTGTCGCTGATTGAGATCATCAAGCCGGCCAGGCTCTCCACGGTCAGGCGCGCGCCGACCGGCCAATCCTGCAGAATGCCGGATGGCAAGGAACGGTCCTCTTCGCGCAGCGGGCACACCTGCTCCCACTGGAGCCGTCCCTCGTCGACAGCGAGGGCCACGGCCTGCAGGACCGCCAGTTTCATGGCCGAGCCGACCGCGAGCGGCAAATCGACGTTATGCCCATGATGGACGTCGTCGTCGGTTGCGATCAGACACGCCGTCTGGCCCGGCAAGGCGGCGATTGCCTCGACGAAGGACCTTAGACTTCCACTCGTGGGCGTTGCGGTCTGCAAAAGCAAACCCGCAATGCGGCCCTGCGGGTCGAGGGCGATGTAAACCGGTAGTTCCGCGCGTTCAAGGGTGACAATAAAATGGTCCGGTTCGCGGCGAACGCCCTTGAGATTTCCGTATTGCTGATTTAAGCGGCCGATCGCACGAACGATGACCGTCGGCATATCCTGTTCGCGCATGTTGGTGGAGAACCAATCGTCAGAAAACGATTGGTCTGAAAAAAGACGCGTGAGCGCCGCTCCTTGATCAGCAAACGACATTGCCAATTCCACAAATTGGGCGAGAGCGATCGACCGCGCGGCTACCCAGGCGGCAGCCCTATCGATCCTCACGAAAGCGAAGTTTACAATCTCTACACCGGGAGCGCGAGTCCGAGCAGATGATGCCTAAGGCATGCAGAGTTGAAGGCGCAGGAAGGCCCGCTCAAGAGGAGCAGCGCATTGTGCCCGGTCCGTCGGCGTGATCATCACAAGCCGACGTAACTGCGGAAGGCCTCGCGCGCGAAGATCAAGCATGGGTAAGTGCCCAGGAAGGTCAGAACGAACAAATACAGCCGCATGAAGTAGGCGATGCCGAAATGAAAGGCCACGCCGCCGGCGATATAGATGTAGGCGTAAGGTGCGGGCAGGAGGAAGAACAGAGGGAATGACAGCTGGAACAGGATCACTGAAAAGCAGATGAGCCGGCAGACGAAAGGGTAGGCGCGAAGCTGTCTCATGAGCCAATAATTGCCGTATTGGAACTGGTTCATGATGTCGGCCAGGGCCTCGCCGCGCTGCCACTTCGGTCCGAACAACTTTGCGCCGCCGGAAGCGATGTAGGACAACAAGATCTGCGCGCCGACAAACAAAGCCGCCAAATTTGCGATTGCTGGCTCATTTGGCAGTGCTTGGGGCAAAAATGCCATGATGAGCATGATGTTGGTCATCTGGTCGCCGCCCTCGTTACCGAGCCGCGTGCGCCACGCGAGAAGAAATTGGCTCACGATCAGGATGAGCAAAGGAAGTCCGGCATTTAAGCCGGCTCCGTAGCAGACGGGCACCAGGATGGCTGCGGCAAGCCGCGCCAGCAAAAGCGCGAGCAAGCCGGCGCCATCAAGAGCTGGCGTCAAAACAGCCGACGCCAAGGGGTTGTGATCCTCGCGAAGAATGTACCAAGGCCAAATTCCCGTCTCGCCGAAATTGCCGCGTCGCCAATGCCAAATTGATTCCACCGTCGTCATGGTAACGCCGAGCACAGCGCAGATCGCGGTGTATTGCAGCGCGAGGGTTGCGGTTATCGTCACCGGCCGGCTCCGACAGGATGGAAGTTGGACATGAAAAACACGAGCGATTCTCGATCGGGCGGAAAGCCGTGCGATTGAATCAGCGCGAATTGGCGTTGCCCCTGGCGCTGCGATGTTTGCTGGATCAAATGCAGCAGCAACCAGTAGAAGGTGGTGTACTGCACACCGTCGCCCAGTGTGGGATACGCCAAGCGAAGCATGGTCATTCCGGCCACGATATCGCTGATCGTCTTTGTCACCCGTCGCTGCGGGTTCCACAACATGAACCGGCTCGATCCGGGACAAAGGTCGGGAACCTGCGTCCATGGGCCGACGAGGTGCTTAACCTCCTCAAACATTTGCGGGTTGGTGAGCGGCGGCTCCAAAGACGCGCATTCCCGATAGATCAGGTGGTAATCGTAAATGCCG
>Ga0070658_10003892_pt1 | contig 12235 bp, 6 predicted proteins | sample KBSC13metaG_FD_64664 | JGI IMG/M metagenome (GOLD analysis project Ga0070658, IMG submission 64664) | Corn rhizosphere microbial communities from Kellogg Biological Station, Michigan, USA - KBS C1-3 metaG | ecosystem: Host-associated > Plants > Roots > Rhizosphere > Soil ... | reverse complement strand
TTTTTCGTTGCGGTACAACGCCTGCCATAGGGGTGTAGTTCAACTGGTAGAGCAGCGGTCTCCAAAGCCGCGCGTTGCAGGTTCGAGTCCTGTCACCCCTGCGCGTCATCCCCGGCCTCGGCCGGCGGCCACGAACGTTGAGAACTCCACAGTGGATGGCATAAGAAGCCCGGTCGCCGGCGGAACGCCGGCCGGTGACCGGGCAATCGGGGGCGACCGGCTCGGTGACCGGACCTGGTTTGGGACCAGGACGTGCGGGGTTCAACTCCCCGGCTCCCGACTCATGTCCTCTTGGCGTAACAGGGAGCGCAGCTGGTCGAAGCCCAGCGGGTCCGGGTTCGATTCCTGGGGAGGACGCCATGGCGGGTTCGGCTAACGGTCAGGCCGGTGCGTTCTCAGCGCACAGACAGGGGTTCGACTCCCCTACTCGCTGCGATGCCGTCGGGGTGTCCACGGTGACATGCCTGTCTTCCAAACAGGAGTAGCGGGTTCGATTCCCGCCGACGGTTCGATTCCATCCCCCGAGCCACCCTGCCCCGGTAGCCCAACGGTAGAGGCGCCTGGCCCAAACCCAGGTCGGTGCGGGTTCGAATCCCGCTCGGGGTACGCATGGGCGCATGCGGATGTAGCGCAGTCTGGTAGCGCATCACCTTGCCAAGGTGAGGGTCACGGGTTCGAGTCCCGTCATCCGCTCCGATCACCGTACAGAAAAAGGAAAGGAGGTGACCCGGTGAACGCGGTACTCGTCGTCAACGCCGACCTGGGGCCGTTGCACCGGGTCAGCGTCAAGCACGCCATCAGGATGCTGCTGCGCCGGGTCGCCGAGATTCACGAGGCGGAGCCGGACCGGCTCATCGGCATCTACCCGGTACCCCGGGTGGTGCGGCTCGTTCAGTACGTGGTCACCAAGTGGCGGTACACGGCCGGGCCGGCGTGGTCCCGCGCGGCCGTCGTCGCCCGTGACGAAGGCCGCTGCGCCTACTGCGGCGGTCACGCCACCACCGTCGACCACATCGTGCCCCGCTCCCGCGGCGGCCGGAACACTTGGAAGAACACGGTCGCCGCGTGCGGACCGTGTAACCAGCGCAAGGGCGACAGGACGCCGGCCGAGGCGCGGATGCCGCTGCGGATTACCCCGCGGGCTCCGTCGTGGGCCGCCCTCGCCGCGCGCTGAGTACGGCCGGCGGGTGGGCGGCCACCCGCCCCCCCGCCGGCCGATTGGGAGCTGGTCTAACAGGAAGGACACCTGCCTCTGAAGCAGGCGCGTGGAGGTTCGAATCCTCCGCTCCCAGCGAGCATGCCCTCGTAGCCCAACGGTAGGAGGCAACGGTCTGAGGGGCCGTCCAGTGCCGGTTCGAGTCCGGCCGAGGGTACCGATGCCAGCGAAGCAGGTCCGGACCTGCGCCACCTTCGTACCGTGGAGATAGTCGGTTCGAGTCCGACCGCTGGCTCTTGGGCGGAGCACTGGTGTGCAGCGTCGCCTTGCAAGCCTCGCGTGCCCGGTTCGATCCCGGGTCGGTCCACCAAGCCCGGGTAGTCCAACTGGAAGAGGCGCCGCGTCCAGAGCGCGGATGTTGCGGGTTCGAATCCCGCTCCGGGTACGCACGTTCATGGTCGCGTGGAGCAGCCGGAGTGCTCGCCGCCCTGTCAAGGCGGAGACCGCGGGTTCGAGTCCCGTCGTGACCGCGATGGAGAGCTGCCAGAGAGGTAATGGGACGGCCCGCTAAGCCGTTGCCCGGGTGACGCCCGGCGGGGGTTCGATCCCCTCGCTCTCCGCCATGCCGTCGTGGCCCGCGTGGTAAGGGCGCCTCGCTGATAACGAGGAGGCAGCTGGTTCGACTCCAGCCGACGGTACCCATGCCCCGGTAGCTCAGTGGATAGAGCACTGGCCTACGAAGCCAGGTTTGCGCGCGTTCGAATCGCGCTCGGGGTACGAAGGCCGTACGGCCAACGGGTTGTAGCGCAGCTTGGTAGCGCACTGCGTTCGGGGCGCAGGGGCCGTGGGTTCAAATCCCGCCAACCCGACCACGGTGAGGCCACCCGACCGGCGACGGGCGCTGTCTCGAAAACAGTTAGAGGCGCAAGCCTTTGGGGGTTCAACTCCCTCCCTCACCGCCAACCGCCGTTAGCTCAGTCTGGCCAGAGCTGCCCGTTCTTAGCGGGGGGTGCGGGGGTTCGAATCCCTCACGGCGGACCAGGCAGCACCGTCCAAGGTGGACGATCCCCAGCGGTGCCGCATCAGCTCCCGCTAGCTCAGTTGGCAGAGCGGCGGCGTTCAGCGGAGTGTCCGGGGTTCGAGTCCCCGGCGATGCACTGCGGGGTGCCTGTAACGGGAACTGGCCGGCCTCATAAGCCGCGCGATTGAGGGTTCGACTCCCTCCCCCGCCACCACGTCCCTGTAGCTCATGGGGTAGAGCACCTGGTCGACATCCAGGGGGTGCATGGTTCGAGTCCATGCGGGGGCACGGCGCGGTCGGTCATTGGTAGGCCCTGGGTCCTTCAAGCCCATGAACGGGGTTCGATTCCCCGTCGCGCTACTCATTCCCTTGTAGCTCAACAGGCTGAGCGGCCGGTTGTTAACCGGAAGGTTCTTGGTTCGAGTCCAAGCGAGGGAGCGACGCCCGTGTAGCTCAACGGAAGAGCGCCTCGCTTACAACGAGGAGGCCGGAGGTTCGACACCTCTCGCGGGTACTGTGGCTGGAGCCCGGCGGTAGGGCGCCTGACTGTGACTCAGGAGGTCGTCGGTTCGAATCCGACCAGTCACCCCAAGGGAGCGCGCCGACGTTGGAGAGTCGGGGCTGGCCGTAACCCAGTTGCCTTGTGTTCAGGGGGTTCGAATCCCTCCGCTCTCACCCTGCCCCCGTAGCTCAGCGGATAGAGCATCGGTTTCCGGAACCGGGTGTCGCTGGTTCGAGTCCAGTCGGGGGTGCGCACGGTCCCGTGCCTGAGTGGTCGAAAGGGCGCGCCCGCAAAGCGCGTGATCGCCGTCGGTTCGAATCCGACCGGGGCCTCCAAGCCATCCACTGTGGATAGACGTGGGCGGGCGATGGCTGCCCAGCCGCCCCTCATAAGGGCGGCCGGCCCGGTTCGACACCGGGGCCCACGACTGGTCGCCGCACCGCCCGGTGCGAAGGTTCGGAGTTCTTCCTCAACCATGAAGTGGGGAGTAGCTCAGCTGGCAGAGCGCCGCCTGCGAGGGCGGAGGTCGCGGGTTCGAATCCCGCCTCACGATCGCCGGACCGACTGGAACTCGGGCGGCTACGACCACCAACCGGGTGCCCGGTGCGCAGGCCCGGAGTTCTTCGCCTTAGAAGCGGGAGGTCGCGGGTTCGAATCCCGCCCCCGGCTCGTGCCGGGGTAGCTCAGCGGAACGAGCGCCAAAACACGATCGCCGAGCCGACTCGACCTCGGGCACCCCCGGCGGTACGAAAGGGCTCCTCCCCCAAGCGGGGTGAGGAGCCCTTCTCGGCCGTCGGGGTGACGCGAGCGCGTCACTGACGGGACTGGGGTGACTGATGGGACTTGAACCCACGACACCCGGGACCACAACCCGGTGCTCTACCAGCTGAGCTACAGCCACCACGCGCCCACCGCACAGCGGTCGGGCGACTGGAGCAATGATAGCCATACTCCGGGCCCGCCCGTCCAGCGGGTTCTCCAGGCGCGCCGCGAGGGCGGGCCGTCAGCCGATCGGCCGGTCCTGGGCCAGCTGGGCCGCGACCGCCTTCGCCGCGTCCACGTCCAGCCCGGGGCCGGGCACGAAGACGGTACGGCGGTAGTACTCCAGCTCCCGGATGCTCTCCTTGATGTCGGCCAGCGCCCGGTGTGCCAGTCCCTTGGTCGGCTGTCCGTAGTAGGTGCGCGGGTACCAGCGCCGGCACAGCTCCTTGATCGACGACACGTCGATCATCCGGTAGTGCAGGTGTCCGTCCAGCTTCGGCATGTCCCGAGCGAGGAACGACCGATCCGTGGCGATTGAGTTGCCGCACAGCGGCGCGCTGCGCGGCTCCGGTACATGCGTGGTTATGTAGGACAGGATGCGGTCCTCCGCCTCCGGGACGGTCAGGACCGACGCGCGTACCTGTTCGGTCAGGCCCGACTTGTCATGCATGTCCCGTACCACGTCGAGCATTCCGCCCAGTAACTCGTCGTCGGCGTGTATCACCAGGTCCACGCCGTCGCCGAGCACGTTGAGGTCCGGGTCGGTGACCAGCGCGGCAACCTCGATCAGCGCGTCGCGCTGCAGGTCCAGCCCGGTCATCTCGCAGTCGATCCAAACGAGGAGATCACCCACGAGCCACAGCTTAGGCCCTGAGCGCCGTCCTACACCGCAGGAGGCAACGCCGTTAGGCTCACTGATCGGGAAGCCGGACACCGCGAAGGAGACCCCCAGATGACCGCCGCGTCGAGAACCGCCGCGCCGGCCCACCCCCCAGCCCGGGTGGCGTTGCGGCGGGTGACGGTGGTGGTCGCCGTCTGGGTGGCGGTCGCCGCCGCCCAGTGGTGGTACGGCAACCGGCACAACTACTTCGACCTGAAGATCTACTTCAAGGCGATCCGCTGGTGGGCCTCGGGGCACCAGCTCTACGACTACATCCAGCCGGACCGGATCCAGACCTCGCTCGGCTTCACCTACCCGCCGTTCGCGGCGTTTCTGATGTACCCGATGGCCTGGCTGCCGCTGCCCCTGGTCATCGTGCTGATCTGGGTCGGCTCCGCCGTCTGTGTACTGGTGACCACCGCCTGGCTGATCCGCCCGCTGGTTGTGCGGCACGGCTGGTCCTACTGGTACGCGATGTTCCTGGCCATCCCGCTGATCAGCACCCTGGAGCCGATCCGGGAGAACTTCGCCTTCGGGCAGATCAACGAGTACCTCGCCATCCTCATCCTGTGGGACCTGCTGTTCCTGACCCGGCGCGGTTCGCGGTGGGGCGGCCTCGGCGTGGGGCTCGCCGCCGCCATCAAGCTCACCCCGGCGATCTTCATCGGGTACCTGCTGATCACGCGCCGGTACCGCGCGGCGGGCATGGCCGCGGGCACGGCGCTGGGCGCGACCCTGCTGGCCGCGGCGGCCGCCCCGGCCGAGTCCTGGCGCTACTGGAGCTCCATGCTCTGGCAGACCGACCGGGTCGGCCACCTGTACCTTCCGCAGAACCAGTCGATGCTGGGCGTGCTGTCCCGGCTGGCCAGGCCGGACAAGGCCGGCACGCTGCCCTGGCTGGTGCTCATCGCGGTGATCGCCGCCTTCGGCCTGTGGCGGGCCGCCCGGGCCGGCCGCTGCGGCGACGAGATTGTCGGCATCACCCTGACCGGTCTGGTGGGCTCGCTGATCAGCCCGGTGTCCTGGCAGCACCACCTGTACTGGTTCGTGCCCGCCCTCGTCGTGCTGCTGGACGTGGTGGTCAGCCCGAGCTACGTCTGGGGTGCTCGGCTCCGCCAAAACCCGGCTCCGCCTGCGCACCCCGGGAGAGCGCCGCACCGGGCGTGGTACGCGGCGGTGGGCGTCCTGGTGTGGACCACCGTGACGATCAGCCTCATCTCGTTCTTCGACTGGCACTACCTGCCGGCCGGGCTGATGGACACGCCGGAGGGCTTCCTGGTTCTCAACTGGTACGCGCTGCTGATGGTGCTGCTGCTCGTGGTGCTGCCGGTACGGGTCAACCCGCCGCCGATCCTCCCGCTGGGCGTACGAGCGGGAACGGCAGAGTCTCGCGGATACTCCGACCGGTCAGCATGATCATCACCCGGTCCACGCCGAGCCCGAGCCCGCCGGTCGGCGGCATCGCGTACTCCAGGGCCCGCAGGAAGTCCTCGTCCAGCTCCATCGCCTCGACGTCTCCGCCGGCCGCGAGCAGTGACTGCGCGGTCAGCCGGCGACGCTGCTCCACCGGATCCACCAGTTCGGTGTACGCGGTGCCCAGCTCCGTACCGAACGCCACGAGGTCCCAGCGCTCGGCCAGCCGGGAATCGGCGCGATGCGCGCGGGTCAGCGGCGACACCTCGGTCGGGAAATCGGTGTAGAAGGTCGGCGCGCCGGTACCCGACTCCACCAGCCGTTCGTACATTTCCAGCAGCACGTGGCCGCGGTCCCACGACGGGTTCAGCGGTACGTGCGCGGCGTTCGCCAGGCGGCGCAGCTCCTCCGGCGGGGTGTCCGGGGTGACCCGCTCGCCCAGGGCCGCGCCGACCGCGTCGTGCACGGTTACCACCGGCCACTCCCCGGACAGGTCGACCTCCTCGCCGTTCGGCCGGTGCGCGACCGGCTTGCCGTGCGCGGCGCGGGCGGCGGCGAGGACGAGGTCCCGGGCCAGCTCCCGCATCGAGGTGTAGTCGCCGTAGGCCTGGTAGGCCTCCAGCATGGTGAACTCCGGGTTGTGGGTGGCGTCCACGCCCTCGTTGCGGAAGGTGCGACCCAGCTCGAACACCTTCGCCACCCCGCCGACGGCCAGCCGCTTGAGGTAGAGCTCGGGCGCGATGCGCAGGTACAGGCCCATGTTGTAGGCGTTGCTGCGGGTGACGAACGGGCGGGCGTTGGCGCCGCCGTGCACGGGCTGCAGGATCGGCGTTTCGACTTCGAGGTACCCGCGGCAGACCAGCGCCGACCGCAGCGCGTGCAGCACCGCGCCGCGCGCCTTCAGCAGGGTACGGGCCTCGTCGTTGATGACCAGGTCGAGGTAGCGCGCGCGGACCCGGGACTCCGGGTCGGACAGGCCGCGATGCTTGTCCGGCAACGGATGCAGGCACTTGGCGGCCAGCTCGAACCGGCTGGCCAGTACCGACAGCTCCCCGCGCCGGGTGGTCACCACCTCGCCGGACACCGCCACGTGGTCGCCGAGGTCCACTGTGGACTTCCAGTCCTCGAGCGCCTCCGCGCCGACGGAGTCTCCGGTCAGCATCACCTGCAGGTCGCCGGTCCAGTCGCGGATGGTCGCGAAGCACAGCGTGCCGTGGTCGCGCATGAGCACCACCCGGCCGGCGACGGCGACCTGTTCGCCGGTACGGGTGTCGGGCGTCAGCCCGGGATGCGCCTCGCGTACCGCGCCGATGTCGTGGGTACGGGTGACGGCCGGCGGGTACGGGTCGATCCCGGCGGCGCGCAGCCTGTCCACTTTGGACAGCCGTACCAGCGTCTGCTCCGGCAGATGCTCCGCCGGCGCGGGGACCGTCGAAGGGGCGGCCGGCACCACGGGCTGCACCACCGGTGGCGGCTCCACCGACTGCCCCCGCCGCATCAGCGTGGTCAGGCTGGGCGGCATGGCCACGAACCCCTCGGCCACCACCGAGGCCAGACCCACCTGCGCCAGGTCGCGCACGTCCTCGAAGCACAGGTAGCGCGGCACCCACTCGGGCCGGTACTTCACGTTGGACCGGTACAGCGACTCCAACTGGAACCAGCGGGACGCGAACAGCAGCAGCCGGCGCCACAGCCGCAGGATCGGGCCGGCACCGATGCGGGCGCCCTCCTCGAAGACCGAGCGGAACGTCGCGAAGTTCAGCGAGATCCGGTGCACCCCCAGCCGGGGCGCGGCCTCGACGAGCCCGACGACCATGAACTCGACGAGGCCGTTGTCGGCCTGGCGGTCGCGGCGCATCAGGTCCAGCGACAGGCCGGTGGTACCCCATGGTGTGAACGACAGCAGCCCCGCCTCCGCGCCGCTCGCGTCGCGCGCCTCGACCAGCACGCACTGGCCGTCGGCCGGATCGCCGAGCCGGCCCAGGGCCATGGAGAACCCGCGCTCGGTCTCGGTGTCGCGCCAGCGGTCGGCGAGCTCGATGATGCGGGCCATCTCGTCCGGCGCGATCTCGGCGTGGCGGCGCACCCGCAGCTGGTAGCCGGCGCGCAGCACCCGGTTGACCGCCTGCCGTACCGGTCGCATGTCCCGACCGTCCACAGTGAACTCCGGTACGTGCACGACCGCCTCGTCGCCCAACTCCAGTACCCGCAGGCCGGCCCGCGCGTAGGCGGTGGCGCCCTCCTCGCTGGCGCCCATCACCGCCGGCGTCCAGGCGTACTCCACCGCCTCGTCCAGCCACGCGTCGATGGCCGGCCCCCAGGCCTCCGGATCGCCGATCGGGTCACCGCTGGCCAGCGTGACGCCGTTGACCACGCGGAACGTGACGGCAGCCTTGCCGCTCGGCGAGAACACCACCGCCTTGTCCCGGCGGGTCGCGAAGTAGCCCAGCGAGTCGCGCTCGCCGTACGCCACCAGCAGGTCGCGGACGTGCCGCTCGTCGTCCGGGTGCATGGCCGCGTTGATCCGCTGGGACCGCAGCAGTACCCGCAGGGACGCGAAGATGGCGATCGCGCCGAACAGCCCCAGCAGCAGCGCGACCCAGCCCGGTACCGACGAACTGTGGCGGCTGAAGCTGAAGCGCAGCGCCCCGCCCAGTACCTGCCTGGCCGCGTACCCCACCCGCTCCCCGCTGCCCGGCAGCCGCCCCGGGAAGGCCTCGACGAGCGCCCAGCCCAGCAGCACGAAGGACGCCAGCAGCCCGGCCAGTACCAGCAGCGCCTTGCGCAGGCTGCCCGGCTGCACCCGGGCGTAGAACTCCCGCCGGCTCAGCCACACCACCGCGAGTACCCCGGCGGTGAGCCCGATGTTGACGGCGGCGAACCAGTACGGCGTCCGGGGCGGAAGGTCGTCCCGATCCAGCAGGGCCGGGTAGGCCAGCCGCACCAGGTCGCCGGCGAGCCTGGCGGCGAAGTAGAGGAGCAGGAAGACGTAGCCGACCCGCTTGCGCCGGCCGACCGCGGCGGCGAGCACCACCATCAGGGCGGCGTAGGCGAGGTTGGCCGGCGCCGGCAGCAGCAGCCGGTCGATGACCGCCCGGATCGGCTGGCTGCGTACGTCGAACGCGAGGCTGATCGCCGAGGCGGCGCAGAACAGCGCGAGCACGGTCAGCACCAAGGCGAACGCGGTCGGCACCCGTCCCCGCCAGCCGCCCGAGCGGCGACCGCGCCGGCCGGCGCCGCCGGACCCGGTGTGACCGGTCACCCACCGCTCCGCGAAGTCGACCGCCCCGCTCATGCGTCGCCCGGTTCGCTCCGCGGTGCGCCTCCGTGCGCCGCCTTCCCCCGTCCGCTCCTCGCTGCGCTGCGGTGCTCCTCACTCCAGGCACGCGCCGCGCAGCCTGTCGCAGCGGCGCCAGGCAGCGCTCGACGGCGGCGCCCCGCTGCGCTCATCGGCTCACCTCCGTGCCCACCGACTCAACATAGAGCCGGTGGGCAGGTGCCCGCAGGGTTCAGGCGGAGGGTGGCGCACCGGTCGTGGCGGGCTCGGCCTCCGCCGCCGAGGCGTTCGCCGTGGTCGGACGCCTGCTCCGGCCGTACGCGAGGGCGCCGAGCAGCAGGCCGGCCAGGCCGAGGACGATCCCGGCCACGCCCAGGCCGATCGGCACACCGTTGCCCTTGTCAGGGGCGGCCGCCGGGGCCGGCGCAGCGGCCGACGCGCCGGAGTCCGCCGCGCCGCTGTCGGCACCCGCCGCGGTCAGCGTCAGTACCGGCGCCGGGTGCTCCGGCTCGGCCTGCCCGGGCGTCGTCGTGTCGATCCACCGCACGACGGTACCGTCGGAGTAGGTCTGCAGGACCTTGAACACCAGCTGACCAGTCTTCGGCAGCGGCCCCAGGGACACCGGGAACTCCTGGAACTGACCGGGCTTGATGGCCGCGTCCCCGGTCGCCGTCCAGGTGACCTGGCTGGGCGCCTCGGTGATCTTGTTGCCGTCGTCGTCGGTGAGCGGGGTGTCCAGCTTCTTCGTCACCACCGTGACGGTCCAGCCCGGTACCGGCATGGTCGCCACCGAGGCGACCGGATGGTCGGGGTCGAGGAACATGTCGAGCTTGGTGGTCGACGCCGTGTCGGTCTCGGTCGGTACCCGGAACGCGATCCGGGTGTACCCACCCTGGGTCGCCTGCGTCGGGTCGATCGTGACGTGGGCCTGTGCCGCGGCGGCGAAACCGAACACGGCGACCCCGACCGCCAGTGCAACGGTCAACGGACCCCGAAGCCTCATCGTGACTTCCCTTCTCGTCATTGGCTGACCTTCACCACGGTGGTGACGGTGGCCTCGTCGATATCGGTGGTGCGCAGGGTGAAGCTGAACGTCCATTGCCCGGCCGAGGGGAGCGTGATCTGGCCGGTGTCGTGCGATTCGGTGATCTTCGTGAGTACCGCGTCGATCGGCTCGATGCCCTGCGACGGAAGCGCGGCGGTCACCTTCCACTCCTGTACGGCCAGCGCCCCACCCTCGGGCGTGTACGCGTACAGGTGGATGTCGTTGTTCCCGGCCTGCGCCGGCTCGATGTCGAACTGCAACTGGTAGAGCGGCGAGGTCATCGTGGTGCTGAAGATGCCGTTGGTACCGCTGGTGTTCGCGGTGACCTGGGTGCGCGCCGGCGTGGTCTGCACCAGCGCGGCGGCCACCCCGATCACGATGACCGCCCCGATCACCTCGACGAGCACGGTGCGCCGCAGCGCGCGCACGGTACCGGCCTCGGCCGTGGCCGGCTCGTCCTCGGCGGGCGGCCGGGTGCCGCGCACCAGCCGCCGGGAGAAGTACGCCACCGCGACGACGGCCAGCAGCAGCCCGATCTTCGTGAGCACCAGTACGCCGTACCGGGTGTGCAGGAGCGCGTCGACGCTGCCGATCTCGACCAGCGCCTGCGCGGTACCGGCGAGGATCAGCGTCAGTACCGCCGCCATGGCCCAGTCCGACCAGACCGGCAGGATCGCGCCCAGTTCCTTCGCGTTCGCCCGGCGCAGCAGGAAGGCGAACAGCATCACCAGCCCGCCGATCCAGACGGCCATGCTGCCCAGGTGGGCGGCGTCGGCGATCACGGTCAGCGCGGGCGCGGTCGAGGTACCCGGGTGCCCGGAGATCCCCCACGTCAACAGGCCGGCGACCCCGAGGACCAGCAGCGCGTACCGCTGCCACGTCGCGCCGCGCCCGGCCAGTACCGGGCGCAGCAGCACGGCGCCGACCGCGAGGACGGCGAGCCGGGCCAGGTGCGCCCAGCCGAACCGGCTGTCCAGCACGGCGGTCAGGTCGGAGCCGGCGATGCCGAAGATGCCGACGCCGGCGGTGTAGGGGGCCTCCAGATAGAGGTCGAGGAGGGTGGCGAGGCCGACCAGCCCGATGCCGGCGTACGCGAGCCGGACGGCGGCGCGCCGGTTCAGCCGCTTCGGCCACAGCGCCATCAGCACCAGGGCGGGGCCGACCGCGAGGATCAGTCCGGCGAAGCCGAGGAAGTCGGCGATCGACACCGACCAGGCGACGAACGTGTCGGTACTGCCGCTGCTGTCCGCGGTGGCGTTGGCCTTGTTGGCGGACTGCGCGCCGAGGGAGAAGGTGAACCCGGCGCCGACCGGGTGCCCGTCCGCCGAGATCACCCGGTACTCGACGACGTAGGTGCCCTTGGGCGTGCCGGAGCGTACCGGGATGGTCAGCGCCGACCCGGTGACCGTGGACTTGCCCGTCTGGTACTGCTTGCCGTCCGGCCCGAGTATCTTGATCTTGTCGTTCACCGGCTGTACCGGCTCGGAGAACGTGACGACGATCTGGGACGGCGCGTCCTGTACCACGGATCCCTGTATCGGCTGGGTACGCACCAGGAAGGCGTGCGCGGCGGCCGGGCTGGCCGGCAGCGCGAACAACCCGAGCAGCCCCAGGACCAGCCCGGCCAACGCCGCGCCGGCGGCCCGGCGCAGCCCGGACCGGCGCAGCCCGGACCGGCGCAGCCTCCGGCTCATTCGGCGCCCACCAGTTGCTGGGAGGGGCCGGTCGGTGCCGGGGCCGGCGGGTTGGCCCGGTCCAGGCGGCCCAACGACCACAGCAGGCCGGCCTGCGCCATCGCGACCAGGTGCCCGATCTCGTGTTCGACTCCGGTCACCCCCCGGATGATGTCGATCAACGAGGTGCCGACCAGGCACGCGGCCAGCACCAGCGCCACGGGCACGTAGGCCAGGGCGCGCTGCGGCCGGTACGCGGCGAGCAGGAAGCCGACCGCCACGGCAACGTCGAACGAGGCCATCTCGCGGCTGGCGTGCAGGCCCATTCCGGAGGTACCCGTGAAGGCGCCGAACAGCGTCGGCAGTGCGAGGGCCAGCTGGACGACCGCCGCGGCGGCCACCGCCACCCGCAGGATCTGCCGGCGGCCGTGCGCCTCGCGGGCCGCCCGGAGGCGGGCCTGCTGGACGAGCACCAGGGGGTCCGCCTCCACCGCCTGCATGATCGA
>Ga0070658_10003890_pt1 | contig 12246 bp, 11 predicted proteins | sample KBSC13metaG_FD_64664 | JGI IMG/M metagenome (GOLD analysis project Ga0070658, IMG submission 64664) | Corn rhizosphere microbial communities from Kellogg Biological Station, Michigan, USA - KBS C1-3 metaG | ecosystem: Host-associated > Plants > Roots > Rhizosphere > Soil ... | reverse complement strand
CAGCCATGCTTGCGCTTACTGCGCTTCCTGGTCTGCACGCCATGACCCAGGAGGAACGCCGCCAGTATCTACAGAAACTCGAGACCATCATCCCGAAGGTCCCCGGCTTCGACGCCTGGCAGCAGAAGACAGGCGAATTGCCTCCGGATTTCGATGCGCTGCCGCGCCAGAACGAATTGCCGGATCCGCTGAAATTCCTCGACGGCCGACCGGTCCGCACGCCCGCCGACTGGAAGGCCCGCCGCACGGAGATCGCGAATCTTTTCGCAAAGTACCAATCGGGCACGATGCCGCCACGTCCGAAGCTCGATCACGCCGTTGTTATCGACGAAACGAAGGGCGACGGCTACATCGTCCGCAACGTGCGGCTGGAATTCGGTCCCGGCGGCAAGGGCACGATGCGGGTGCGAGTGACGATTCCGGATGGCAAAGGACCGTTTCCAGTCCTGATGTCGCCGGGTTTGGCTGGCTGGCCCGCCGCTCTGCGCCGCGGCTATATTAACGCGGGGTTCGCCGCCAGTGACGCCATGGATGACGCGGCGGCACTGGCCGATCTGTATCCCACTTACGATTTCGCGCTGCTTCCGCGCCGAGGCTGGGCCGCCGGCATGGTGGTCGATTACCTCGCTACACTGCCGCAGGTGGATATGAAGAAGATCGCGCTGTTCGGTTATTCGCGCGATGGCAAGATGGCGGCGTTCGGCGCGGCGCTCGACGAGCGCATCTCCGCCGTCATTCCCGCCAGCACCGGCGTGGGCGGCGTGGTGCCCTGGCGCCTCGCCGGCGAACGCAACGCGGGCGAAAGCATCGAAACCACCACGCGCTCTTTCCCCACCTGGTTCATTCCGCGCCTGCGCTTCTTCTCGGGCCGCGAGGACCGCTTGCCGATCGATGGCAATCTGCTGATCGCCTGGATCGCGCCGCGCGCCGTGCTCATCGAGTATGGCCTGAACGATCAGGTTTCGAACACCTGGGGCGACGAGCAGGCTTATTATTCGGCGCTCAAAGTCTACAAGATGCTGGGCGTGCCGAATCGCCTCGGCATCCTGCGCGTGCCGGGCTTCCACGGCGCGAACGATCAGGAAGCGTGCCTCGACTGGCTGGATATTCAGTTCGGCCGGTCCACGCGCACCTGGGACAACCATCTGCTGTTCCCCTGGAGCCTGGATAAATGGCGTACCGAAAGCAAGGAGACGGTGGACCTTCTGAAATATCCGCGGCAGGCTGCGAACACGATTCTCGCGAGCGTTTCGTCACTGGCTGACTGGCAGACGAAGTCCGACAGTATTCGCAAGTCGATTACGTGGATGCTCGGCGATGAGCCGCCGATGATGCCGCCCGTGGCGCGCGGCGCGTTCGGGCGAGGTCCTGGCCGTCCGGGAGCCCCTTCCGGACGCGGTGGGCGCGGCGCGGCGCCAGGCGGACGTGGTGTCACCAACACGAATCCCGGACAGCTTGCGCCAGACCTGGTGCAGTGGGTGATTCAGCAGGGCGGTACATCGTACGGCTGGCTGCAACCGCAGGCGAGCGAGGTCACTTCGCGGCCTGTCACATTCGGCTACAATGTGCGCGGCGATCTCTACCTCCCCGCCAACACGCCGCCCGATAAAAAACTGCCCACCGTCATCTTCCTGCACGGCTTCAGCTATCCGTTGGGCTACATGTGGGTTTACCGTTCGGACCTGCATCCGATCCTCGCGCTCACGCAGGCCGGCTACGCCGTATTGGCGTACGACCAGAGTGGCTTCGGCTCGCGCATGGCGGAGACAGGGCCGTTCTATGACCGCTATCCGCACTGGTCACAGATGGGCCGCATGGTGGAAGACGTGCGTGGTGCGGTCGATGCGCTTGAAAAGGATGCCAACGTCGACGCCTCGAAGATTTCGCTGTTCGGTTATTCGATGGGCGGCATGGTCGGTCTTTACAGCGCCGCGCTCGATCCGCGCGTAAAGGGTGTGGTTTCGATTTCGGGCTTCACACCGATGCGGACGGATACCGCGTCGAAGGGTACCGGCGGTATTGCGCGCTACAGCGAAATCCACCCACTCATGCCGCGGCTCGGATTCTTCATCGGCCACGAGCAGCAGCTTCCGTATGACTTCAATGAGTTGATCGCGACGATTGCGCCGCGCCCCGCGCTGATTGTGGAGCCACAGCTCGATCGCGATGGCACGCCGGCGGACGTCCACACCGCGGTCGAACAGGCCCGTAAGATTTACGGGCTGGAGAATGCGGGGAATAAACTGGGACTCTACGAGCCCTGGGATTACACCCGGCTCACCAATGCCACGCAGGACTGGATCATCGACTGGATGAAGAAAACAATCCAGTAATGTTGTGGGGCATGGATGGCATCCTGCCAATCTGCCCCACGGGCTCTCTCAAAAGCCAGGCTCTTACGCCAAAGTCGCGCAGTCGATCACAAACCGATAGCGCACATCGCCGCGGACCACGCGCTCGAACGCCTCATTCACCTTCTGCACGGGGATGACTTCGACGTCGCTCGTGATGTTATGGTTTCCGCAGAAATCGAGCATCTCCTGGGTCTCGGCGATGCCGCCGATCATCGAGCCGGCGATCGAACGCCGCTTCGTAATCAGCGGGAAACCGCTCACCGGTACCGCATCGTCAGGCACACCGACCATCACGAGTGAGCCATCGGTCGCGAGCAAACTCACAAACTGATCCCAATTATTCGCCGCCGGCACGGTGTTGACGATCAGATCGAATTGCCCTTTCAGCTTCTCGAAAGTCTCGGGATCGGAAGTAGCGTAGAAATGATCCGCGCCCAGGCGCTTCCCGTCCGCCTGCTTCTTCAACGACTGGCTGAGCACCGTCACTTCAGCGCCCATCGCATGCGCCAGCTTGACGCCCATGTGCCCAAGCCCGCCAAGCCCGATGATCCCGACCTTCTTGCCCGGCCCGGCGCCCCAGTACTTCAGCGGCGAGAACAGCGTAATGCCCGCACACAGCAGCGGCGCCGCGCCATCGAGCGGAAGATTGTCCGGAATCCGCAGCACGTAATTCTCATCGACCACGATCTTGTCGGAATAACCACCGTACGTCGGCCGCCCTTCCTTATCCGTACTGGCGTACGTGAAAACCGTGCCCACGGAGCAATATTGCTCTTCGCCCTTCTTACACTCCGTACAGGTTCGGCAGGAATCGACGAAGCAGCCGATGCCGACGTGATCGCCCGCCTTGAACTTCGTCACCTTCGGGCCGACAGCCGTCACAACACCGGCAATTTCATGTCCCGGCACCATGGGATACATGCCTTCGCCCCATTCATCGCGGGTCTGATGAATATCGGTGTGGCAAATGCCACAGAACTTAATTTCGACTGCAACGTCATTGTCACCAGGCGCGCGGCGATCGAACGAGAAGGGTGCAAGTGGCGCTTTCGCAGCATGTGCTGCAAAGGCTTTCGTGTTGGGCATGTCCGTGTGATGCGCCAACAGACCGCAACGATTCGCCGAATCTGGTGGGGCGGGTTGGAAACCTGCGGCCGATTGTCAAATCGCCTGCACTGTTGCAAACAGCGGGCCGGCGCGATTCACAATCGGGCGCAGGATCTCATCCTGCCCCACACCCAGCCACATTCAGATGCTTTCGAGACACCACACTAGTTGTCGCTTGGAGCTTTGTTCGCCTGATCCACAACGATCACGTCCAGAGGAGCGCGCTTCGATTCGAGTTTGAGACCAGCGGTATCGAGCGCGCTGTAGAACGAGTCGATCGACCCATCCGCGAGTTGCATCGCCTGGGGGGGCAGTTGAACACCGGCGTGAATCGCCGAACGGATCAACATCACCCGATAATCGTCCGGGCTGATGGGGAGCGTCAGGTCATAAGTCTTGTCGGCCGGCAAGCCGGTTTGATCGACGAGTGGCTTATCCAGATACATCGCCAGACTGTCGGTTATGCGTGGCACGGTGATCTTGTGGCCCACGAATTTATTGTCCGCGAAAGTGAAGTAAGCGCCGCCGCCCAGATCGACGAACACGCCTCTCTCGCTGCCGCTGGCGCTGATATTGAGGCCTTTGGGGGGCGCCGCATCGGCATTAGCGTCGGGCGGCGTTTCCACCATTTTGACGCCGTTTTTCCCCTGCTCCAGCGCATACACCGCGAACTCTTTCTTCTCGTTGTGGTACTTCAGGCCAAAACGGTCGATCAAAAGGTTCTGCAGCATCTCCCGCTTCTGCTCGTCCGTGAAGTTCCCTTCCGGCAGCTTTGCAGTAACCGTGTAACGTTCAGAAGCAATCCAGTCCGGACCAAGAACCTGATAATCCTTCACCTGCCAGGCGATTCGCGTGAGGTCGCGCAGTGATAGAAAGTCGAACCGCACCTGAGCGCCATCCGAATGCATGCCGAGTTTGACGCCGGCTTCCAGAACAGGAGTTTGCCGGATTGAGGCAGCCTCAAACTGCAATCGTTGAGGTTTCGCCTGCGCGACGGCGAGAACCGGAACGACAGCGGCAACCGCCGTGGCCAGGAATAAGCGGGACATTGTCATATTGTTCCATACGACGGAAACCTTCGCGAAGATCGGTAAAAAGCGAATTTCAGCGCTTGAGCGGATCTTCGACCCACGGCGGCGTGGCCTGCAGGAGCCGGCCGAGTTCCGGTTCGAGCTCATCCACCCGCTGTTTCATCTGCCACGCGACGTCGCGATAGCTGAAATGCCCCTTCACTCCGCTGCGAACCCGCGCGATGTACTCCACTTCCGCGAAATCCATCTTAAAGAGGAAGCGCGAGCGGGCGCCGAACGGCAACAGATATTGGCGGCCCGGATCCGGCAGACTCCGCATGGCGGCGAAGGTCCGCGCCATAACGGAGTCATAAATATTTTGCGCGCCCGCCTCCGCGAGCGTTGCGGGAGAGTCGTAGCCGTGCTCGCCCGAATACGCTTGCCGGTACTGATGACAGCGCCGATGACGATGCATGTCGCGATATGCCCCGATGTCGATCAGCATGTCGAAGCAATACTGACCGCCGCGGAAGCCGCGCAGAAAATCATCACGCGATCCGCGCGACCGCAGCGCTACGTCCAGCACTTCGCCCCGCCGCGCCGCACTCCAGCCGCGCAAAGTTTCATAGAGCGCGCGGAAAGAATGTGAGCAAACCGGATAGAGCAGCGTCGCCGCGATTTCCGTCAGTACATCGTCCGGCTTCAGCAGATCCACGCGAGGCGCGGTGTGCCCTGGAATCGTCAGATTCTCTTTCGCCCAGTCCGCCAGATCCGCGTGCGATTGCCGGATGTATTCATCGGGCTCGGCATGCCGCGCGAGCGTCGGCGCAATCGGGTCGGCGATTGCCTCATCCCAGACGCATGCGGGCGGCGCGGCGCAGGCTTCGGCAATCTCCTGTCCCAGTTCGCGCACCTCCGCAAATTCCGAAACGCGCAGCCGCTTGATTTGCTTCTCGAGTGTGCGGATGCTGGTGACCTGGCCCACGTTGGTCGGAACGCCCCAGAACAGGCAATACCGCGCAACGTCGAAAGCGCGCGCCGCGATGTTGCGCGCGTAAGCCTCGGGCTTCATCGATTCCGGACGCGGCAGTTTCTCCCGCAGATGCGCATCCACACGCGCGTGAATCTCTTTGTAAGCCGTGATGAGCGCGTCGCCGGTCGCGCGGTATTCCGCGGCCTGCGCTTCGCTGAACTCGGGCGGGGTGATGAATCCGCCTTTCGAGAAATCCTGATAGCGCGACGACTTCGCCTGGCCATCCCAAAGCACTTCGTCTTCGATCTCGCTCGCCGCGAGTTCGCTCACGCCTTCGAAACAAAGCGCCGTGTGCCCCAGATCGGCAATCGACTGATGCCCGTACTGGAAATAGAAGCTTTCGAGAAACTGCTGCGAGTTATGTGTCTTCACCCATTCGATCGATTGCCGGATCGAATCGGCGGAGCGGCTGTAGCGCGCCAGCGCGTACGCGCTCTTTTCGGGCGGCAGCGGCGCAATCGTGAGGACTCTTGGGGTCAAACGGTTATCATAATCGATTGACCCTGAACCGCCTGAAGATCCGCCGCCTGCGCGAAGACGCGATTGTTCCCCGCTATGCCCACGGCCCCGAAGAAGACGCCGGCATGGACCTTCACGCGGTGGAGGCAGTTACTCTTGCGCCACACGAAACGAAGCTCGTACCGACGGGCCTGTCAATAGAACTTCCGCCCGGTTTTGAAGCGCAGATTCGTCCGCGCAGCGGCCTCGCGCTAAAGCATTCCATCACGCTGCCGAACAGCCCTGCGACCATCGATCCCGGATATCGCGGGGAGATCCGCGTGATTCTGCAAAACCTCGGCCGCGAAACATTCGAGATCCATCCCGGCGACCGCATCGCGCAAATGGTGATTGCGCGCTATGAAGCCGTGGAGTGGGTCGAACACGATGAGCTTTCCGATTCCCGCCGCGGCGAAGGCGGCTTCGGCTCGTCCGGACGCTGATTCAGTTCGCTGTCGGCTGCTTCTCGATCCGATCGACAACCAGAAGCTTCACGTTCTCTTTTTTCGATTCGAGCTTCACGCCAAGTTGCGCCGGGATCGCATTAAAGAGGATCGATAACACCTCATCCGGATTGGGACCATTATCTCCGCCAGCCGGGATGAAGCCCGTGATATCGATCCGGATTTCGTATTTACCCTTGAGTCCGGTCTGATCGATCACGGGACGGCGCAGCGGATCGGAAAGCTTGTCTGCCAGTTCAGGCATAGTTGCCCTGTGCGCGACCAGCATTCCTCGACCGGCATTCGTGAATTCCGGCGGCCCCTCGTCGGTGGATTCTTTGAACTTCGGCCCGTCCTTCAACAGCGTGAGCACGTAGGCCTGCATCTCCTTCTGCTCGAAATGCGCGCTGAAGTCGAAGCGTTCGGCGAGAAGCCGGCGCAGCATCAGCCGCAGACGATCGTCATCCCCGCCCATTTCTGACTTTGCGACAACATCGAAGCCGCCCGTCGGCAGCAACTCCTGCCCGGACACCTGAGCACGCCCGATATCGAATGCCCACGCTACGATATCGAGCGTTTGCGCATTTCGTATCGTGAGCGATCCTGGCGAGGTGAGGAACTGCGTCCGTCCCCCCTCTGACGGGCGGATGGAAGCTGCATCGAACGCGGGGTTCTCCGGCGACGCCTGACCAAAGCAGCTCATAGCGGACAGCCAGATGAATAAAGCACCGACGCGAATGTTCATGGATGCCGGAGACTACGCAACCGCCCGTAAGGATGTTCAGGCGGCGACCGTAAATCGTACTACTACCGGGACGGTTTTACAAATGCTTACAGGGGGATTGTGTTTTGGCAAAAAAGAGAGTAATGTAAGCAAACGTAAAGAGTGGTTTACGGAAATTTACACTACTACAGAAGAGGAACCAATGAAAACGCTGACGGTAACCGCACTCTTCCTCGCATTCACAACAATCGGTTTAGCTGCCCCGGCGACCGCATCTGACCACCCCGGCATGGCGGCCTTCAAGGCGGGCGACTACGCGACCGCTTACAAAATCTGGGCTCCCCTGGCGGAAAACGGCGATGCGAACGCCCAGGCAAATCTGGGCGTTATGTACCTCCGGGGACTGGGCGTCGAGAAGGATATTCCGCAAGCCGTGCAGCTTTTTCAGTCCGCCGCAGCGAAGGGCAACGGCCAGGCGGAGTTCCAGTTGGGTCTGATGTTCCAGAAGGGCGTTGGCGTTCAGCAGGATTATGCGCAGGCCATGCGTTGGTATGAAATGGCTGCCGATCAGGGTGACCCGTTCGCAGGCTATGGCATGGGGCGGCTGTTCGAGGAGGGATACGGTGTCCCGCGTGATGAACGCGCCGCCGCTATCTGGTACCGTCGCGCTGCCGAGAAAGGGATTGCGCCGGCCGAATACAACCTTTCCCAGATGATCGCGAAGGGGGCGGGCGGCGAGAAGAAGGACGACGTTCAGGCGTATGCCTGGTGCAGGAAAGCTGCCGACCAGGGATACGGAAAAGCGGCGGCCGCGCTGGCCACCATGTATGAGCGCGGTATCGGCGTGGAAGCGAACGCCGAGCAGGCGCTGTTCTGGTCGGATGTTGCTGCCCGTTATCAGGAGAAGGTTTCGGAAAGACAGCGCGCCGCGCTCGTCTCGAAGCTGACTCCGGAAGTTGTGGCTCGCGCGCAAAACTCCGCGGGAGCCTGGAAGCCCGTCCTCGCCGCCGCCAAATAGGCGTTTGCGGAATCGGCGACGGGGCTTCACCGGCGGCCGGCGAATCCATCTGAGGGGATGGGTTCGCCGGCCTTTTTTATTTTGCCGATCTTACTTAGCAGAGAATCTGAATTCCGTCGTCGTGTCGTACTTCTGCCCCGGCCGCAGCACGGTTGAGGGGAACGACGGCTTATTCGGCGAATCCGGAAAATGCTGGGTCTCGAAGCAGAATCCAGTGCGGTGCTGGTAAACCTTTCCACCCTTCCCCTTCTCTGACCCATCGAGGAAATTCCCCGTATAGAACTGGATGCCGGGCTGGTCGGTGTAGATCTCCATGATGCGCCCCGAAACGCCAGGCTCTTCTACGCGCGCCGCGAAACTCAGCCCTGGTCCCTTCCGGTTCAGCACCCAGTTGTGATCGTAGCCCTTGCCGAGTTTCAACTGCTCGTCGTTCTGGTTGATGCGCTCGCCCGGCGTCCGCGCCTTGCGGAAGTCGAACGGAGTCCCGTCCACCGGCTTCAACTCACCGGTCGGAATCAAACCGGAATCGACCGGGGTGTACTTATCGGCATTCAGCGTCACGAGGTGGCCAAGAATATCGCCATCGCCCTTCAGGTTGAAGTACGAATGGTTCGTCAGATTCAGGACCGTCGGCTTGTCCGTCGCCGCCTGATAGCGGATGCGCAGCACGTTGTCGTCGGTCAGGGTATATGTGACGGTCGCGGTCAGCGTGCCAGGATACCCCTGGTCGCCGTCTTTACTCACGTACTGCAGCTCGAGCGCGCCGTCCGGCAACTCGCGCGCCGTCCACACATGCTTGTCGAACCCGACCGCGCCGCCATGCAGCGAGTTATCGCCGTCGTTCTTCGGCACGTGATACGTCTTGCCGTCGAGCGTGAACTGCGCATGTCCGATGCGGTTCCCGTAGCGGCCAATCAGCGCCCCGAAATACGACTTGCCCTTCTGATAGTCCGCCGCATTGTCATAGCCGAGCACCACATCGCCCATCTTGCCCTTGCGGTCCGGCGTCTTCAGCGAAACGAGGGCGCCGCCGTATGTGGTGACCGACGCCTCCATCCCCTTGCTGTTCGAAAGCGTGAACAGGGCAACCGCCGTGCCGTCCGCAAGCTTGCCGAAATCGCTCTTGCGCACGGTAGCAGCATGCGCCGCCGCAGCGACTATAGCCGAAAGCAGGAAATACCGAAGCTTCATTTGTTTATTCCCCCTGGATCGCGACCGGAGCTACAGGCTCGCCGATCGCAAATGGATTGAGATTCGTGGAACGGTCGAAATAGTCGACGCCTTCGCGCCGCTTCAGCGTATTCACGACCCAGTAAGTCGCCGGCGTCATGACCGCTTCATACACAACCTTGAAAAGATATGCGGAGACAATCAGATTGACCATCAGGCTCACAGGACTGCCCCAGAAGATCACCAGAACCACGACCGTTGTATCCACGCCTTCGCCCACAATGGTGGAGCCGATCGTCCGGATCCACAGGAACCGGCCGTTGGTCATCAATTTCATTTTTGCCAGGGTAACTGAATTGGCGAATTCGCCGCACCAGTACGCCAGCAGACTGCCCGCCACGTTGCGAGGTACCACGCCGAAGATAATCGCGTAAGCCGCCTGATCCTTAAAGCCGGGCGCGGGCGGCAGCCAGACCGCGAACACGCCGATAGCAGCCATGATGCCGCTCGCGACAAAGCCGATCCAGATAGCGCGGCGGCTGGCGCCGTAGCCGTAAACTTCGGTGAAAACATCGCCAAAGATATAGGTGATCGGGAACAGCATCTCGGCGGCGCTCACGGTCAGCGGCCCGATCCACTTCGAAAGCAAGGGCACATAAAAAGCCACCGGCTTGGGCGCGATCAGATTCGACACGATCAGCACCACCACGTAAATATTGATCAGAAGATCCAGATACCGGTATTGTTTGCCCGCCGGGATGCTCATCGCGATAAGCTCAAACATAACAGTATGCAACCGCTGACGTTCGACTGGTACGTGCTTCAGCTTGCTCTCGAAAGAATTGCGCTGGCCTGGCTGCTTGTCCTGCCCACGGGATTCTGGAGCGAGCGGCAGGGGAACGCGGTCGGTATCCGGACATTCCCGCTGGTCTCGATGGCAAGCTGCGGATTCCTGCTTTTGCTGCAGGGCAATCCGAGCGACAGTTCCCGCGTCCTGCAGGGCTTGATCACGGGCATCGGATTCGTCGGCGGCGGCGCGATCGTGCGCCACGGTATGAGCGTGAGTGGTACTGCGAATGCCGCCAGCATCTGGGCCGCGGGCGCGATTGGCGCGGCGGTCGCTCTCGGCCGGATCGAATTCGCCGTGGTGCTGGCCCTGATGGACGTCTTCACCATGGTGGCGCTGATCCCGATTAAGAAACGAATTGAAAGCCGGAGAGAACCAGACCGCTGATGGCTATCGACCCTTCCGCCCACATTGCGTTCACCGCCCGCATCCATCCCGACGCCACGATCGGGCCGCGCACGCGCGTCGGCGAATTCTGCATTGTGGAGCAGGATGTCGAAATCGGCGCGGATTGCCTTTTCGAGCCTTATTGCTTCGTGAAGCGCTGGACGACTCTCGGCGACGGCAACGAAATTTCAGCCGGAACCGTGCTCGGCACCGACCCGCTGGATAAAAACTTCACCGGCGAGCGCAGCTATCTGCGAATCGGCAGCGGCAATAAAATCCGCGAGCACTACACGATTTCGCGCGGCACCAAACCGGAATCGGTCACCACGATTGGCGACGGGAATTACATCATGACCAGCGGCCACGTCGCCCACAACTGCACGCTCGGGAATAACATTGTGGTCGCCAGTTGTTCGCTGGTTGCCGGCTATGTGGAGATAGAAGATCAGGCCTTCATCTCGGGTGGCGTCGTGATTCACCAGTACTCGAAGATAGGGCGGCTCGCGATGGTGGCGGGCAATGTCCGCGTGAATCTGGATCTCCCGCCCTTTTTCACTTACGCCGGACACGACTCGCGACCCGTGGGACTCAATGCGGTTGGCCTGAAGCGCGCCGGCTTCACGCTGGAGCAACTCGGAGCCCTCAAAAAGGCCTACCGGATTCTCTACCGCTCCCGCCTGCGCCTCGAAGACGCTCTTGTGCGCATCGAAAACGAGTTGGACGACGATAACGCACGAGATCTGGTGCGCTTCATCCGCGGAAGCCAGCGCGGCATCTGCAGGCCGGCGCAACTCTCTAAAACTGAACCTTAGGCGCGTTGCGCGCCGCCGGATCCGTCTTGAAATACGCGTCTTCGCGCTGGAACCCCGACATGCTCGCCACAATATTCGCCGGGAAAGTCACCAGATCCGAGTTGTACTGCTGTACCGACTCGTTATAAACCCGCCGCGCCTGGAGAATGCGGTTCTCCGTTCCCTCCAGCGAATACTGCAGTTGCTTGAAATTCTCGTTCGCCTTGAGGTTGGGATAATTCTCCACCACCACCATCAGGCGGCTGAGAGCGCTGGAGACCTGATTGTTGGCTTCGATCTTCTCTGCCGGCGTCCTCGCCCCCATCATCGCCGAGCGCGCATTCGCCAGCGCCGTCATGACGCCGGTCTCTTCCTTGGCATAACCCTTGACCGTCTCCACCAGATTCGGAATCAGATCGGCCCGGCGCTGCAGGTCCGCATCTACCTGGCTCCATTGCGCGGAGATCGCTTCTTTCTCGGTCGCGAGCTTGTTGCGGGTCTGCACGAACTGGCATCCGCCCAGCACTACCGCCAACCCCACCGCCACCAACACAATCATTCCGGTCTTCATGCGAAGCTCTCCTATTTGGCGAGGACGTCCACCGCGTCGATCACCTTTTCTATCTGAATGATATAACGGCTAAAAAGGGGTTCCGGTTCAATTTCCTTTGGTTTGATGGTTCCCTCGCGCTGCCCCAAAAGGGTCAGAAGCGGTTCCGTTTCAATGCCAAACCGGGCGCCTGCGGCCTCCACGATCTCGCGCTTTTTGGCTGGCGCCGCCGCGCCGCTCAGCAGCAGCGCGTGCCGGAACAGCACGCAGAAGGTCGAAAGCGAATCGAGGAGCAGCCCGCGCAGGGCGTCTTT
>Ga0070658_10003888_pt1 | contig 12247 bp, 8 predicted proteins | sample KBSC13metaG_FD_64664 | JGI IMG/M metagenome (GOLD analysis project Ga0070658, IMG submission 64664) | Corn rhizosphere microbial communities from Kellogg Biological Station, Michigan, USA - KBS C1-3 metaG | ecosystem: Host-associated > Plants > Roots > Rhizosphere > Soil ... | reverse complement strand
CCTCGATGACGAAGGCTTTCAGGTCGAATCCGTCAACAGCGGCGAGCGTTGCCTCGAAGTTCTCGCCGATAAGCTTTTCGAGGTTGTCCTCCTCGATATCTGGCTGCCGGGCGCGGATGGCCTCGAAATTCTCGAGCGCATCCAGAAAATGCCCGCCGCGGACCGCCCCGTCGTCGTCATGATCTCCGGCCACGGCACTATCGATACAGCGGTGCGGGCCACCAAACTCGGCGCATTCGATTTTCTGGAGAAGCCGCTTTCGATCGAGCGCGTACTCGTGGTTGTGAAGAACGCGATCGAGCACCGTCATCTGCGCCTCGAAAACGAGCAATTCCGCGAAACCGCCGCGGGACATCCGAACATCGTCGGCGACAGCGTGCCCATGAAGGCGTTGCGCCAGCAACTCGCGCTCATGGCAAGCACGAATGGACGGGTTCTGATCTACGGCGAAAGCGGCGCCGGCAAAGAACTGGTCGCGCATGCGCTCCACGCCATGAGCCCTCGCGCTTCCAAACCGTTTGTGGACGTCAACTGCGCGGCCATTCCGGAAGATCTGATCGAGAGCGAGCTTTTCGGCCACATGAAAGGCAGCTTCACCGCGGCGCACGAGCGCAAGATCGGCAAGTTTCAAAAGGCCGACGGCGGTACGTTATTCCTCGATGAAGTCGGCGACATGAGTCTGAAGACGCAGGCCAAAGTGCTTCGCGTCCTCGAAGACCACCGCTTTGAGCCGGTGGGCGCGCAGGAATCGGTGCAGGTGGATGTGCGGGTCGTGGCTGCGACCAATAAGAATCTGGAGCACGAGATCGACGCCGGTAATTTCCGCGAGGCGCTTTTCTATCGCCTGAACGTCATCCCCTTCCATGTGCCGCCGTTGCGCGAGCGGAAGGAAGATATCCCGGCGCTGGCTGCGTTCTTCCTCGAAGAATTCACGCGCGCTTATGGACGCAAGCCGAAAGAGCTGACGCCCGCCGCGATCGAACTGCTCTGCGAATACCACTGGCCCGGCAACGTGCGCGAGCTCCGCAACCTGATTGAGCGCATCGTCATCCTGCACCCGCAAACCAGGGTGGATGCCCGCCATGTTCCCCTGCAGACGCCGCAAACGCCGCGCCGCGGCGGAACCGAACGCGCTCCCGGCCGCTACGGCAGCCTGCACGACGTGCGCGAAGCCGCCGAACGGGATTACATTCTGCGAATGCTGGAGGAAGCGGGAGGAAACGTCAGCCGCGCCGCCGAACTACTGGATCTGGAACGCAGCAATCTGTATCGAAAGATGAAAGCGCTTGGAATAGCCCCCCGCGAATAACCCCACGTTGGGCGGGGCGTCGGCCCTGCCGCCGAGCTTCTGCTCGGCGCGGAACTCGCGCGGCCTACTACCCGTTGTCGTGCAGCTTGTGGTGAATGGCGTAGAGCGCCAGCTCCAGCCGGTCGGAAACGCCAAGCTTATCGAAGATATTGTGCAGGTGATTCTTGACGGTCTGCTCGCTGATGAACAGCCGCTCGGCCATGTCTTTGTTCTTGAACCCCTGCGCAATCAGCCCGACGATTTCGCGCTCGCGCGTGCTCAGCGTCGCGCCGTGCTCGCGAATCCCCTGCCGCGCGGCTATATTCGTCGAACCCTTCTTGGCCAGCCGGCGAATCACATCAGCCGTTGACATCCGGTCCAGCCAGATCTCGCCCGCGTGTACCTTCCGCACACTCTTCAGCAGCAGTTCCGTGGACGTGCTCTTCGGCAGAATGCCGCTGCACCCCATCCGGATCGCTTCGACGAAGTCCTCTTTCCCATCGTCGGAAACCATGATGATCACCCGCGTCGGAAGCTTTCCTTCCTGGATCGCGGCAAAGATCCGCTGGCTCACGGGCGAAGCCGCCTGCCAGCCTAAAAGTACTATGTCCGGCCGGATCTGGCGAATCTGTTCATTCGCGTTCGCGGCGCTGTCGATGGTACCTGCTACAAACAGGTCCTTTTGGGCGGCGACCAGATTGGATAGCCCATCCCGAAACAGGCTCTTGTCATCCGCGATTAAGACGCGAATTGCCGGTACGATACCATTGGATAGGCCATTGGCGACCGGCGCTGATGTGGTACTTACAACTCTTGCCACTTCGTAGTGTGCTCCCGAACCCTTAGTCTAGGTTTATAGTACCAGCCAGTCAAGTTAAACCCGAGCTTATCAGTACCATGGTCCCGGTAGTACCATGACGGAAAATGGCGGTTTCAAATCGGATAGAGTGAGGGTGGCATGAAGACTCCGGGCGAGGTCGATTACCAGCAGTTTTGGATGGGTTTGCAGCAACTTGGGCTGAACGCTTATGAAGCCCGAACCTACCTCGTGCTGCTCGGACATTCCCGCTTCAAAGCGCTCGAACTCGCTCCTCGCGCGCGCGTCCCGCGTCAGAAAATTTATGAAGTACTGGACAGCCTGGTAGAGCGTGGATTCGCGCGAGTGGTACAGGACCGTACAAAGCTCTTCTCAGCGGTCGAACCAAATCTCGCGATTCCGTCGTGGCTGGCGCGCAAGCGCCAGTTGATCGAGCACGATCTCGCCGGCAAATCGCGCGCCGCAAATAATTTGATGGAAGACCTGAACGGTCTCTACTCCGAAGGCAAAGGCGGACGGGGCACGCTCGATTTTCTTCGCATCGTCGCCGAACCTTCCCAGACCGCGGCCGAGTATCGCCGCATGCTCAATGAGGTGCGCAGCGAATATCTCGAATTCTCGCGTCCTCCTTATGCGGTCGATCCGCTCGAAGAGAAACTGGTGAGAAAGGCGAGGACGCAGGGCGTCTCCTGCCGTCTGCTCATTGAAACCGGAACGCTCCACGCGTCCCATCGCCAGCGCCTCACCGAATATGCGCAGGCCGGAGTGGAGATTCGCCAGGCCCCGTCACTTCCCATGAAGCTCGCCCTCTTCGACGGCCATCAGGGTTTGGTCGCGCTTCTCGATCCCGTAGTCAGTATTCCCGCCTGGACTTCCATCGTGTTCGCCCACGCCGGCTTTGCGGAAGCCATGCGGCACTTGTTCGAGGATCGCTGGCAGCGAGCCACCGAATTTGGCGATTAGCGAATCACTTCCACCAGCTGAAGCGTGGGGCATGGCTTCAGCCTTGCCGCCGGGCTTCGGCCCGGCGCACTTCGTCCGAAATCCTGCTCCCGGACTACGCCCGCGCCGCCTGCGACTTCTCCGGATGCGTCAGAATCTCCCGCACGGCATAGATGCGCCGGTTCTGCGATTCGAAATACGTCCGCATCACCAGCTCACCGATTAATCCGGTGGAAAACATCATCAGCCCAACCAGCAGCATCAGCGCGCCAGCCAGCATCAGCGGCCCGTGCTCCTGGATGATATCCACGCTCGTGAACAGCTTTTTCAGCAGACAAAAGCCAAGAATTCCCGATCCCGCCGTTGTTCCTGCTAACCCGATCGCTCCGAAGAAATGCATCGGACGCGTCGCATACTTGAGCAGGAACCGAATCGTCAGGATGTCGAACATCACCCGGAACGTGCGGCTCAGCCCATAGTGGGAAGCGCCACCGCCGCGCGGCGGATTCTGAATCGGTACCTCGACCACCCGGGCGCCATAAAAGCTCGCCAGTGCGGGAATGAACCGATGGAGCTCGCCGTAGAGATGCACATCTTCGAGCACTTCGCGGCGGTATGCCTTGAACGTCGTCCCAAAGTCGCGCAGGTTCATGCCGGACGCCTTCGCCATCAGCCAGTTGGCGATTTTCGAAGGCAGTCGCCGCGTGACCGCATTGTCGGCGCGCTCATGCCGCCACCCGCTCGCGATGTCGTAGCCTTCGTCAATCGGCTTCAGCAATGCGGGAATATCCTCGGGGGCGTGCTGCAGGTCTCCGTCCATCGCGAGAATTACTTCGCCACTCGCCTCATGGAATCCGGCCGAGAGCGCCGCCGTCTGCCCGAAGTTGCGGCGCAATCGCACAACCTTCAGTCGCTGGTCCGTCTGGACGAGATTCGCCAGCAGCTCATAGCTGCGGTCGGTCGACGCATCGTCGATGAACAGAATCTCGTAGGGCCGTCCGATCTCCGCCAGGACCGCCGTCAGGCGGTCATAGAGCGGCAGAATGGACAGTTCTTCGTTATGGATGGGGACAACGATAGACAACATTGCTTAAGCTCTTATTTTAGTCGGCCAGCGCCGGTATAGGAGAGATATTTACGATTGGATGACGAAAGAGTTCCCTTCCGAGCCACGGAAGCCTCGGCCCGCTGGGCCGGCGTCGGCCCGCTTCCGGCGGCCGTTCTCCTCGATAACGTCCGTAGCCTCTATAACGTAGGGGCGTTTTTCCGCACGGCTGACGCTGTAGGTCTCGAACGTCTCTATCTGGCGGGAATCACGGGCTATCCGCCGCAGAAGATGATCACCAAGACGGCCCTCGGCGCGGAGGAGACGGTTCCCTGGGAACACGTGCCAGACCCTCGCCTCCAGGTGCAGCGCCTCCGCGCCAGGCACTACGAAATCGCCGCCATCGAAACCAGCGTCCACGCAGTCGACCTGTTCGACTGGCAACCCCGCTTCCCCGTCTGCATCTTATTTGGACACGAAACCGACGGCCTCACCCCGGAACTCGCCGCCGAAGCCGACACCCACGTCCGCATCCCGATGCTCGGCCGCAAGCACTCCCTCAACGTAGCCACCGCTGGCGGCGTCGTCCTTTATGATTTGCTGCGAAAGTACCGCGAAAGGTGCCGGATCTGATTCTTTGCAAAAAACGCAACCGCAGGGGAGTCCTGGCATATCAATGTCCGCCAGCGATTGGGGAAGGCGACGCGGCATGCGCTGATCTGAACCCCCTTCTCCTGCCTGATCGAGCGGGAAACCAAACATTCGACTGATTCAACACATGTTATTCTTTCCCCGTAGCTTTTCCGGGTCTCCATACGTCGAAATATGCAAACCTTTACGCGCCACGATGTTGCGCGAGCGCTGCACATGGAGGATGATTGCGACGGGTATACACTACTCGATGCCTCGCCGTGGCATGGTTTAGCCGGCTCGCAAGCGGAACATAAAACGAATGTTCGAACTGCTCTTTAAATACCCGCCGGCTATCTTCTCGAAAGGCAAGCTGGTGCTGCTCGCGCCGTGGCCCTTTTGGACCTTCCTCCTTGCCCTGATCATCGCGGTCGGCGTCATCGCGTGGTTCCTCCGCGAGCGCCGTGACGCCCTGAGCACCATGCGGCTCGCCGCCATCGGCCTCGCCCAGACGGCCATGATCGCCATTGTCCTCTTCATGCTGTGGCACCCGGCGATGAGCGTTGCCCGGCTCCGCCCCCAGCAGAACGTGGTTGCTGTCATGGTCGACGATTCCCGCAGCATGGGAATGGTCGATCCCGGCAACCCAAAGAGCCGTCTTCAGAATGCGGAGGACCTCCTGAACGGCACAGTCCTTCCCGACCTCCAAAAAAAGTTTCAGGTCCGCCTGTATAGTTTCGGACGGGATGCCGCCCGTCTCGAATCGGCCTCCAGCCACGTCGACGGGCTCAACCCCTCTGACGAAGCCACGCGCATCGGCGACAGCCTGAAGCACATCGCCGCGGAAGCCAGCACCATGCCGCTCGGCGCCGTGGTCCTTTTAACGGATGGTGGCGACAACACCGGTGGCGTCGATCGCGAAACGCTCGCACAGATCCGCCAGCTCCATCTGCCCGTCCACACCATCGGTTTCGGGCCGGATCATTTCAGTAAAGACATTGAAGTTATGGACGTGGACGTTCCTGCCCGCGTCCTCGCCAACTCCCGCGTCAGCGCGCGCGTTAACTTCCGCCAGCACGGTCTTGAAGGCCAGAAGATTAACCTCATGGTGCGCGAGAATGGCCACCCCCTCGCAAAACAGGAAATTACCCTGAAGCCCGACGTCGATCAGTCGGAAACCGTGATGTTTAACGCCGGGCCGGCGGGCGCTCACAGCTTCCAGATCGGTATCGATCCGATCGCCGGCGAACAGAACGTCCTGAACAATTACCGGGTCCGGCTCGTCAATATCTCGGAGAAGAAGCGCCGCGTCCTCTTTTTCGATGGCGAGCCGCAGTGGGAATTCAAATTCATCCGGCGCGCCCTCGAAGACGATCCCGCCATCGAAGTGGTCAGCATCGTGCGCACCACGGAAAACAAAACATACCGGCAGGGCATCTCGAACCCGAAAGAACTCGAAGGCGGCTTTCCGGATAAGCCCGAAGACCTCTTTGTGTATGACGGCCTGATCATCGGCAGCGAAGAGGCAAACTATTTTTCACCAGCTCAGCAGGCGGCTATTCGCGATTTCGCCGATCGCCGTGGTGGCGGTGTACTCTTTCTCGCGGGCCGCTTCGCGTTCAGTGATGGCGGCTACGCCAACACCCCTATGGCGGAAATGATGCCGCTGCGCCTCATGCCGGAAAAGAGTTTTTCGCGTAATTTCGCCGTCGCCTCGCTCACGGATGCCGGGAAAGCCAGTCCTATACTTCGTCTGGAAGACAACGCGGAAGCGAACGACGCCCGCTGGAAGAAGATGCCGCAGGTCGCCAATTACGCGGTGATGGGCGCGCCCAAACCGGGAGCCGTTGTCCTGATGAATGTGGGCGAACAGGGCAAGCGCACCTCGCCTCTTCTCGCCATCGAGAACTACGGCCACGGCCGCACCGCGGTGCTCGCCACTTCCGGCACCTGGCGCTGGCAGATGCTCCAGGATCACACGGACATGACGCACGAGACGTTCTGGCAGCAATTGCTCCGCTGGCTCGTGACCGAAACTCCGGGTCAGGTGGCCGCCACAACGCCGCACCAGATGCTGAATGACGATGGCCAGGTCCATCTGCGCGCGGTCGTGCGCGACAAGACTTATCAAGCCGTGGCCGGCGCTACCGTGACCGCCACCATCAACCGGCCCGACGGCCGCATCGACACTCTGGAAATGAAGCCCGATCCTCTCGAGCCCGGCGCCTATGCGGGAGACTACACCGCGGATAAATCCGGCGCTTACGTCGCCGAAATTGCCGCGAATGACGGCAAACTCGAAGTAGGCCGCGATACGCTCAACTTCCGCCGTGAAGATGGCGTTGCCGAAAATTTCAACGCCGCTCAGAATAAGGATCTTCTGCAGCGTCTTTCCGCCGATACCGGCGGGAACTATTACACGCCCGGCAACGCCAAACATCTGGGCGATGAAGTCGCCATCTCGGAAGCCGGCATCTCCGGCCACGACACTCTCGATATCTGGGATATGCCGATCCTGTTCCTTCTCCTCATCCTGCTCCGGGGCGGGGAATGGCTTCTTCGGCGAAAATGGGGTGTGGTATGAGACGAAGCTCTTTGCTCAATACCGCGGCGGCGACGCTTTGCCTCTCGGGGCTTTGCTTTTCAACGGCACGGCCAGCCTTCGGCGCAACGTACTTCCTGACCGTAGCCGGTCTCGGCGGCGAGCCCGATTACGAGCAGCGCTTCGAAATGCTCGCAACTGACACGGACAAGATGCTCCGCGAACAGCCGGGCTCCGACAAGGTCGTCGAAACCCTGAAGGGCGCCGACGCTACCCGTGCGAAGCTCGAAGCCGCTCTCGGAAAAATTGCCGCGCAAGCGAAGCCAGCCGACGCGTTCGTCTTTATGATGATCGGCCACGGCACTTTCGATGGCTCCGAATACAAATTCAATTTGCCGGGACCGGATATCTCCGCGCCCGAACTGGCCGTCCTGCTGAATCGCATCAGCGCCAGCCGCCAGTTGATTGTCGATATGACCAGCGCCAGCGGCGGCGCCACCGACGCATTCAAGAAGGAAGGCCGCGTCATCATCACCGCCACGAAATCCGGCACCGAAAAGAACGCCACCGTTTTCTCGCGCTTCTGGGTGCAGGCTCTGCGCGATCCCGCGGCGGACACAGACAAAAATAACGCGGTCACCGCGCTCGAAGCATATAAATTTGCTCAGGCGAAAACCGCCGCATTCTTTACGGACGCCAAACATCTCGCTACCGAACATTCCGTGGTGAGCGACGAATCTCACGCCGGCACATTCACGCTCGTGCGCTCCGGCCCCGCCGCCGCTGAAGTGACCGACCCCGCGAAGCAGCAACTCGTCGCCGCCAAGGAACAGATTGAAAACAAAATCGATGCCCTCAAATTCCAGAAGGAGTTGATGGATCCCTCCGACTATCGCCGGCAGATGACGGCCCTCCTCTTGCAACTGGCGAAAACTCAGGAGGCAATCGAAAAATGAAACGCGCCGCGGTGCTGGCTGGACTGGGCTTGCTGGGGATTTGCGCCGGCATTGTCGCGCAGAACCAGCCTCCCGCCGCCCCGCCGGCACAGAAAGCTGCTGCCGGCTCGTCGATGCCGGAACCGAATCCTTCCGCGCCAAAAGCTTCGCCGATGAAGCCGCAGACTGCGAGCGCGCTCAAGCAACTCCAGGATCTCTGGCACGCCTCGCGAACGCCGGAAGATTTCCGCTCGGTAGGGCATGGCTTTGAGGCGCTGCTGAAAGCGGATCCCACCGATGCGGAAATCCGTGTGCGGTACGCCGACCTGCTCGCCGAGCGATTCAATGCCGCCGACGCCGAATCGCTTTATCTGGAAGCCCTGAAGCTCGACCCCAACAACGCCGACGCTTACATGGGCCTCGCGGAGCTCTACGCCGATGGTTTCGATGAGCACAGCGCGCAGGCCGCGAAAGCAGCGCTCGAGATCGATCCAAAGCGCTTCCATGCCGACGAAATCCTCGGACGGATGGCGCTCGAGGACAGCAACTACGCAAAGGCCGCCGAAATGGCGGACGCCGCGCTGAAGATTAATCCGGACGCCGTCGAAGCCATTGCGATTCACGCCACCATCGAACTTCTGAATGACAAGCCGGCTGATGCGTGGGTTTCGAAAATCGGCAATCGCGGCGAGGGCTACGCTGACGTCGCCAAGGAACTGGTTATCAATCGCCGCTATGAAGACGGCGTCGCCTTCTACCGCAAGGCCATCGCCGCCAACCCGCAGCTCTGGAGCGCGCATTCGCAGCTCGGCGTCAACCTCATGCGCCTCGGCCGCAACGAAGAAGCCCAAAGCGAGCTTGACCTGGCATACAGCAATGGCTACACCGACGCCGCCACCTCCAACACTCTCCAGTTGATGGAGACTTACAAGAACTACCAGACTTTCACCTGGCCCAGCGCATCGCCCGACGGTCCGCAGCCCGCTGGCATCCTCAAGCTCGATCAGAAAGAAGCCGGCGCGCTCCGTCCTTATTTCGAAGCCGAAATGAAAAAGGCGATGGCAACCTACGAAAAGAAGTACGGCTACAAAATGACGAAGCCCGTACAAGTAGAGGTCTACCGCCGCGAAAACGATTTCGGCGTTCGCGTCATGGGCCTTCCGGGCGTCGGTCTTCTCGGCGTCACGTTCAACACGGTCGTCGCGATGGACGGCCCCTCGTCTCGTTCGAAGCAGGAAGGCTATCACTGGGCGAGTGTTCTCTGGCACGAGCTCAGCCACGTCTACACCATCGCGATGACGAATGAGCGCATTCCCCGGTGGTTCACCGAAGGCGTTGCGGTGCACGAGGAATCGGCCACCATCCCCGATTGGGGCGATCGCCTGAACCCCACCATCCTCGCCGCCATCCGTGAGAAGAAGCTGCTCCCCATCGCTGACATGGATCGCGGTTTCGTCCACCCCACATATCCCGACCAGGTCATCGTTTCCTACTTCCAGGCGGGAATGATCTGCGATTACATCGTGAAGCGCTGGGGCGACGCGAAGCTTGTCGACATCATTCATGCCTTCGCGAAGACCCAATCGACGGTGGACGTCATTCGCGAACAACTGAAGATCGAGCCCGCGGCCTTCGACAAAGACTTCCTCGCCGATCTCGAAGCGCGGACCGGAAAGGCGGTCGCCGGATTCACCGAATGGACCAAAGAGCTGCGCGAGCTCAACACGGATGTGAAGGACGGCAAGGCTCCGTCCGATCTCGTTGAGCGCGCCCGTAAACTCGAAACCATCTATCCCGAATACGTGGAAGCCGGCAACCCCTACGTGCTCGCCGGCGACGCGTTGCTCAAAGCGGGCGACAAAGCGGGCGCCATGGCCGAATATGCGAAGTATTCGAAGATCGGCGGCCGCAATCTCGAAACCATGGAAAAGTACGCCGATCTTCTCGCGAGCTCCGGCGACAAGAAAGCCGCCATTGCCGCTCTCTGGCGGATGATCTACTGTTTCCCGCTCGACTCCGGCTTACATGAAAAGCTGGGCAATCTCGATCTGGAAACCGCCGCGAATGCGGACGCCGTTCGCGAATTCCAGGTCCTGGTCGATCTCAACCCCGACGACAAAGCCGGCAGCCACTACAATCTTGCAAGGGCCTTCAAGGCCAACGGTCAGACTGATAAAGCCAGAGAGGAAGCCATCACCGCGCTCGAAGCCGCGCCTGAATACAGGCCCGCCCAAAAGCTGCTGCTCGAAGTGAGCGGCGAAGACGGAAAAAACTAATATCCATGTCCACTCCACAGATCGATACCGACGTTCTGAAGTCCCGAGTTGCGCGCTTCCGTGAGGTGGATGCCGAAATCGTCCGCCAGGTGAAAAAGGTCATCGTCGGCCAGGATGAAGTTCTCGAGCAGGTGCGCATCGGCCTCTTCGTCGGCGGCCATTGCCTGCTGACCGGCCTCCCCGGCACCGCCAAAACACTGCTCGTTCGCACCATGGCGGAAGTGCTCGGCCTCGAATTCAAGCGCATCCAGTTCACGCCGGACCTGATGCCGACCGATATCACCGGTACCGACATCATTGAAGAAGACGAACACGGCCATCGCGCCTGGACATTCGTCCGCGGCCCGCTCTTCGCCAACGTTCTGCTGGCCGATGAAATCAACCGTACGCCGCCCAAGACGCAGTCCGCGCTGCTCGAAGCCATGCAGGAACGCTCCTGCACAGTGCGCGGCAATCACTACAAGCTGCCCGCGCCCTTCTTCGTTCTTGCTACCCAGAACCCCATCGAGCTCGAAGGCACCTATCCGCTTCCCGAAGCCCAGCTCGATCGCTTCCTGTTCAACGTCATTCTGGACTACCTGACTGCCGATCAGGAACTGGCCGTCGTCGATCTCACCACCACCACGCACGTCGCGAAGGCCGATCCCATTACGAGCGAGCAGGAGATTCTCGACTTCCAGCAACTCGTCCGCATGACGCCGATCGCGGAAACCGTGGCGAAGCACGCCATCGACCTCGTCCGCGCCACGCGCCTCAAAGATCCGACCGCGCCGGACATCGTGAAGAAATACGTAAACTACGGCGCCAGCGTCCGCGCTGCCCAGAACCTCGTGCTGGGATCGAAAGCCCGCGCACTGATGAAAGGCCGTTACCACGTCAGCTTCGAAGACGTCCGCGAGCTGTTCGTGCCCATCCTGCGCCACCGCGTGCTGCTCAACTTCCACGCGGAATCCGAAAAAGTTTCCACCGACGACGTGCTGCGCGGCATCCTCCAGGTGATGCCCGCGCCAAAGGACTAAACCGGAGAGCAATCAGGCCTCAGCCCGGGCGGACTATCTCATGCTTCAGCGATTTCTCGATCCCATGGTGCTGGCTTCCATCTCGTCACTGGATCTGGTGGCGAAGACGGTAGTGGACGGCTTTGTCGCCGGCCTGCACCGCTCTCCCACTTTTGGTTTCAGCCAGGAGTTCGCCGAATACCGTCCCTACGTGGAAGGCGACGACCTGCGCCACGTCGACTGGAACGTCTTCGCCCGCATGGACCGCGTCTATCTGAAGCGCTTCCGTGGCGAAACCAATTCGCAGTTGCTGATCCTTCTCGATACCAGCGCCTCCATGGGCTACACCTCGGGCAAGATCACCAAGCTCGATTACGGCCGTTTCATGGCCGCCTCCCTGGCCTATCTTTCTTCTACGCAGCGCGACGCCACCGGTCTCATCGTCTTTGATGAAAACGTCATCGACTACGTGGCGCCCTCCACGCGTCAGGGTCAGCTCATGCGCATCCTGCACGCGATCGAGAAAGCGGAAGCCGGCTCGCGCACCGATTTCGCCAAGCCATTTTTCCATTTTCAGCAGTACCTGCACCGCCGCGGCATCGTTATTGTGATCTCCGATTTTTACGACGATCCGAAGAAGATCTGCCAGACGGTCGAACCACTCCGCTATCACGGCAACGAAGTCGTGCTCTTTCATCTGCTCGATCCGCAGGAAATCGCTCCGCGCTTCCGCGATCCCGTGCTGCTTTACGACGTCGAAGACAACACCGCCTT
>Ga0070658_10003887_pt1 | contig 12247 bp, 11 predicted proteins | sample KBSC13metaG_FD_64664 | JGI IMG/M metagenome (GOLD analysis project Ga0070658, IMG submission 64664) | Corn rhizosphere microbial communities from Kellogg Biological Station, Michigan, USA - KBS C1-3 metaG | ecosystem: Host-associated > Plants > Roots > Rhizosphere > Soil ... | reverse complement strand
GTTGCCGTTGCCGTTGACCGGGGCCGCGTTCTCCGGCCGGTGCGACTTGTCGGGGAGGATGGTGTAGTGCGGCTCGAACAGCGTGTTCCAGTCCTCGGGCTCGAGCTTCAGCCCCTCGAGGGAGGCGAAGGTCGTCGGCACGCGGTCGGGGTTGCGGAGGAACATCAGGGCGATGTAGTCGCCATGCAGGGGGTGGAAGGCGTCCTCGGTGTGCCACCAGATCAGCTGCTCGCTGCCGGTGCCGATCTGCTCCTGCTCCATGCCCTTGATCGGCATCACGTCGTGGATGATCCGGCCGTTCTGCTGGGTCTTCCAGCCGATGACCTCGCCGAGCATCGAGCAGGTGAGGGCGAACAGGATCTCCTCCTCGAGCGTGGACTTGCGCGCCTCGGCCGGGCGGTTCCAGTGCTCCGGCGTGGGGCCGATCTTCGCGTCGTCGATCGGGAAACCGGAAACCACGAACAGCGCCGAGTCGGGCTCGGTCAGCCGGAAGCCGTTGAGCGCGGCCCGCAGCCGCCGGGGCATCTCCTGGGCCCACGTGCGGACTTCCAGAAGGAACTCGGGATCTTCAGCCGAATCGTACCTGGAGGCGATTTCGGCGATCAGTTTCTGTAGAGAGACGACTTCTTCGGTATTGAGCACAAACCGCTGCATGAATCGATCCTTTCTCGGGCCGCGGACCGCTGGCGAGCGGGCGCTGGATCTTCGGGATGCTACGGGTCGGTGGAACAGGGGCTGGAAATCAGCAGCACTCCGACAATAGAGGTGCATGGAGATGGAGCTATAGGGACAACCCGGGCCCTTCCTTCCCGCCCGTTGAATGGATCACAGCTTGTGATCGAAAATTGGATCAGAAATGTTATCGAACTGTAACCGCGGGCGGCTCGCCCACATAGGTGGCGCGGGGACGGATGAGCCGGTTCAGGCCGTACTCCTCGATGGCGTGGCCGATCCAGCCGATCGTCCGGCCGAGGGCGAAGAGGGCGAGCGGCGTCCCCTCGGCCAGGTCCAGGGCCCGGCTCAGGGCCACCAGGCCGAGGTCGATCGTGGGGTGGTCGCGCAGCAGCTCGCCGCCGATCTCGGCGATGGCCCGCGCGCACTCGACCTCCGGCGAGCCTGGCGCGATCTCGGCGGCCATCTCCAGCAGGGCCGCCCCACGGGGATCCCCCTCCGGATACAGAGGGTGACCGAAGCAGGGGATCTCCTCCCCCCGGCGCAGGCGGCCGGCCAGCACCTGGCGCGCCCTCGCCGCCGTCCCCACCTCCCGGAACAGCGCCTCCGCCCGGGCCGTGTAGCCGCCGTGCCGCGCCCCCTTGAGAGCCGCGAGCCCGGCCGAGACCACGTCCCACGGAGTGGCCGCGGCCGAGGCCACGCAGCGCGCCGTGAAAGCCGAGACGTTGAGCTCGTGGTCCGCCGCCAGGATGAGCGCCGCGCCGATCGGTCCCGCCGCCTCCGGCCGGTCCGGAGCCCAGGCGGCCTGGAGGATCTCAGCGACCGGAGCCGCGGGTGGGGGAGGGGCGGCGCCCGCCGCGGTCTCGGCCAGGAACCGGAGGAGGCGCGCTCCCGTGGCCGCGACCGCCGCGGGGCGCAGGTCCCAGGCGGCGAGGTCCGCCGCTCCCGCCAGGGGCAGTGCCGTCTGGCAGCGCTCGACAGGGGTCAGCTCCTCGGGCAGGGGCGGGAGGGAGATCCGGAGCGGCTCGCCCGCGAAGAGCCGGCCCGCCTCGCCTGGCTCCCCGGTCCAGATCAGCGCCGCCACCTCCTCGACTGTCGAGGTCCGCGCCAGCTCCACCGCGTCCCGCCCCCGGTAGTAGAGGCGTCCGTCCTGAACCAGCGTGATCGCCGACTCCAGCACCGGCGCGCCCCAGGAGAGGGCCTTGGGAGCGGCCTTCTCCGGGTCCTTCCGCAGTTCCTTCTTCTCCCGCAGCCGCAGCACGTCCTCCCGGGGGTAGCGCCGCGCCCGCGGATCGCCCGGCACCGCTTCCGAGCGCAGCATCCCCCGGCTCGCGTAGGCGTAGAGGGTCGCAAGCGAGATCCCGAGCTCCGCGGCGGCTTCCTGGGCGGTGAGGAAACGGTCCGGCATGAGGTCCACGATCCCACACATTGATTGCTCGATCAAGATTGACAACCTGTTCGTGCGGATTGAACATGACTTCGGAAGGAAACCGGAAGGAGATCCACATGGACACTCAGACCAAGCAAGGACTGGAAGGGGTCGTGGCGGCCACGACCCGTTTGAGCAGCGTGGACGGCGAGGCGGGGGTGCTCCTGCTCGCCGGCTTCCCGGTGGAGGAGATCGCTCCCCGGGCCTCGTTCGAGGAGATGACCTGGCTGCTGTGGAACGGCCGCCTGCCCACGGCGGAGGAGCTGGGGGCCTTCCGCCGCCGCTTGGCCGGCCTGCGCCGCCTGCCCCCGGCGGTTCTGGACCTGCTGGGGGCCGCGGCCCGGCGGCGTGTGGCGCCCATGGACGCCCTGCGCATGGCCGCGGGCGCGCTCAGCCTGGCGGACGGCGCGGGCGCCGATCCGAAGGAGGACGCCGCCCTCCTGGTCGCCGCCTTCCCGGCGATCGTGGCCGCCTACCAGCGGCTGCTGCACGGCCAGGAGCCGGTTGAGCCCAGAGAGGACCTGGGGCATGCGGCCAACTTCCTCTCCATGCTCTCCGGCGAGGAGCCTTCGCCGGAGCGGGTCCGGGGGCTGGAGACCTACCTGAATACGGTCTCGGACCACGGCCTCAACGCCTCGACCTTCACCGCCCGGGTGATCGTCTCCACGAAGTCGGACCTCGTCTCGGCCGTCACCGGCGCGGTGGGCGCCCTGAAGGGCCCGCTCCACGGCGGCGCGCCGGGGCCGGCGCTGGACATGGTCTTCGAGATCGGCTCGCCCGAGCGGGCCGAGGCGGTGCTGCGCGAGAAGCTCGACCGCGGCGAGCGGCTGATGGGCTTCGGTCACCGCGTCTACCGGGTGCGCGACCCCCGGGCCGACGTGCTGGCCGCGGCGGCGGAGCGCTTCTACCGGCACGGGGGCGACGAGGGGCTCTACGATCTCGCCCGCTCGGTGGAGGCGACCGCCCTGCGCCTGCTCCGCGAGCGCAAGCCCGACCGTCCCCTGGACACCAACGTGGAGTTCTACACCGCCCTGCTGCTTCACGGCCTGGGGTTCCCGACCGGGCTCTTCACCCCCATCTTCGCCGTGGGCCGGGTGGCGGGCTGGACCGCCCACGCCCTGGAGCAGCTCGCGACCGGCCGGCTGATCCGGCCCCAGTCCGAGTACGTGGGCGAGCGGGACCGCCGGTGGGTAGCGGTGGAGGAGCGGGAGGCGGTCGCCGTCTAGGAGATCCCGGTTGACGCAGGGGGCGGGGCTGGCTTAGCTTGAGCCCCGTACCCCTGTCCAGAAAGAGACCTTCGATGAGCGAAATCGATGAGACGATCTCCGAGGCCGTCGAGAAGGCCGCGGAGTCCCACGACGCCCTCAACAACCTGATCGCCCTGCTGGTGGCCCTGCTCGCCACCTTCATGGCCCTCTGTAACATCAAGGACGGCAACATCGTGCAGGCGATGTCCCAGGACCAGTCCAAGGCGGTCGACCAGTGGTCCTACTACCAGGCCAAGGGGATGAAGCAGAACCTCGCCGAGAGCGTGCTAGACCAGCTCCAGATCCGCAAGGCCGAGCCCGGCCTCACCCCGCAGACGGCAGCGCTGCTCGACAAGGAGATCGCCCTCTACACGGCGACCGTGAAGAAGTACGAGAAGCAGAAGGAAGAGATCAAGCAGGCGGCCGAAGGGGCCGAGAAGGACTACGACCGCCTGAACGTCCACGACGACCAGTTCGACATGTCCGAGGCCGCCATCAGCATCTCCATCGCCCTGCTCGGCGTCAGCGCCCTCACCCGCAAGAAGTGGCTGGTGGGGGTCGCGGTCGTCTTCGCCGCTTTCGGAGTGCTGATGGGCCTCGCCGGTTTCTTCGCCTGGGGCATCCACCCGGATGCTGTCGCGAAGTTCCTGACCTGACGCTCAGGGCCTGCCGAAGGTCCGGTTCGCCTCGTCCGCGGCGTCCTGGAGGAGGCGGGCCACCGGCCGCCGGACGTGGATCACCTCGCCGTTGTCCAGCTCCAGCCGGGCGGGGAGCCCCTTCGTCGACCGCAGGTAGAACATCCCGTACATCGATAGAGCCACGGCATAGGTCCCCTCGATGGTGGGATGGAAGCCGTCCGGGCCGTAGAGCTCCAGGTCCGGGTTCCGCCGCCACGCGGCGCGCCACACCTCGCCGCCCGGAATGAGCAGACCCCGGACGTCGGTGGCCGCCAGGGTGTAGGCCTCGCTCACCGCGTCGAAGAAGGCGATGCGGTCAATGGAGGGCCAGACCATGTAGACGGCCGGCCGCGCTCCCGCCGCCCGGATCCGCTTGGCGAACTTTCCCACCCACTTGCGCAGGTGTACCCGGCTCTCGGGCAGCGACGACGGCCCCTGCTGCATCACCACGAAATCCCAGTTCCCCTGGTCGATGGCCGCCAGCGCCGATCCCTCGAACCAGAGGTCCTCGAGGTTGGCATTGGGAAAGGCGATCGTCTCCACCTCGAGATCCTGACCGGCCGACTTCGCGAGCGCCTGGACCATCAGGGGCAGGTCGTTGGCCTGAGTCAGGCTGTTGCCCAGGAACAGGACGCGCAGACCGCCCGGGGGGATCGGCCTGGCCTGCTCCGACGCCGCGCCAGCGTGACCGGCGAAGGCGAAGAGCAGCGAGAGGGCGAGAACGGCGGGGGTCAGGGACAGCAGCTTCCTTCGGGTCGGATTCACGGGGTGAGCCTCCTTGGATGAGATGCGTACACCCCACAGAGTGCCCGAGATCCCGCAAAGGGAGCCCCTCGTAACGACCTGAACCTGTTCAAAAAGCCTTGACACCCTCTGGAAGCGGGCTTACTCTATTGTTGAACGTGTTCAATTGATCGTGTTCACTCCCAAGGAGGCGTCATGAGCATCGATTTCCTGGTCGTCACCTACTGTTTCTACCTGGTCATCAGCATCAGCCTCACCGTCTGGGTGGCCCGCACCCTGTTCCGCAACGGCCGCGTGTTCCTGGTGGACGTCTTCCACGGCAACGCCACGCTGGCCGACTCGGTCAACCATCTCCTGGTGGTCGGCTTCTACCTGGTCAACCTCGGCTACGTGAGCCTGGCGCTGAAGCTGGGCTACGACGTCACCTCGGCCCGCGGCTCCATCGAGGCGCTGTCGCAGAAGGTGGGGGTCGTCCTGCTGGTCCTGGGCGGCATGCACTTCTTCAACCTCTACGTCTTCAGCCGCATCCGCCGCCGCTCCGTCCTGGAGGTGGCGCCGCCGCCGGTCGTTCCCGACGCCTGCGTGGTCCGGGCGCGCTGAAGGAGGGGGGACCGCCATGCTGACCGTGCTCTACGATTCGAGCTGCGCGCTCTGCCGCAAGACCAGGTACTGGCTCCAGGACCAGCCCAAGTACGTGGAGCTGGAGTTCGTGCCGGCAGACTCCCTGGAGGCCCGCCGGCTCTTCCCGGACCTCGACCACGCCTCGACCTTGCGGGACCTGACGGTGGTGGGGAGCGGGGGAGAGCTCTACCGGGGGGCCAAGGCCTGGGTGATGTGCCTCTGGGCCCTGCGCGAGTACCGGGAGACCGCCCTGAAGCTCTCCACCCCCGAGACCATGCCGATGGCCCGCCGCCTGATCGCCTGGGTGTCGCGCAACCGGCTCTGGCTGGGCTCGGCGATGGAAAGCCTGGGATTCCAGAGGAGGACTTCATGACCACGACCGCCGAGACCGCCGTCCCCGGGGATCTTCCGAAGAAGACCCGCAAGGGGGAGCAGACCCGGGCCCAGATCCTGGAGACCGCCCTCGAGCTGTTCCGCGAGCGCGGGTACGAGGAGACGACCATGCGGGCCATCGCCGAGAGGGCGGGGGTCGCGGTGGGCAACGCCTACTACTACTTCAAGTCCAAGGAGCACCTGATCCAGGCGTTCTATGCCCGCACCCACGAGGAGCACCTGGTGGCCAGCCGCGAGCTGCTCGCCCGGGAGAAGGGACTGCGCGAGCGGCTCCTCGGCGTCATGCGGGCCAAGCTGGACACCATCGCCCCCTACCACCGCTTCTCCGGCATCCTGTTCAAGACGGCGGCGGATCCGGCCAGCCCGCTCAACCCGTTCAGCGCGGAGTCCGAGCCAGTCCGCCGGCAGTCCACGGAGCTGTTCGCCGAGGTGATCACCGGCTCCGGCACCCGCCTGAGCCCGGATCTGGTGGCGGCCCTGCCGAACCTGCTCTGGGTCTACCACATGGGGATCATCCTCTTCTGGATCCACGACAACTCGCCAGGGTGCCGCCGGAGCTATCTGCTGATGGAGCGCTCGGTGAAGCTGATCCTGCGCCTGGTCTCGGTGTTCCAGTTCCCGCTCCTGCGGCCGTTCCTCAAGGAGCTGCTGGGGATGGTCGCGGAGATGGGAGCGGATGGGACGGCGCCTCCGGAGGCGGACGGGGAGGCACGGTCATGAGATCGAACCTCCGGCTCCTGACCGCTTTCGCCGTCGCGCCCCTGGCCACGTTCCCGGCGACTCTGCTGATCGTCGCGGCGACGTTCTTTTTCCTGGGTGGCTCTCCCCCGAGCTGGTCCTTCCTGACAAGAGTGGAGTCCAGCATCGGCCTGGGCGCCTACATCGGTCTGGTGGCTCTCGTCTACGCCTATCCCATCATGCTGGCCGTGGGGATCCCCGTGATCCTGGCACTCCGGAAGCTCGGCCGATTCCGGTTGGCGCCACTAGCCACCGCCGGCGCTGTTGCTGGAGCGCTCCCGTTCCTGCCCATCTTTCTCGGCGGCCTCTCTGAAATCATGAAGGGCCGGTCGGATGAAATGTTGCCGTTCGGTGTCATGTATCTGAACGCGGGCCTGTTGAGCGGCTTCCTGACGGCCTGCCTGGCCTGGCTGATGACGTCCCGGCTCCCCGTGACCCGTACAATAGGAGTGTGATACCCAGATTCGCACTCCTCGCAGCGCTCCTCCTCCTCTCCACACCCGCCCTGAGCCAGGTCTCCCAGGAGACTCCGGTCCTCCTCTTCGATCGCCAGGGGGAGGTCCCCAAGGCCGTCCAGCCGGGCGACCTCAAGGTCATAGACGACGGCCAGTCCCGGCCCGTGACCTCCCTGGTTCCCATCACCCAGCCCTGGCGGATCGTCGTCTGGGTGGACCGCGTCCTCACCGGCTCGCGCACCCTCCGCGCCGCCGCCGGCACCCTCGCCGAGCAGGCGCAGGCCCTGGCCGCCCTCGGCACGGTCGAGGTGGTGGTGGCCGAGCCGGGGGCGCGGGTGGCCCTGGCGCCCACCCGCGAGGTGCCCGCCATCGACGAGGCCCTCTCCAAGCTCTGGCTGGAGAGCGAGGGGCGGGACGACCTCCGCGTCCTGCGCCAGCGCTTCAAGGACGAGAAGGCGGAAGGGGTGGAGGCGGAGGGCCGCATCGCGGAGGCCGTGGACGCCGAGGCGCGGGTGGTCCGCCGCCAGCAGGACGCCTTCTCCGAGTGGCTGCTGGCCCAGAACGACCTCGGGAACGGCCCGCGCGCGGTCCTCCTGATCAGCGACGGCTACGACGTCGATCCCGCCAAGTTCTACCACGGCGTCTCCGGTGACGAGGGAGCCCTGGAGAAGAGCGCCCTGGAGGCCGCCCGGGTGGCCGCGGCCCTCGGCTGGACCGTCTTCCCGCTGCCGGTGGGAGACGCCACCCTGCCAGACCTGCGGCGGGTGCAGCCCCACGGCACGGGCAATCCCAAGACCCCCATCGGGATCACCATCAACCGGAAGGGGACCCCGCCGGAGCAGGCGCCCCCTCCGCCGTCCCTGGTGGCCCCCCAGCAACCGCTGACCTGGATGGCCGAGGCGACCGGCGGCGAGGTGGTCCTCCAGCCCTCGGGCATCTACGGCGTGGTCTCCCGCCTGCGCTCCCGCTACTGGCTGCGCTGGGAGGCCCCGCGCCCCTCCGACGGCCGCCCTCGTTCCCTGGAGGTCGTCACCTCCCGCTCCGACTTCAACGTGAAGGCCCGGCGCTGGGACGTGGCCGGCATCCCCGAATCGATGGCCGCGGCCCGCGCCGGAAGGCTGCTGAGCGGCGAGGAGGAGGGAGTCGGCCTGGAGATCTCCGCCCGCGTCCAGCCGGATGCCGCGGGATCGGCGGACCAGCCCCGGGGGACCCTCGACCTGCGCATCGAATCCGCCGAGGTCCCGTCCGGCCCCCTGCGCCTGACCATCGCCGGTCCGGGCGGCCGCGGGGCCTTCCATCACGTCCTGGGCGCCGCCGACCGCGCCGCCGAGCCCAACGTCTACCACCTCCCGGTCCCGCTGCCCGTGGGCGCCGAGGCCGTGGGCGTGCTGGTGGAGCCCCTCGCCGGCGGCCCCTGGGGAGGCGTGGTGGCCACCCTGTCGGCGGCTCCCGCGGAAGCCGCGCCCCTCTCGGTGGCCCAGCCCGGCATCCGCCTGGTGGCTCCGGCCGGCTCCTCGCTCACCGGCAAGGTCCGCCTGCGGGTGAACGGGGAAGGGGAGGGGATCGCCCGCGTCAACCTCAAGCTGGGGGACCGCACCGCCGCCTCCTGCGCCAGCGTCCCCTGCGAGGCCGAGGTGGACCTCGGACGCCGGGTGCGCCCGCAGGTGGTCCAGGGAGTGGCCTACGGCGCCGACGGCCAGGAGCTGGCCCGCGACTTCGTGCGCCTGAACGATCCCGCGCTGGGCTTCGGGGTGCGCATCGTGGAGCCGGCGGCCCGGCGGGGCGTCGGCGCGGTGGACGTGGAGGCCGACGTGCACGCCCCGGCCGGCCGGCGGATCGAGAAGGTCGAGATGTACTGGAACGACGAGTTGGCGGCCACCCTCTACGCCCCTCCGTACCGGCACAAGGTGATGGTCCCCCGGGACCGCTCGACCGGCTATCTCAAGGTGACCGCCCGGCTCGACGACGGCTCCACGGCCGAGGACGCCATGCCGCTCAACGCCTCGGACCTCGGCGACCGCATCGACGTCCGTCTGGTGCAGCTCGCCGTGGTAGTGACGGACGCCAACGGCAAGCCGGTGCCCGGGCTGCCCAAGGAGGCCTTCCGCCTCCGCCAGGACGGCCAGGAGCAGGAGATCGCCGCCTTCGAGAACGCCGGCGAGCTGCCCCTCACCCTGGCCCTCGCCATCGACACCTCGGCCAGCATGTTCATGAAGCTCCCGGACGTGCGCAAGGCGGTCGCCTCGCTCCTCAATACCGGGCTCACCAGCCGCGACCGGGCGATGCTGATCGACTTCGACACCAGGCCGAAGGTGGTCCGGCCGGTGACCCGCGATCTCGCGTCCGTCGTCTCGGCGCTCGACCAGCTCCAGCCGGACGGCGGCACGGCCCTCTGGGACGCCGTGACCTACGCCCTGGCGCAGCTCCGGGGGATCTCCGGCCGCAAGGCCCTGGTGGTCTACTCGGACGGCATCGACGAGGCCGAGCGGGCCACCTTCCCGATCTGCCTCAAGGCGGCCCGGGAGAGCGGAGTGCCCATCTACCTGATCGTCTCGAACCCGCGGGCGGAGCGGGGCGAGGACGGCGGCTTCATGAACGAGCCCTCGTCCGCCAAGTTCCAGCGCCTGGCGGAGGCCGGCGGCGGGCAGGTCTACTTCATCCACCCGAACCAGGACCTCAACGGCGTCTACGGCCAGATCCTCTCCGAGTTGCGCAGCCAGTACACGGTGGCCTTCTACCCGAAGGACACCGCCCCGCCCGCGGCGTGGACCAGGATCGAGGTCGAGGTGCAGGGGAGGAAGGGGCTCACCGCGCGCACGGTGAGCGGGGTGGCGGCGCGGCCGTAGGCCCTCGTCACCCCGGCAGGTCGATCGTCCGCTTCTCGGGGTCGGCCTGCTGGCGGTAGAGGGTGAGCACGAAGCCGACCATGCCCACAAAGGCGCTGCGGGTGCGTCCGGCGATCTCGTCGGCCATCCCGCGCTTGTCCTCGCCGCCGGAGATCCTCACCTTGACCAGCTCGTGGTCGTCCAGGACCTTGTCGATCGATTCGATCACCGGGTCGGTGAGGCCGTTCTTCCCCACCTGAACCAGGGGCTTGAGATAGTGGGCCATTCCTCTCAGGTACTTCCTCTGCGCGCCGGTCAGCTCTGTCATGCATCCCTCCTCGGGGTGGGATTCTGAGGGAGTGGCGGCGGAAGGTCCAGCGGGAAGGAAAAAGGGCGGGGCCGCCGCGCCACCCGGAGGCGGCGCGGCGGCGGGGCGGGGCTCAGAGCGACCCGCTGAGAGTCACCTCGAAGTTCGCGCCGTTGGTGCCGCTGGGCGAGGCGAGGTAGTAGTTATCGCTCTTGCTGACCTTGGAGGCGTCGAAGGACGAGCCATTGGAGATGGTGGTGATCACGGGATCCCGGCCCCCGCTGACGTCCTTCATGATCGCGCAGGTGATGCCGGACGGCATGGAGGCGGTGATGCTGCCCGAGGTCGGCACCTGGAGGAACTGGAAGTTGTTGCTGGAGCGGTTGTCCTGCCCCGACAGCGGCTTGGAGGCGGAAACCTGGGCGGCGACCGGCTGGATGGTGCTCATGTGCGGTTCTCCCTTTCAGATAGACGAGTTCATCCTGTCTTCGAGAGCCACTCCTCGTGGCCCCGGCTTTTTTTCTCTACTTCGGTTCCGCGGAACGTCGACGTTTTCCGGTAATAGCACCTGGCGTGCCACCCTCGCCGGTCACTGGAAAACGCCTCGAAATGCCGTAGGAACAGGACTTTTTCGCGCCGGCCCGCGAAGCGGAGCCCGCCGGCCGGCCGCGGGGTCTAGCGCTTCCGCGAGGGAGGTCTAGCGGGTCCGCTAGAGGCGGCGCGAAGGGCGTAGAATCCAGGCTCCTGCCGGGTTTCCGAGAAGAGAGGAGCGGGGTGACCGAGCCGCCGAAGGACCGCATCGGGGCGTACCGCCTCGTCCGCCGCCTGGGAGCCGGGGGCATGGGAGAGGTCTTCCTCGCCTGGGACGATCGCCTGGAGCGCCCGGTGGCCGCCAAGCGGATGCGCCCCGGCAAGGAGCGGGGAGGCGCCGGCCGGGAACGCTTCCGCCGCGAGGCGCGCTCCGCGGCGCGGCTCGGCCATCCCCACGTGGTCCAGATCTTCGACCTGGTGGAGACGGACGGCGGCGACTGGATCGTCATGGAGTACGTCCAGGGGCGCCCGCTCGCGGACCTCCTGCGCGGCTCGGGGCCGCTGCCGCCCGGGGTGGCCATCGACCTCGCCCGCCAGGCCGCCGAGGGGCTGGCCGCCGCCCACGCCCAGGGCTTGGTCCACCGCGACCTCAAGGCCGAGAACGTCATGGTGACGCCGGCCGGGCAGGCCAAGATCCTCGACTTCGGCCTCGCCCGCCCGCTGGAGTCCGGCACCGGCGAGACGCTCACCGACGACGGCATGGTCATAGGGACCTACCGCTCCATGTCCCCCGAGCAGGCCGCCGGGGGGACGGCGGACGCCCGCTCCGACCTCTTCTCCCTGGGCGTGCTGCTCTACGAGATGCTCGCCGGCCGTTCGCCCTTCCAGGGGAGGAGCCCGCTGGAGACCCTGCGCAAGGTGACCGCGGTCACGCTCGAGCCGCTCGGCCGCCTCCGGCCGGACCTCCCCGCGGATCTCCTGGCGCTGGTCGATTCCCTGCTGGAGAAGGAGCCGGGCCGGCGTCCGGAGAGCGCCGAACGGGTCGCCCGGGACCTCCGCGCCCTCGCCGCCGCGCCGGGTTTGGAGCCCGTGGAAGGCTGGACCCCCGCGCCGCCCACCGCCTCCGGAGACGATCCGACCCGCCTCGACGAACCGATCGAGATGCGGGGCGAAGGGCTCGGCTCCAGCCGGAGTTGGACCCTGCCGAGGCGTTCGGGCTGGATCGCCGTCGTGACGTTGGCGCTGGCGGCCGTGGTGGTCCTGGGTGTTCTCTGGACGCGGCGCGCGCGGACCGGGAGCGAGAAACCCCTCCGGGTGGCCGTCCTGCCGCCGGAGATCCAGGGGAGCAGGGGAGAGGCGCTCGACTTCGCGGCGTTCGGGATCGTGACGAGCCTGCGCCGCGTCCTTCCCACTCTGCGGCATGTGACGTTGATCGATTCGTCTCAGCTCCGGGAGATCCACGGCGGCATTCCGGAGATCGCGCGGGCCGTGTCCGCGGACGAAGCGGTCGCCACGACCCTGGAGGCGCGCGGCGGGCAGGTCCGGATCGCGCTGCGGAGGGTTCGCGGACGGGACGGTGCCGTGCTGGCGAGCGAGGAGATCCGCGGC
>Ga0070658_10003886_pt1 | contig 12249 bp, 15 predicted proteins | sample KBSC13metaG_FD_64664 | JGI IMG/M metagenome (GOLD analysis project Ga0070658, IMG submission 64664) | Corn rhizosphere microbial communities from Kellogg Biological Station, Michigan, USA - KBS C1-3 metaG | ecosystem: Host-associated > Plants > Roots > Rhizosphere > Soil ... | reverse complement strand
ATGAACTGCCCCGGACGCGCACGCAGATTCTGATGAACATCGGCAATCCGGAAGACGCACTCAGTCTGGCTGGCCTGCCCAATGACGGTGTCGGACTCGCGCGTCTTGAGTTCATCATTGCGAATCATATACAGGCCCATCCGCTGGCGTTGATCCACTTCGATACGCTGCAGGACGCGGAAGCGAAGGCGAAGCTCGCCACCCTCACGGCGCTCTACGAAGACAAACCCCGGTTCTTTGTCGAGAAACTGGCGCAGGGGGCCGCGACCATCGCGGCCGCTTTTTATCCCAAACCCGTAGTCGTGAGATTGTCCGATTTCAAAACGAATGAGTACGCGAACCTGCTGGGTGGCGCCCAATTCGAGCCGAAGGAAGAAAACCCGATGATCGGCTGGCGAGGCGCTTCGCGGTATTACGACGAAAAATACCGCGATGGCTTTGCCCTCGAATGCCAGGCCATGAAGATCGTGCGCGATGAAATGGGACTCACCAACGTAATCCTCATGATCCCGTTCTGCCGCACGCCGGATGAAGGCCGGGCCGTGCTCGCCGAAATGGCCAAACACGGTCTCGAGCGAGGTCGGAACGCGCTGGAGGTGTACGTTATGTGCGAGATCCCGAGCAATGTGATACTCGCCGACCAGTTCAGCGATATATTCGACGGTTTTTCAATCGGTTCGAACGACCTGACGCAGCTGACCCTCGGACTCGACCGCGATTCGGCCCTTGTGGCCCGCCTTTTCGACGAGCGAAACGATGCTGTGAAGCGAATGATCGCGAGCGCTATCAAGACGGCGAAGGAGCACGGCAGAAAGATCGGAATCTGCGGGCAGGCGCCCAGCGACTATCCCGAATTCGCCCGTTTTCTCGTGGAGAACGGCATCGATTCGATGAGCCTGAATCCGGACTCGATCCTGAAAATGCGAATGGAAGTGGCGAAGACGGAAGCCGGCCTGCCCCAGGCCCCGTCAAAACGCAACTTTTAGCAGGTTTCTGGAAAAGCCACTCAATGGGCCGGAATCGGCTGAGGATCCGGTTTTGTCCGGCTCCGCAGACTCTCCAAATCCTCTGTCAGGCGCTTGCTGAAATCCACCGGGTAAGGCGTCGCGGCCGCCGCGAGGCTCAGCAGTTTGTCCGGCATTTGCGCTATTTGATCCTGCATGTAATGCCGCGATTCTTCGAGGCTGGGTTGAGGTTGAATCTCTCCGGCGAGCATCGATAACCGCAGAAGAGGAGTGCCCGGCAAACTCTCATCGAATCGGCCGATCGTATCGCCCGTCATGCGCGAATCGCGCATCTGCCGGAAGACCTGTTTGCGCCCCGGGTGAAGTGTCTTGCCACGCGAAAGCTTGAACCGTCCCTTGCCCGCGTATTCGACCAGCTTGTAAGCCATGTCGAGTTCCGGAGCATCCGCGGAGACGGCCAGCTTTGTCCCCACTCCGAAGGCGTCAATCGGCGCTCCGGCTTCGACCAGATGCGCAATCTGATATTCATCCAGTCCGCTGGAAGCGAAAATCGTAACGGTTCGGAGACCGGCTTCATCGAGCATTCGGCGAGCTTCCCTCGCCAGCGCCGCGAGGTCTCCGGAATCGAGCCGAACCGCGCTGACACGAAACCGATTCCCGAGGCGCTTCTTGAGATCGACAACCAGCTGGACGCCTTCGAGCGTCTCGTAAGTATCCACCAGAAGTGTGGTTTCCGGAAACAAAGACGCAAACGCCTCGAAGGCGCCCGCTTCAGTCTCATGGGCCTGAATGTAGCTGTGCGCCATTGTGCCGAATATCGGGATACCCCACGTTCGACCAGCCAGAACGTTCGATGTGCCATGCCCGCCGGCGAGGTACGTCGCCCGCGCCACACTCAACGCCGCATCGCCTCCCGGGGCGCGCCGTGACCCGAAGTCGACGACCTGCCGGCCCCTTGCCGCGCGCACAATTCGGTCCGCCTTTGTGAGGGCAAGGCTTTGGAAGTGGACCATGTTCAGCAAGGCAGTTTCGACTAATTGCGCTTCTGTGATCGGCGCGACTACCTGCAGCAGAGGTTCGTTGGGAAAGACGGGAGTCCCTTCGGGAACGGCGTACACATCGCCGGTAAATCGGAGTTTTTCAAGAGAGCTCACGAAAGCATCCGGGAACCCGGTTTGACTTCTCAGCCAATCAAGCTCGTCGGCGGTGAAACGAAACCGCGCCAGGAATCGGAGGACGTCCTCCAGTCCAGCCGCCAAAATATAGTTGCGGCGGTCGGGCAGCTTGCGGTAAGCCAGCTCAAATACAGCCTGATCGGCCATTCCTTCGGCCCGGTAAGCCTGCGCCATCCTGAGTTCATAGAGGTCCGTGAATAGCGCCGGTATCATGTCAGATCCAGTGGATTTCGGCGGGCTCGCGTCCGTGTGATTCCGGCCATGCTGCGGGATAGCCCAGCACCTTTTCGGCGAGACCACGTTCTTTCGTCGATGGCAGATTCAGCCACGGACGAGCGAACCCGATCCAGCATCAGTTCCATACGCCGCGAGCGGGTGCAAGTTGCGCACCGCTGCGCCGCCAAAGAATATCCCGGTTTCGAGCTTGAGGTGATACGAGATCGAGTCTTCTCACGGAACATTGCGCCATTCGACGCAGAACCACGCTTCGCCAGGTCATTCCCGGCACTCTGTCGCTGGCATCTCACGGTGCTTTTAATTCGGCCCATGACGGACAACATCATCGTGATCGCGGGACAGGCTTCGTTCGACGTCATCGCCTTCGACGGTACTGTCGCCCTGCGTCGGTGACGCAGGCGACTTGCGCGAAGGTCACGGGATCATCGTGCTGCCGAACGTCGCTTCAGTAGAAGCGCGAGGAAACCGCCAGCGAGCACATCGAACGAAAGACAGAAGCCGGGCCACCACGCAGGGACACCGGGATTTTCAATGAACGAATGGTGAACGGAGTCGAAGACTCCATGTCCGGCGAGGGCAGCCACAACCAGCCAGAGGCTCTTCCTGAAGCCTGTCACCGCGAGCGCGACAAAAGCGACGGCGAACACAGACTCCAGAACCAGTGCCCGCGTGGAATCCGCCATCACAGCAAACAAGATGTAATAGTGGGCAACCACGATCGTCAATGTGGTGTAGAAGACGCGGTCGCGGTCCAATCCCACGATCATGGCGAAAACGCACACAACCACTGCCACTCCCAGGCCGATCAGATATTCCATAAATCTCCCTCTATCTGCTTTGGTGCACGTTGACCATCTATAGCCATCGCCGCACCCTTGCACGGTACTTTCCGTATTCTTCTCCGAACAGCGAAGTCAGCGCGCGCTCCTCGGGGCAAATCTGAAAGCGATTCATGTATAGAACGAACGCCGGGAGCAACAGGAGCGCTGATGCGTTCGAAAGAAACAGCGCCCAGCCCAGCAGAGTCAACAGGAACCCCAGGTACATGGGATTGCGGGAATACTTGTAGATTCCCGAAGCGACCAGAGCCGACGCGGAATCCAGCTTCATCGGGTTGACCGTGGTCTTTGCGCGTTGGAACGAGCAAACGCCGGCAAGACACGTAAGAGCGCCGGCAAGCGCGAGACCCGTCGAGCACACAACGTTTGCCGGAAGACTGAAATCGAAGGCGGGCGCCGCCAGGGAAGCGAACCACATGAGCGCAGCCATGACCACCGTCAGCGCGACCGGAGGCGCCTTCAATTCGAGGCTGTTCGCTGTCGCCACGGGGTGAACGATTCGGGTCATCGCGTCACCTCCGGGGGAGTCCCTCCGCTTACAACGACGGGTCCGCTCAGCGTCCGCAAGAATGCCTGAATCTGGCCCAACTCGCGCGAGCTCAGATGCAGCGGATGCAGTTCGCTGTGGCCGGCCGCCGCAGCAGGCGCCCGGTTATAGTGATCAAGCACGGCGTCCAGCGTCGTGTACTGCCCCGCGTCCATGTATGGGGCGCGCTCGGTTACGTTCCGCAGTGAGGGCGCCTTATAGGCGCGGTCGAGCTCATGATCGCCGGTCGCCATGAAGTCGAGCTCAGAGCATCGCTCGGGCGCGTCGCTCCACTGGCTGCGGCAGTTGAATTCGTCCTGCGACACGGTCTGTGCCCCGGTCAGCCGACCGTTGTCGGTCGGCAGGCCAGGCCGAACCGGCACGCCTGTGTTGTGAAATTCATTGTTGGTGAACAGTGGCCCGTTGTGGCACTGAGTGCAGTTCGCCCGTCCGATGAACAGTCGCAAGCCTGCGATCTCGTCATGACTGAGAATGCCACCGCCGGATTGCCCGGCGGCAACGGCTGCTACATAGTGGTCGAAGCGCGAGGGACCGAATTCAATCTGGCGCTCGTATGCAGCGATTGCCTTGCCGATGTTCACAAAAACCCGCGTTACGCTACTGCGCTGCGCCTCGGTCATTCTGGCCCATGCGTCAGTTGCCGCCTGGTTGCCGGACGGCCCCGCCGACTGCGGAACCGCGGACAGATCCGGCATCGCACCGAACATCGCTTCGTACTCCGCGCGGTAGTGCTCCTCGATGGCATGTGCGTATTGTGCGCGTGTGCCGCCGTGTTCGACTGCGCTTTCGAGTGGCCCCAGTGCTTGCGCCCACTGGCTGTCCTTGCGGCCGTCCCAGAACAGGAATGGCGAGCGGGCGGTTGCGGCGATCGGCATCGTGCGCTTTGCCGTCACACCGACACCGCGTCCCAGCGCAATGCCGTCCTGAAATGCCCGGTCCGGCTGATGGCAGGTGCCGCACGAGACTGCTCCGTTCGCGCTCAGGCGCTTATCAAAGAACAACTTCTTGCCGAGTGCGGCGGCCTGGCGATTGTCGGCGACCGCGTTCGTTGGATCTGGCGGCAATGGTTCCAGGTCGCTGAGCGAAAGCGACTGAAGAGTTGCAAGTTCCGCCGTCGACCACCCGTCTGAAGGCGAAAGTACGGCGCCGGCAAACGTCGAAAGCACACCAGCAGCGCTGATGACAAGCAAGCGGTTCCAGTTCATGGTTTCACTCCTGTGTGTTTACAGCCCGAGATTGAAGGTGACCGTATCGGCGCCGAGGTCGGACTCGATGGCGACCTTGAATTCCCACCAGCCGCCCATGTTGAAGCGCACGCCTTCGATCTCATAGGCGCCGCCGCCGAGACTCCTCGTGACGCGGGGCCGGGTTGGCAGCCCGTGTCCGTGCTCGGGCATTCCTCCGTCAATGGTCAACCTGGCGCCTTCGATCGGATTGCCTTTTCCATCAACGACAGTCACTCGGATCGACTGCATCTGCCGTGGCCGTAGTTGCCGCTCCGGGGTGAGCGTTGCGACGTACTGGCCGCTCGCCGAGGTGCGAGGACCAAGCCCGAATTCACTTGCGGGCGGCTTTTTCGCGCCGGTGCCGCGGGTCATTGTTATCGCATGGCTGAAAGGATTCAATCCCGCGACCGCAGGGGAAACGGCCACGACGGCGAGAAGGATAGTGGCGGCGCCACGCTTGATTCGAAGTAGATTGGTTTGCTTGATTTTGGTCATGACCCAAAGTACGCCGGAAAGCCCTTTTGAGGATTGAACGCCTCCGCTGAAGTTCTTGAACGAATCGGCTACAGTGAGGACGAGGACCATTGTGACCGAGACGTCGAGCCACGGAGCGTACCGCTGGTTGAGCCAGCCGCGCTGGTACCTTTGGGAAGGCGGCTTCCTTCTAATCGCTCGTGCGGACGGCGTTGTGCCTGCCCATGCTCACCATGCGATCCAAATCGTCGTTGCTCTGGAAGGAGAAGGAGCCATCGCCGGTAAAGAAGACGTGTGGCGCAAAGGCCAGGGGATCATCGTGCGCCCGGATGCCGTACACTCGTTCAATTGCAATGGCGCCCTGGGCGCGATGTTGTTCGTCGATCCCGAGTCAGCCGAAGGAACGTGGCTCGGAAATTCGCTCAGGCGTGACATTACGATTGTTTCCGGCCCGCGCCTGGCCTCTTCCGCTCAGGAGCTTCGCAAGTTCATCGAGCAACCATTTGAAAGCATGGAGATTGCCGAGCTCATCCGCCATTGCGTTCAAGCTCTGAGTCCGGGCGTGCCGCCAGCACGGCGCCTGGACCCGAGAGTGACGACCGTGCTGAACGCGATCCGCGAGCGCGACGATCTCCACATTTCGTTGGAGCGCGCGGCGCAAAAGGCGTTTCTTTCGCCAGGCCGCTTTGCTCACTTGTTCAAAGAACAAGTCGGGCTCCCTTTTAGCCGCTACATGTTGTGGCGCAAGCTGACCCGAGCTATGGTGGCAATTGCGTCTGAGCGAACGATTTCGGCTGCCGCACACGCCGCCGATTTCGCAGATGCGGCGCACCTCACACGGACCTTCTATCAGATGGTAGGGATGGCTCCGTCCGTATTGATGCGCGGCGAATTCGCGGAAATCCCGCCCCCTTTCGACGTTCGTCCCGAGCGGCCCGCCGCACAGGGCGTGCATGCGCCCGCACAGTAGTCGATTCATCCCTGAACGATAGCTGCTTTGTTCAATCCCGATAGGAGGGTTCAATGCGAAGCTTCACTTGTTGACAGCAAGGCGCGCCAAAACTTTCAGGGACCTTATCCCCACTCCGTCTGGTTCGCTTATCCTGTTTCCATATTCATGGTTCAAGGTTACGTTCACAACATTGATCCTGTACTCGCAGACGTTGCTGGAGTGCACCTCTGGTGGTACGGCCTCGGTTTTGCGCTCGGGTTTCTCGAGATTCACCTGTATCTGCAGCGCAGCCATGTGGGCCTGGGAATTTCAAGACGCGAAGTCTGGCTGCTCTCGACCCTCATCGGGATTGGCGTGCTTTTGGGTGGGCGTGCCGTCGAGGTCGCGTTTGACGAGTGGCCATTTTATCGGCAGCATCCCGCTTTGATACCGGCACTGTGGCTTGGCGGAATGGCGACGCACGGCTTGCTGATGGGCGGTGTGGCGGCCATCGCTGTCTATGCGATCGTATGGAAGAAGCCGTTCCTCTTGCTTGCCGACACAGTGGCTGTGCCCGCCGCATTATTGATGGCAATGGGCCGGATCGGCAATTTCATCGACGGGCAGATTGTCGGCTTCGTTACCAACGTGTGGTGGGCCGTCCAGTTTCCAAATGCCGACGGATTTCGCCACCCGGTGGTGCTTTACGATGGTGCGAAAAACCTGCTGCTGATGTTCTTTCTTCTCCATGTCCGGAAGAAAAATGCAACGCCCGGCGCCGTCGCCGCCCGGTTCGTGTTCTGGTACGCATTCCCGCGCATCTTCATTGATCTCTTCCGGGACTACCCGACGCATCGCCTTGCGCTGGGCGCCGGGCAGACGCTGAACCTGGTGATGGCAGCAATTGGCATTGTGTTGCTCGTGCGCTCAAGGTTCCGCCGGCTCGGGCGTTTGAAGTCCGTCGCACAGGCGCCAGCGCCCCTCGGGCCTCAGGACGATGCCCCTTCGCACTGGTTACAGCGAGTTGCGTTCACGGGTCTTCTCGGGTTTTGCCTGGCTATTCCCAGCAACTGGACCCAGGACATCCCCGTTCGATACGGCGCCCGTCATTCCGGTCTCGTCCACTCGAGACTTTATCCAGCCATCGATTGGGCGCCACCCCCCGCCACGCCTGCTCCACACTAGGTGGCCGTTACCTTGAACCGGCCAGGAGATCAGGGAAGCCGGTGATCAGTCCCTGGCGCCCTTCGGTAGAGACAGGTTTGTCGCCAAGGTAGACGTCGAAGAGGGCCCGGCAGAGCGCCGCAGATTGAATCTCGGGTTTCGACAACGTGTTTACCGTTGTGTTCAACCGCCCTCCGGGGCTGCAGGAGAAGATGAACTCTGTGCCCCTGGCCAGTTCGCGCAGGTTGAAGTAGCTGCGGAATCGTTGGAGCGCTGCAGATCGGTCCGTCCGGTCCAACTCTTTCGGAGCCGAAGCCACTCGTGGTTTCAGGGCATCGTCGAACGCGTTGCCGATCGCTTCTCCTGCAACGTCGCGCGTCATGACGAGGCGCAGCGTTATCGGAATGCGCATTTCCAGCAGGCGTTGGAAGAATGCCCGATCGAGCGATGCTGCCGGCCTGCCCCTGAACATGGCGAGTTCCCTCTGTGCGATGTCTCTATCGATGTACAGGCCGTAGGCGTAAACCTTCACCTTGAAGATCGTGCGTTCGCGCGTGGCGGTGCCGGTCAACTGATGCGGGGCGCCGCCGCCCGGGGAGGGCAACATGACTGGAAACGCGACACCGCTCTGCCGGTCGACAACCGTTGATGGTGCGGCATTTTGCGCCGGCGCCGGTTTGGTGCAAAGTCCAACGAACAGCATCCAGTGCAGAAGTTTCCGGCCAGCCCGCATGACGCGCACCGAAGACTTCAACACCACTGCAGTATATCGACGAAAAATCTCTCGCCACACCAGCATCTTGCCGGCCATGCAACTTCCGGTTACGTCATTCAGGAGTTAACCGCTCAACGGATGGCAGCATGGGTCACTTGCAGGGGATGTCGAAATTGCGTCTTACCACTTCGATCAGCTTCCACTTGTTTGGCTGGCCGGTTAATCGTTACTTGGCCTGCACGAGTGCGACTCTCTTTGGCATGCGTCCGCGCACGGTCCTTCTGTGTCCGCTCCCAGGGTGCCATTGCCCCTCCACCGCCTTGAATGTTGAATGGACCGTGACTGCTTCGCGTCTACTCACCAATTGCAGTCGCTTTGCGTCACGTTGAGTTTCTGTCTGAGGTGCGTGACTTCGTATGCAATCTGTGCCTTGGCGACCGCGATGGTTACCGTTCCGCCGTGGCATCGCAATTTTCGAGATGTCGAAATCGATTGAGTTGTGGGTGCTTGCGGAAACCTTGGTTGCTCCGGCCCGGACCTTCTGGGCGAGAAGCGCCTCGCGCCACAAGGGAACAGTCGCGCGCGGTCTAATAGCGTGGGGTGAAGGGCCATAGCCGCATCACGGAACACATTCGCCAGCCTGTCGGGAAAGGAGCGCCCGAACCTGCTGCTCACGATAATCGAAAATCTCCTCAAGGTCCCGTGCCACGCGAAGGCGATGGACCAGCCGGCCAAGCAATCCGAAAGGAAGGGCATAGTCGACGGTATCCGCGATCCGAGTGCCGCCCCCGACTTCGGAAAACCGATGCGTGTGCCGCCAGACTGTGTAAGGGCCCTTCGCCTGGATATCAATGAATTCATAAGGTGGATCCCACCTCTCTATCTCCGTCAGCCAACGAAGCGGAATCCCCCGGACGCGCAGCGAGTAGGCGATAGTCGCTCCCGGCTTCATCACGATCGGCGGCCGAGTGAGAATCCGGAAGTGCATCCATGGCGGAGTGATTTGTTCCAGATTCTCCGCGCGGGAGAAGAAGTCGAAGACGAAGGGCAATAAATACGGCGCCCAGAATTCCCGACGGAGTGTATAGCGCTCCATTAGTCTCCGTTCGCAGCCATAAGTCTCGACACCTCCGATGAGAGCGTTCTATAACGCTGCTCGTCGAGGCTTCCTGCGGTACGCCAGGCGATACGACCGTGTTGATCGATCAATATGAGATATGCCGCCTTCGGGTCATTAAAACCCACCCGCTGCTTCCACGCATCCGTGCCACCGTAGACGGTGATCACATTTTCGTGATCCGCTTTGGGCGTGCCCCGTCTCATGCCGCTATCGATGAACCACTTTCCCATCCTCGCCATACCGCCGATCATGGGGACCTCCAAAAACGTAACGCCTGGTTTGGTTCCGAAGTCCTGACGAAACCGCTTCGCCCAGGCTTCCACCTGAAACCGCGAGTCGTAAGTGAAGCCGAGCATCAACAAGGCCACGCGTCCGGATGCAGCTTCCGGAAGAACTGCGGTCCGGCCGCTCAGAAACTCGCCCCTGAGCAGCGGTAACTGGTCACCAACGGCCAGTTCGACAACAGGTTCGGCGGCTGACGCCGTCAACGCTACCCCCAGCATCGCCAAAATTCGCATGGTCATCGGACTGCTCCAGTTCCCGTTAGCTTCAACGGCTCAACGTGTTTCTCCGGCCGCGATGCCGAGGCGCCAATGCGCCGCAGCATTCCCCGGAACATCACTTCGTGGATAGGACTCAAAAGATACCAGTACAGGATCCCGAACAAACCGCGCGGCTCGAATTCGGCCAGCTGCGTAAGCACGGTCGAAGCACCCTCGGGCTCCGCGCGGAACTCCAGCCATGCTCGCCCGGGAACTTTCATCTCGGCGCATAATCGAAGCCGCCGGCCGGGCTCGTACGCTTCCACCCGCCAGAAATCCAACGTGCTTCCCACACGGGGAGTCTCGGGATCAGGCCGGCCTCTCCTCATGCCTACACCGCCCAACATCAGATCGATTAAGCCGCGAATCCGCCACAGTGCATTGCCGAAGTACCAGCCGGTGCGCCCTCCAACGCGGCGGATCGGGGCGAATGCCTGAAGGGGGCTCACTGGCACTCGCGTGGTCTGTCTGTTGACGAACAGATGAGCATCCGGTTTAGGGAGCGCACTTACGAGTGCAGCCGGCGTCCGAGCGTCGGACCAGCGAGTCTCCGCGATGCCGCGATCCTCGTTGGCGAGCGCCCGCTCGATCGCGCGGGTGATTCCCATGGGCCGAATGCCGAAGGCGCCGAAGGCCGCCTGGTTCAGTACAACACTCGGATTGCGGACGCTTTCGATGAGCGAGCGCCCAATGCCCGCATAGACCGGTGTGATCAGCGTGAGCCACCGGCTCGACAACGACAAACTCAGGAATGGCACGCGCACGATCCAGCGCCGCAATTTCCGCTGCCGGGCATACTCGCGCATGGTCCCCATATAGGAGGTGACGTCCACTCCGCCGATTTCGAACGTCACGTTGCCACTAGCCGGCAGCCTTGCGGAAGCCGCCAGATAGTCGATCACATCTTCGATCGCGATCGGTTGTGCCGCGGTAGTCACCCAGCGAGGAGTGACCATTACCGGGAGCCGATCGACCAGACTTCGGATCATTTCAAAGGAGGCGCTGCCGGAGCCGATCACGATCGAGGCCTGAAGCTCGATCACGGGAATGCCGCTCGCCCGCAGAATGTTTCCGGTCTCGATCCGGCTGCGCATGTGAGCCGAGAGCCCAGTGCCCTGCGCCAGCCCACCCAGGTAGATGATTCGACGCACTCCGGCTTTGCGCGCGGCCACCGCAAAGTTTTGAGCAACCCTGCGCTCCTCGGTCTCGAAGTTTTCACTGCTGTTCATTGAATGGACTAAGTAATAGGCGATGTCCACACCAGAAAACGCAACATCCAGAGACGCTGGCTGCAGCAGGTCCCCCTGCACCAGTTCGGTGCCAGGAGCCACGCGCCAACCAAGCGCCTCCGGGTTGCGGCACAAGCATCTTACTGCCGAGCCGTCTCTCTCGAGGCGCCTTAAGAGGCGTCCCCCTATATATCCGGTTGCTCCGGTCAGTAGATACATGAGCTTGCTCCTACTTGTCGTTCGGCAAGAGGACGGAATCAATGACATGAATCACGCCATTCGATGTCACAATGTCTGTCTTAGTCACGTGAGCGCCGTCCACCATCACGCTGCCGTCGACGGTCTTGATGGTGACGCTCCGCCCTTCCACGGTCCTGGCAGAATTGAGCTTTACTACGTCCTTTGCACGCAAGTCGCCAGGCACAACGTGATACGTGAGAATGCGGTGCAGCTTTGCCTTGTTCTCCGGCTTGAGCAAGGATTCGAGCGTGCCAGCCGGTAGCTTTGCGAAAGCTTCGTCCGTCGGTGCGAATACCGTGAACGGGCCGGGACCTTTCAGCGTATCCACCAGCCCCGCGGCTTTGACTGCCGCCACGAGTGTGTTGAAGTTCCCGGCGACGGCCGTCTCGACTATATCAGCCGAATAGGCCGCAGACGAGGCAAATGTCATCGCCGCGAGGCCTGCCAGCAAAATGGCCAGATAATGTGTCATTTCTGTTCTCTTTTGTGACCTTCCTGGGTGTTTCAGAGCGGCTACGCCTGGGCTGCGGCGAGATCGCCATGCCAGCGGCGCCGAATCGATTTCCATCCCACGGCCTGATACAACCCTGCCAGACCCACCAGGCTGTACACCACCGTGCTGAGCGGGGAGGTTTCGCCAAATTTCATACCGAACAGCGCCGCAACCAGGTCCACATGGAATACTCCGGCCAGGCCCCAGTTAAGGGCGCCGATGATGACCAGGGCAGCTGCGAGTACGTCAAGCTTCCTCATAATTTGAACTTCCTTTCTGCTTCTCGAGCGCCGATTTCTTTCGGCGGTAATTTGATCTTAAGGAAAATATGTTTTACTGTAAAGTAAAGCTG
>Ga0070658_10003884_pt1 | contig 12250 bp, 8 predicted proteins | sample KBSC13metaG_FD_64664 | JGI IMG/M metagenome (GOLD analysis project Ga0070658, IMG submission 64664) | Corn rhizosphere microbial communities from Kellogg Biological Station, Michigan, USA - KBS C1-3 metaG | ecosystem: Host-associated > Plants > Roots > Rhizosphere > Soil ... | reverse complement strand
CGCCGATTATTTCCATTGGCGCGCCCCGAATGCCGAAGAATGGCGCCGCGGCTGCGCCATGATCCTGACCGGCTACATCAAGAAGCTGGTCTGCGCCGATCAGTTCGCGCTCGTGGCCGACCGTTACTTCACCAACCCCTCGGCTCTGCCCGGATTCCTGCCCGCCTGGAGCGGAGCCCTCGCCTTCGGCCTCCAGATCTTTTTCGATTTCTCCGGCTACACCGATATCGCCATCGGCGTGGCCCTGCTGTTTGGCTTCCATTTTCCAGAAAATTTCCGCCGCCCTTACCTCTCTGCGAGCGTCACCGAATTCTGGCGCCGCTGGCACATGACGCTCTCGTCATGGCTGCGCGACTACGTCTACATCTCCTTCGGCGGAAATCGCAAAGGCCCCTGGCGGACGCGCGTCAATCTCATGCTCACCATGCTGCTCGGCGGCCTGTGGCACGGCGCGAGCTGGAACTTCGTCATCTGGGGCGGTTACCACGGTCTGCTGCTGTCCATCGAGCGCGTCATCCGCGGCAAAAAGAATGTGGAAGGCCTGGCGCGGCTGCCGCTGACCATCCTCACCTTCCTGCTCGTCACCGCTGGCTGGGTATTCTTCCGCGCCAAAACATTCGCGGCCGCCGCATACGTCATCGGCCAGATGTTCACAGGCAGCATGACCGCCGGCATTCTGTTCGGGCACTGGCAACTCGGGCTCGCGATCTTCACCCTCGTACTTGCGGTCGCTGAAGAATACTGGCCCTGGATGGAGCGCCTCGCGCAATCCCCGCTCTGGGTCCGAACCACCGCCGCTGTCCTCGCCCTGCTTGTGATCGAACTGTTCACCGCCACGGACCTCTCCATCCCCTTCGTCTACTTCCAGTTCTAGCCGCATCACCTCTCTCAACGTAAGATCGAAGTGTGATCGATCAGGTTGCTGCGGCAATTGGAGATCGCGGACGAATTGGCGTCGCCGTCTCCGGCGGGGCGGATTCCGTTTTCCTTTTGACGGCGCTCCACGAACTCGGCGCGGCGGTTGCCGTGCTTCATGTGAATCACCAGCTTCGCGGCGCCGATTCCGATGCCGACGAGACATTTGTCCGTGAGCTGGCGGTCGCCCGAAATCTGGATTTCCATGCCGCAGCGCTCCCCCCGGCGCCCGGCAACATCGAGCAGGAAGCCCGCCGGCTTCGTTATGAATTTTTCGCCGAGGCCATCGCTAACGGGGTCTGTGCTCTTATCGCGACCGGCCACACGCTCGATGACCAGGCGGAAACCGTCCTGTTCCGCTTCCTCCGCGGCTCGGGGGCGGCGGGGCTCAGCGGAATTCGCCCGGAGACGGAGACCGGACTGATCCGCCCGCTGCTCGGTTTGCGCCGCGCCGCCATCCGGGAGTGGCTCACGGAGCGCGGCATCGCGTGGCGCGAGGATGCCTCCAACGAAGATACGTCCTTCCGGCGCAACCACATCCGTCGCGACGTCCTGCCGGTTCTGACGGAAATCAACCCCGCCCTCCCCGAACTTCTGGCCTCCACCGCTACCTGGGCGCAGGGGGAGGAGGCTTATTGGGCGATCGAAATCGCCCGCCTGGAACAGCGCTACCTGAAGACTGCCCCGGAGACCGTTTTCATCGAAATCGGACCATTTAACGAACTTCCGGTGGCAATTCAGCGACGGCTACTCCGTCGGGCTATGGAGCACGTCCGTGGCAATTTGCGCACGATAGGGTTCCAACATGTGGAATCCGCACGGAAGCTGTTATCTACGCGCGAGGGCTCCGGGCGAATCCAACTCCCCGATCTGGACATCTACCGGTCCTTCGATCTGCTTCGAATCACACCCCAGCGATTTGACGCCCGTGTTGAGCGTAACTTCTCTGTTCCTATGGAAATTCCCGGAGAAACGACGGTTACTGCCCCTTTGTTAACCATTGGGATGGAACTAGCCGTCCCGTCCGACGTATATAATGGTGGGGTGAATGCTCTGGACCCGGCGAAATGCCTGGGTCAATTGCATCTTCGCAACTGGCGGCCCGGAGATCAGTTCGAGCGGCCAGGAGATCCAGGAACAGCGGTGAAGATCAAGACGCTGTTTCAGGACTATCGGGTTCCGCTGTGGGAAAGGCGCACGTGGCCCGTAATTGTGATGGGCGATTCGATCGTTTGGACCCGGCGATTCGGTCCTGCCCGGCAGTTCGCGGTGACGACGGAAAGCAAATCCATCCTTCTGGTGAAGGAACGGTCCCGCTAGAATCAAAACGGCGTTGCCGGACGTCTAACGGTATAGAGCGGATTACGTGAGTCGTATATAGAGGTGCTGTGAACTCCAACGTTAAAACAATCATCTTCTGGGTCGTTGTCGCCTGTATGGCGGTCCTGTTGTGGGCTGTCGTCAATCACGGGCATGGCAAAAACGACCGGGCTCTTAACTTCACGGAGTTCCTGAACAACGTCGATTCCGGCCAGATCAAGACCGCCCAGGTCGATGGAACCCAGGTTAAGGGCGACATGGTCAATGGCCGCGATGCGTATCACACGGTTATTCCCGCGAATTACCCCGACGTCTGGTCGAAGCTGAACGAAAAGGGCGTCACCGTGACGATCAGCGATTCCTCGGCCAGCGGCTGGCTGTCCATGCTGGTCAACTTCTCGCCGATTATCCTGGTGGTCGGGTTCTGGATCTTCATGGTCCGCCAGATGCAAAGCGGCGGGAACAAGGCGATGAGCTTCGGCAAGAGCCGCGCCCGCCTGCACTCCACCCAGCAGCGCAAGGTCACCTTTAAGGATGTTGCGGGTGTTGAGGAAGCCAAAGAAGAGCTTCAGGAGATAATCGACTTCCTCCGTGAGCCCCAGAAATTCCAGAAGCTCGGGGGGCGCATCCCGAAGGGCGTTCTGCTGGTCGGTTCACCGGGTACCGGCAAGACTCTGCTGGCGCGCGCCATTGCCGGCGAAGCCAGCGTTCCGTTCTTCTCGATTTCCGGTTCGGACTTCGTCGAAATGTTCGTGGGCGTCGGCGCGAGCCGTGTGCGCGATCTTTTCGAACAGGGCAAGAAGAATGCCCCCTGCATCATCTTTATCGACGAAATCGACGCCGTCGGCCGTCATCGTGGCGCGGGCCTGGGCGGCGGACACGATGAACGCGAGCAGACGCTGAATCAGCTTCTGGTCGAAATGGACGGCTTCGAATCCAACGAAGGCGTCATCCTGGTGGCTGCGACGAACCGCCCGGACGTGCTTGATCCGGCGCTGCTGCGGCCTGGCCGTTTCGATCGCCGCGTGGTGGTGGGACGTCCCGATGTCGGCGGGCGCGAAGCGATCCTCAAAGTTCACACCAAGAAAGTTCCGCTCGGCGACGACGTGGATCTCTCAGTTCTGGCCCGTGGGACACCTGGGCTGGCAGGCGCCGAACTCGCGAATCTCGTGAACGAAGCTGCGCTTTACGCCGCTCGCCAGAATCGCAAAGTTGCGATGATGATCGATTTCGAGCTCGCGAAGGACAAGATCCTGATGGGCGCGGAACGCCGGTCGATGATTCTGACCGACGCTGAGAAAAGGACTACGGCTTATCACGAAGCAGGGCACGCGATAGTCGCGGTGAAGGTTCCGAATGCCGATCCGCTGCATAAAGTCTCAATCATTCCGCGCGGCATGGCGCTCGGCATCACGATGCAGTTGCCGACTGACGACAAGCACAACTACAGCAAGACCTATTGCGACGATCAGCTCGCGATCCTGATGGGCGGCCGCATCGCCGAGGAAATCTACCTCAACCAGTTGACGACCGGCGCCGGCAACGACATCGAGCGCGCCACCGAAATGGCGCGGAAGATGGTCTGCGAGTGGGGTATGAGCGAACTCGGTCCGCTGAGCTTCGGCAAAAAGGACGAGCAGATCTTCCTCGGCCGTGAAATCGCCCAGCATCGCGATTACAGCGAAGAGACGGCGATTCGAATCGACGAAGAAGTAAAGCGTATCATCTCGAACGGCTACAATCGGGCGCGCGCTATTATCGAAACGCACTCGAAAGAGCTGATCAAGGTGGCTGAGCTGCTTCTCGAGCGCGAAGTGCTCGACGGCGGCGAGATTCGCACCATCGTGGGTGGTGGCGACCTTCCGCCCATGGGTGGATCGCGCGACACCGCCGATCACGATACGCAGCAGGTTCTTCGCCCGGATACGTCTTCGGGCCGGCGCCTGCCTGGTTTAAATGAGGGCGAGCAGCCTGCCTAAGGCCGCCATCCCGGAATTTCCGGTTTACATCTTCGATATTGACGGAACTCTGCTGGATTCCGCCGCGGACATCTGCGGCGCAATCCAGCAAGTGCTTTCTCCGCATGTTCCGCAGCCGCTCGAATTCGATTACCTGCGCGGATTCATCGGCTATCACCTGGATGTGTGCTTTCGCGATGTGCGCCCGGATTTTTCGCGGGAACAGCTCGACGCGCTGATCGGTCAGTATCGGACCACTTATACCGGACGGAATCATCAGGCGACGAAGCCCTATCCTGGGGTGAAGGAGATGCTGGCGGCGCTGCCCGGACGTAAGTCCACAGCCACGACGAAAGGCTCGCCCACCACTCGAGCGGTGCTCGATCTTTTCGGTCTGCTTCCCCATTTCGATCACGTACAGGGGACGGACGGCTTTCCGTGCAAGCCGGAGCCGGACGTGTTGCTGCGCTCCATGCAGGCAGTCGGGGCGATCCCCGAGGATTGCCTGTTCATTGGTGACTCGGCGGCGGATATGGAAGCGGGACGGCGCGCGGGCGTGAAGACCTGCGGCGTACTCTACGGCTACGGCAAGCGCGCCGATATGGAGCGCTGGTCACCGGATTACTGGATCGAGTCTCCGATCGAGCTGCTTACTCGTTGCCTCGTCCAATCCTGAAGACATGGCCGTCCGGATGCCGGACATGCATCTCCCGCACACCCCACGGCATGTCGGTTGGCGGCCACATCACTTCGATGCCTTGCTCCAGACAGTGCCGGTGAATCGCTTCGACATCGTCGACCCACACTGACATCCACACGCCCTTGTCAGCGCGCTCGCCGCCCTCTTCTCCAAACGTCGATTTCGAATCACCCTTGCCGCGGCCGCCCTGTGCGCCCTGGCAGAGAAAGATCTCGCATCTGCCGGAACAAACGCCGCCGAATGTGGGAGGCGTGCCCCAGTCCCATCCCTTCTTCCAGCCCAGTTTTTCGAACCAGGCGAAGCTTTCCTGGATGTTGGAAACATTCAGAATCGGCGTTAGTCCGTGGGCAATCATGGGAGCACTATATCAGCAAACCCTGATATCCTCAGAAACGGAGTTCTCCTCATGGCAACCATCAAATTCACGCTGAATGGCAAGCCCCAGACGGTCGACGTCAATCCGCAGATGCCGCTGCTCTGGGTGCTGCGCGACACGCTGGGTATGACAGGAACAAAGTTCGGCTGCGGGATGGCGCTCTGTGGCGCCTGCACCGTGCATATCGAGGGAATTGCGATGCGCGCGTGCGCCATGCAGGCTTCGGGCGTTGCCGGAAAGCATGTGACGACCATCGAAGGCCTTTCGGGCGACGGATCGCATCCGGTCCAGAAAGCCTGGGTCGAGCTGGATGTGCCGCAATGCGGCTACTGCCAGTCAGGCCAGATCATGGGTGTTGCCGCCATGCTGGCGAAGAATCCGAAGCCATCCGATGCCGATATCGACGAAGTGATGCGGTTCCACATCTGCCGCTGCGGAACCTATCAGGATATTCGCGCCGCAATTCATCGCGCGGTTGAAATTCAGGGGAACGGAGGCCGCGCATGAGCACCGCCTTTGCCCCCTCCCGCCGCGGTTTTCTCAAAACCGTTGGCGCTGGTCTCGTCATCGGCTTCTGCCTGCCGGATCGCAAGCTGGATGCGCAATCCGCGGGAGGTTCACCGGCGAAGGTCAACACGTGGATTCGCATCGGCGCCGACGATTCCATCACGCTCGAGATCCATAAGTCCGAGATGGGGCAGGGAACGGTTACTTCGCTTTCGCAGTTGCTCGCGGAAGAGCTCGAATGCGACTGGAAGAAGATTCGCACGGATTTCCCGGGAGTCGATCCCGCGTTCGGATTGCAGGGTGTGTTCGGCAGCCAGAGTATACGAAGTGGCTGGACGCCGCTCCGCACGGCGGGGGCGCAGGCGCGCGAGATGCTTGCGCAGGCGGCAGCGCAGCGCTGGAATATCGACCGGTCTCAGTGCCGCGTTTCTGATGGCGTCATTACGAACACGGCGACTAATGCGAAGCTCAGCTTCGGACAGGTTGCGGAAGCAGCGTCGAAGATCACTCCGCCAACCGGCATCAAACTGAAGACGCCGGATCAGTTCCGCTTCATCGGCAAACCGATGAAGCGTCTCGATACGCCGGATAAGGTGACCGGGCGCGCGAAGTACGGCATTGACGCGCGCGTTCCCGGCATGGTCTACGCCGCGATTGCGCGGAGCCCGGTGTTCGGCGGCAAAGTCGTGAGCTTTGATGCGACGAAGGCGAAGGCCATTCCGGGCGTGAAGGACGCCGTGAAGATTTCGAACGGTGTTGCAGTGATTGCCGATAACACCTGGACTGCGTTCGCGGGCGCGAAGGCGCTCGAAATCAAGTGGGATGAGGGTCCGAACGCCGCGTTCAGTACTTCCTCGACCAGCAAGATGTTCGCGGAACAGACGTTGCAGCCCGGCGCTTCTGCGCGCCACGAGGGCGACGGCGCAGCCGCGCTGACTCGCGCATCGAAGAAAGTGGAAGCCGTTTACGAGGCGCCCTTTCTCGCGCATGCGCCGATGGAGCCGCTGAACTGCGTCGCGCATGTTCAACCGAATCGCTGCGAGGTCTGGGCGTCCACGCAATTGCAGACCGGCATCGCGGGCGTGGCCGGCCAGATCACCGGCCTGCAGCCCAATCAGATTGAGGTCCATACGCTTTATATGGGCGGAGGTTTTGGCCGCCGCGCTGGAACCGATTTCGCGGCCGAGGCGATCGAAGTCGCAAAAGCGATTGGCGTCCCGGTGAAAGTAACCTGGTCACGCGAAAACGACATACAGAATGGAAATTACCGTCCCGCCTCAGTGACGCGTTTCGCTGCGGGGCTCGATGCCGAAGGCTGGCCGGCCGTGCTGACTGCGAACATTGCCTGCCCGCCAATGGGTGGCGGTGGCACGTTCGGCGGTGGGCGCGGCGGCCGTGGTGGCGGCGTCGACTCCACGAGCGTCGAAGGAATCGCCGATCTGCATTATGCAATCCCGCACATGCAGGTCGATTATCACAGCGTGACGGGCGGCGTTCCCACTACATACTGGCGCGCGGTCGGCTACACGCAGAACACGTTTTTCGCTGAGTCGTTCCTCGACGAGGTCGCCGCGGCCGGCGGGAAAGATGCCGTTGAACTGCGCCGCCGCTTTCTCACAAATACGCCGCGTCTGGTCGGGGTCCTGAATCTGGCGGCAGAGAAAGCCGGTTGGGGCAAGGCTCTGCCCGCTGGTCACTTCCATGGCATCGCTGTGGTGAATAACGTGGGCAGCTTCACGGCGCAGGTCGCGGAAGTCTCAGTCAATCAGGGGAAGGTGAAGGTCCACAAGGTGGTCTGCGCCACCGATTGCGGCCAGACCGTCAACCCCGCGATCATCCAGCAGCAGATCCGCAGCGCAATCATCTTCGGACTCAGCGCGGCGCTGAAGGGCGAGATCACCATCGACAAGGGCCGTATCCAGCAGTCCAACTTCAACACCTATGACGTCGTACGCATGGACGAAGCGCCCGTGGTCGATGTCCACATCGTTCCGAGCACGGAAGCGCCCGGCGGGATGGGCGAAGCCGGCGTCCCCTGCATCGCCCCCGCCGTCTGCAATGCGATCTTCAGGGCCACAGGCAAGCGCATACGCCGCCTGCCGATCGCGAATCAACTCGCGTGATCAGTTTTCGCCCGGCTTTTTGACGCTGTCGATCACCAGCACCTGCTGTGGGCCTTTGGCGCTTTCGAGCCGAAGCCCCAGCTTTTCCTGCAGCGCAGTGAAAAGCGACGGACCCTCTGTCGGCGGCGAACACGGCAGGTCGTCGGGCGTCCATTCGAACCCAAAGCTGTATTTGCCCGCCAGGCCAGAGTCATCTTCGACCGGCCGGTGAAGTTGTCTCGATAAATAAACGGCGAGATTCGCCATTGTGGAACTTGTGCCGATCATGCGGCCGCAACTGCTTTGAATCCCTGGAGGCCCCGAAACCGCGGCGTCTGCACTCTCGATCTTCGGTCCGCTCTTCGCCGGAACAAGCCGGTACAGCGGCAACTCGCGCGTCTCGGTGTGCACCCGGAGTTCGAACCTCTCCCGCAGGAGAGTCTGCAACTCCTTTCGAATTTCGGGAATTCCATCCTTAGCACCTTGAGATTGACTGGTAGCGGAAATGTCGTAGCGTTCCGAGTTCAGCCAGGACGGACCGCCGACGATCTGGAAATCGCGATATTCGTACCATGCGGTCTCGATAATCTGCCGCAGCGCGCCGTTGGCGATTTTCAGCCTGCCGCCAGGAGGAAACTGAAACGTCGATCCGACCGCAGTGGGGTCTGCAGGCTTTACAGATGCGGCGTCGAAGGATTGCGCGATGCACATCGCGGCGCCCACGATAACGCCCAAAACGAAACGGCCGAGTTGTGGGCGCATATACCCCACAACCCGGCCGTCGAGAAAACGTTACGCTAAATCGAACTTCGTCTGGTGCAGCAGCGGATCGCTCTTCACCATCACGGTCTTGCCGAGGATCTCTTCCACTTCCTGCAGATAGGAATTGTGGTTGCTCTTGAGCATCTTCGCCACTTCGGGATTTACGCGAAGCACGACATTGCCCTTCTCGCCAGCCAGCGCCTTGTGCATGCGCTGAGCTTCTGACAGAATCTCCGTGATCACTGTCTGCGGACTCTTGATATAACCCGCGCCTTCGCAGTATGAACACGGCGCGCAGAGCGTCCGTTCGAGCGACTGCTTCACGCGCTTGCGCGTGATCGCCACCAAACCGAAATCGTTGAACTGCAGAATCTTGTAAGGCGCGCGGTCTACCCGCATCGCATCTTCAAGCGCCCCCATCACCTTCTGGCGATTCTTCCGCTCATCCATATCGATGAAGTCAACTACGATGATCCCGCCCAGATCGCGCAGCCGAATCTGCCGCACAATCTCCTTGATCGCGTCCGTGTTGATCTTGACGATCGTATCTTCCAGCCGGTTCGACTTCCCGACGTACTTGCCGGTGTTGATATCGATCGCGACCAGCGCTTCGGTCTGATTGATGACGATGTAGCCGCCAGACTTGAGCCACACCTTCGGCCGCAGAGCCTTCTCCAACTCCGCGGTGATCCCGAATTCGTCGAAAATCGGATTGTCGCGCGTATACAGCTTCACGCGGCCCACAAGCGCGGGCTGGAAACGCTCCACGAACCGCAGGATGCTTTCGTAGTGCTCTTCATTATCCACCCAGATCGTCTTGAACGACGTGGTGAGCTGATCGCGAAGAATGCGCTGCACAAGATCGAGATCATGGTGCAGCAGCACCGGCGCCGGCTTCTTTTCCGCCTTCTGGCGCATATCGAGCCAGAGGTTATAGAGGAAGTGCATGTCGCTGCGGAGTTCTTCCTCGCTCTTGCCCTCCGCCGCCGTGCGGCAGATATAGCCGCCCGGAACTCCCTGTCGATGCGTCTGCAGAACCTTCTTCAGCCGGTGGCGTTCTTCTTCCGACGGAATCTTGCGCGATACGCCTGCATGGTCGACAGTCGGCATGTAGACAACAAACCGGCCCGGCAGCGCGATGTGCGACGTAATGCGCGCGCCCTTCTGCCCCAGCGGCTCTTTCGAAATCTGGACGATGATCTCCTGGCCTTCCTTGAGAAGATCGGAAATCGAGGGCAGCACAGGACGCTCGCGTTCCGCCTCGCGATCCTTCCCTTCACGCCGGCCTTCACGTCCACGGCCGCGCTCGCGTCCGCGCTCACGCTCTCCACGGTTTCCTTCACGCCCTTCACGGCGCTCGTCGCGCCGGTCTTCACGAAGCGCCGGGGACTTCTCTTCCACTACTACGGCCTGACCGTTTTCCGGCGCAGCCAGCGCCGCATCGATGGCGGCTCCGTCTGCGTCCGCCACGCCTTCCACAGCCGCGGGCGCGCCTTCCGCCGCATTCTGCTGGCCGCCATCCGGCCGTGGTCCACGATCTTCGCCGCCCCGATTCCTTCCGCCCCGACGCCGCGAACGACGCGACACGCGATGGGGATAACGATGACCCTGTTCGCGCAGCGTTGCCGTGAGACTCACCGGCGTACGCGCCGGCTCAGGCAATTCTTCCCCCGACTCAGCGGCCAGCGATTCCGGCCCCGTCTCGTTCTCCGCCGCTATTTCGGCAGTCTCTTCGTCGGAGTCGACCTCTTCGACTTCCTCATCTATACCTAAGGCAGGAACGCCGATTGCGATCTCCTCGGCTTCTTCCTGAATAGCCTCCACGGCCTCGGCAGCGGCAAGAATCTCTTCTTCGTCTTCCGGCGAGAGTATTTCAGCCGGTGCGTCGGGGGTCGGAATGAGGTCCGGTCTGACAGGCTCAGCTTCGGCGATCGCCTCCACCACAGGGCCATCTTCGGAAGCCGCGCCGATGATCGGAGACGGAGTCACCCATGTGAATCCCGCCAGGTGATGATCCATCGGGATGGCGGGTTCTACGTTCTCCGGCTCGGCAGCCTCGGGCTCGCCGCCCTCCGGTTGAGATGCGCCTGCCGCGCTGTATTTGGCGAGCGATTCACCCGGCAGAACCAGCCGTTGGTACGGCTGAGATTCGGGCGCCGTCCGGGTCTCGGCAACGGAAACGGATTCTTCCGCCTGCTCTTCAGCCCGTTCCGTTGGCGCTTCCGCAGTTCCACCCTGACGCTCCGCGCCGGGCGTAAAGTATTTCGATTCGGGAATCCCGCCGTTTCCGCGACCGCCCCGCCGGCGTCCGCGTCTGCCGCGACGACCGTGCTCGCGGCGGCCCTCCTGTTCGGAGCGTCCTTCGCGCGGCGGCTGACTGTCCCCGGGCGGAGTCTCCTCAGGCAGCGCTTCAACCGCAGCCGGCGCGGCCATTGCGCGCGTTTCACTCTGCGGCAAAGGGCTTCCGCCCTTTTCGAGCTTCAGGACCTTCTCTTCAGCGGTGCTGACGACAGCGTCATACTCGTCCGTATCCTCAAAAAAATCGGATACGTAGAGGAACGCGTCCCGCTCGAGGCCGATATCCACGAAGGCGGACTGCATGCCGGGAAGCACGCGCGTCACCCGTCCTTTGTGAATACTGCCCGCGAGGGAATATTCTTTTTCACGCTCGTGGAAGACTTCCACGAGCTGATCGTCTTCGAGAATCGCAACCCGCGTCTCATGACGCCCGGAAGCGACTATTAACTCCTTCGACATCCTTCTTCTCCCGCGGGCTCCTGCCCATGCCCGGGAGATTCCGGCCCGATCTTCGACGTTTCGCGCCCCGCGTAAGGGTCGCCAGCCGCCCCCACCTGCACTGCCGGGCGGCGCCCGGCGACGAAAACTACAAAACTCACGCTGCCGGAGGGTGGAGAATCCGTTGGCAACTCATGCCCGGCACGCTCAACACCCGCATCGGCTCAGGGAACCCATCTTCGCTTCGGACCACCGGCCGCTACTTCGCGGCGAGCGGAAGACCTGAAATACCTATGCTTTGGGCACTTCAGGCCGCTCCGGAAAGTCTCCCTTATTTACTCAGGATCCCGACTACCTGTCTTAAATTTCCTTTTACTACTCAAAACCGACAAAAAACTCTGGGCGAACTCCGGAAGTACTCCTCACGTCCGCCTTAATTCACAAATCTTCTGACCCGCACACTATTTACCAGGCCGAGCATAAGAAACGTCGACCACACACTCGACCCGCCGTAACTCATCAGCGGTAACGGAATTCCGGTCACGGGCATTCGCCCGATCACCATCCCGACATTAACCAGTATATGAAATAACAGGAGGGCCGCAACTCCCATACAGATATACATACCCGCCCGGTCTGGCGCAGTCTGTCCGTTTTGGACCACTTGCATCAACAAAATGAAGTAAAGCGCGAGCGCCGCCATGACCCCGATGAAGCCATGCTCTTCGGCAAAAGCCGAGAAAATGAAGTCGGTATGTGGTACGGGCAGGAACCGAAGCTGAGTCTGGCTGCCCTTGGTGATCCCTTTTCCCCACGTTCCGCCGGATCCGACGGCGATTTTCGACTGGATGAGCTGATATCCGGTCCCCTGCGG
>Ga0070658_10003883_pt1 | contig 12254 bp, 8 predicted proteins | sample KBSC13metaG_FD_64664 | JGI IMG/M metagenome (GOLD analysis project Ga0070658, IMG submission 64664) | Corn rhizosphere microbial communities from Kellogg Biological Station, Michigan, USA - KBS C1-3 metaG | ecosystem: Host-associated > Plants > Roots > Rhizosphere > Soil ... | reverse complement strand
GTAAGGACGAGGCATGCGGCCTGGTGCAGATGCACGACATCGGCTACGTCGCCAAGATCGAGACCATCGACGGTGTCGAGAAGCGCGGCTTCGAAGTCGTTGTCGGTGGCGGCCTCGGCGCGGTGCCCTTCCAGGCGAAAGTCCTCTCGGAGTTCACACCCGTCGAGGAGATCCTCCCGCAAATGCAGGCGGTTTCCCGCATCTTCGGCCGCTACGGCGAGAAGCGAAATCGACAGCGCGCCCGCGTCAAGTTTGTCGTCCAAAAATTCGGCATCGACGAGTTCCGCCGTCTGGTCGAGGAGGAGCGCAAGATCCTTCCGTACGACGAGCGCTGGACCGCGTATCTTAAGGATGTCGACAAGTTCGAGGAAAGCGCTCTCAAAAAGGCCGAGACGCTGCAGATCGGGGGCGTCCTGCCCGAAGGCTTCCTCAAGTGGCAGAAGACCAACGTCTATAAGCAGCGCCAGCCGGGTTACGTGACGGTGACCGTCACGCTGCCCCTGGGCGACCTGACTGCCAAACAGCTCCGCAAGCTGGCCGACATCTCCCGCAAGTACTGCCGCGAGTCGGTCCGGACCACGGTGGAACAGAATATCGTCATTCGCTGGATTAGCGAGGGCGACCTGATTGACGTCTACAAGGACCTGCAGTCGGTCAAGCTGGCTCAGGCGGGGGCCGGCACCATTGTCGACCTTGTGAGCTGCCCCGGCACCGATACCTGCAAGCTCGGCATCTCGGCATCTCGCGGCCTTGCCGGTGAACTGCGCAGCCGCTTCCTGGCCAAGGGCGACAACATCGACCCGGTTATCGCGGGTCTTCGCATCAAGGTCTCCGGCTGCTTCAACTCCTGCGGCCAGCACCATGTGTCGGATCTTGGGTTCTACGGCGTCAGTCGCAACAAGGATGGCTATACGGTCCCGCACTTCCAGGTCATTATCGGCGGCGAGTGGACCCATAACGGCGGATCGTACGGCCTGGCAATCGGCGCCGTCCCGGCCAAGCGCATCCCTCTCGTGGTCGACCGGGTCACAGGCCGCTACCTGGCCGACAAGGAGGATGGCGAGAGCTTCCAGGACTACACCAAGCGTATCGGCAAGGCTGAGCTGAAGGCGATGCTCGAGGACCTGATCCCGATGCCGAGCCACGATGAAGACCCGTCGCTGTACACAGACTGGGGCGATGCCCGTGAGTACACGATCGGCGACATCGGCGTCGGCGAGTGCGCCGGCGAAGTCGTTAGCCCGGCCGAGTTCGCGCTGACCGCCAGCGATCGCCAGGTATTCGAGTCCCAGGTTCTCCTCGACAAGGGTGAGTACGACGCTGCCGCCAAGCGCGCCTTCGACGCCATGCTGGAAGCCGCTCGCGGCCTCCTGCTTCAGAACCGCATCGAAGTCACCGGGGACGCGATCGTCAGCTCGTTCAAGACGAACTTCTTCGACACCGAGCTCTTCTTCGACCCATTCCGCGGCGGCAGCATCGGCCAGTACTTCTTCAACGCCAACGATGCCATCCAGGCCGGCACGCGGTGGGACGAAGAGAAGGTGCACATGCTCGTTGAGGAAGCCCAGCTCTTCCTCGAAGGCGCGCATAGCTGCTACGCCCGGTTGCTCTCCGCCGCGTCGGCGAAGTAACGTTTACAGGCACGACGATGATCGTCGTGACGAAACCGGGGCGCCTCGGATTTCGAAAGGATTACGCTGACAGTGCAGCACGTTAATATCAAAATCATGGCTTCGCAAGGGGATATCGACCTGGTGGACGCCATCCCGATCTTCCATCGATGGATCCAGGAAGGCTCGACGCCCGAAATGCTCATCGATGTCGCCGATTACAAGCACGTCCCCGACGGCCCTGGCATCATGGTCATCGGTAACGAGGCCGACTACTCGCTCGACCTTCAGGAAGACCGCCTCGGTCTGCTCTATAACCGCAAGAGCCCCGTCGACGTGGACTCTCAGGGGGCGCTCAAGCAAGCCTTTGAGGCCGCGCGGACGGCCGCGAAGGGGCTCGAAGGTGAGTCGGCTTTCGCCGGTAAGCTGAAGTTCGATGCGGGCGATGTCGAGGTCATTATCAACGACCGCATCATCGCACCGAACACCGACGCGACCCTGCAGGCGCTCTCGCCCGAGATCAAGAAGTTCTTTGCCGGAGTCTACGGGACCGAGGACTTCGTCCTCGAGCACCGCGGCGAACCCCGCGAGCGCTTCCGCGTGGGCGTCAAGACGGCCAAGCCGGTCTCTGTGTAAGTTAGGCATCCAATGATCCGGGGCGGGTTCTCGCGTCCGGAGGACGATCTCCATGGCAGCCCATGACTTCAGTCATGGGCTGTTCGGGCTAGGGAGATTCACGTGCCACAGAACACCACTCTCTTTGACGACATCGGCGGCCTCGACGGTTGTCGACGCCTCTCCGCCGCCTTCTACGCCCGCGCCCCGCTTGATCCCGTCCTGCGTCGTTTCTTTCCACGGCCACCCCACTGCGCCATCGAGTCGCTGGCCCAGTTTCTCGCCCAGATTCTTGGCGGACCTCCAGGCTATTCCGCGATGCGCCCGTGGCTCAGTCTGACGGAAGCACACGCACGCTTCAAGATCGGAGAGGACGAACGAGCCGCCTGGATGGAAAATATGACGGCAGCGGTGGATGGATTGTCGCTGACGCCGGCCAACCGAGATACTCTCCTCGGATTCCTTCGGCAAGCCTCCACATCGCTGGTCAATCACGAACGTCCCCGTTGGCGCGTCGCAGGCGATTGGATAGATTCGAAACTTCATGTCAACTGGTCGAACCAAGAAAAGATCGACGAGACCATCAAGTATCTCCGAGAAGGCAATATTGACCGGGCACTTGGGGCGGCCACGGACGTGTACATACATACCGACGAGGACCAAGCCGCACTCGCCAATCTACTTGCAGAGATCGGCATTTCGCGGGATGCCAAGGCCATGAGCTGGGCCTGCGCAATCATTGACGAGGATCGCAGCCTCCTTACCGAACTCTACTACTACGGGTCGATCCTGCACCACGCCTCATCGACAACCGCTTCGACGTTCGTCGATAGTCTGCTCTCCCTCGGGGCCGATCCTAATCTGCGCGACAAATTTGGCCATACACCGTTGTACTCGACGTGTAACGGCGCGGGCGATGTGACCATCGCCCGCGCCTTGATCGCGGCCGGCGCCGATGTCGACGCTCAGGACTATGTCAAACGCTGTGCTCCGCTGCATATGGCCGCCCGCCGCGGCCGTGTCGACGTGAGCGCGGTCCTTCTCGACGGCGGCGCCAATGTCGAGGTCCGCGACATCCACGGGCAGACCCCGCTTCGCCGCGCCGTCAACTGCGGCAAGGTCGACGTGGCTCACCTACTGATCGACCATGGCGCCGACGTCGACGCTGTCGACAAGCACGGAGTCAGCCCCCGTCAAGCGGCGGAAAAGTCAGGAAGAGTATTCCACAAGTTAGGACCGCGCGACTCGTCGGAACCACTCGTATAAAACACGTGGCTAACAGGCGAGGCGCCAAGCGCCCTCCGGGCGCGAAGAACGCCGCCAGGCGGCTTGGTTGCGAATATAGCCTCTTCCTCTCCTACCCGGTGACCTCTACCCCGCGCCAAAAAGCGACATAGTCCTTAATCTCTTCCGCCGCTTGCTTTGGAGCCGGGTAGAACCACGCTGCGTCTTTGTTGCGCTCTCCACCGATGTCAATCGAATAGTAACAAGCCAGTCCCTTCCACGAACAAGTCGTGTGCGTGTCGCTGGTCTTCAAGAACTCGTGATGTACATCATGCGGTGGAAAGTAGTGGTTCCCCTCAATAACAATCGTTGCATTGCTTTCGGCAATCACGGTGCCATTCCAGACGGCCTTCATGTGTGATCTCCTCCGTCTCTGATAACACAAGTGTAACAAGAAAAGTTTCAGCTATCTAGCGTTGGAGCATAATCCCCTTCGGGTCGGGCGACGTTCCAGGCACATCGAATGCACGGCCCGCCACGGCAATCCCTCCTTGCGCCTCTATTAGCCTGGCTGTTTCAAATCCCGGCGAATTTACCGGGCTGTAACGTTCTAGCAAGCAAACAGAGCAATAAAAACATCTGAATTGGCACGATTTATTGCTGAGTTGCGAGTAGAATCTTTACCTACGTTCTAGTCCACGTTAGAAGGTCAATGACGATCCTTTGGCTGCCGCCGACTAATTTTGACTGCCAAAAAAGATCGAGGTTATATAGTGCGAAAACTCCCGATTTTGTTGAACGCATTGCTCACCACGGCAATTGCATCCGGCCTCACTCTGCCTGCCCTTGGGCAGGGCAGCAACGTTTACACCTATCACTACAACAATCAGCGGACCGGGGCGAATTTGAACGAGACGGTTCTGACCCCCGCGAATGTGAACCAGAACTCATTCGGCAAGCTGTTTGCCCACAAGGTCGACGGCGCGATCTACGCCCAGCCTTTATATGTCGCTAATGTGCCAGTCGCGGGTGTCGGTACGCGCAACGTCGTCTACTGCGCCACCGAGCACGGCAGCGTCTACGCCTGGGACGCCGACACGACGGGCGGCGCAAATGGGCATCCACTGTGGCAAATCAGCGTCTTGGACCCGACACACGGCGTCTCGTCGATTGCCGGCGATATTAACCAGGCCGAGGTTCTTCAGGAAGTCTGCATCACCGGCACACCGGTCATCGATCCGTCGACCAATGCACTGTACTTTGTCGCGCAGACGTATGAGGTGACCGGGAGCGTCGGCACCTACGTTCAGCGACTTCACGCAGTCGACATCCGCAGCGGCGCGGAGATCGCGCCGTTCCCGGTGGTTATCCAGGGATCAGTCCCCGGTACGGAACGCAATCCCGGGCAGACGGTCACCCCGTTTATTTCACAGCGCGAACTCCAGCGGGCCGGTCTGACGCTGGTCAACGGCGTGATCTACATCGCCTGGTGCGGCATCACGGAAGACGGCCGACACGGCTGGCTGATGGGCTACAACGCGCTCGGAACCCCAAACGCCGGACAGCAGCGCAGCATCTTTTGCACGTCGCCGAATGCCAACCTGGGCGGCATCTGGGGCAGCGGCAATGGCGTCGAGGCCGACACCCTCGGCAACGTCTACACGGTCACCGGCAACGGCACCTTCGACGGCAACAACATCAACGGCGCGGACTGGTCGCAGTGCGTTCTTCGCCTGTCGACGATCGGCGGGCTGACCGTCACCGACTACTTTGCGCCTTTCAATAATGGCGCGCTGTCCTCCATCGACTCGGACTTCGGTTCAGGCGGACTGCTCCTCCTGCCCGATGCAGTCGGGAGCGCGCAGCACCCGCATCTTCTCCTCGCCTGCGGCAAAGAGGGGCGTATCTACCTCCTCGACCGGGACAACCTCGGCCAGTTCAGCCCGACCGGCGACAACGTCGTTCAGGAGATGCTCGGCGTGATCAACGGTGTTTTCGGGAGCCCTGTCTACTGGAATGACGGCACGACCGGTTACGTCTACTACAGCGGCAAAAGGGACTACCTCAAAGAGTTCACCATCGCCAATGGCCTGATGTCCAGCGCGCCGGTTGCCGCGGCGCCGGACCTGTTCGGCTGGCCCGGCTCAGTTCCTTCCGTGTCCGCCAACGGTACCCACGGCGGCATCGTTTGGACCCTGCAGGATGACGGCTACAAGGGCGGGTCCCAATCTATTCTGCGCGCCTACAACGCGCTCGACGTGAGTCAGGAGCTCTACGATAGCACGCAGGCGGGCAGCCGCGATACTGCGAGCCCGGCGGTAAAGTTCACGACGCCCATCGTAGCGAACGGCAAGGTGTACATCGGCACCAAGACGTCGCTCGGCGTCTATGGCCTACTCCCCGGCGCGCCACCGACCGTGGTGACGCCCGCGGCCGCGACGCCCTCGACCACGGCGACCAAAACGACGGCCCTGTCGATCACTGGTGGCGACACGGCGGCACACGGCGGCGAGAACAGCCTGACATACACGTGGAGCGCAACGGGCACGCCGCCCGGATCGGTATCGTTCTCGGCGAACGGCACGAACGCGGCCAAGTCGGCCACCGTGACCTTCGGCGCGCTCGGCGTCTACAACCTGCTCTGCACCATCACCAGTGGCACGCAGCAGACCGTCACCAGCGCGGTCACTGTCACTGTCATCCAGGGTGCGGCGACCACGACCGTTCTGCCGAGCGGCGTGAGCGTGTATCCGAACGGTACGCAGCAGTTCAAGGCGACTGGTGTCGACCAGTTCGGTACCGCGATCCCGTCGACCGCCGCCTGGAAGTGGTACCTGGACGCGGGGAGTGTCGGCGCGGTCAGCAAGACGGGCCTCTACACGGCCGGAGCGGGATCAGGCAACGCGACCGTGCGCGCGAAGTTCAACACCGACGGAGGCACGGCAGGCATCAGCGTGGTGATCAGCACCGCTCCGCCCACGATCGTCAACGCGGCGGCCTATGTGGCAGGGTCGACATCGCTAACCGGAACTCTCAGCTGTCTTGGAGCGGACCTGAACGGCGAGGTTTCGCTCAAATACAAGTGGAGCGTGGTGGGCACGCAGCCCGGCAAGGTTACGTACGCGGCAAACAACAGCAATGCCGCAAAGACGACCACCGTGACGGTCGCCACGCCCGGCGTCTATCACCTGCAGTGCGTCATCACCGGTCTCTCCGGGGCCACGGTGACGTCGCCGGTGACCTTCACCGCCAACTAGCCATCTAGGCGCTGGGGCACCCGGTGCGGATATGTCACCGGGTGCCAGTGCAGTCGACCTCGGTTAATTCAAAAGCACCTCCGGCGGCAGAGGCGTTACCCCTCTCCCCCCACCCCCTCTCCTCTCCAGGGAAAGGAGGGGAGAGGGGAGCCGGATTGGTAAAGGTGCGATGCTCGCGTCTCTGAAGACATGACAAAGGCCGCGACGAACTTGCGAGATGCAAGAATGTCGCGGCCTCTATTTGTTGATCCACCGTTCCGACAGTTCGCCTGGCTACACGGTAGTAGACACCGCTGCGCTGGGAACGCGGTAGAGTTCCTGGGCTGTGCTGCGGTCGACGACGACGAAGGTCGACGTTCCGGTGCGGGGCACGCGCGAGTTCGCGGTGTCGGGCACGCCCGTAGAGCTCCCGTGCCACAGACGATCGGCCTGCGATTGCGCGAGGCTGATATCCGGCGTTTGGAAAACGATCAGTCTCGTCTGTTTGGTTGGCGAGGCTGACTGAAAGCATTCGATGACGTCAAACACGGCTGTTATACCTCCTGTAAATTGGCGTCGATAAGTTTAGGCGGTGAGATCTTATGCGAGATCCCACCAGTACCACGGGTATGAAACCCAAGGCTAACAGGCGAGGCGCCGAGCGCCCTACGGGCGCGAAGAACGTCGCTACGCGCCTTGATACTGGTCTAAGTTAGGCGCGCGCCGTTGCTTTTGTCGAGTTGGCCTGCCGTCGGCGGACTTCCTCAAGCGACGCGATAAAGAGCTGGTTCCAGGCGATCCTTGCCTTGGCGCTCTGCTGGTCGAGGTAGTCGACCCAGCGGCGCTTGTTGACCGGGGCCGCGAAGTCCTCTTCGGTCGCGCCGGGCAGCAGACGGATCTCCTCTTTCGACAGCTCGAGCACCTCGGTGGTGACCAGGCTCGCCGACTCGATGAGTTCCTCGCGTGCAAGCTTGTAGGTGCCGAAGATCCGGTCCCATACATACCAGAACCACACTGCGCCCACCACCCCAAGGCTCGAGTTCTCGTTCATGTGGTGGAAGAAGTGAAAGCGGTAGACCTTGCTGAACCAGCGTCCCACAATGGGAAGCTTGGTGCGGGGCTTCCACCAGGTTTCGTAGGGTTGATGCATGACCGCGTGGCTGTTCTCGTAGAGCCATACCTGCCAGGTCAGGGCCAGCATGAAGGCCATGATGATCGGCACGTGTGGAACATGTGGGGTTAATGCAACGAGATTGGCGATCCCCTGGATTAGCGCCGCGACTGGGAACAGGAAGAACCAGAAACCGATGATGGAGAAGTGCGGAAACACCGCGTGCTCCGTGCGCTCGTTCGTGGTGATCTCGTACTTGCTCATCGCGTTGAAGAACTCCGACAGCCGATTCGGGTTGATCGGTGTGACGTCGGTGATCTTGTGGTGCGCGCCATGTCCGAAGGACATCTTGGCCACGTGGTAGGTAATCTTGATGGTGATGCTGTTGCGAATGCGTCGGATTCCGCGCACTAGCGGGTTCGCTCCCGTTTCGGGAACCACTTGCAGCCATTTCATCCATTGGAAGGCCAACAACTGGTGCATGGCAAAGCGATGGAAAAACCACTCGAACGGCGCGACAACCAGGAAGCTCATCGCAAGTGTCGTCGCCAACAAAACAGGCACTCCACCCTGCATTTGGGACTTCCAAAAGCCAGGGAGAATATGCGGCAGGATTAGAAGAAGAACCGCCTGCAATCCCCAGACCTCGATGGCGTTTGCCAAATATCGGAACTTGGGAGCCTTACCGGCCTTTTCGTCTTCTTCAGTCAACAGCTCATAAGGCCGAAACCAGTACGAAACCGTATCCATCCACTTTGGGCGCTGTTTCTTTTTCGACTCGAGCGCCCCAACTGCTGATGCCATAGTCCATCCTTAACGCTTCTCACAAACCCACGCGAAGGAGAGAAGCAAACCCGGCAGGCCAACATTGTCACCCGCGAGGCCAACCGAGAAACAAAACTAGCGCCATCGTGCTCAGGCTAGTTTGGTCAATGTAACAGAGCACGGCCGACCGTACTGGACGAACCGCGCTCTGTAAGTTCAAAAGACTACCAGCGGGATCCGCCGCCGCCGCTGCCGCCGGATCGATTGCCGCCACCGCCGCCGCCACTAGGACGACCACCGCCGCCGCCACCGCGATAGCCGCCGCCACCGCCGCCACGACCCTCTTCACGAGGCTTGGACTCGTTGACGGTGAGCGTTCGGCCGCCGTGCTCCTGGCCGTTGAACTGGGAAATGGCCGCCTGGGCTTCTGCCTCAGTGGACATCTCGACGAAGCCAAAGCCTCGCGATTCGCCAGTGTAGCGATCAGTCACAACCTGCGCGCTGGTGACGGTACCGGCCTGCGAGAACAGGTCCTCGAGAGATTTGTCGGATGCGCCGTAGCTCAAGTTGCCGACATAAAGTTTGGTTGCCATTCTGGAATGGCTCCTTTCAGAAAGACGCATGACATGTCACGGCGCCTGAAGAGGCCAAATTTATGAGTCGTTGGGATAAGGTGGAGACTGGATCCGGCGGCGAGGCCGATGGGAGGCAGGCGACACTGTTAAGCAGCGTACTATAAAAGGTGGCCACCGGGCGATTCCCGGCTACGTCCCATTGTACCCGGCAAAGGGTTATTTTCGACGTGAAACTTTCCCCATGGAAAATAATGTCTATCTTCCCGCGAGGCGTCGGCCCAGTCGGTGGCGCGAGCCGTCGCGTCGAGTCGCTTTGTTCTGGCCGGTCCCCTGTGGGTTTTGATTATTTTGATTAATTCAGGCAATTCAGATGGGGATCCTTTGATTTCCATCCATTTTTTTCAAACTCGTTTTCAAACTTACGCAGGCGGCGGACCTCTTTAGCGGCGATTGGAACATACGTTCGTTTATAAAACTATTGTACCACGTCGACGTCGATAAGGCAAGGGCCGGATCGGGATAGTGAGGGCGACGGATAGAAAAGCGGAGGCGTCCGTCGACGGGCGCCTCTGCTTTTGATCACGATTGATCCAGGCCACTTATGCGGCGATACTACGTCACGTTGGCGCTTACTAGCCAGCATGCAGCCGGGAGTGCGACGCCGTCGGGGCCAGCAAACGGCGCGATTGCCCCGGCAACCCGCGCACGAATCAGATCGCGCACGGATTCGTCGAGTTTTGCGGCCCGGCGCGCCAGCGGACCGATCTGAAGGGACTGCGAGGCCGCCTCCTCAATGGTCGGTCCTGTAATCGTCACGCTATCGAGAGGCTCGACGCGAATATCGCGAAACCCGGCGGTCGAGAGGATCTGTTCGACACGCACGTTGTCCGCGAACGCAAACGGCCCCGGATCGTGTGGATTGCCTGGAATCTCCGGTGGCAGGAGATCGATAGCGGCGGCGAGGGGTGTCGACACCCACTTGTTTTCCAGCATGCTGCGCCAGCATACAAAGGCGAGCCTCCCGTCAGGTACAGCCGCCTGGCGGATGTTGGTGAAGGCTGCTACCGGATCGTCGAAGAACATGACACCAAATCGCGAAAACACAAGGTTGAACTCGGACTCGTAGGAAGCGACAGCGGCGTCAGCCTCGGCAAACTCTGCCGCCACTCCCTCGGCTTCGGCACTCCTTCGCGCCACGGTCAACATCGGCCGAGAGATGTCGACACCCATTACCGAACCATTGGGCTCCGCCGCGCGGGCCAGCATCAAGCTGGTAGTTCCGCAGCCGCAGCCGATATCCAGGACGCGCTCGCCAGGCGAGGGGGCCGCCCACGCCAACAGCGATTGGGTAATGGGAGCAAGGCTGGCATCGAGAGCTGCTTGAGATCGAACCCAGGTCTCACCAATCACGCCATTCCAATACTCGATCTGTTCCTCGTTTGCGGTCAAAGTTGTGATCCTTTCTCGATGTTGGCTTTCTGGCAAAGCGATGTCGACACATATCCAGCGCTTCCATTGCGCCGTCTACGTCTGCTATTCCTCCGGGTAACCGCATTTGCGGGTGCGGTTGACACTAAGGCAAGCAAGCATGGCTCTGTCGTGCGCTAAGGCAAGGGCCGACTGCCGCGACAGACTGCCGGGTTGTCGCGAAGCCGGTACAAAAAGTCGCTTTGTTCGTCCCCTACTTTCGCTGGAGGTGAGGCGCGTCTCAATACAAGCCGTGGTCGCCAGTGACGGTTAAAGCCGGCGGCTTGCAATATCAAGATATATGCCACGGCTTGCCTACGTTATCAAAAATCGTTCCCCGGCATTGGTGCGTTCAGCGATGGGCGACTGCGGTATTGAGCAACGAAGCTTGTTCGTCCTCAGCCTTAATACACGCCAACGGAGTAAAGCCGCCTTACAGATCGATGTAAGGCGGCTTTTTTAGAGTGGGTAGTGGATTTGAACTGACGATCGATGAAGACGCCTCGTTGTCGCTTCAGCCTCGATCTGTACGCATAAACGCCCGCACTGCGGAGGCGGCGCGGGCGTCTATGAGGAGTGACTAGTTGGAGTCGTCGGCTTGATATTCCTGAAGGACGTCGACTCGGCTGGCGCGGAAGCCGTCGTCTTCGTACGATCCGATGACGCGGACGACGTCGCCGCCCATGAGTTCGTGGACGGAGATGCCGTGACCGTCGCGCTGGACGCGGGCTTCGTGTGGGACGTGGACGGTGACTTCGCGGCCGCCGTCGATGCGGATCTTTATGTCGCGCGACAGGAAGCGATCGCTCTCATGCGAGACGCGCCCTACTAACTGATGCGGGGCTTCGTCGACGGGCGGCGTGACGGGTCCGGCTTGGCGCGCCGCGGCCTGGATGTTCTTTGACAGGCTGATGGCGCTGGCCGTAACGGTGCCGTCGTCGCGGAGTCGACCGGAGACGGTGATTCGGTCGCCGGGGTGAAGGCCGATGTGGTCATCGTCGACGCTGGGAACGTCGGTGAGGTCGGTGTTGTGGTCGACAAGGATCGTGCGCAGGTGAGAGTTGACGCGGACGACGACGACGCCGGTCCCGTCGTCGACATTCTCGACACTGCCGCGCAGGCGAATCTTCTGGCCGACTGCGCCCTCGGTTGTCACCGGCGGAGCGGGATAGGCGTCGATAGGAACGTCCGGCCGAACCGCAACGTGTGGCGGGGCGGGCGCATCGGGCTCATCGCTGTCGACGGGCTCGTTGTGCACGGACGGCGGCGGCCCGTTGTAGGGCATCACGGTCAGGCGGTCGACGGCTACGATGTCCTTGGACAGCAGTCTGCCGGCGACCTCAACATGCATGCCATTGACGAGGTCGCCGGTGTCGCCGGGCCTCGATGTGTTGCGGAGTTTGATCTGCGTATTGTCGGTGTCGAGGTTGTACTGGTGACCGTCGGAGGCGGTGATGGACACCCGGTCCCGGTCGGCGTCGACCATCGTCACGACGCCGTCGGTGTGGAAATTCTGCGATCCCTGGTAGGGATAGGTCGCCGCCCCGCGTGCGGATGTGGCGGCCTTCATCAACGGCAGCGCGGCCAGAGCGATGGCGATAAGAAAGATTGATTTATGTCGATTGCTCATGGGTACTTCCCCTAGCTTGTT
>Ga0070658_10003880_pt1 | contig 12259 bp, 11 predicted proteins | sample KBSC13metaG_FD_64664 | JGI IMG/M metagenome (GOLD analysis project Ga0070658, IMG submission 64664) | Corn rhizosphere microbial communities from Kellogg Biological Station, Michigan, USA - KBS C1-3 metaG | ecosystem: Host-associated > Plants > Roots > Rhizosphere > Soil ... | reverse complement strand
TGTTTCACTCATTCAGTCTTCCAGTTCGTCGTGCCGGGCTTGACCCGGCATTCGCCTTCTCCTTCAACTGCGGTCAGAGAAGTCGGGTAGCGGCTAAGGGGGATCAGAACGCATGGCTGACTGGCGGTTCCGGAAGAGTGTCGTCGCGCACGACGAATTGCCGGAGGAGCATCGGCTCAAGAAATCGCTGTCGTGGCCGCACCTCGTCGCCCTCGGCGTCGGGGCCATTGTCGGAACGGGCATCCTGACCCTGATCGGCGTCGGCGCCGGAAAAGCCGGTCCCGCGGTCATCCTCAGTTTCGCCATCGCCGGAATCATCTGCGCCTGCGCGGCGCTGGCTTATGCTGAAGTCGCCACGATGATCCCGGCCTCCGGATCGGCTTACACTTATTCCTACGTCGTCTTCGGCGAGCTCATCGCATGGATGATCGGCGTGGCGCTGATCCTGGAATATACGCTCGTGGTCAGCGCGGTGGCGGTCGGCTGGTCCGGCTACGCCGCGGGCTTTCTGGAGTCGATCGGCCTCGGACTGCCGCACGCGCTCATCCAGGGGCCTGAGTTGGGTGGCGTCATCAACGTGCCCGCCATCTTCATCATCTGGGTGGTCGCCGGCCTGCTGATCGCGGGAACGCGCGAGAGCGCGACTCTCAACGCGATCCTCGTCGTCATCAAGATGCTGGCGCTTGCGCTGTTCGTTGCGGTCGCCCTTCCGGTCTTCAATCCCGAGCACTTTCACCCCTTCATGCCTTACGGTTTCCCGCGAAGCGGCCCGGCCGGGAGCGAGGTCGGGGTGATGGCGGCAGCAGCGATCATCTTCTTCGCCTTCTACGGGTTCGATGCGATTGCGACCGCCGCGGAAGAAGCCAAGAATCCGAGCCGGGACCTGGCGATTGGTATCGTCGGATCGATGGTCGTTTGCGTGCTCATCTATATGGCAGTCGCTGCAGCAGCCATCGGCGCCGTGGCGTACAGTGGCTTCGCGAATAGCGCCGAGCCATTGGCGTTGATCCTCCGCGACATCGGCCGCCCGTGGGCGGCACGGATCCTGGGGGCATCCGCTGTGATCGCGCTGCCGACCGTGATCCTCGCGTTCTTCTTCGGGCAGAGCCGTATCTTCTTCACGGTTGCGCGCGACGGTTTGCTGCCACCCGTGCTTGCTCGTGTTTCGCCTCGCGGCTCACCGGTTCGCATCACCGTATTCACCGCCGTCGTGACGTCCGTCTTCGCTGGACTGATCCCGCTGACGGCGATCGCAGCGCTCGCCAATGCGGGCACGCTCGCAGCTTTCGTCGCGGTGTGCGCGGCGATGCTCGTCCTGCGTCGGCGCGAACCCAATGCGGAGCGCAAGTTCCGTGCCCCCGCGGCGACGCTCGTGTCCCTCATTGGTATTCTCGGCTGCCTCTATCTGTTCATCAGCCTACCCAACCGCACCCAGATCTTTTTCTTCACCGCGCAGGCCATCGGGATCCTGCTCTACTTCATCTATGGCGGACGAGCGGCGGAGCGGGCGCGCGCACGTGGCTGAGGCGGTCGCGGATCCCGCGGCCGAACCGCTGGCGCAAAAGAGGAAAGCCGGCAGTTCGTCGACGCTGCTGCTGCTGTCCGTACTCACCGGCGTCCTGCTGTTCCCGGTCGCGCTCGGAAGCTCGCAGATGATCTTCAACGACGGCGATGTGAGCTGGCACATTGCGACCGGGCAATGGATCCTGCAGCACCACGCCATCCCAAGAACGGATCCCTTTTCGTTCACCTGGGCGGGCAAGCCCTGGGTCCCGATCGAATGGCTTGCCGAGGTGATCTACGCTTCGGCCTATTCGTTCGCGGGCTACAGCGGGGTTTCTGGGGTCGTGACCGCAGCCCTGATCGCGCTCAATGGCATCGTCTTCTTCAATGCGCTTCGCTGGTCCCGGCGGGTTTCATCTCCGCTCGTGACGCTCGTCGCGTTGGACTTGGTTCTGATCCCGATGATGCTCGCGCGCCCCCATCTGCTGGCGTGGCCGATCATGGCCGGGTGGATCTGGCTCATGCTCTGGGCACGCGAGCGGAATCGCGCTCCGCCGATCTGGGCTGCGCTGGTGATGACGCTCTGGGCGAACCTGCACGGCGGCTTTGTGTTCGGCCTGTTGATCGCCGCCGCGTTCGGGCTTGAAGCGGTCCTTTCGTCGCCGGACAAAACCACGGCATTCCGTGAGTGGCTGTTGTTCGGGATCGCCTGCGCGGTTGCCGTCTGCATCAACGCGAATGGGATCGAGGGCGCGCTCCATCCGCTGCGCTTCACCCAGCTCGAAATGCTGCCGATGATCGACGAATGGAAGCCATCCCGGCCCTCGGTGACGCCATGGTTCTTCGGCGTGCTCGGATTCACGATCCTGCTCGTCGTGTGGAAGCGGCCGCGGCTTGGCCTCGTCCGTGCGGGCCTGCTCGCCGTCTTCCTTGCGGCGGCGATGTTCCAGGCGCGGCACCAGGCAATGCTCGCCATCGTCGGAGCAATGCTTTTGCCGGAAGCCTTTGCGCATGGCGTCGAGAGCGAACAGGTCGGGGACCGGCGCGTTGCGGCGCTGATCGCCATTGCGGGAGCGCTGCTGCTGGTCGCGGTGAGGTGCGTCATTCCCCTGACGCCGGAGGAGAGCGAGACCAACCCTTGGCAGTTGATCGCCTCCGTCCCGCCAGAGCTTCGCTCACAGCCGGTGATCAACAATTATTCGATGGGAGGCCCTCTGATCCTTTCGGGGATCCGTACCTACGTCGACGGGCGAGGGGACATGTACGGCGATCCCCACGTGATGGCTTATGCCCGGCTGGTCAGGGGCGACACGCATGAACTGGACCGCACGGTCGCCCGCTGGAACATTCGCTGGGCCATTGTTTCACGGGGCAACAAGAAGATCATAGCGATGCTCGACCATACCCCCGGCTGGCATCGGATCCGCCAGAACAAGGTCGGGATCGTCTACGTTCGAAACTAGGCGCTGAGGTCGCGGGCAATCTGGTTGAGCGTCGAGCGGCGCCAGCCGGGCGCCCATGGCTCCTGGGTGCCGAACTCAGCGCTGGGAGCATTGTCGGCCGAGGCGATCTCCGGTCCCGCATAGGCGAGCAACTGCAGGTCGAACGGCTCGTCGAATTTCAACCCCGACTGATCGCCGCGGGTCCATTTGACGGTCGCCGCGTGGCGGCCGGCCGCCTTCATGTCGAGATAGACCCGGGCGCCCTCGGGAAGTGCGCCGCCGGATTGGACGAGCGCACCGCTATTTGAAATATTGCGAAGGCGGACCGGTTCCGCGCCGGTATCGTGCAACTCGTCGTGGTAGACGACGCCGTTCCAGATGAGCGGATGCCGTTCAGCCCGACGCTGGATTTGTGGAACCGAGACGTCCTCGGAGAGCGGCCTGGGTCGCTCGAGTGAAATCTCGACTTCCGGGAAGCTCTTTTGGATCACGGCGCGAAGCAGGTCGTCATGCTCGTCGGCGTCGCAGTCGATCCGAGTCTCGTGGGCGAATTCGAGGCCGGCCTGCGTTTCCTTGATCCAGCGAACCGCGCAGTCGATCTCGCCATGATCGCCGAGCACGAGTGTCACTTGGTCCCAGAGCATCAGCTCGAACTCGCCGCGGATCATCGCGCCACCGGCCGACAGATTTACGAGCTCGACAACGTGATCGTGGTCGCCGTGACGAAGGAGGGCCTGTTCGGCAGTGAGGCGATGCCGGTCGGCGCCGCGACCGTTGGACCGCCTCGCCTCGGTGCGTGGAACACGGACGCTGTCGAGCATCTCGGGCCTGGCGCCCTTCGGCGCTTTGGAACGCAGCAAGGGTTCGTCGGCCCCCGGGCCGAAAATCCTCGTCCTGATACTCATGCCCCACTCCGCTACAGCGGCACGCATTCTATGGGGATGAAGGTTACGGAATTGTGCACTGGATTCAATTCAGTGCGAGGGGTCACTGCGATGCCGGTGGAAGACTATGGGAGGTGGGAGGGATGCCCTCCACCGGCGTCGCGTAAGCAGTTCCCGAGGGGCGCTGCCTTATGACGAATAATACATATCAAATTCGACAGGGCTAGGGGTCGTTTCCCAGCGCATGACCTCTTCCCATTTGAGGTCGATGTAGGAATCGATCTGGTCGTCGCTGAAAACGTCCCCCCGGGTGAGGAACGCGCGGTCCTCCGAGAGGTGGACCAGGGCCTCGCGAAGCGATCCGCACACCGTCGGGACGTTGACCAATTCCTGCGGCGGCAGGTCGTAGAGGTTCTTGTCCATCGGGTCGCCCGGGTGGATGCGGTTCTGGATCCCGTCGAGGCCGGCCATCATGATCGCCGCATAGGCGAGGTATGGATTGGCCATCGCGTCCGGGAACCGGAACTCGACGCGCTTCGCCTTCTCGCCGGCGCCGTAAGGGATGCGGCACGAAGCGGAACGATTGCGGCTCGAATAAGCGAGGAGGACCGGAGCTTCGAACCCGGGTACCAGCCGCTTGTAGCTGTTGGTGGTCGGGTTGGTGAACGCGTTCAGCGCCCGGGCGTGCTTGATCACACCGCCGATGAAATAGAGCGCCGTCTCGCTGAGGCCGGCATAGCCGTTGCCGGCGAAGAGCGGCTTGCCGGTCTTCCAGATCGACATGTGCGTGTGCATGCCGCTGCCGTTGTCCTTGGCAATCGGCTTGGGCATGAAGGTCGCGGTCTTGCCGTAGGCATGGGCGACCATGTGCACGACATACTTATAGATCTGCATGCGGTCGGCGGTCTCGACCAGGCCGCCGTAGGTCAGTCCGAGCTCGTGCTGCGACGCCGCGACCTCGTGATGGTGCTTGTCCATCGGCAAGCCCATCTCGAGCATGGTCGAGACCATCTCCCCGCGAATGTCCATCGCGCTGTCGACCGGAGCGACCGGGAAATAGCCGCCCTTTGCGCGCGGCCGGTGGGCCAGGTTTCCGCCCTCATATTCGCGCATCGTGTTTGTCGGCAGCTCGATGTCGTCGATCTTGAAGCCGCTGGCGTTGTAGCCGTCTTCGAACCGGACGTCGTCGAACATGAAGAATTCGGCTTCCGGTCCGACGAAGACCGTGTCGCCGATCCCCGTCGCCTTGAGATAGGCCTCGGCGCGTGTCGCGGTCGATCGCGGATCGCGGCTGTAAAGCTCTCCGGTCGATGGTTCGACGACGTTGCAGAACAGGATCATCATCGGCGTTGCGCTGAACGGGTCGAGATAGGCGCGGCTGAGATCCGGCTTGAGGATCATGTCGCTCTCGTTGATCGCCTTCCACCCCGCAATCGAGCTACCGTCGAACATGAAGCCGTCGGTCAGCTGATCCTCGTCGACCACAGTGGAGGCCATGGTGAGGTGCTGCCACTTGCCCTTCGGATCGGTGAAGCGAAGGTCGACCCACTCGATCTCCTGGTCGTTGATCTGGGACAGGATGTCGCCCGCCTCGTTGACCACAGGCGTTGCGCCCTTCTTCTTCGTGTCGGAGTCCCGCGTGCGATCGAGAACGTCGGCCATCTTTGAACATCCTTATATGCTGCATCGAATCGCCGTCGGAGCGGCGCTGCACACAGGGATTCCAGCAAGGACGCGAAGAGTCAGGAGGCCGGTGAGGATTTCACTGGTTAACGCGAGGTCTTTCCAACCTCTCGGAACCCGTTCCACGGGCGAATCATTTAAGCGGAGGGCGGGGCAACGAGGAGACTGTAGCGATGCGCTCCGTCCTGCTTTGGCTGATCGGCGTTCCGATCCCCATCATCTTGCTTCTGGCTTTCTGCACCCACCACCTCTGACGGCTCGGATCAATCGGGAGCGAGCTCCTGGGAGTCCCACCTTTTGAGTTTGCGGCTGTCGAGCCAGAGTTCCATCGGTTGGCCCGTATCCCAGCCCGATGCGATCGCCAGCGCCTCGGCGTCGTCCTCCGCGAAGAATTCGCGGCGGTGGTCGATATGGCCGTTGTGGCGGTCCATGAAGTACAGCCGGTATCCGGCCATTAGCATACCTCGGGCAGGCGGTAGCTTGTATCACGTCCGCAACGATCCCGCGACTAGTCGGTGCGGCATGAGGGATCAATCGAGGCAAATTGCGGGAACCACTGCGATTCACATGAGTTAAAACCACTATTCGTCTTCGAAGCAATTTATCGTGTCCGATCAGCAGGATAATTCAGAAATCGCTCGCCTGAAGCAGGTGAATGCCGAACTAACCCGCGGCCTCGACCGTTGCCGAGCGCTGGTAGATGAGTGCCGATCGAAGCTCGCCGCCAATTCGAACGAGCCGATGCGTTTCGACAACGACGACGGTGAAGAGGGCGAGAGCGATCTCGCCTAGGGGCGCCTCAGCCGTTCGCCCACTCGTTGGTCTTGTCGATGATCGTCAGTTCCCGGAGGAGCGCATCCACGTCGCGCGTCAACTCAGGCAGGAAGCTCACCTGGTGCCGCGCGCCTCGGTAGCTTTCCGCCATGAGAATCGCATCGAGCAGAATCGGCACCACCAGGCTTTCCGGATCGTCGAGCTCCACCAGCGACCGCAGCCGCTCCAGCGCTTTCCGTCTTGCTCCGTCGGGATTGGACAAGGCTTCAGTGCGGCCGATGAACCAGCTCATACGCTCACTCCTCGAGACTTGACCGAGAGGATATCTCAGCGAGCGCCACAGGGAAGTTCGACCGGGCGCGCTTGCGGCGCATTTCGGCGCTAGCCTTGAACCGGCACTAGGCGTAGGAGCCGGACCTTAGCGTCGAGTTTTGAGAGCTAGCGCGCTGGCTCCCATGCTCGGCGCTTGTTGGAGGCATCTGTAGCGGGGGCTTTCCAGAATTGAGCCGCGTGCGAAGCCGTTCTCGAAGCTGCTTAAGCGCAACAGGTGCGCTGGCGGCGCTTTCGCTTACCGGTTGCAACCGCGGAATACTCGACCCTGTCGGTCCCGTGGGCGCGGCCGAAAAGACGATCCTCATCAACTCCACTGCCATCATGCTGGCGATCATCATCCCAACGATGATCGCCACCGTCGCCTTTGCGTGGTGGTTCCGGCGCGGGAACAGCAAGGCCACCTACCTCCCGGACTGGGAATATTCCGGGGCGATCGAGATGGTGGTCTGGGCGATACCCGCCCTCACGATCATGCTGCTGGGGGGCATCACCTGGATCGGCAGCCACGAGCTGGAGCCCAGCCACGCCTTGAAGTCCGCTAGGCCGCCGTTGAAGGTCGAAGTGGTCTCGCTCGATTGGAAGTGGCTCTTCATCTATCCGGACCAGGGTATCGCCACCGTCAACCAGCTCGTCGTTCCCGCGGGCACTCCGGTCAGCTTCCGTCTGACATCGGCGACGGTGTGGAACGCCTTCTTCGTCCCGCAAATGGGCACCATGATCTACACCATGCCGCGAATGACCACGCGCCTGAACCTTCAGGCGAACCGCCAAGGCACATTCGAGGGCCTGTCCTCGCATTTCAGCGGCGACGGCTTCCCCGGCATGCAGTTCAAGGTCCAGTCCTTGCCGCCCGACCAGTTCGCGACGTGGGCGCAGGGCGCGCGCGGGCAGGGGCTTGCGCTCGACGGTCGCGGCTATTCCGAGCTCTCGAAGCCCAGCAGCTACGTCAAGCCGATGACCTACGGAGCGGTTGCGCCAGGCCTGTTCGACGCGATCGTTGCCAATCGCGCGCCGCCGAGCCCGGTGCCCGCTCCCCAGCACAACGAACCGGCGCCGCCGGCGGGGGTTTAGAGAATGTTCGGTAGACTGACCCTGGCGGCGATCCCCTTCGATCAACCGATCCCGCTGATCACCTCGCTCGTGGTGTTGCTGGTGATCGGTGGGCTCGCCGTGTGGATCAGCAAGAACAAGTGGTGGCCATATCTGTGGAACGAGTACATCACCTCGACCGACCACAAGCGCATCGGCGTCATGTACATCGTGCTGGCGCTCGTGATGCTGGTCCGCGGCTTTGCCGACGGCATCATGATGCGAGCCCAACAGGCGATCGCGATCGGCCCCTCGCAGGGCTATCTGACGCCTGAGCATTACAACCAGATCTTCACCGCTCACGGCACGATCATGATCTTCTTCGTGGCGATGCCGTTCGTCATCGGCTTCATGAACTTCGTGGTACCGCTGCAGCTGGGCGTGCGCGACGTCGCATTCCCGACGATGAACAACGTCAGCTTCTGGCTGAACGCTTCCGGCGCGCTGCTGGTCAATCTCAGCCTCTTCCTCGGTGAGTTCGCGCGTACCGGCTGGCTTGCCTTCCCGCCTTTGAGCGAGAGTCAGTTCTCGCCTGGCGTTGGGGTCGACTATTATCTCGTCGCCCTGCAGATATCCGGCGTCGGGACGGTGCTCACCGCCGTCAATTTCGTGACGACCATCCTCAAGACGCGCGCGCCGGGGATGAGCTATCTCAGGATGCCGGTATTCTGTTGGACCGCCCTAGCGTCCAACCTGATCATGCTTGCGGCGTTCCCGGTGCTCACCGTGGCTTTGGCGCAGCTGATGCTCGACCGCTACCTCGGCTTCCATTTCTTCACGAACGACGGCGGCGGCAATTCGATGCTCTACATGAACCTCATCTGGGTGTGGGGGCATCCCGAGGTGTACATCCTGGTTCTTCCAGCGTTCGGAATCTATTCCGAGGTGGCCGCGACGTTCTCCGGCAAGCCGTTGTTCGGTTATCGCTCGATGGTTTTCGCGACCTTGGCGATCTGCATCATCTCCTACATGGTCTGGCTGCACCACTTCTTCACGATGGGGGCAGGCGGCGACATCAACGCGGTGTTCGGCATCGCGAGCATGGTGATCGGCATCCCGACAGGCGTGAAGATCTACAACTGGCTGTTCACGATGTACGGAGGGCGCGTCCGCTTCAACGTGCCCGTCTACTATCTAATCGGCTTCATGCTGACCTTCGTGGTCGGCGGCCTGACGGGGGTCCTGCTGGCGATCCCGCCCGTGGACTTCGTGGTCCACAACAGCCTGTTCCTCGTGGCCCACTTCCACCAGGTCATCATCGGCGGCGTCGTCTTCGCGCTGATGGCCGGCTACACCTATTGGTTTCCGAAGGCGTTCGGCTTCACCCTCGACGAGCGGCTCGGCAAGGCCGTCTTCTGGTGCTGGTTCATCGGATTCCACCTCGCGTTCATCCCGAGTTACCTGCTCGGCCTGTGGGGCGCGACGCGCAGGATGCAGCATATCCCCGATCCGAGCTGGGCGCCGTTCCTTGCTGTCGAGCTCGTCGGCGCAGCGATCATCGGCCTCGGGATCGTGCTGACGGTCGTTCAGCTGCTTTATTCGATCAAGACCCGCGACCAGCGGCGCGACATCACGGGAGACCCCTGGGACGGACGCACGCTCGAGTGGCTGACCCTGTCGCCGCCGCCGCACTACAATTTCGCGGTGCTTCCCGACGTCCACGGCGAGGAGGCCTATTGGACGCGCAAGCAGACCGCGATCAAGGAAGAGAAGCTGATCGACGAACCCCATTATCAGCCGATCGAAATGCCCATCAACACACCCACCGGGGTGATCGTCGCCTTCTTCGCCTCGGTCTGCGGCTTCGCCGTCATCTGGTACATCTGGTGGCTCGCGATCGTCGGTCTTATCGGGGCCTTCGCGATCTTCGTCTGGTACGCGTGGCGCGACGAGCATGAGCATATCATTCCCGTCGAGGAAGTCCGTGCCAATGCGCGGGAGCGCCGCCGGATCCGCATGGAACATCTCCACAGCATAAGTCAGTCGACGTGAGCACCATCAGCGAAACGCCGGCCATCGGCCTGACCCACGGAGGCTCGGAGGATACCGGCCTCGGCCATCGCGGGCCCGAGTCCAAGAGCATCGTCGTTCCTTACGGCTTCTGGCTGTTCGTCCTTTCGGACATGGTCCTCTTCTCGGCCCTGTTCGCGAGCTACGCGACGCTGGTCCACGCGACCGACGGCGGTCCGGCCACCAACCAGCTGTTCGACCGCAACCTGGTTGCGATCGAGACGATGGCGCTCCTGCTGTCGAGCTTTGTCTGCGGACTGGCCATGATCACCGCCAAGCGCAAGAACATGGCCTGGACCCAGATCTGGCTCGTGGTCACGGGCCTTTTCGGCCTCGTTTTCCTCAGCATCGAGCTGTTCGAGTTCGGAAAGATGATCGGCGAAGGTGCGGGCCCGCAGCGCAGCGCATTCCTGTCGGCCTTCTTCACCCTCGTCGGCTGCCATGGCGCTCACGTCACCGCGGGCCTGCTCTGGCTCGGGACGATGATAGCGCAGATCTGGGCGAAGGGTTTTCGCCAGGATATCACTCGCCGCCTGCTGTGCTTCAGCGTCTTCTGGCACGCCCTCGACATCATCTGGGTAGCCATCTTCACCATCGTCTATCTCATCGGGACCTTGCCATGACCGAGCGTGACCCCGAACTGCTCAACGTTGCCCCGGGCGAACCGCATGACAGCATGCTTAGCGAGACGCTGAGCTACGTCATCGGTCTGGCGCTGGCCTTGATTCTGACCGGGATTTCGTTCTGGGTCGCCTCGACCTCGGTGCTTTGGGGACCGGGAGTGGCAACGGGCCTCGTCGTGCTCGCCATCGCGCAGATGGGCGTTCACCTCGTATTCTTCCTCCACATCACGAGTGGGCCGGACAACACCAACAACGTTCTGGCGCTAGCCTTCGGGGTCCTCATCGTCTTCCTGGTGATGGTCGGCACGATCTGGATCATGGCGCACATGAACGCGAACATGGGCGTCAGTCCGGAGCTGATGAACCTGCAGATGCAGCACTGACCACTTTCATTGATGCTCAGATGAGACACTGGCGGCGCTTGCCGGCGTGCAGTGCTTCAGCCCCTTGTCGCTCCCAAAACCCCTCGCTAAAGGCCACGCCAAGCGCGCCGGACGTCCTGTCCGGGGCGGCGTCGCAAGCGTGCCGATCCCGGTGCCAATGCAACAAGCGTCAAAAGGGGAATGATGGCCACCAAGGCACAATCCGCTGAGGTTTCTAGCACCACAGGAACCGAAGGCTCCGACGGTTATCGCCGGCGGGACTTCCTGAACGTCGCGGCGGTCAGCTTCGCCGGCGTCGGCACGGTAGCGGCGATCGCTCCGCTGCTCGTCCAGATGGCGCCTTCGGCCGACGTCCTGGCACTCGCGACGACCGAGGTGGACATCTCCAAGATCCAGCCGGGGCAGGGCATCAAGGCCCAATGGCGCAAGCAGCCCATCTTCATCCGTAACCTGACGCCGAAGGAAATCGCGGAGGCCAACGCCGTGCCGCTTTCCTCGCTGCGCGATCCGCAATCGCTCGCAGAGCGCACGAAGCCGGGCAAGCAGAACTGGCTGATCACGCTTGGAGTGTGCACCCATCTCGGCTGCGTGCCGCTGGGTATCGGGGAAGGCGAGAACCGGGGGCCGTACGGCGGCTATTTCTGCCCCTGCCACGGCTCGGCCTACGACACCGCTGCCCGCATTCGGCAGGGGCCCGCGCCCCTCAACCTGCAGGTGCCGGAATATAAGTTCACCGGGCCGACTACGGTCCAGATCGGTTAAGGGGACGGTCGAAAGATGAGTTTTTCCTGGGCCAAGCCCTACGAACCCAAGACTGCTCTCGGACGCTGGTTCGATGAGCGGCTGCCGTTGCCGCGCCTCGCCTATGGCGCAGTGGGCGGCGGCTATCCGGTACCCCGCAACCTCAATTATTTCTGGAACTTCGGCGTTGCTGCCGGTCTGTTCCTGACGATCCAGATCATCACCGGCATCGTCCTTGCGATGCATTATTTCGCCTCGACCGACGGCGCCTTCAATTCGGTCAATCAGCTGATCATGCGCGACGTCAACGCCGGCTGGCTGCTGCGCTACGCGCACATGAACGGCGCGAGCTTCTTCTTCATCGTGGTCTACGTCCACATCTTCCGCGGCCTTTATTACGGTTCGTACAAGGCACCTCGGGAACTGGTTTGGATGCTCGGGCTCGTCATCTATCTGCTGATGATGGCCACGGCCTTCATGGGCTACGTGCTTCCCTGGGGGCAGATGAGCTATTGGGGCGCCCAGGTCATCACCGGCTTCTTCTCCGCCTTCCCGCTGATCGGCGAGCCGCTGCGCGTGTGGCTGCTCGGCGGCTACGCGCCCGACCAGGCCGCGCTGACCCGCTTCTTCTCGCTCCACTATCTCCTGCCCTTCGTGATCGCCGCCGTGGTGATCCTGCACATCTGGGCGCTGCACATTCCGGGTTCGGGCAATCCGACCGGCGTGGACGTGAAGGACGAGCGCGACACCCTGCCGTTCCATCCGTTTTACACGGCCAAGGACGGCTGGTTCTC
>Ga0070658_10003879_pt1 | contig 12260 bp, 13 predicted proteins | sample KBSC13metaG_FD_64664 | JGI IMG/M metagenome (GOLD analysis project Ga0070658, IMG submission 64664) | Corn rhizosphere microbial communities from Kellogg Biological Station, Michigan, USA - KBS C1-3 metaG | ecosystem: Host-associated > Plants > Roots > Rhizosphere > Soil ... | reverse complement strand
CTCGGGTTCTTTCCCGGATCGACCATCGGCAATCTCGAGCCCGGCGATGCGACGGCATTCCTGCGGCGCGCGCACGCCCTGCTGGGCCGCGACGGCGCGCTGGTGCTGGGCGTCGACCTGCGCAAGGATGCGCGGCGCCTCCACGACGCCTACAACGACCGGGCAGGGGTGACGGCGGCGTTCACGCTCAACCTGCTGCGGCGCATGAACCGCGAGCTGCAGGCCACCTTCGACCTCGACGGTTTCGCCCACGAGGCGTTCTACAATCCGGCCGAGGGCCGCATCGAGATCTACTTCCGCAGCCTCGCCGACCAGTCGGCATCGGTTGCCGGCCGCTCGTTCGGGTTCGCCCGCGACGAGCGGGTGCATACGGAATATTCCTACAAATACGACGTCCCCGGCATCGAGGCGCTGGCGGCATCGGGCGGCTTCCGCCTCGGCGAAGTCTGGACCGACGAGGCCCGGCTGTTCGCCGTGGCCTACCTCGAGGCGGCCTGACCCGAAAAGCGAAGCCCGCCCCCGGCGAACCGGAGGCGGGCGTAGGGCCGAGTGGGGAGGGTGGCATCGCGGAGCGGGGGGCAGGGGCGACACCAGATACCCGGCCATGTCCAATCAACGACGGACCGACCGGGAAGGTTGCGGGGAAAACCTGAAATTCAGGAAGCGGCGCTAAGTGCCTCAGTGGCGCGGGAAATATTCACCTCGTGGGACTGCAACATTTCCGTGAGGTCGCGGTGCAGGGCGTCATCCCGCACCTTGGGGATCATTTCCTTGAGCTTGCGCACCACCCAGCCCTGGCCGCGGTTGAGGAAGGCGATGCGTTCGGCCATGCCCTCGATCGCCAGGCACTTTTCCTGGAAAGCGCCGATGCGCGGCGAGGCGGGCTCGCCCAGCACTTTGAGCTGCTTCAGCAGCATGGCGCACCAGCGCGCCTCGTCGCGATGGACGTCGCGCAACAGGTCGACGTAGGGCGTGCCGGCGGCGTCGGCGGCGCTCTTCAGCGCGACACCGGTGCCGGCGCGCTCGGCCTCGAGAAGCTCGTTGAGGAAGGCCGCGATCTCGGCCCGCGGGGCGAAGCCCATGTAGGCGTCGTCGGCCTCGTGCGCGAGGCAGGCGGGCGAGCTCGGATCGTTCGGCTTGGCATTCATGTCGTACACCTTTCGCCCAATCATGCGCCGGTCTAGTGTCGCCGCGCAACCTGCGCAGACCGGAATGCCGAATTGACCAGCCCACGCCGCGCCGTCATCACGCTCGCCACGACCAAGATGCTCTATGCCGAGATGGCGTTCGTGCTGGCGCGCTCCTTCGTCTTCTGGAATCGCGATTCGGGCATCCCGTTTTACCTCTTCACCGACATCGAGTTCGAGCTGCCGCGCGAGCTGCAGGGCCACGTCGAGGTGCGGCGCATGCCGACGGGCGCGCTCGGCAGCGGCTTCTCGCCCAAGCTCCATCTCGACAAGATCGCACCGGCCGGGCAGACCCTGTTCATCGACGCCGACTGCCTGGTGGTGCGTCCGTTGGCGCCGATCTTCGACCGCTTCGCCGGCCGCGCCGTCTCGGTGTTCGGCGAGCGCATGACCGAAGGCATCTGGTGGGGCGACGTGGCGAAGATCCTGAGGCGCATCGGCCGGCCGGCGATGTACGGCTTCAACGGCGGGCTCTACTACATCGAGCCGGGCGAGACCGCGAACAAGGTCTATGCCCGCGCCCGCGAGGTCGAGGGCCTGTACGACGCCTGGGGACTGGCACGGCTGCGCGGCCGGCCCAACGACGAGGTCATCATGTCGATCGCCATGGCCGAGTCCGATCTCGCGGCGGTCAAGGACGACGGCACCATCATGGTGCCGTACAACAGCTACCCGGTGTTCCGCGAGCTCGACGTCTTCGCCGGCCGCTGCGCGATGGAGAACCCGCCGCCGTCCGACAAGAGGCATAGTCCGGGCACGCCGTCCCGCGTCGTTCACCCGGCGATTCCGCATTTCGTCGACACCTATACCCACCATTGGCGCTACCTCGCCGAGGCGCTGAAGCTGCGGCTGAATATGGGCTGGGGCGTGCCGCAGTGGCTCGCCCGCGCGATCGCCTTCTGCGTCGTCGCCGTTCCCGGCTCGATCCGGATGAACGGCAAGGAGTGGCTGCGGCCGCTCTACCGTGCGCTGTTCGGCGTGCGCGCGGTCAAGGCCAACGAACGCGTCTGAGCGCCCCTCAGGCCGGATGCCACCAGCGTCCGGCCAGCACGACGCCGGCCGAGACCAGCCGCTTGTCGCCGATCATCCGCTCGCCGATCGAATCGGCGTAGTCGAACTTCCCGCCAGTGACGTCGATCACCGTGGCCTCGCCCACGCTGCCGACCTTGAGCGTGCCGAGGTCGGCCCGCTTGATGGCCGCTGCGGCGTTGGAGGTCGCCAGCTTGATGACCGTCGGCAGGTCGACGCCGAGGCACAGGAACTTCGACATCGTCGTCAGCAGGTCGAACGCCGGCCCCTCGATCGAGATCACGTGCACGTCCGACGAGATCACGTCGGGCAGAAAGCCCGCCGCCAGCATCTTCTTGGTCGTGCCGAAGCCGAACGAGCCGCCGCCGTGGCCGATGTCGAAGATCACGCCACGCGCGCGCGCCGCCAGGATTTCCTCGCGCACCCGGCCGTCGGCGCGCACCGGCGCGTTGGGGAAAGGTCGGAAGCAGTGCGTCAGCACGTCGCCGGGCCTGAGCCGGCTCACCACCTCGTGGCGCGACGGTGGCGGCGCGTCGAGATGGGCCATGATCGGCAAGCCCACTTCCTCGGCGACGTCGAGCGCGATGTCGAGCGGCATGACGCCCGAGTCGCCGCTCGCCGACTTGCCGACCCGGACCTTGATGCCCAGCACGATATCCTTGTTCTCGCGCGCCACGCGCACGGCCTCGCGCGGATCGAGGAGCCGCAGGTCGGCGCTCTCGCCCACCATCACGGTCTTGGAGAAGGCGAAGATGCCGGGGAACGACACGTTGAGGTACGGCAGGATGCGGACCGGCGAGGGCTCGATCACGTGCTTGCGGAAGCCGTGGAAATTGCCCGGACCGGCGCTGCCGGCGTCGATGAAGGTCGTGACGCCGCCGGTGCGCGCCAGCAGCTCGGCCTCGACACCGAGCGACGTGCCACCCCAGTAGACATGGGTGTGCAGATCGATCAGGCCGGGCGAGACGATCTTGCCGGTAACGTCACGTATATCAGCCCCTGCAAGATTGTCGCCGATCGCCGCGACCTTGCCGCCGGCGAAAGCGACGTCGCACACCTTGTCGATGCCCTGCGCGGGGTCGACGACCCTTCCGCCCTTCAAAACCAGATCGTTCATGGCTCGCCCTTGTTTGTATGTGGCCTCTGCCTAGCACAACACCGCATCGCGTTCAGTCGTCGTCATCGTCGTCGTCGTCGAAATCGTAATCGTCGTCGTCGTCCGCGAGCGGATCGTAGTCGGTCAGCGCACGGCCGTATCTGCCGCCATCGTCGGCAGGCGCCACGGATCGGCCCCAGTGGACCGGCCGGATCTGCATGCTCTCCGGAGGATCGTAGCTCCAGGCCGGTGGCGCCACCGGCAAAGATGGCGTGGCCGGCGAGGGTGAGGACGACGGAGCATTCTCCGCCGACGACCGGGCTGTCCTTTCGGCCGCGACCTCGGCCTCGCGCCGCTCGCGTTCTGCCGCTTCCCGTGCAGCGCGCGCTTCCCGCTCGGCTGCCTGGACTTTCTCCCTCTCGAGGCGGAACGCCTCGGCCTCGATGTCCTGCTGACGCTGGTACGCTTCCAGGAGGAAATGCGCCCGCCAGCAGACCAGCCGGACTTCGAGCTTTCCGACACGCCGCTTGAGCACGGTCATCGCTCGGGCAGGGGCGGCAGGCGCCCGAACCCGGCCTCGAGCGTGCGCACGCGCTCCTCCAGCAGGCCGAGTTCGACGGCGCGGCGCTGCTTGTCCAGCATGTCCGAGATGGCGTTGCCTTCCTCCGGCGTCAGCCGGCCCGTGCTCACAGCCGACACGAGGGCGTCGATGGCCGGCGCCAGGTCGGCGGCGTCGGCGACCGGGGGCAAGTCGACCTCGACCAGCCTGTCGCGCGGCTGCGACCACGCGCGCTTCAGCACCAGCTCGGCCGCGCGCTGGTCGCCCGCCTGCGCCATCTCGAGCTGCTTCTTGAGGACGGCCGCCGCGCCCTCGCGTGCCAACTCGTCGAGCGCGCGGTTGGCGGCCGTACGGCTGCCTGGAGGGCGGCCAGGACCGCCAGCGTGATTTTTTTCGAACTTCGCCATGACATTTCCCATTTAATAAATGGACGGAAAATGGCGGAGGCCGTCGCCAGAGAGCGCGAGACCTTCGTCATGGGCCAGAGTCTAGGCGCGTCGGCGCGAATCGCCCAAGATGGTCAACATCGGGGATGAAATGCACGCCGGATTGAGACGGATGGTGGTGACTTCCTTCGATGCCGGCCCCGTGCGCGGACTGTTTGGGGGAAAATCGGCGGGGAACGAGACCATCATGGGAGTGCGCCACCGAGGCGGAGGCTACTCCGCCATGAGTGGCGTGCTCCTCCGGGTCCAGTGGAAGACGACTACAGTAGGCGGCCCAACTTTCCCGCGCGGGGCAGGGACATCTTCTCGAGGCCGAGCCAGTCGGCCATCAGGCGCAGTTCCTCGCGGAGGGGGCCTGCGACGGCTCGGGCGTCGGCGCCGTCCTCGAGATGGGCGGCGTGGACCAGCAAGGTGCCGTTGGCGCGGTCGGCCTTGAGATCGACCCGCGCCACCAGCCGGTCGCCCAGCAGGAAGGGCAGTACGTAGTAGCCGTGCACGCGCTTGTGGACCGGCGTGTAGATCTCGATGCGATAGAAGAAGTCGAAGATGCGGTGCGTGCGGTCGCGCGCCCAGATCAGCGGATCGAACGGCGCAAGGAGCGCGCGCGCGTCGACAGAGCGTGGCTGGCGCGCGGCGGGGTCGAGATAGCCTGGCTTTTGCCAGCCCTCGACCTCGATCTGTAGCAGGTCGCCGGCCTCGACCAGTTCGGCCAGCCGCGCCTTCGTGTCAGCGACGCCCAGGCGATAATAGTCGCGCAGGTCGGTCTCGGTGGCGACGCCCATCGCGCGCGCCGACAGCCGCAGCAGCTCGCGCTGCGCGTCCTCGGGAGACGGCGTCGGCATCGCCTGCACGGCGGCCGGCAGCACGCGCTCGGTGAGATCGTAGACGCGCTCGAACGTGCCACGCCGCGTCGACGTCGTGAGCTCGCCGGCGAAGAACAGCCACTCGAGCGCCAGCTTGCCGTCGCTCCAGCCCCACCAGGCGCCGCGGCCCGGTCCGGCGTTCGTCAGCTCCGACGCCGCCAGCGCACCGCGATCCGTGATCTCGCGGCGGATCCCGTCGATGTATTTCTTCTTCTCGCGCCGGAACGTGTGCAGCTTGCCCTTGCCGTCGCCGTCGTTGCGCGCCGCGCGGTCCATCCGCCAGCGGAAGAGCGGCTGGGAGGCCAGCGGCAGCAGCGAGGCCTCGTGCGCCCAGAACTCGAACAGCCCGCGCCGGCTCCTGCGGCCCCAGGCGATGTCGTCGAGATGATCGCTGTCATAGTTGCCCAACCGCGAGAACAAAGGCAGGTAATGCGCCCGCGTCAGTACGTTGACCGAATCGATCTGCAGCAGCCCCAGCCGGTCGATGGCGCGCTTCACATGGCCGACGTTGGCGGCGGACGAGGGTCGTTCATTGGCGAAGCCTTGTGCCGCGAGCGCGATGCGACGGGCGGCCGAGGCGGAGAGACGTTGTTTGCGAGACATCGCGATCACGTTGCCGCGTCAGTGTCGTAACAGCAATCCCCCACCTTCCCTCTCCCGGGGCTCTCCCGGGGAAGGGATCATGAACTCCCTGACCCGGAGGGGAGGGCGATCTTGCTCCAAGTCGGAATGCGTGGCTCAAGCGATGGCGCGCGCGAGCGTCTTTGCCAGCGGCAAGGCCTGGTCCTCGGCGATGTTGGTGAAGCTCAGCAGCAGGCCATTGTCCGGCGTGTGGCCGAGGAACTGCGTCGAGAGCGCGGTGGGGGCGAGACCGGCTCGGCCTGCGCGGCGCACCATCTCGAGATCGCTGCCGCCGCCGGCGAAGCGCGTCAGCAGATGCATGCCGCCAGGCTCGACGCTCATCGTCAGCCGGTCGCCGAACGCGGTGCGCAGGGCAGCGGCGAGCGCATCGCGGCGCGCGGCGTACAGGCCACGCATGCGCTTGAGGTGGCGGCCGAAGTGTCCGTCGGTCAGGAAATCGGCGGCAACGCCCTGGCTCAGGATCGCCTCGCCGTGGGAGGTCGCGCGCTTGGCGTCGACCACGGGGCGCACGAGCTGAAGCGGCAGGACGAGATAGCCCAGGCGCAGGCCGGGGAAGAGCGTCTTGCTGAAGCTGCCGGCATAGATCACGCGGTCGGCCGCATCGAGGCTCTTCAGCGCCGGCAGCTTGCGGCCGACATAGTGGAACTCGCCGTCGTAGTCGTCCTCGACGATCCACGCGCCGGTCTCCGCCGCCCACGCCAGCAGCCGCTGGCGGCGCGGCAGCGACAGTGCCACGCCAAGCGGGCTCTGGTGCGCGGGCGTGACGACGGCGAGCCGCGCACGCGGCACGCTCTTCCGGGCCGCCTCGACGTCCATCCCGTGGCTGTCGACGGGCACGGGAATGAGCTGCGCGGATGCCGCCTGCAGGATCTGCCGGGCGAGGAAATAACCCGGCTCCTCGAACCACACGCGTTCGCCCGGCGACAGGAGCGTCTGGGCAATCAGGCTCAGGCCGGCCTGATAGCCGCCGGTGACGATGACCTGGGCCGCATTGCACGGAACGCCGCGCGAGACCGCGAGATAGGCGGCAATCGCCTCGCGCAACTCGGGCGTTCCCAGCGGATCGGGATAGGCGAGCGCGGCGCCGGTCAGGCGCTTGGCCGCGCGCGCCGTCAGCCGTCCCCAGAGCGTGCGCGGGAAGAGGTCGATGGCGGGCAAGCCCATCTGGAAGGGCCGCACTTCCGGCGGCGTGCGGTCCATCGCCGGCGCGCTCCGCTCCGGTGTCGGCCGCGGCGGCGGATCGTCGGGGGCGAGTGCGGGGGAGACGACGGTGCCCGCCGGCCCGCGCGTTACCAGGTAGCCTTCGCCGACCAGCCGTGCATAGACCGTGTCGACCGTGCCGCGCGCGACGCCCAGTTCGCTCGCCAGGGTGCGAACCGACGGAAGCTTCTCGCCGGGGCCGGGCTGGCGCCGGGCGATGGCCGCACGGATGCGCCGATAGAGCTGCTCCTGCAGCGGCAGGGACGAGCGCGCGAGGGGGCCGGACAGGCGGGAGGAGGGACGGCGGGCCATGGCCCATTGGTTTTCTCAAATCTTGGCCCATCACGATAGGCCATTTGTGGCCCATCTATCGGCGGTCATTCACAGGAGCGAACCATGGCCATGACCTTCTCCACCCGCCTGCCGATGCCGGACATCGCGCCCGAGGGCTATGCGGTCCTCGTCGCCGTCGAGGGCTACATCAAGAGGTGCGGCCTGCCGCACCGGCTGCTCGACCTGGTCAAGATGCGGGCGTCGCAGATCAACGGCTGCGCCTTCTGCCTCGACATGCACAGCAAGGACGCGCGCAAGCTCGGCGAGACCGAGCAGCGGCTCTATCTGCTCAACGCCTGGCACGAGTCGCCGGCCTACACGCCGGCCGAGCGGGCGGCGCTGGCCTGGACCGACGCGCTGACCCTGATCGCCGACACGCACGCGCCCGATGCCGACTACGAGGGCCTGAAGGAACACTTCTCGACGAAGGAGATCGCCGACCTCACGATCGTGATCGGCATGATCAATCTGTGGAACCGGATCGCGATCAGCATGCGCGGCACACATCCCGTCGACAAGCATGAGCCGGCCCGTGCAGCCTGAGCTGCGTCACGCCGAGAGCGATGGCGACATCGCCGCGTGCTTCGCGCTGATGCGCGAGCTGCGGCCGCATCTTGCCGACCGGGCCGAGCTGCTCGATCGGGTGCGCCGCCAGCAGCGCGAGAGCTATCGCCTGTTGGCACTGTGGCGCGACGGCGTGCCCGTCGGCGCCGCCGGCTACCGCTTCCAGGAGAACCTGGTGCGCGGCCGCTTCGTCTATGTCGACGACCTCGTCGTGCTCGACTGCGAGCGGCGCGGCGGGATCGGCGCGCAGCTGCTCGACGAGGTAGCGCGGATCGGCAAGGCCGCCGGCTGCGGCTGGCTGACGCTCGACACCGCGCTCAACAACGCGCTCGGCCAGCGGTTCTACTTCCGCTGGGGCTTGCTCTCGAGTGCGCTCCATTTCAGCCGGTCCCTGCGATGAAGCCGATCCTGCTGATCGAGGCCAGCCCGCGCTCGGTGCGGTCGTTGAGCCGGCAGGCGAGCCTCCAGATCGTCGACCGGCTGCGGCGGCGCGCACCGGGCCTTGGCGTGGTGGCGCGCGATCTCGCCGCCGAGTCTCTCGCGCCGGTCGACGAGGCCTTTGCCGAGGCCATGCACGTGCCCGCGAAGCAGCAGAGCGAGGTCCAACGGCGTGCGCTCGCGCAGTCGGAGGGTCTGATCGCCGAGCTGGAGGGGGCTGGCACGCTCCTGATCGGCACGCCGATGCACAATTTCACGGTGCCTGCCGTGCTCAAGGCGTGGATCGACCAGGTGCTGCGCTTCGAACGCACTTTCACGCGCACTCCCGAAGGCAAGAGGGGGCTGCTGGCGGATCGGCCGACCTACGTGGTCGTGGCGACAGGCGGGTTCATCACCGGCGAGCGCGCCCGGCAGCCCGACTTCCTCACGCCCTATCTGACGGCGGTGCTGGCGACGCTCGGGATCCGGACGGTCGAGTTCCTCCATCTCGAACCGGTCGCGCGTGCGTCGGATCGCGAGAGCGAGACCCGTGCACTCGTGCAGTCCTGGCTCGACACGCGCTTGCCGTTGCCCGCCGACCCGCGATCCGCCCTCCGGGCGAGGGGATCATGAACTCCCTCCCCCGGAGAGCAGGGCTATCGCATATGAGGCAAAACCTCCGTCATTCCGACCGGAGCCGCGCGTAGCGGCGAAGTGGAGGGACCTATTCTTGTGCATCCGCAGACATGATCAGGTCCCTCGACTACGACGCCAAAGCGCGGAGGTTACTCCGCGCGAATCGGGCGGCTTCGCTCGGGATGACGCGGAAATTGGTCATATGCGATAGCCCTGCCCGAGACGGGGAGGATTGGGCAGTGGGATGCCTACTGCGCCAGCGTCGTCTCCGCGCGCTGCGCCATCGCCAGCAGCGGGCGGTCGTGCAGGCGCGGCGCCACGATCTGCAGGCCCACCGGCAGGCCGTCGCGGCCGGTGCCGCAGGGGATCGAGATGCCGGGCGCGAGCGCGAGATTGAACAGCGGCGTGAACGCGGCGTGGCCACGCGGGCCGACGGCGCGGTTCTCGATCACCTTGGGATAGACCTGCTCGACCGGCCAGGCCACGCAGGCGGAGGTCGGCGTCAGGAGATAGTCGTACTCGGTAAAAAATTGTCCGACGGCGCGGGCGCAGGCGTCGGCGAAGCGGAAGGCCGCGACGACGTCGGTGCCGGGCGTCGTGCGGCCACGGGTGATGAGGCCGGTGACGTTGTCGCCGAACAGGTCCTTGTCCACGGCCTCGCGTTCGCCGTAGAGCAGGGCGGACGCTGCGGCATTTACCGCGCCGAATGCGCCTTCGTTGGTGCCCTCGGGCCAGGCGATGTCGGCTTCCTCGATGCGCCAGCCGGCGGCACGCAACTTCGACACCGCGGCCTCGAACGCCGACATCACATCGGCATCGACGGCGACGTTGAGCCCCAGGCGCGGGCTGACGGCGATGCGCGGGGCGGCGGGCGGTGGCACGTCGAGCACCGCCACGGAGTGCGGATCGCGCGGATCGGGGCCGGCCATCACCTCGAACGCGACCTTGGCGTCGGCCACCGAGCGGCCCATCGGCGCCACGACGCCATAAAGAGGTCCGTAGGCGCCACCGAAGCCGAACGGGTTGGGAATGGCGCCAGCCGAGGTCTTGAGACCGACGACGCCGCACAGACCGGCCGGGCGACGGCCCGAGCCGCCGCCGTCGGTGCCCAGCGCGATCGGCGTGAAGCCGGCGGCGAGGGCTGCGGCGGCACCGCCCGAAGAGCCGCCCGGCGTGAGCGCGGTGTTCGCCGGATTGCGCGTCGGGCCGTAGACCTTGTTCTCGGTGTGGCCCTTGGCCGCCATCTCGGGTGTGTTGGTCATGCCGAGGAAGATGCCGCCGGCATTCTTGAGGCGTTCGACCGCCACGGCATCGCGCGGCGGCTGGAAGTCCTTGTAGAGCAGCGAGCCGTTGGTCACCCGGCGACCCTGCACCCAGGTCGTGTCCTTCACCGTGTAGGGCACGCCCAGGATCGGGCCGTCGAAACCCTGTTTGCGTTTAGCATCGAGGGCATCGGCCGACGCGCGCGCTTCGGCGGGATTGAAGTCGACAATCGCGGTGAGGTCCCTGTTGCGGGCCTCGACGCGGCCGATGGCGGCTTCGGCGACGTCGCGCGCCCGGGTCTTGCCCGCGCGCACCGCGGCCGAAATGGCGGCCGCCCCTTGATCCAGCAACTCGGCCATCGTGATTTTTCTCCGGCAGGACGTCTTGCCCGCGTGATAGCTTGGCACGGCATGCCGTTGGAAAGCGACCTTTATGCGCCGGTGAAGGCACTGCTCGAGGCACAAGGCTACGCCGTGAAGGGCGAGGTGCGCGGCTGCGACGTCGTCGCGGTGCGCGGTCGCGAGCCGCCGGTCGTGGTCGAGCTGAAGCGGGTCTTCGGACTGGGCCTTGTCCTGCAAGGGGTCGATCGGCTGGCGTTGACCGATTCCGTCTATCTCGCGGTCGGCCAATGGCCCAAGAAATTGAAGGACGTGAAGAAGCTGTGCCGTCGGCTCGGCCTCGGCCTCTTGGTCGTGGCGGCCGAGCGGGCCGACGTCGTGCTCGATCCGGCGCCCTACGCGCCGCGCAAGAACAAGCGCAAGGTCGGCCGGCTGCTGGGCGAGCATGCGCGCCGTGTCGGCGATCCCAACCGCGGCGGCTCGTCGACCAGGGTGCCGATGATGACGGCCTATCGCCAGGAGGCACTGCGCTGCGCGGAGCTGCTGCGCGGGGGCCCGATGAAGCTCGTCGACATGCGCGCCGCCGCCGACGTGCCCAATGCCGCCAAGATCCTGCGGTCCGACTATTACGGCTGGTTCGAGCGGGTCGAGCGCGGCGTCTACGCCATCACGCCCGCCGGCCAGCGCGGCCTGAAGACATACGCGCGCGCTACTGTCTGAGGCCACAAGCCTTTACTGCAACGGTCGCCGGGTTCGGGCATGATGGGGCCTCATGCAGACGCTCGAGATCGTTCACCGGACCCGCTACGAATATTCCGAGCCCGTGACGCTCGAGGAATACCGGCTGATGTTCCGGCCACGCGACAGCCACGACCTCAGGCTGCTGCACACCAGCCTGGAGATCGAGCCCAAGGCCGAGGTGCGCTGGATCCACGACCCGTTCGGCAATTCCGTCGGCATCGCCTCGTTCTTCGTGCAGGCCCAGGTGCTGGAGTTCGTCAGCACCATCCGGCTCGAGCACTTCGGCGTGCCGCCGAACCTGTGGCCGCTCGAGGGTTACGCGCTGAAGCTGCCGTTCAGCTATCTTGCCGAGGAAGCGCCGGACCTGTCGCGCTGCGTGGAGCGCCACTTTCCCGACGGTGGCATCGTCTCCAATTGGGCCAAGCAGTTCCTCGAGGGCGAGCGCGGCCCCGACACCTTCGCCACCCTGGTACGCATGTGCCGCGGCATCCAGCAGGGCCTGACCTACGCCATGCGCTTCGAGTCCGGCACGCAGCCGCCGGCGCTGACGCTCGAGACGGCCGGCGGCACTTGCCGCGACTTCGCGCTGCTGATGATGGAGGGCGCACGGTCGCTGGGCCTCGCGGCGCGCTTCGTGACCGGCTATCTCCACGATCCGGGATATGTCGCCATTTCCACGGCGGTCTCGCCGGCCTATCCGCACGCCTGGGTCGAGGTCTACCTGCCGGGTGCGGGATGGGTCGAGTTCGATCCGACCAATGGCGCGGTGGGCGCGGAGCACCTGATCCGAGTGGCTGTCGGCCGCGATCCCGAGCAGACCATGCCGATCCGGGGAACCTTCCGGGGCGCGCGGAACATCACGATCAATTCCCTGGTCGACGTTCAGGTGCGGCCGTTCGTACCTGGCGCGCTCAGCGCGCGGTAATCCTGGCGCGCCTGCGCGCGG
>Ga0070658_10003874_pt1 | contig 12266 bp, 9 predicted proteins | sample KBSC13metaG_FD_64664 | JGI IMG/M metagenome (GOLD analysis project Ga0070658, IMG submission 64664) | Corn rhizosphere microbial communities from Kellogg Biological Station, Michigan, USA - KBS C1-3 metaG | ecosystem: Host-associated > Plants > Roots > Rhizosphere > Soil ... | reverse complement strand
TCGACAGGCCCTCGGCCCGCCCGTCACTCGACGCGCGTAGGGCGACCGGCACTCCCACCACCAGCATCACCCCCAGCGTGCCGAGCCACGTACCGGCCGCGATGACGTGCGCGCCGTCGAACAGCAGCGTGAACGGCTGGAAGGTACGTTCGGCCACCGCGTGCCCACTGAGCGCCGGCACGAACGCGAGCCCCACTGTCGAAGCGGCGGCGACGCGCCACGGAAATACTTCCGTCGCCTCGCGTCGCGCGAGGCGCAGGGCGCCGATCGCGAACGCGAGTGCGAAGATCTCCAGCAGCCAGCCGTGTCCCCACTCCGTGCGCAGCAGCACTCCACCGAGCGAGGGCGCGCTCCCGGCCATCGACGGCGAGTGCAGCGTCGCCACCTGCGCCGCCAGCCGCGCGACCGCGCTCACGGCCAGGATCGACGCGCCGAGCATGCCGGCGCGGGCGGCGCCGAGCGACAGCTCCCGCCGCCCTGACTCCGCCAGCGCGAGCGAGACGCCGGCGCGCGGCAGCACCCACCAGCGGAAGGCCACCGCGCCGATGAGCAGCACGAGCGACGCGAACTGCACCCAGCGGATGGCGACGTAGAACGGCGACGAAACACCAAAGCCGCCGGCGTGGCGCGCGGTGAGGGCCGAGTCCAGCGTGATCGTCCGGGGCGCCGTCGTGGATCCGGGTGCCACGACGTAGCCGCGCTTCGCGGCACTGGCCAACCCTTCGGCGCCCTCAGCGATGGTGAAGCGGAAACTGCCGTGCTGCACGTGGCTGTCGTCGCCTGCCGTCTGCCAGAGCACTGTGTACGTCCCGGCCTTCAGCGCGCCGGTGATGGCAGCCGAAAGTGTGCGCCCGCCACCCGAGTGGCCGAGCGCGCCGAGCGCCACGTCGGCGGAGTCGGGGCCGAGCAGGCGCAGGGCGCTCATGGGCAGCGTTGGCGCCTCGCTGAACGTGAGTACGAGCTCCCGCGGCGCCACCGTGAGTCGAGCGCCCGAGGCGGGCGCCGTCCGCTCGAGGTGCGCGTGCGCGAGGGCGGGAGCAGGGAGCCCCACGAGGGCGGCAATGGCAATCGCCGTCAGGCGCCGCCGTGGTGCGCGGAGTGCAGTGCAGTTCATTGCTCGTCATACTGGCGACGGGAGCACGTCGTCGGAAGTGTCGGGATTCATCTGTTCTCCACTCGCTGGCGCGTCTTCTGCTATCGTGGGCCGCATGATCGCTCTGCGCCCGTTCACGGCGTCCATCCTCACGCCCCTGCTCTGCTGCGCCCTCGCTCGTGTCGCGCGTGCACAGGAGAACGTGTCACCGTGCGACGGCCGCATCGTCACCGCCTTCGACGTCCGCGCCGCACGGCCGCCGTTCGAGGGCACGGCGAAGACGTGGCGCTCCGTGGCGCGTGCCGTCGGGCTGCACCACACGACGACGCGCGCCGAGGTGATCGAGTCGTTCATGGCGCTGCACCTCGGACGTCCCTGCACCGAGCGCCGCCGCGCCGAGTCGGAGCGCATGCTGCGCGCGCAGCCGTTCCTCGCGGACGCCACCGTGCGCACCGTGTCCGACGGGCGGGGTGGCGTGATCGCCATGGTCGAGACGACCGATGAAATTCCCGTCCTCGTCAGCGCGCGTTTCCATGGTGCGTCGCCCGAGGAGTTCTCGCTCGGCAATTCGAACATCGGCGGTGCAGGGCTCAGCGCGGAAGCACGCGTCGAGCGCGGCTTTGCCTATCGAACGGGGTTCGGCGCGAAGGTGCGGCAGTACTCGATGTTCGGACACCCGTACATCGGAACGCTGGAGGCGCAGCGCAACACGCTGGGCTACCTGCTCGAAGGCGCCTTCGAGCATCCGTTCTACTCCGATCTCCAGCACGTCGGCTGGCACGTCGGCTACCGCTCGAGCGACGACTACCCGCGGCTCAAGCGACCGGCACGCGACGCGCTGGCACTCGAGGTGAAGCAGGAACGCTGGGATGCGAGCTCCCTGACGCGCGTCTTCGGCACGAGCACCGTGGGCCTGATCGGACTCGGCGCCTCGGGGCTGCGTCTCACGCCCGCAGCGCGGGGCATCGTGGTGAGCGACACGGGCCTCGCCATCGATACGGGAAGCACGCTCACCAATCGCTACATGCCGTTCCGCAGCGGCCGTCTCGGCGTGATCGGCGCGGTGCGCCGGATCACCTTCCGAACGGTACGCGGCTTCGACGGACTGTCGGCGCAGCAGGACGTCGCTAACGGAGTGATGACGGGGCTGTTCGTCGCGCACGGCCTGCCGTCGCTCGGCGAGCAGGATCTTTACCTCTCAGGGGCGATGTACGGCGGCTGGTCGGCGTCGCACGCGCTCGTCACGGCGCTCACCCAGTGGGAGGGGCGTCGCGGCCAGGGCGCGGCCGAGCACGATTGGGACAGCGTGATCGGCAGCGGGCGCGCATCGCTCTACCTCGGCGCACCGGGCGCGGTGTTCATGGCGGAGGATCGCTACGCCGGCGGCTCGCACTCCCGGCTTCCCCTGCAGCTCGCCCTCGGCGACCGCCAGGGCGGCATCCTCGGCTACCACGCCACTGCACTCGCCGGCGCGCGACGCAACGTGGTGCACGGCGAATTCCGCTGGAGCAGGGCGCGCGCGATCAAGGGCGCGGATGTCGGTGTTGCGCCGTTTGCCGAGGTGGGCACGATCTGGAGAGGCGATGCGCCCTACGGCGTGACGGCCACGCGCTCCACGCTCGGCTTCAGCATTCTCGCCGCCTACCCGACGCGCTCCAAGCGCCTCTACCGCGCCGACATCGGATTCCCCCTCACGCGCGGCAACGGCGCCGGCATCGAAGTACGGTTCTCGAGCGAGGATCGGACGATCGATTTCTGGAATGAGCCGGACGACGTATCACGCGCGAGGACGGGAGCCGTGCCGGCGAGCCTGTTCGCGTGGCAGACGCGATAGGCACCGCCGGAAAGCGGGAGACGATCCGGCCGTTCGGTGTCCGGTCCTTTCCATTCCATCAGAACTTGTAGATGAACGCCAGGTACGGGATGAGCGGCACTTCCGACTCGCCGACCGTGAACGCGGCGAAGTCCACGGCGATCTTCTCGCCGATGAATCGGAAGCCGCCGGAGACGAGCACGTTGTTGGTGTTCTGGCTGTACAGGTAGTTCTCCGTGACGAGGGCGACGTTGCGCGTGACCCGCTTCGAGCCGCCGAGCATGAAGATCGCCTGCGACGCGCTGCGACGATCGAAGCCGAATCCCGCGCCGGCGGTGACGCTGCCGTCCTCGCCACCGAACGTCGTCACCCCGTAGCCGATGCCGAACGGGCCCGCGTCGATGAGCGTCCCTGCCCCGGCGACGATCGCGCCGACGGCGATGTTCACCTTGTCGCTCGCCAGCAGCCCGACTTTCGGCGTGAAGTAGTACAGTTGCTCGTCGAGGCCGAGTCCCGGGATGATCGATATCCCCCCGCCGAGCGAGAGGTGATTCGTCAGACCCACCTGCAGGCTCGGGAACAGCACGTAGGCATCGGTGAGGTACACCTCGCCCTGCCGCTGCATCCGACCGGTTGGCGCGAAGAAGAGTCGCGTCCGACTCGGATCCTCCGGCCAGTACTCGCCATCGTGGATCGCCTTCGGTCCGGTCGCCTCGACACTGCGAATCGCGGCGCGGGGGATGTCGGTCTCCCCGACCGCCGACGAGAAGCGCACGGTGGTCGCCGTGACGACCAGCACGCGCCCGATCAGCACCGAGCCGTCGCGGAGGGTGAGCTTGACGAGCTGACTGTCCGGCGTCGGCTGGAGGTTGCGAGTCGCGGTGGTATCCTGCGCACCGACGCGCGGTGCGATGGCGAAGCCGATGAGGAAGACGGCGGCAACGCGAACGACCGCCCGCGAGAGCTGGTGGGGGATGACCATGCGCGGGAAGATGCGCCGGAAAGCGCGATTGTCCATGCGTGCGCCGAGACTCGCCTCCACACCCTCCAGGATCTGCGGCCGGAACTACCGGATGAACAGCTCGGCGAGGATGACGACGATGATCACGACCTCCAGCAGCTCGCTTCGCGCGGACTGCGCTTCGCCGTTCAGCATGGCGTAGGTCTCACGGAAGATCTCGAGCTTGCGCTCGATGCCCCGGCGCCACGCCGTGGCGCGGAACAGGTCGAGGGCCGCACCGTACACCCGCGCGAGGTAGACGTCGTCCGTCACCTTGAGGCCGTTCTCGGCGCGCTCCACCGTCTCCGTCACGTCGGCGACCTGGGTCTGCAACTTGGCGAGCACCGACTGAAAGCGGCGCGTCGGGATCGGGAGTGTGCGCCGGCGCGCCGCCGCGACGCGGTCGTACATCGCCGGCAACTCCGCGTCGAGGAGCGCGTCGTACACGCGGAGCTCGAGGAGTTGCGCGTTGGCGAATTCGAGGATGTACTCCACGTCGCGGTCGTTCGCCTGCGGTTCGGCGACGAGTGCATTGTCCCACGTGAGCACCACGAGGTCGTCGGCGTAGTATGAGAAGCGGTGGGCCAGCAGCCCGCTGCGCGCCGACGCCGCGAGGGGGCGCTCCTCTCCGAGCAGGAGGTGGGCGAGGCGATCGTCGTCGAGCGCAGTAGTCGGCAGGGTGGCCTGCCCGGCGTCGCGCAGCTCGGCGATGCGGAACACCACGTATTCCTCCGACACCGGCCCCACCCCCGACCGCTCGAGCGCGGGCGCCAGCCGCTCGCGCAGCGCGTCGAGCTGGCCACCCACGATGTTCACCAGCTCGGGCGCCCGCTCCACGGCGTGGGCGAAGGCGAGGAAGTCGTTCCACGCGTAGCCCGCCGGTGCGTGCACCTCGAGCTGCAGCGAGCACACGCCGAAGTCGAACAGGCGCGCCGAGAGCTGCGCCGGCCGCGAGACACCGGCGACGGTGATCTCGTGCGAGCCGAGCACGACGGAGACCGGCGGGTTTGCGATCTGCAGCGCCTGCGCCTCGGTACGCGCCGGTCGCGTGCGCGCCGGCGCGCTCGGCGCCAGGAGCGCCGCCGCGCGCTCGAGGTCGATCGCATAGGCGATGTCGAACAGCCGGTACACGACTGCGGCGCCGTCAAGCGTGAGCTCGGCGGGGCGTGCACTGCTCGACGTGCTCATTTGCCGCTGCCGGTTCCCTGCGTGCTGCCCTCGCCGCTCTGGCGTCCCTGCCCGTTCACCTGCTCGATGCGAATAGGCGGGATGCCAACGATCTCGTACGTCCCGGACGCGACCTCGAGCTTCGCCGCTGCGAGCGCCGTGATGAGGTCTCGGCCCATGGCGTCCTTGATGCCGCGAATGCCGTGCACCGGGCCGGTGAAGCGCAGCGTGAGCTCGATCCAGTTGTCGGTGAGCCGCACGTACACTTTCGGCTCCAGCTCGATGTCGAGCGCGAGCACGAACCGCTCGCGCAGCTTCTCCAGCGCCGGCTTCGCCTTGTCGACGAACTCCTGGGTGTGCCGGCGGGCGATGTCGAGCAGGATGGATTCGGCCCGCTGATAGTCCGCGCCGTACTTGATGGGGATCGGCATCTCGTCCCACATGTACGGGAATTCGCGGGTGTAGTTGTAGACCGGGTTGTCGAAGATCTTGTCGTTGGTGACGCTGACGAGCCGCCCGGTGTACTGACGCGCGTTGACCCAGGTATCGGGGTTGCCGTTCTGGCTCGGCGGGGGCGCACCCATTTCCATGACGGCGGTCTGCATGAAGCCCACCCGCACGACGTCACCGCGCACGCCGCCCATCGTGATGCGATCGCCGACGGTGTAGATGCGGCCCCGCAGGACGATGAGGTAGGCGGCGAACGACGTGATGACGCGCTGCAGCGCGACGGCGATGCCGGCGGTGATGAGTCCCGCCATCGACGCGAAGCGGCCGGCGTCGGCCACCCAGATGGTGATGAGGGCGACGACGACGGCGATGAGCAGCGCGAGGCTGGTGAGCTGCGAGACCCAGAACCGGGGCCGCGCGCTCTCGCTGCGCTGCTGCCGATGACCGGCGGCGACGCCCACGAGGGCAGCGACGATGAACCGCACCACCAGCGCGCCGACGAGGACGGCGACGGTGAGAAGGATCTGGGTGCCGAGTCCGGAGCTCACCACGGGGCCTGGAGCAAGACGTGAGCCCGCGCACGTCACAGGGAATGAATGATGCAGCGCGCTGCTTCGATTCCACGATGATCTCCACCTGCGAGTCTCGCATGAAGCTCAAGGCAGCCTTCCTCGTCGCCGCCGGCGCCCTGCTCGGCGTGACGCTCACTGGCGCCAGCGTGCCGGCGACAGTCCGTCCGCTGCGCGTCTGCGCCGATCCCAACAACCTCCCCTACTCGAACGCGAAGCACGAAGGATTCGAGGACAAGCTCGCCCGGCTCGTCGCGAACGACCTCCACCGCCCCGTGGAGTTCTACTACTGGGCCCAGCGGCGCGGCTTCATCCGGAACACCTTGAAGGCCGGCCACTGCGACGTGATCATGGGAACGGCGGCGGGGCTCGACATGGTCGTCACGACCAAGCCGTACTACCGCTCCACCTATACGTTTGTCTCCCGCGTCTCGAGCCCCGACATCCGATCGCTCGATGACCCTCGCCTTCACACGGTGAAGGTGGGCGTGCAGCTGATCGGCGACGACTTCAACAACACGCCGCCCGCCGCCGGTCTCACGCGGCGCGGCATCGTGCGCAACGTGCGCGGCTACACCGTGTACGGTGACTATCGCGAGCCCAACCCGCCGAGCCGCATCGTGAAGGCGGTTGAGAAGGGCGAGGTGGATGTCGCGCTCGTGTGGGGTCCCCTCGCTGGCTATTTCGCGAAGAAGTCCAGCGTGCCGCTGCGCGTCGAGCCCATCTCGCCGCGCGCCGATGGCCCGCTGCCCTACACGTTCGCCATCGCCATGGGCGTCCGCCACGGCGACGAGGCCTTCCGCGACACGCTCGATCAGGTGATCGTGCGCCGCCGCGCCGACATCGGCCGGCTGCTGGATTCCTACGGCGTGCCGCGGGTGGACGCGACCACCACCGTCTCGGCGCGCTGAACCGTCGGCGGATCGCCGGCGCGTTCCCCCCGCGGCGCGGTCGGCGCGCGATCGGAGAGCGCCGCGGCAAGGAGCGGGATCAGGGCGGCGAGGTAGATCAGCCCAGCGGGAATCCACATGATGAGCCCCGCGAGCTGCTGGTCCTCGAGCGGGGTGAGCCCCCACGCCCTGGTCGTGCCGAAGTAGGACCAGTACCAGGGATGCCGCGCGAAGGTGATCGCCGCGCCGAGGATGGTGCCCTGCAGCATGGCGGCAAAGAGAAAGGCCACCTTCGCGCCGATGGAGAGGCGGCGGCCGCGCGGCGCGAAGAGGAGCCACCAGAACAGCAGCGCGGTGACGAAGAAGGTCGCGTGCTCGAGCTCGTGCACCGGCTCGGAGAGGAGCGCCTGCTCGTAGAACGACGGCGCGTGCCAGAGCCACAGGCTGACCACATGGATGGACCATGCGATCGGGGCGAGGGTCAGCCACTGCCATAGCGCGCGCAGCGACCGCGCGTGCACCCACCACCGCCCGATTCCCCGCCGCCAGCGCACCGGCAGCGCCCACAGCGTGACCATGAGCGGGTCGCCGAGCACGATCAGCGGCGCGGCAACCATCATGAGCAGCAGGTGCTGGATCATGTGCACCGAGAAGAGCGCCGCCCCCACGGCGTCGACCGGCGAGACCAACGCCACGAAGATGGCGGCGAGGCCCGCGGCGTAGCACCACGCGCGCCACGGTCTCACCACACGCGCGCGACCGGCGCGGCGCCACAGTGCGCGCAGTCCACGCGCGTACAGCCATGCGCCGAGCGCGAGGCCGGCGAGCACCGTGGGCGACCAAGTCCACGCCGACCACAGGTCGTGCGGCTCCGGCGCCGCGCCCGTGTGTGCGCGCGCAGCCTGCGGCAGCGTCGCCAGCAGCAGCAGTGCGGCGAGCGACAGCCGCACCCCCGATGCGGCCAGCCGCACGTGGATGGTGGTTCGGATCACGAGCAGCAACGGGGCAAGTGGAGTGCCGGGACGGGCGCCCGCGCAAGCATATGGAACAACCATTTCTTGCCCCGCGCGTGCGCTTCCGTACATAGAGAAAGCGGGATCGCACTGGTACAGTTTTCGCGCTCGGGCTCGTCGGTTCGACCCCCTGCAACCGGAAAATCGATGATGGCGCGCATGCGTACGAAGTGGCCTCGCTGTCCTTTCGTGCTTCGCTCGATCACCGCGGTGCTGATGCTGGCTGCGTGTACCCGGGAGCGGGCGCCCGAGCAGGTCAAGCAGCCTGCCGCAACACAGCTCCCCGCCGCCGGCTCCCCCCGCGCCACCGCGCCCCTCCCTGCGGAGGACGGCCAGTGGACCATGCCGGCCAAGGACTACTCGGGACTGCGCTACAGCCAGCTCACCGAGATCACCGCCGACAACGTGAAGAACCTCAAGCCGGCGTGGACGTTCTCCACCGCCGTGCTGCGCGGCCACGAAGAAGGACCACTCGTGGTGAACAACACGATGTACATCGTGACGCCGTTCCCGAACCTGCTCTACGCGCTGGACCTCACCAAGCCGGGCGCGCCCGTGAAGTGGTCGTACGATCCCGCGCCGCGCAGTGAGGCGCAGGGCGTGGCGTGCTGCGACGTCGTCAACCGCGGTCCCACCTACGCCGACGGCAAGATCGTCTTCAATACGCTCGACAACCACGTGGTGGCCGTCGACGCGAACAGCGGCAAGGAAGTCTGGAAGACGAAGGTGGGCGACATCAACACCGGCGAGACGATGACGATGGCGCCGCTGGTGGTGAAGAACATCGTCCTCGTCGGCAACTCGGGTGGCGAGATGGGCGTCCGCGGCTGGCTCAAGGGGCTCGACCTCGGCTCCGGCGCGGTGAAGTGGACGGCCTACAGCACCGGCCCCGATTCGTCGGTGCTCATCGGCCCGCGCTTCAAGCCGTTCTATCCCAAGGACAAGGGGAAGGACCTCGGCGTGTCCACGTGGGTGGGCGATCAGTGGACCATCGGCGGCGGCACGGTGTGGGGCTGGATCACCTACGATCCGCAGACCAACCTCATTTACTACGGCGCCGCCAACCCGGGGCCATGGAATCCCGACCAGCGGCCCGGCGACAACAAGTGGACCTCCACGATCTTCGCGCGTGATCCCGCCACTGGCGACGCCGTATGGGCGTACCAGATGTCGCCGCACGACCTGCACGATTACGACGGCGTGAACGAGAGCGTGCTGGTGGACGTGCCGTGGAAGGGTCAGACCCGCCACGTGCTGCTGCACCCCGACCGCAACGGCTACCTGTACATGATCGACCGCACGAACGGTGAGGTGCTCTCGGCGCAGCCGTTCGGCTTCATCAACTCCACCGCCGGCGTCGATCTCGCCACCGGTCAGCTCAAGTACGTGGACTCCAAGCATCCCACGCTGGGCGACGTCGTACGCGACATCTGTCCCGCCGCGCCGGGTGCGAAGGACTGGCAGCCATCCTCCTTCTCGCCTCGCACCGGGCTGCTCTACATCCCGCACCAGAACCTCTGCATGGACGTGCAGAGCGTGGAGGCGAACTACATCGCCGGCACGCCGTACGTCGGCATGAACGTGAAGATGAAGGCGGGGCCCGGCGGCAACCGTGGCGTGGTCACGGCGTGGGACCCCGTGAACGCGCGGCCGGCGTGGGAGATTAAGGAAGACCTGCCCGTCTGGAGCGGCTCGCTCGTCACCGCCGGCGACGTGGTCTTCTACGGCACGATGGACGGCTGGTTCAAGGCCGTCGACGCCCGCAACGGCAAGCCGCTGTGGCAGTACAAGACCGGCTCGGGGATCATCGGCCAGCCCGTCACGTATCGCGGCCCCGACGGCAAACAGTACGTGGCCGTGATGTCGGGCGTGGGCGGCTGGTCGGGGGCCATCGTCGCCGGCAACCTCGATCCCAACGATTCCACCGCCGCACTCGGCTTCGCCGCCGCGATGCGCGACCTGCCATCGAAGAGCACCAAGGGGGGCACGCTCTACGTGTTCGCGCTGCCATGAGAGACAGGAGCGATGGACCGATGGACCGATGGACCGATGGACCGGCGCGGCGGATACTCACCGCGGGCGTGCTCACTGGCGCCCTGCTCTTCACCGCCTGCCGCCGCGAGGAGCGCCGCTTCCGCGAGCTGCCACCGTCCACCACGCCGACCACCGTGCGCGTGAGCGCGCTGCAGCCGGGCACGATGGTGGACACGATGCACGTCGCCAACCCGTACGAGAACAACGCCTACGCGCAGACGGAAGGACAGCGGCTGTACAACGCGTACGGCTGTGTCGGCTGCCACGCGAATGGTGGCGGCGGCATGGGGCCGGCGCTGATGGATGACAAGTGGATCTACGGAAGCGCGCCGGAGAACATCTATACCACCATCATCCAGGGACGGCCGAACGGCATGCCGTCGTTCGCCGGCCGCATCCCGTCGTACCAGGTGTGGCAGATCGTCACCTACGTGCGCTCGCTGAGCGGGCTCACCCCCGCGGGCAGCCGGTCGGCCCGCACCGACGACATGATGATGTACGACGGCTCGCAGGCGCTGCCGAAGCACGTGGCGCCCAAGCAGTCGTTCCGGCCGCCGGCGTCGGAGATGCCCTGATGCTCCAGGTGAATCAGTCGGTGCTGCACGCGGCGGGACCACGCGCCGCGTCCACCGAGCACCTCTGGTGGTTCGCGTTCATCGTAGCCGCGGTCGTGTACGTACTCACCGTCGGCGCGCTGTTCTGGGCCATCGCCAGCGCGCGGCGCCGGGAGCGCGAGGGCGAGCTGCGCCCCGAGCACGCGCACGACCGGATGACTTCGGGGGTCGGCGCCGGCATCGCGGCGTCGGTCGTGATCCTGCTCGTCTTCCTCGGCTACGACCTGTCGGTGGCGCGGACGCGCGACCCGGTACCGAAGCAGCACCCCGTCACGATCGAGATCACGGGCAGGCAGTGGTTCTGGGACGTGACCTACGCCGACACGTCGCCGCACGGACGGTTCACCACGGCGAACGAGATCCACATCCCTGTCGGGCAGCCGGTGCTGTTCCTCCTCTCCTCGAGCGACGTCATCCACAGCATGTGGGTGCCGAACCTCGCGGGGAAGAAGGACCTCATTCCTGGCTATACGCAGTCGCTGTGGTTCCAGGCCGACACGCCTGGCGTCTATCGCGGGCAGTGCGCCGAGTTCTGCGGGGAGCAGCATGCGAAGATGGCGATGGAGATCGTGGCGCAGCCGCTGACCGAGTATCGCCGCTGGGTGGCGTCGCAGTCGGGGCCAGGCGCGCCGCCCGCCGACTCCGTGACGAAGCGCGGCCAGGAAGTGTTCCTCACGGGCACCTGCGCCATGTGCCACTCCATCGGGGGCACGCCAGCCGGCTCGCACGTCGGTCCCGACCTCAGCCATCTCGCCAGTCGCCGCACCATCGCCGCGGGCTCGCTGCCCAACACGCGCGGCAACCTGGCCGGATGGATCATCGATCCACAGCGCATCAAGCCGGGGGCCAAGATGCCCCCCAACATGCTCGAGCCGAAGGATCTCGACGCGTTGCTCACCTATCTCCAGAGCCTCAAGTGAGCGAGCAGATCGTCACGTCCCCACTCGCGGACCTCACCACCCGCCCCGGGCTCGCCGACGAAGCGGAGCTGACCGAGCTGGCGGTGACGTGGGCGCCGCGCCCCGGTTTCTGGGGCTGGCTGACGTCGGTGGATCACAAGTCCATCGGCAAGCGCTACATCGTCACGTCGTTCATCTGGTTCATCCTCGCCGGATTGAACGCGGGCCTCATGCGCATCCAGCTCTCGCGCCCCGAGAACGGCTTCATGGGGCCCGACCGCTACAACCAGGTGTTCACCACCCACGGCACGGCGATGATGTTCCTCTTCGCCGTGCCGGTCATGACGGCGTTCGCGCTCTACCTCGTGCCGCTCATGGTCGGCGCACGCGATCTCGCGTACCCGCGGCTCAACGCGTTCGGCTACTGGGTGTTCCTCACCGGCGGCCTGTTCCTGTTCATCTCGTTCTACCTGAACATGGGACCGAACACCGGCTGGTTCGCGTACACGCCGCTCTCCGGTCCGGAGTTCTCGCCCGGCAAGCGGGTGGACGTCTGGGCGCAGGTGGTGACCTTCACCGAGATCGCCGGCCTGGTCGCCGCGGTGGAGATCGTCGCCACCATCATGAAGCTGCGCGCACCCGGCATGTCGCTCAACCGCATCCCACTCTACGTGTGGTCGGTGCTCGTCGTCTCGGTGATGATCATCTTCGCCATGCCCGCCGT
>Ga0070658_10003873_pt1 | contig 12271 bp, 11 predicted proteins | sample KBSC13metaG_FD_64664 | JGI IMG/M metagenome (GOLD analysis project Ga0070658, IMG submission 64664) | Corn rhizosphere microbial communities from Kellogg Biological Station, Michigan, USA - KBS C1-3 metaG | ecosystem: Host-associated > Plants > Roots > Rhizosphere > Soil ... | reverse complement strand
ATCAACGATGGCGGCTCGTGCCCTCGCTTCGAGACCGACGCCGGGTTCAAGTCGAGCCTCGGCATGATGGCGCAAGCCGCGAAGGACCGCGGCGCGACGCCGATCTTCTTGACGCCCACCAGCTCCATCAGCTGCAGTGGCGCCACGGCCCAGGGCACGCGCGGTCGCTTCGTCACTGACACCATCGACGCCGGAACGCAGTTCGGCGTCCAGGTGGTGAACGTTCATCAGCTGACCGTCGACCTGTACAACGCCAGCATGTTCTGTCCCCTGGCCGACGGCGCGACCGACGTCAGCGCGTCCACCGGTGGTCCAGCGGGCGCCTTCTTCTGCGACGACCACACCCATTTCGACATGGCCGGGGCGGTCCGCATCGCGCAGCTGGTCGCCACGGCCTTCCGTACACAGGGCCTACCGATCGCCGCGTACTTGAACTGATACCTCGCCGCCTCAGCTGGCCCCGTCGGACGCCGCCTCGTCGTTGACCAGGCGAGACACGATCCGCTCGATCTGCGGGCGCCACATGTCGGGAATGGTTGGATCTTCTCTATCGCGGGGCTGGTGCTCCAGGTACTTGCGCGCGCGCGGTCACGCTAGGCCGCTTGCTGGACCCCGACGCGCACCTGGCGCGGAAATCGAAAGCTGAGCACGGTTCCCTCGCCCTTCCGCGACGTCACGACCAGAGTGCCCCCGAGTCCCCGCGCCGCTTCGCGCAGGGCAGCCATGCCGGCGCCACGGCCCGAGATCAGGCTGGTGGAATCACGGCTCGAAACGCCGTCCCAGAACAGGGCTTCCATGCGCTCGTCCTCGGTGTCGTGAGGCAATCCCATATCAGCCGCCTTGGCCGCGATTTTCTCCCAGTCGATGCCCTGGCCGTCGTCCCGTATGGTGATAGCCAACCCTTCCTCGGCCCACTGGGCCTCCAGCCACACTTGTCCCCCTTCGGGCTTGCCAGCCGCGCGGCGCACGCGTGCAGGCTCGATGCCGTGGTCGACGGTGTTGTTCAGCGCATGCACCCACGCGGCCCAGAAGCCGCTCCAGCGCGAAGACTCGAGACGGACGCCGTTGTCCATCTGGTGAATCAGGAGGGGCGGCTTGCCGAGCCGTTTGGCCAGGTACTGGGCCTTCTCCGCGAGACGCTGGAACCGCAGCGAGACCGGCTCACAGATCCACGCCCCCGCGATGTCCAGCAGTTCCTCCCTCGACGCGCCGGCCCGGATGGCGTTCAGTAGTGATCGGTGCTCCTGTTCAGTCAGCTCGACGGCGGCCCGATGGTCACCGAGGAATGGTGTTACCAGGGCTCGCACATGCTCCCAGGCCGCCACCAAGCTCAGGCGCTCGTCGTCGGTCATGGCTCGGCCCTCGTCGCGCAGCTTGGTCTCCAGCTCATGACAATGATCAGCCAGCGAGTCAACGCCCTGAATGCCGGCATTTCCCTTGATTGTGTGCACGGCGCGATGCTCGACCTCCAGGGCGCCCGCGGTCCCACGACGACCCTCGTGGGCCACCGAGGCGACGAGGGCGTCCACCTCCTCCAAGAACTGGACGAATCCGTAGCGGTCAGACGCAATACGCTCGAACATGCGGATGGTCTCACGGCTGTCTCGTTCGAAGCGCTCGCGCGCGAGCTCCTCGGTGATGTCGGTGAGGACGATCAGCAGCCGATCCGGCACTGAGTCGCCGCTGGGGGACGGTGGCGTCGCGGCGCTGTAGATGGGTTGGTAGGCGAGGCGGAGCGTCTGGCTGCCCAGGCGCATGCGACTCGGAAGTTGCCCCAGCAATAGATCCAGCGGAAGCACGTTCTCGCGGATCTCGGCCAAGCCCAGGCGCAGCCAGGCCCCCGCGTCGGGATCCCGGAGAGAGACGACATCGGTGAACGATTCTCCCGGTTCAGCCGGACCGAACCAGCGACCGCAGACCGCTGAACGCTCCCGTGACATCACGCCGGCGAGATCGACGGTGAAGAAGCCTTGCTCCACGTTGTCGAGGACCAGCCGCATGCCGCTGTTGATGCGGGCGAGCTCCGTGGTCCGCTCCGACACCTTCCTCTCCAGCCCGCTGGCATACTCGGCGAGCTGCGCGTCTCGCACGGCGATGTTGCGGGTGAAGAAGAGCACCAACGCGAAGCCCAGGCCCCAGGTGATGAGCCCGCAGAGCATCGTCCCCAGGCTGAGGCGTCGCAACAGCGCGCGCGCGTCGACCAATCGCTTGGTGCTCACCATCAGGGAGACGCGGCCGACCTGAGCGCCTTCGATGACGGACGGCGCCCAGGCCACCAGCAGGTCGCCCACCTGCCGCACCGTCGACGGGGGACCGCCGAACGGCCCCCGCTCGAACGTCGGCACGGCTCCGTACGAGGCAACGGGGAGGCGGCTGGTGGTCTCCGCGATGATGGCGACGACATCCTCGTTCTTCGGATAATCACCGAAGGCCAGCCTCACCGCGTCGCCGTCTTGTACGGCCAGTCCCAGATCGACGGCGGCCGCAAGATCTCCGGCTCCGCGCAGCGTCTTCCAGTGCAGGTCGCTGGCCACCCCCGGCCCGAAATTGTCGAAGATCCGGTGGACCAACACGGCGACGGCGACCGTGAAGCCCACGACCGCGACGGTCAGGCCGATGATCAGCCATCTTCGCAGCCGCGGAATTGACATCTTGGATGAGGCCCCGATCGCCGCCATGAAACTCCCGTCGACGCTTGGGATCAGCCGTCGCGTCTCCGCACACTATCGGCACCGGCTGCCATCCCTTGAAGGATGCGTCGCGCGCATCCGCCTACAGAACGGTGGCGGACCTGCCGAAAGGCTGTCGCAGCAACGGCGTGTCAACCGCGCAGCGGGGGGTTCAGGATGAGAAGTCGGGCTGAACAGAGCGGGATCAGCGGGCGCGTGGCGCTGGGGGTCCTGGCCAGCGTCCTGATCACCTGGGGGCCAGCGTGCATCTATCACGCGGACGACCCCTGTAGCCCGGGCGAAGTCCAGGACCCGGCCAGCGGGAACTGCGTCTGCGCGCCCAATTCGGTCCCGGTCAAACGATCGATCACCGTGCTCATGCCACAGCCCGGAGATCAGCCGCTGGTCTCGATGTGTGTCCCCTGCGGCGCAAATGAGGAGATCGTCGCCGGAGCATGCGTCTGTATCGCCGGCTACGTGAAGGGCACCAGCGGCTGCCTCCTCAGCAACCTGGGGGTGGCCTGCACCTCCGATGACGCCTGCCTCGGCGGCGAGGCCAGCCATTGTCAACTGGGGGCCGGGGGGACGACCGGCTATTGCACCACGACCGGCTGCACGTCGAACGGGGACTGCCAGGGCGCCAACTACGCCTGCGTCATGGGCGCGCCCGGCAGCTATTGCCGCCGGCCGCCCCTCAACGAAGGAGCCGTGTGTACCACCCAGGCGATCGATCCGGCGTGCGGCGCGGAAGCGCCGTTGTGCCTGCTGGGCCACTGCACGTTCATCGGGTGCGCCAGCGACGGCGATTGTTCACCGTCACGCAAGTGCTGCGATCTCAGCAAGTTCCAGGCTGGCGCACCGCCCGCTTGCCAGGAGACATGCCTGTGAAGGGCGCCCTGACGAGCTTCCGGGTCGCCGTCCTGGCGGCCTCCCTCTCCCTGGCGGGCGCGACAACCGCGTCGGCCCAGCTCACGTCACCCGAGACGCTTCCCACGCCTTCCGGAAATGATGAGGGGGCTGATGCAGGGGACCCGCGGGGGAACGCCGCAGGCGCTGCCGCACCACCGCCTGCCTCGGCCCCGTCGGACGCCACGCCGGGTTCCCCTCCGGCGACGCCGGTGACGTCCACCTCGGGCGCCGAGCTCGACGAGGAATCGGCGAAGTACGTGGCCGATCTCATGGCCCAGACCGGCGGTGGTGGGCCCGGAGGGGCGGCCAAACAGGCCTTCTCCCCCTCCTTGAAGTTCTATGGCTTCGCGGACTTCATGGTTCAGAAGTACATCCTGTTGTCAGACCCCTGGAAGGGCGCCCTGAACGACAACCTGAGCTTCGGCGTCAGCCACATCAACCTGTACGCCGACGCCGACATCGCGCCCGGCTGGAAGAGCATGATCGAGGTGCGCTTCCTCTTTCAACCGGATGGCGCAACGTCGGGAAACATCGGCCACAGCACGCTGGATCCCCTGGCCACCAGCGGGCGAACGGACTCCGCGACGCATGACTTCTACGACTCGTCGCGCGTGGTGGATCTCGGCGGTATCGCGATCGCGCGGGCCTACGTCGAGTACGCCCTGTCACCCTACCTGAAGGTCCGGGCCGGCCACTTCTTGACCCCCTGGGGAATCTGGAACGTCGACCACGGCTCGCCAGTGATCATCGGTCCGTCGAAACCGTACATCGTGGGAGAGCAGTTCTTCCCCGAGTCGCAGACCGGTTTTGAACTGCTGGGCACCGCGCCGGTCGGTGACGCCACGCTGGGGTATCACCTGACCGTGTCGAACGGGCGCGGTCCAGCCCAGGTCCTGGAAGACCTCGATGGGAACAAGGCCCTTGGTGGCCGCCTGTTCTTGCGCGGCTACTGGCTGGGCCAGATCGACATCGGCGCGTCCGCCTATGGCGGAACAGTGACGGACCGGCGCCAGCAGGTCACCGATCTCGCTAGCCAGCGCGTGGGATGGTTCGACTACTCCAAGTACCGTGAGATCTCCTGGGCCGCCGATCTGCGCTGGCTGTGGAAGGGGCTCCACTTCCAGAGCGAGGCCGCCCTTCACGACCGGGCCTGGGACGACAACGCTCGACCGCCCGGCCAGTACAACATGGGCTACCAGGCCGATGTGCGCCGGCTGGGCATGTATTCTCTCGTCGGGTATCGGCTGCCTTGGCTGAACCTGATGCCGTACACGCTGTTCAGCTACTACGACGCGGGGCTGAACGTCACCTTCCTGGGCGCACACCGGATCATGGCCTTCGCCGGCGGGTTGAACATGCGGGTGACCCCGACGGTGGTGCTGAAGACGGAGGTGCAGGTCGGCAAGTTCCTGGGTGCGGTTGCAGGAAGCCTCCCCGCCTCTGGCAGCGTCAACATCTGGTCGACGCAAATCGCGTGGGCGTTCTAGGGAGCCGTCGCGTGCTGCGCCAACACTTCACAGCCAAGGACCTCCTCACCCTGCTCGTCGCGGGCCTGGCGGTCGCGGGTGCCCTGACCGGACGAGCCCATCGGGCGGATGCGGCAGACGTTCCACTCGCGGTGATCGTCGGCGAGGCGACCCCGCTGACCGACGTGAGCAAGAGTACGCTCCGTCGCGCGTTTCTCTCCGAGCCCACGGTCGAGGCCGGCGTGAAGCTCTTGCCCCTGAACCACAATCCCGGCACCTCCGAGAGGTCGCGCTTCGACAGCGCGATCCTGGGCCTGCAGCCCGATGACATGTCTCGCTTCTGGATCGACCAGCGCATCCGTGGGCAGGGTTCGCCGCCGCGCGCCATCCCGTCCGTCCCGCTGCTGGGCAAGCTGCTGGCCCATCTGCCGGGGGCGATTTCCTACGTGAAGGCGACCGAAATTCCCGCGGGCGTCAAGGTGCTGACCGTCGACGGCCGGAAACCTGGCCAGCCCGGATACGCGCTGCCCTGACGGGACGCGATTGGATCAGCGGGCGCGGTCAGCCGGCGAAGCGCACCTTGAAGGAACGCGCCGCCGGTGAAGGGGAGCACCTGCAGCGCAGCTACCAGCCCAGCTAGCGCCGCGTCCTGCGGCTTTAGCGGGCGACGACGGGTGTCCTCAGCTCCCCACGACCTTTCTGACGGCCGCGACCAGTTGATCGGGCTTGAAAGGCTTGACGATCCACCCCTTGGCTCCGCACCGCTTCGCTTGTTGAAGCAGGTCGGCCTTGCTCTCGGTGGTCAACATGAACACAGGGAGAGCAACGTTGGCTGGGTCCGCCTTGACGGCCTCCAGCATCTGCAGGCCGTTCATGTTCGGCATGTTGACATCACAGATCACCATGGCGATGTCTCGTTGCAGACTGATGGCGCTCAGCCCTTGCACCCCGTCCTCGGCTTCCACGACCTGATAGCCGGCCTGGGCCAAGGCCGTTCCGACCTGTTGCCGGATCGCTCGTGAATCGTCTACCACTAGCACTTTCGCGGACATGTAGCCTCCGAACTGGTCATCCCTCGTCCCATCACAACCACAGTTCACCCTCTGCCGAGCAGGCGATGGGTTGCGCCCGCGGCGGGAAAATGATCCCATCTTCCGGTACCACGATGTCCAGACAGACGGTTACGGTCCCATTCCCGACATCGAACGCCAGCTCGAAGACACCCTGCTTCTCCTCGGACCGCCCCGCGATGTGACGACCGTTGACCGCTGCCGGGTTGCTCACGTCGAAGTCGACGCCGCGTTCGCAGAAGCGCCGCTTCATCCGGCCCAAGATCTGATTGGCGATCTCGCCGGCCCAATCGAGACGGTCGGCGGGTGACAGCGGGAGGGCGGATCTCGGAACGCGCGGGTAGGTCTCATCGAATACGGAGGACGAAGCGGCGATGACCAGCGATCCCCGTACGCTGCCTGTGAATCCGATGAAGCTAGCGATGTGATTCTCCGCGTAGGCGACGGGGGCCCCTGCAGCGATCAGATCGGCCCTGACGCCGCAGGTCACCAGCATTTCAAGACAGGCGTCGACCAGGATGGCCCGAACGGCATCTTCCTGGTCTGTCTTCAATACCCGGCTCTCACCCGGCATGGATCCCTCCTGCCGTCGTTGACGGTCCACACTGCACACTGATCGAGAGGAACGAGGCCGTACTGGCCCCGCGGACTTTAGAAACGTCATCTTCTGGTCGAACTTTAGACGACCGCGTTCTTGAGCGGCGGGCTCCAGAACCGGACGTCATCGCCGATTGTTTTACGGTGAGGGTTACCCATGTTTTCACTGGTTGAGGGTGTGCCCGAGGGCGGGCAAGACGCCTTGTTCAGGTCCATTGTCGAGCAGTGCCCCTCGTGCATCCTGATTCAGCGCGAGGAACGCATCCTCTACATGAACCAGGCTGCACTGGATTGCTTGGGTCTGGCCTCGCCGACTCACGTTCCCGGGGGTTCCCTGGCCGAGTTGTTCGCTCCGGACAGCTACGCCACGCTCATCCCCAACCTCCGCAAGGTGATCCCAGGGGACGACCAACTCTTCATGGGCGAGCTGAAGATGAGGCGAGCCAAGGGCGCGCTCATCGACGCCGAGATCCATCATGTCGCCGTTCCAGACAGCGCCGACGGGAGGAGCATCCTCAACTTCCGGGATGTCACCATGCAGCGCCGTCTGGAGACCGAGCTTCAGCAGGCCCAGAAGCTGGAGTCGGTGGGGCGCTTGGCCGCGGGAATCGCCCACGAGATCAACACGCCGATTCAGTTCATCGGTGACAGCGCCGCCTACGTGGGCACCACTCTGGCCGAGGTCCTGGCGCTCCTCGATCGCTCGCGGGGAGAATTGCGTCGGCTGGCCCAGGCGATCGGTGACGGCGGAACGCTGGAGCGCCTGGCGGCGGAGGACACGGAGGCCGATCTGGACTTCGCCCGCGAACAGGGGCCCCTGGCAGCGGCGCGGATCGTCGAGGGCGTATCGCGCGTGGCGCGGATCGTATCAGCAATGAAATGCTTCTCGCATCCGGGAGGGCCCGAGGCAGGTCCCGTCGATGTGAACAAGCTGCTGTCCGACACCATGGTCGTGGCGGGGCACGAGCTGAAGATCGCCGACGAGGTCACCAGCGATTTCGGGGAGGTTCCTGCGATCAGCGGTCATGCCGGCGAATTGAACCAGGCCTTTTTGAACCTGATGGTCAACGCGGCACACGCTATCGCCGACCGGCAATCGAACGCGTCCGAGCGATCGAGAATCGCGGTCAGCACCCGGCTCGAGGCGGGGCAGGTGGTGATACGCATTTCCGACACCGGCTGTGGAATGACCCCGGAAGTGCAGGCTCGACTGTTCGAGCCATTCTTTACCACCAAGGCGGTGGGCCGCGGAACCGGACAGGGCCTGACCGTGGTCCGCGCCGCCATCGTGCAGAGGCACAACGGGACGGTCGAGTGCCAGAGCGCTCCGGGCGCCGGAACGACCTTCGTCGTGCGCTTGCCGGTCTGAAGTGGAGGCGCACGGCTTGGTCCCGTCTGGCCCGTGTCCTCGAGGGACACAAGGCCAGGTGGCCCTGTGCGCAGCGTGGCTCGCGGGTAGAAGTGCACGAGCCCGTCCTAGGGACGCCGGCAAGAAGCCCGGTGTTCTCACGCAGCGGCCGAAGCCGCTGCGACACCGTTCGTCGTGCCGGGCGCGCCCAGGGCCCGGTTTTCCGCCTTGCGCGCCTCGATCAGGTTGAGGCGGATCTCCTCGGCGATCTCGGGGTGGTCGGCCAGGTAGGCGCAGGCCTTCTCGCGGCCCTGGGCGAAGCGTTCGCCTTTCCACGAGTAGAAGGCGCCGGACTTCTCGAGCAGGTTGGCCTCGGTGCCGAGATCCACGGCCTCGGCCGGCCAGTTCACGCCGGCGCCGTAGGTGATCTCGAACTCGGCCTCGCGAAACGGCGGCGCCACCTTGTTCTTCACGATCTTCACCCGCGCCTTGTTGCCCACCACCGTCTCACCATTTTTGATGACGCCCGTCTTGCGGATGTCCAGGCGCACCGAGGCGTAGAACTTCAGCGCGTTCCCGCCGGTGGTCGTCTCGGGGTTGCCGTAGACGACGCCGATCTTCTGGCGCAGCTGGTTGATGAACACCACGCAGGTGTTCGTGCGCGCCGTGGCGGCGGTCAGCTTGCGCAGGGCCTGGCTCATCAGGCGGGCCTGCAGGCCCATGTGGGCGTCGCCCATCTCGCCCTCGATCTCGGCGCGTGGCACCAGCGCCGCCACCGAGTCCACCACGATCAGCTCGACCGCGCCCGTCCCCACCAGCTTGTCGGCGATCTCCAGCGCCTGCTCGCCGCAGTCGGGCTGCGACACCAGCAGCTCCTCGACCCGCACGCCCAGCTTCTTCGCGTAGGTGACGTCCAGCGCGTGCTCGGCGTCGATGAACGCGCACACGCCGCCGGCGCGCTGCGCCTGCGCGATCGCCTGCAGGGTCAGCGTCGTCTTTCCCGACGACTCGGGGCCGTAGATCTCGACGACGCGGCCGCGCGGCAAGCCGCCCACCCCCAGCGCCAGATCGACGCCGATGGACCCGGTGGGGATCGTCCCGATCTCGGCGACGTCGCCCCCGGCGAGCGGCATGATCGCGCCCTTCCCGAACTGCTTCTCGATGGCGGCGATCGCCGCCGACACGGCCTTCATCTTCTCTTTGACGCTCGACATGGTCTCTCCTTGGTTGGGAATGCAAGGAGACCTTCGGATGACCCGCGCCGCGGTTGCCGCGAAATACAGGCTCATCCGCTCGGCCGCTGACCGGTCGGCCCGCGCTCACGTCGAATGCGGCGACGCTTCGTCGTATCTTCGTGGGGGTGACGCCTCGCCCCCTGGTCGTGACCTTGTTTGGCGCCGTTTGCTGCCTGTTCTGCGGCGCGTGCGGGAACACGGTGCTGGAGGTGGGACAAGCGCAGCCTGGCTATCAGTTCGGGACGCCCCGCCTGCTTACCGAGCTGGACACCAGCTACGCCAACGAGAACCCGACGCTGACGGCCGACCTGCTGGAGCTGTTCTTCACCTCGGGGCGCGGCGACAACTCGGCCGACGTCTGGACAGCACGCCGGACGTCGGTGCAGGACCCTTTCGGTGCGCCGTCGCTGGTGTCCGAGGTCAGCACGTCCGCGTTCGAGACGAGCCCCGCCATCTCGCTGGACGGCTTGACGCTGTATTACGGGTCGGACCAGTCCGGTGGGGCGGGCGAGGTCGACATCTGGCAGGTCACGCGGGCGGACCGCGGCTCGTCGTGGGGGGACCTGCAGAATGTGGCGCCGCTGAATTCGCCGGCGAAGGACATCCCGCGCCCGCTGGGGCAGCACGAGCTGGTGATGCCGCTTGGTTCGCAGCGGGACAGCGGCGTCGGCTACGAGACCTTCCTGGCCGCGCGGCCGTCCGTCGGGCAGCCGTTCGGCGCGCCCACCATGGTGGCCGGCCTGGCCTCCGCCCAGGACGCGGTCGCGGACGCCTTCCTGACCGGCGACGGGCTGACGCTGTTCTATGCGGTGACGCCGCAGGATGATTCGCCCGATCTGTTCATGGCGACCCGCGCCTCCACGACGGCCGCCTTCTCGCAGCCGACCCCGCTGACCGCGCTGAACACCGACAGCGAGGAGCGCGATCCCTGGCTGAGCCCCGACGGCGCCACCTTCTTCTTCTCCTCGAACCGGGGCGGCAACCTGCAGATCTACGAGGTCGCCGTGACCCAGCAGGCGCCCTGAGGTTGCATCTGGCCCCCTTCGGGCGCAGCTTTCCCGCTACGGGAGGAATCCGATGGGCCACCAGATCGAACGTTGCGATTTCATCGACATGCTCGAGGAGTCTGCGAAGTTTCACCGCACCATCGCCGTCACCTTGAAGGGGGACACGCGGTTCTCGGACGCCGTCCGCGACGTCGTCACGGAGGAGGGCGCGGACTACGCCATCTTTCGCGATCACGGGCGCGTCGCGCTGACCGACATCCTGGACTGCGCCTGGAAGGAACCGCTGCCCGCCAGCTACGACAGCAAGCTGTGAAGGGGCTGCCGGGCGACGCAACCGGCACGTCGGCCGGACGGCGCCCCGCCGCCCGTCAGGTTTGCGCGGCCTTGCCCGACGTGGCGGAGGTCGTCTGGGCCACGGGCAGATACAGCTCTGTCAGCAGCTTCGCTTCCGGGACCGTCTCGGGCGTGTTGCGATAGATCTCGTAGCTGGGCACGTCCGGCGACAGGCGCTGGCCGGCGGCCGTGACCTGCTGGCGTAGCTGCGCCCAGGCCTCGCCCAGGAACTGGTACGGACCCGCGTGCGTCATCACGGCGTACCGGCCCGCAGGCAAGGTCAGCTCGACCAGCCCCGGGGGGACCTCGGTCCCCTCTCCCAGCACCAGGCCCGCCTCGGAGCGCAGCTCGGCCACCGGCGTCGCCGCCGGATCGTCGTGGTAGACGGCCAGCATGGTTCCCGGCGCGTCCTGCAGGCCGGCCGCTGCCGCCACCTGGCCCAGCCTGCCGAACGCCTCCGCGATCTGGTGATAAGGCCCCCGGTGCCGGACCGCCGCCACCCGCAGCGCCGGCATGTCCCTGTAATCGACCTGCATGTCGCCTGTTCTGGGGTCGCCGCCCGGCCAAGTCAACCCGCGCCCAGACGGCCGTCATTCCACCGGCCGATCGAGCGCCCGGTACTGCAAGGCCTCGGCGATGTGGGCGGCACGGACCTGTTCGCTGCCGGCCAGGTCGGCGATGGTGCGGGCGACCCGCCGCACGCGGGTCATGGCGCGCGCGGACAGCCCCAGTCGCTCCACGGCGCGCTCGAGCAGCCGGTGTCCGGCGTCATCCAGCGCGGCGGCGCGTTCCAGGACGGCGGGCGGCAGGCGGGCGTTCGTCGCGGGCGTGGCGGCGCTGTTCGAGTCCCCGCCCCGCGCCGCCTGGCGCGCGCGCGCCTCGATCACGCGCCCCCGGACAGCCGCGCTCGCCTCGCCCGGGGCGCCCGCCGCCAGGTCGCGGTAGCCGATGGCCGGGACCTCGACGTGCAGATCAATCCGATCCAGCAGCGGTCCCGACAGGCGGGCGCGATAGTTCGCGACGGCGGTCAGCGCGCAGGTGCACGTGCGCAGCGTGCTGCCCAGATGTCCGCAGGGGCATGGATTCAGCGCGGAGACCAGCATGAAGTCCGCCGGGTACTCGATGGAACGCCGGGCCCGCGCGACGCTGACCAGCCGATCCTCGAGAGGTTGGCGCAACGACTCGAGGGCCGGCCGCTGAAACTCGAGCAGCTCATCCAGGAACAGGACGCCGTTGTGAGCGAGGCTGATCTCTCCCGGCCGGCACGCCGGACCGCCGCCAATCAGCCCGGCCACGGTGACGGTGTGGTGCGGGGCGCGGAACGGCCGCTCGCCCACCAGCGCGCGGCCGCCGAGCAGGCCCGACACCGAGTACACCATCGTCGTCTCCAGCGCCTCGTCGAACGAGAGCGGCGGCAGGATGCCGGGCAGCCGGCGGGCCAGCATCGACTTGCCCGAGCCAGGCGGCCCCACGAACAGCAGGTTGTGTCCGCCGGCGGCGGCGATCTCCAGCGCGCGCCGCGCGACCGCCTGGCCGCGCACGTCGGAGAGATCCGCGTGCTCGGCGGACGAGGCGTTCGCCACGGGGGCGGGCGGGGGCGCCGGTGATTCGCTGCCGGACAGCACCTGCACCAGCCG